>Ga0105237_10000694_pt1 | contig 46549 bp, 65 predicted proteins | sample KBSC24metaG_FD_81520 | JGI IMG/M metagenome (GOLD analysis project Ga0105237, IMG submission 81520) | Corn rhizosphere microbial communities from Kellogg Biological Station, Michigan, USA - KBS C2-4 metaG | ecosystem: Host-associated > Plants > Roots > Rhizosphere > Soil | place: Michigan, USA...
AAAGGCACCTTTAAGTACCAATGAATGATTCATAGCAGTGTTGTGACATTTATAACTTCTTAATTCATTAGTATTAGAAACTAGTGTTGGAGTAATGGCAGTATTAAAATTTTTTCCGTCTAAAGAAGGTAAGATTGCCAATGTAAAATTAGGACTCATTGGAATCGCATTTGCAGAAATTACTGCACTAGATTGTTCTGATTCAATCTCAATTTCTTCCAGGCGCATAAATCTAGATCGTACATATTGGAATTTACCTAATATCAATACACCACTAAAAGCGGCTGTGTAATCATAGATGTCGTAACTCAATCTAGTAGCGACAGGATTAGAGAATGAAATAAAATAAATATAGTTCTCAGAAGACCAGAGACTGTTATGAGCAATTTTTAATTTACCAAATCTCTGTAAAGTTGTATCGTACCAGATTGCATTTGTATAACTTCCTTGGATGAGTCCATAAGAAATTATAATGTATCTACTCAATAAAAAAGATATCTTTCTTCTAGCTGCAAATGTCATTACATCCGGATAGAAATTATCTGGGATATGTTGTACACTAAAAGTATTAGTAGTAGAATCAAAATTATCAATTATTTTGGAGCGCTCTAAATAGTTTGTAACTTCAGGAGCAATAGTTTCAGACCGTAACCCTGAAATTGCTTGAATTTTTCCTGCGTCATCAACAACAAAATGAATATCTTCAGAATTATTTAAATAGTTTAATGAAATCTGCCAACGATTAGATACTCCTGTGGAACCTGAAATTTCTTTAAACTTCCAAGGGTACCTAGCATTGCCAGTATAGGAAGCAGCAATTACATTAGAATCGGTATAGATTAAAAATCCAGTGGGATGAGCCAGGAGGAAATTCATCTGGCTCTGTAACCCCGTGGGAGTTTCTGACCCTGCGCCACTGACCAGAGAGACTACAAAATCAGTTGGAGTAGTTGTAGATGACCAGCGAATAGATTGATTTGCAATGTCAATACAGATTAGATAATTAAAAGCACTTGTAATCCAGCCAATATTTGCAACTGCAATACCTGCAATTGTCCCAGTGACATCTGTGAAAGTGACTTGTGGATTACCTAAAGTAGCGCAAGAGAGTGTATATAATTTTTGTGCGCTCTTAATCCAGCAGTAAGTTACACCTCTCACATACGCAAATGAAATGTCATTCTCATTATTAGGAGTGCTATAACCTGCAGGAATAATTGCTGCAATCCATCCACCAGAATATTGGGCATCGGAGAAATTACATCTAACTTCAGTATTACTAACAAAAGCTAGTACAATTGGAGTTCTTTGAGTTACTCCATAAATCGATCCTGATACAGAAACTGTGATAGTTAAATTTACATTGCCTGTGGATGGAAATACATTAGAAGTAGGATCATACCCTACACTCTGATAACCTCCAGAGGTAGGTAATACGTTCTCCATGTAAATCGCTTGAGGAATTCCGGCATCTTTAGTAGAGCCATCGGGATCAACTCTACGATCGAAATAATTATCTGGTCCAGGAATGATTACACTTCTGCCTGCCTGTGCAACCGTCATAGGGAAAGTTGCTGCAGAGAGATTTCCTCGATAGGTGATTTGAGGCATATTACTATCTTACATAGATTCAATCAAATACCAAGATACTGTAGAAGTATCTGCAGCATTTGAGGAGAGAATTGTAAATGAAGTACCATTAACTACTGCACTCACTCTAAGAAATCCAGGAGTTCCACCTGGAGTCAGACATGTTAAAAGAATTCTAGTGTTAGCAGTAATAGAAGTATTATTAACTGTTATCGTACCTGCAACTAATACTGCTGTACCAATTCTTGCATTAGCTCCAGATTTAACTTTTAATCCTTTACCTGCAGTATTAATACTTACATCGCCATTTAAATCAATACTTCCTGCAGCACTGGTAATATTAAATACAATTCCTGTACCACTATCAATCCTAGCTTTTACGTACCTATTAATTGCACTGTCCACAGTAGTATTAATTAAACAACCATCACTAATGCTATTGGTAGTATTTGCAATTGTTACTGTATCACCAGGACTCGCAGCTTCTAGCATATTTAAAACGATTGTATCACAACCTTGTACATTTAAAGCCCTACCTGATTCACTATTTGCAAGTAATAAATTTCTAAGTTCTAAGAATAATCCAGAAGTATTTTCTACATCTATAGTCCTACCTTTATTAGATTCAAACCAAGAATCTGCAATAATTATTTTACCATAACCTGTTTCATCATCTACAGTATTTCTAATGATTAATCCACCTGTAGCTGTATTAGCTACTGTACCGCAATCTTCAGTATCACAGTTATTGGTAATTTTTATCAACTTACAATAACCTAAGTCCCAGCCACGTGTAGTGTGATTTTTTACTTTACATTGATCAAAAGTAATTGCATTACAATAGGCAGTTCCTAATTTGGTAGTAAATATTCCAATATTGCCATCTCGAATATCACAACTTTTAACTGCCCCAACTAAAGCTGATCCTAAATATAGACAATGATCAAAGGCTGTAATAAGTAATCTTTCAATATTAAAATTAGCGATACCTTTCAATGCTAATCCATCAGCAGTCTTTCCTGAACCATATAACCCAAAATCTCCCAAATAGATATTAGGTTCAGCATAAGTAGTAGCAGGATTAGTAGAAGTTAGAAGTAGTAAAGGAGATGTTCCACTAAGTTGAGTAATTCTAGATGCATAGCGTCCCGCACCGTACATTACAAAACTAGAGTTTAAGTTAGTTCCATTGAAAGTCAGTGAAAGAGAGCTAGCTCCATAATTGCCTGGAGCTAAAAATAATGGAATATTATTAGAATAACAATAATTCAACCAAATTTGTAATTTTATAGTGTCATCAGTTGTACCGTCCCCATGACACCCAAACTGCCTACAAGAAATAATTCCTTGAGTGGTTAATTTCCATCTACGAGAATCATTAGCAACAATTATAGTTCCACCGTTGTCAGCGGAAGTAGTATCAGTTGTATCAAGATAATAAGTTCCACCTCCACCGTCTCCTGCACTGTAGTAACCTTTAACAATTACCGCAGTAAGTCCTAAAACTGTGGCAAGAGTTGCAGTAATTTGTCGTAATTCTGCAATAGAATTAACTGATTCAGAAATTCCCGTGACTGTGCTAATAGGATTCCAAATAGATGCAGTCATATTAATCCTTAGTAACCTTTAGCTTGAATATTAGAAATCGTAACTACTTGACGCTGATCTAGTGCCATAGCAGTGTAAGCTGCAAATTCTTCACTTTTACCAATTGCTTTAAAGATATCTGCTGCAGCTTGGTAGATAATTGCGTATGGGTGATCTAATGCAATCCAGGAATTATATCCAGCAACTGTGATATCTGGATTGATATAACATCCCAGGATGATGTATTGAAACTGGGTGGAGGAGCGGAGTTGAATCATCTGGCCCGCTACGTAATAAACATCTTCTCGATTCTGTTGGTAAAGATCAAGAACAGATTCAGGTTGGATTACATCAAAAAAGCCCAGATCATCTGAGCCTGTAGAATCGGTTTTACGAATGTAAGAGACTGACCTGAATGCAGGAATTAGTGTGCGGTAATCAATTTGTTGTTGATACGCACTGGCAGAGAAAGTTACACCGGTCTCGAAGATATCTTTGAAAAAGTATTCGAGTTGATGGAGTTTAAGAGTGGCGGCCCGAACTGCAGCTAAAGTTTCCGCAGTCAAATCAGGGCGATTTGTTAATGTATAGACCTCAGACTGCAGTTCGGTAAGAGTCATGATTTAGGGCTTCTTGAGAGAGGTAAGCATTGCTTGAGCTGCGGTAGACATTCCATTTCCACCAGCAGCAACAGGAGCAATCGTAGATGTGGATGCAGGATTCAATTGATCTTGTTTAGATGTACCCATATCTCGTGCAGGATCACCAGAGGCATTCTTTTGGCTCTCCATTAACTCTGCGATGATTTGTTCTCGCATTTGAGATCTAAGTTTTGCCATCGGAGTGTCAGTCTCAGGATTAAAAGTCACCTGATTTTCATCAATATAAATTGCTGGGTGACCGTTTGCAACTTCTTCTTTCAGCTCCTGGATAATCACAGGATCTTTGGTAAAGTATTGACCCTGCACAAATACACAAGGTTGACCTTTACGACAATAGTAAGTCCAAGAGGTTTGCTGACTCTTGAAAAGATGGTAAGTATCGGTAGAAGGATTGGTTTGGGCAGAACTCATGATTTGTTTTTCCTGGAACTGAGGGAGGGAGGAGAGTTTTAACTATGACCCAGAACTCTCCGGAAACTGGGTTTCCCTCAGGAGGAAATCTTAGCCCGCAGCAGCAGCGGTAAGGTTAGTAATAAGAGCATTAGCAGGAGGATTCTTCACAACACAAGTGAGTTCACTCGTGAGCGTGCCACCAACTGCATCAATGCCGTTATCCACAACTTGACCATCTTGGTTAAACTCTGCCTTTTGAGTCTTCCGTCCACCGAGGTAGGCAACACGGAAAGTAGACAGATCAACAGCAACTGCATACTTGCTCCAATCACTATTCGAGTTGAATAGAGGATGTTCGATCATACGGAAAGAACCTCGTGCAATATTGAATTGCCCGAATTGCAGACCATAAGAAGTTGCACCATTTTGGATGTAGTAAGTTGAATTCAAGCGACCAATGTTATTGATCACTTTGCGAGCAGTGCCACCAACGAAAAGAACTCGCTCATTACCAACCTTCGGATCAGTTGCCTGATTAAAAACCGGATCAAGAGCTGCTTCAAGTTGAGTGAAGTTGGTGGTGCCACCGGCAGTCGTAGTATTAACTGCAGCGTAGGAGGAAGGGTAATAAGTAAGGTTGGAAAGAATATTGATCAAACCATCCATTGTGCGGAAAGGTTGACCATTGCGAGTACCTTGAGATTTCTGTCCAAAAAACAGAGCTTTCTCAATATCCGCTGCATGGAAAGCTGCACAATCTTGACGATTCTCAGCGACCGTGGTTTCACCGGCGATAACTTGGGTAGCTTGAGCAGAACCAGAAAGTGCCCAAGTATTACGGAAAATCTGGGTGTAATTGGTAATGCGAACCGGAGCAATTTGGAGAGCATTCGGTCGAATTGAAGATTCTTCAAATGCATTACCAACTTGATAGAACGCAACAGTATCTGCAACTGCCGCAGCAGCAACAGTACCAACACCGCGATTCACAGAAACTTGGGTGCCATTGAGAACACTGTTAATAATGACAACTTCACCAGTTGACTGAGCACGCATTAACATGCCAGGCAAAAGATTAGCAGTCGTGGTGACAATGAAAACTGTGATGGTACCGTCAGCAATTGCGCCGTTGAGAACCATCTGGGGAAAAATCATGGTCTTGGTGAAGAAACCATGTTCCACCTGAAGTGCCGTTTCATTTGGCAACATTGCAGTCATGCCAAACAGGGGAGCTTGACCATTCGGCATAAGCCGAGTAATCATCCCTGCAAACGACTTGGCTGCAAGATCAGTGGTAAAACCACTAGTATTAAAGATACCCGTAGACATTTAAATAACTCCTAAGATTGTGTGAGTATGGGGTAGATTACGAAACTCGCCATTCCACAGTGGTGGCAGACAGTTTCTTAACCGTAACAATAGACCAAGAAGAAGCAGGAGTAGTTGCACGACCTGCGAGAGTTACACCAGTTCCTGCAGTCCAAGTTGCAGCAAATGCAGCTACGCAAGAGACATAGAAACTAAATGAATCCCCCACATCCATATCAGGAGCAGCAGCAAGAATTAAAGCTGCAGTAGGCGTGGTAACTGCGCGACCTGCACTAAAAGAAGTAAACTGAACCCCTCCAGTAGAGATCTGTGCAACAGTGAGAGTTAGAGGAGCATCAGTTGCAATTGCTTGCCAATCAATCTGGTCCAATACACCAGCACCTTGGCGAGAAACTTCTGCAAGTCCGCCATTAAGATTTTGGGTCAATCGAACCCGCTTAAACAAACCCATGATTTAACTCCAAATAAGAATTGAATTGAAAAGAGAATATGGAGATTACGAGAGATACGATTCCCAATCCTCATCCTTCTTTCCCTTGGAGCCAGCATCTCCAGAATTCTTGGCTTTGGGATTAAAGAGTTCAGCAGCATTCGACATGAGTTCTTCAGCCATGGTTTGGATTTCCTGAGAAGATGCTTTCGGATACTTCTCAACCAATCGAGACTGAATAGCTTCAACAATCGGAGCTACAACAGGATTAGAGAGTGCAGGATTCTTGTTGAGAATTCCCTCAGAAGTGGAGAATCGCTTAACAAGATTCGGAAGTTCAGACTGAAACTTAGCTTCCTGGGCATTCAGTGCTTTGTCAATCAGAGATTGAGCAACAACAGTTGACTGACCATAAACAGTTTGTGCAGTCTTATTGAGAACGCCAACAAGAGCTTGAACAGCTCCTTCACCTCCTGCAGCAATCTTAGTTAACATCTCTTGGTCAAGAACCTTCGAGAAATCTACTTTGCCTGCCGCTTCCAACATCTGTTTCCGAATGTCTTCGGGAGAAGTCGGTGGAGTTGCGTTCTTATCTGGTTCGGGAGTTTTCCAGAGGTCCTTATGTTGCTCCAAGGGGGATTGCTTTTCTTGGGGGTTTGCAGGATCAGAACCACCTTGGGGAACTACACCATTAGGAGCAGTTTGTGCAGTTTGCTGAGTTCCACTGGGAGGGGGATTATTGGGAAGGTTATTGGTAATTCCAGGAGAATTAGGATTTTGTGGGGCTTGAGTTTGAGTAACCCGCGGGCCAAAAATCTTTTCCATAATCGACATGATAAGTTCCTTCTGAGGGATTAGAGGTTAATGGAAGCAGTACCATTTGCGGCCTCTGCTTGATCGGAAAGAGTGAGGAGATATTTTAGAGACTTAATAGAACCCTGGAGTTCCGCCTCTTGTTGGAGAAATTGGTGGAGATTGGTTGGATCAAGAGTGAGTGCGAGTTTCTCCTCTGCAAGTTGGGTGATTTGATTTTGAATACATTGTTTCTGGAGAGAAGTGAGAATAGAACCTTGGGTGAATTCTTCGGGAGATAGAATCCAGGATTGGAAAGAATTATTGGGGGAGAGGATTGCCATTGGACACTCTCTGAGTTGGTTGGTTAGTGGACTCATCTCCAGATGCAGGTTCTCCAGCTTCTTCTGGATCACTCATCTGAGGATTATATCCATATTGTTGTGGGAGAGGTTGGGGAACATTAAATGGTGCGCCCTTTTGAATTGCTAATTGAGCCATCTGAGACCATTGTCCCATAGCTTGTTCATATGCAATTTGCTGAGGAGATTTCTCAAAAGGTTCCAAATCAGCATTCTCAGTTTCCATGATGTAGGAAAAGAGAGGACCAATATTGTAAGCTCCAGCAAGTTGTGGAGAAGAACCAAGAACTTGCATTGCAACCTTGAGAGTATCTGTGGACATCACTTTATCTTCTGGGAGATATCCATCAGTAACCTTAAAATTCAAAACTGCTTTACGGAGTTCTAGAGGATCGATTTGAACTTCTTGTTTCTGGGAGGGAGAATAAACTGTGCCGGCCCCCTGATATTGGAGAGTATTGATCTTGAGAACTTCCTTCATCGGAGTGAAAACTTGTACTTCATAGAGTAATGCGGTGAGTTGATCTTTCGATGTAGCAGATGACATCGTTTGATCCCACTGACCATCAGTTTTGTTTCCCTTAACAAATTGACCTTGGCGAGCTTGGTTTTGTCCAGCTAAAACATTGCTAAACTGAACTAAACCTTGAATTTCTCCAAGAGCAATTTGTGCTTGATCGTCTCGAAATGGGAACTGATATACCGATTCTGCAACATTTTTTCCGTACGCAGATGGTCGAACCGGGATCTTAGCAGATGGATTAGGATTGTTGATATGAGCCTCTAAAATCCGTGATGGATCGTAGAGTACTCGATCTGTCACTGCTCTCCGACGGGAAGCAAGAACAGAGTTCATTAGTGCGGATGCAGTCTGTTGAAATGGAAGAGCATCTGTTGCAAGGGATTTGGTTTGATAACCTAAACCATCTTCCGCGGGTTGACCGAAAAAGACAGGAATCTTTTCGTGAGCATTTGTTTGGCGTTCCGCATAGATCACCACACTGTGGTTTACAATGATTAGTTTCCATACCTGAGGAGTTCCTGCAGATGGGACACGAATATCAAAGTCTTTTGGAATGATTCTTACATACTCAGTGGATACTTCATAGAGTCCACGATAGTTGATTGAGAGTCCAGTAGCTGAGGTCGATGCAAGACCGGACCAAGACATCCAATCTGTGGATTGCATGGAAGCTGGATCAACTAATGCACCAGGATTAAGTCTGGGAAGATAGTATGAGGCGCCCCAATTACCCGAATCTCCCACATTTAAGAGAGATGGAGACTCAAACGCTGGTTGGATATTTGCTTCTAGGCGAGTTTCAAGGGAATTAATGAAAGTTTTGAGGGCAGTACGAGACATCAGTTCCGTGTGACCTGCAAATTCACCTTTGGAAGGAATATCGTAGGGAACTACACGAGTATCAAAGTATACATTATATGGATCCCAGCGTTTTACTCGGTTTCCTGCCCAGATAATTTCTTTTGGTTTACCTTCAACTCCACCTTTGTAGGAGATATCAGTTTCAATTGCTGCAGTTGTGACTTTTTCCCAGCAAACCTCCATTGCAGAGAGGTTATATTTGAAACCATCGTAGAAAAAGAGGAGAAACTCTCGCAACCAACCCATACGAATTGAGTTTTCCTCGAAAATTGCCTGCATTTGCTTGGCTGCAGATTCATTTCCAGGAGAGGAATTTACTGGAAAGATAGGATATTCACCCAGAAAGACTGCTGCTTGATAAGCTACAGCAGAATTAATCTGGGGTTTGATAACTGGAACTGTAATATTTTGGATTTTATTGGCGTCGCCGGCATTATTGGAGATGCGAGCTTTCCAATTTTCGGCGGTGTAATCTTGTTCTCTCAGATACGCCATGTCAATTTGGCGCATTTGTTCTCTGAGATTCCATTGGCGTTGAACAATGGTAGAAGTTTGGCGATGGTATTGGATAAGACCTTCCTGAGATTGCTTACCAATATATTGTGGGGAGTTGGATGCCATCTGTTTACCTAGGAGTGTTGATGTTAGAAATCATTGGTTACAAGAGCAGAATGTACTTCCATTGCCTGAGTTTCCTGTAATGCGAGAAGCAGAGTGGAAGAGATATACTCACCGTAAAGTTCGAGAACCTTGAGAGAATAGGTGAGTAAGTCTAAAACTCCATCTACATTCCGAGACTTGAGAGGATTAAAGGAGGTAATCTGGGAGAATACAGGAGCACGAGCGGCACGAGAAAGATAGATTTCGCCTCGTAGGAGAGATTTAAACATGGTTAAGATGCGTGAGTTTTTAGAAGTAGAACCTGAGTAGACTTCTAAAAAGTGGAATCCTGCATCCTGGAGTCCATACTGATTGCACATATATTGGAACCAATAGAGACCTGAGTATTGATATCCATTTGATTCCATTGTGATTACACGACAATTTCGCCTCAGTGCCAGTCTGAGGGATTCCATAATCATATCACCTGGGGAGAATCGTCCTTCAATGATTTCAACTGCGACTGGTTTCTCATCAAAGATTTCAAAGTAACCAATTGAGACTGAGTCAGAGTTTGATTTGTCATTGGAGGGATCGATAACGATAAAATTTCCTTGGTGGACGCTGTCGAATTCGTAAGGATTATCCGGGATACGGGTGATATCAATGTGGTTGTTAGTAGATGCATTTTCATCATTTAAGACCTCTGAGTAGAAAACCTCTGGTCGTCCCATGGAAAGATCGTTCTCGAACTCTCTGAGTAATTGAGCGACAGGTTGTAAGTCTTCCCATAGAGATGTACCGTCAGCAAGAATTCCTCCGGCGATAAATTTAGTCCATGTAGGATTATTTTTAAGTTTGCGGAGCATAGAATGCTTAGTAGGATACATATTGGCGATGAATACATATAAGCATCCTTCAGGAGACTTTGCCTTCATGGCGGTACCTACCATCCAGGTCTCGAGTTTTTCTGATATGACATCAGAGTCTGCATCTTCTCGAGTCTGGATATCGTCAAAAATCATTACATCGGGACGAGCATTTTCTAGGGTGATTCCTCGAATGTCAGATTGTGCGCCGGCTCCCATGAGAATTATATTTCTTCCTCGGAATCCAAATCGTTTTAAATCTTGGCGATCCGATTCTGCACCAAGTTTCCAATCACCAAAAACTTTCTTGATATTAGATTCATTGAGCATCCCCATGATATCAGAGATTATATTATTTGCTTTGGTTTGGGTACCACAGATGATGAGGATGAATTGTTTCTTGGTGAAGAGGATTACATAGAGGATGAAGATTTTAATGAGCATGGTTTTTCCGAACCCGCGTGGAAGACCGATTGCGAGTTGGGAAAAATCACGAGTGCGGTGAACATAAGAGACTAGCCAATTCCAGATCGCTTGGAAAACTGGCGGGAAGAAATATTTGAAAACTGTGGGCATCGCCATTGCAGCTAGGAAATCTAGAGATTTCTTTGCTGCATCTCGGATTTGCTCAGTATCAAATGTGGCCTCTTTAATTGGCTCTGGTTCAGGTTCCTGGGGAACTCCGAGATCCAATTCCAATCTCTTAACTAAATCGTTTGGATTCATTTTTTAGGTTTCTGTGCGAGAAGTAATTGAATGCGGAGAAGTTGGTCTCGTGCCGCGAGCTTATTTTTAGCTTCGAGTTCCGCTTTCTTGAGAAGCTGGGAGGTTAGCAACTTCTGGGCGGGAGTTGGATTGAAGAGCTGAGACATGTTGAGGTCCTTTAGTGGTTTCTAGGAGATTTTTCATTCGTCCTGATTGTACAGTAATGAGTTCTTGTTCGCCAGCTTTAATTACTTGATTTGCGGAATTGAGTGAGAATTGTTGGAGAACTTGAGTAGGAAGGATGAGATTGACAACAGTGGATTGATTAATTGTGGATTCTGGAGCAGAAGAACCTCTACGTTTTGCAGCGTTGAGGGTTGCAATTGCTTTTAAAATTGCCATCGGTTGAACCATGTATGGGATTACATCCTCGAGTTTTTCTAGGAGAGTGTCTTCTAGGGAATCATATTTATTGTCTCTCTCATTGTGGCGCGAGAGATTTTTAAACCTCAAGTCTGCAACCTGGGCGGCAAATTCTGGATCAGAAACTAGCTGGGAGATTCTGGAAGGTGTCACACCTAGAGCAGATGCAACCATTTCTGGAGCAATTCCTTGTCCTAGAAGAGTGAGCGCCCGATCTTCTGTGGAGGTGGTTGTGGTACTCATGGCAAGAATTGGTGAGATAGGAAACGAGTTGGTGAAGTATAAACCAGGAATGATGACAAAGTGCTGGGGATAGTTAGTTACAGGAGGCAATTCAAAAAAGTTTAGTAATTTTTGGGTGTGCGTTTAGGCATAGGCAGCCAACCAGAACCAAAAAAGCCTCTACCCCTCCCATCTTTGATTGCGAATCATTCTCATTCTCAGTTGTATTCTCATGAAGTTTGGTGGCAGGGAAGATGTGAGGAGATTTACTGTTACATATTGTTACACTTTTCTTCTTGTTTTTGATGGCAGGTTGAACTATGATTGGATCATGTTGTTTAGATGTTGATTTTGATTCTAACTGAGAGAGAAACTAGATATGAAATCAGTCAGTAGAAAGGTAGTGCAATTGCTCAAAGCATCCTACCGTCTCATCTGTGCTAACTTCGGTTACACAACCTACTCACGAGAGTACAATGTCACTCACTACTGCCTCCGGCAAGATGAAGCAATTGAGTGGGCACAATGTTATCCAGATGCAGATGTGCTCGATTGTTGGAATCACCGATATGTGTATGAGTGGGTGAGGTTTGAATGATTCTTGCAATTCTCATGTGTGTTCTGACTGGCGCACTACTTTCAATTCCAGTCATCAAGTTTGTTAGGAGATTCTAATCATGTCTATTTCTAATCGTCACTCAGTGGTTCCGTTTGTTGCTGGGGAAACTCAAGCGATGGCAGATCAGAGACTTGCAAAGGTTGGGTATAAGAGCACCAAGAAGACACCTGCGAAATACAAAAGCATTGCAGTGAGTGTGCCGGTAATTACTTCTATCGATGAAGATCAACTTGAACGTTTGCTTCCGCATGTTGTGAGTATGCTGGAGAATGCGCAGGATGGAATCATCCGCTCTCTCTATGAATCCTCTCAAGGGAATCTCGCATCTGTGAGTGACGAAGAGATTTCTATTGATGCATGCATCGGTTATCTCGAAGCAGAGGCAACAGGTGGGAGATTGACGAAGGAAAAGGTAGAAGAATGGTTCACAGAAAACCTGAGTGATAATCTCTCGGTGACGATTGCAGATAAACTCAATTTCACATCCCTTACGGGAGAGAATGAGAAGGTAATTAATCAACACCTGAATGCATACAAGGGGATTTTGGCAAGTCTCGCAGGAGGGAAAACTCTCCTGAATCCTGCACAGATTGCGGGATGCAAGAAAGCACTGGAATTGAGCACCAATGAAGATGATGTATACAAAAAGCTGATGGCTCGATTGGAAGCAATGGAGAAGAAACCTGATATGGATGCTCTGCTTGAGTTGTGAGATTCCTTTTAGACTCTCTCAGAAATGGGGGAGTTTATAAAGTGATTTTTCCCCCGTTCAATGGAGATTCATATATGAAAACTAAAGGTTTGCCTTACCAAACAGTGCAGTTTCAGTTTATGGCAAAAGCCCTGAGAAGCTTCTCAGAGGATTCCACACTTACAAAACAAAGTAAGTTGGATATGATTGAATCAATGCAAGCTCAAATGATACATGCAGTTAATGCAAATGCTGCATTCTGGGCTTCTCAATGTGAAGATGGAGAATTCGCTAAATACTACAAGAATCAAGGATAAATCTAAACTCGTACATCTAAGTGGACCGCCAGACTCCCAGACCGTAGGCTACGCCTCCACCCCTCCCTGCCCCCTCGGGTATGGAATCTTATGTCTCTCTACTCTACTTAGGTGTATACATACATAGTAAGTGTATAGGGGGTATCTAAAATACAAACTCGAATCATAAGTATTAATTAATAAGAGTTTTTAATTTTAAGTACCCCTATATTTATGCCGCCATGTACGAACACTACCTAATATACATACATCTAACTCCCGTAGGGAGTACTTATGGTAGATAGCACTGCTACCGCAGTGTAGGGTATATAACTTAGCTCCCATACATGAGTTAGATAGGAGAGCTAAGTTATGGCGCCTAGAGGGGTTGACCCACCCAGGGCGAGGGGCTACAGTCTGACAGTCCCACAGTCCAGTTAGGTCAACCAATTTAGATTTATATAGGAGAAATCATTATGACTCCAATTAATAATCGACAAACTCGTGATTGTTATTATCCAATTTATTTTTGCACTCAACACCAAGATTTTAATCCTGGTTATTATTTCTTTGATGAAGAAGCAGAAGAAGCAGGTGAAAAATACGGTGATTACGACTCAGGATTTTTTGGCCCATATAAAACTTTAGATGAAGTTTGTAAGGCACAGTATAAGTACCATAAAAAGAATTAATATGTCAACCAAAAAATACCGCCCATATTTTACAGCAGCCGAACTCAAAGAAATCATTGCGGCTCTTAAAGAATCTCCCACAGCCGCGAGAATTTCAATCTCTCGGTACCTAGAGGAGTTTTCTTTAAAAATCTCCCGAGAGATAATCTCACCTCAACTCACAATCGAAACCAAACTCACTCTAGAACAAAAACTAGAGTTTGCTCCGCAACCACAGAAACTGGATTATGTGGAGGTGAGAAAAGAAGCATATGAGAAATGGTCAACTAATCCATCTTCATGTACTCCCACAGAACTAAACAACGCTCTCACATATAGGTATGAAAACTCACTAATGCCCCCAGAAGAAATGGAACGATATGAAGAAGCACTATTTAAAATTGTTGAATTTAATTCTACTCCCAATTGATTTTTGTTATGCAGTAAGTTTCATTGTATTTATTGCAATCACAGGATTGATTGATTTACATCAAACTGAAGATGAAGGAGAAATGTGATGGTACAAGTAACAACTTCAATCTATTCCATTGGTTATGTGCAATGGTTCTCAGCTGAGATGGAAGCAATGATCCAGGATAGAAATTTTTGTTTCTGGTCTCCATACTCTCATTTGCGCAGTATTCATCAACTCCCACTCTGTCATTAATTCTATGAGGTAATCATGCGCACCGTAATTTTTCTCTCAATCCTCTTCGCAGTTATCCTCACGCTAACCGGATGCGGAGGTGGATCACTTGAAGATGAATCAACCTCAGGAGTTCAACCAGTTAAATGTGATGCAACCATGCCAAAAGGATGCACTCTATGATTTATAGGAGCAAAGCTATGTGTATGTCAGAAGCAGAATTCTGGTGGAACCATCTTACCTATGCTCAACGTCTCTTTATCACTCAAACGGATATCTTCAATCAACTAGATCATCCAGGAGAAATGGAATCTACAATGAAAGAGTTTACTAATCGACTCTATGAAAACCGGGATCATTTCATATCTCTTCCAGGTTGGCCAGAAACTCCAATGAGAGCAATTTAGATTCTACCACCCCTTCGGGGGTGAGTCTTCCTGTTAATCCATTCCAATCTTGTGAGTGGATTAACTAGGAGATTCTCTCATTATGCAACAACATCAAAGTTATCAAACTCTAGTAAATCACATGCCTCAACTTCAAGCAGAACAAACTCTCCTCCAACATATTTACGATACTCTCCCACCTACACCAACTCTCGTTTCCCACATTTGCTATCGAATCGACCAGCACAATTTCGGAGTGAAATTCACTTACTCTGATGGATCAACTAAAACTTTTGATGGAAGGAATTGGTCATGATTTCTCAAGAATTTCGTAAAGCAGCAAAAAATTATTTTGAAAATGACGCATGTGCCATTTCTAAATATCTTAGTGATGCTGCATGGGATTACTACTGTGATTTTCTAGGAGACTATTTTTACAGTCACAGTATTTATTCAAACTTGAATACTGATGAAATCGTTCTCCTATTGCTTTTTATCGCAGAATACGCAAGGACTGAAAGTAATGATTAAACCAATCCAATATCTCCTCCATCGTGCTCTCCCACTCTATTTCAATTCTCCCTACCATTCACCAACTCAACTAGAAATTCTCTCAATCGAAATTAATGAGCAATACAAGGAAGTAATCCAAGAGAAAATTAACGCAATCCATTCATACGCAGAAGCAAAAAAGCAGAGAATGATTCTAGATGATCTGATTAAACTCCATGAGGATATCTCCAATGAACAATTTTCCATTTCAACCAAGCTCTAGAGTCGTAGATATCCTTACCTCAATCGGAATCCACACAGGTCTAGAGAATCAACAAAACTGTGCCACTCTCGCAGTGGTTTACGCAAATTTTGATTCTCTCCTAATCTATGCTCCCATAGAATTACGCCCACAAATCACTGCATCTCTAGATCATGCAATGGGATTGCTCCAAACCCATCTTAAAGTATCAAATGAGCATGCACGCATAATCTATGATGCAACCTTTAAAGATGTAGAGGACATTCTCAATCAAATCCCACCTCCCAAACCTTAATCTCTCCTCTCGATTCTAGCAAAGGATTCTATTCACTATGAAGATTCTATGCTCAATCTCCGGGATAGAATTTGCCTGTGATTATTTTCCAGGTACATTCCACTCCCGAGAAACCTTCCATCCAGTATTTAATCTCCCACAAAAGAAACTTCTCTCTTACACAGGAAAATGGGCGGCTGGAGAACTCACTCCCACCGATGCCTATTTGCTTTTCCTCTCCATTCTCCGGTCTTCCGACTTAGTTGAGTTTCGTGTACCAGTTTTCCGTAATGAGCACACAGCTGCAATCATTGCTCAGAATATGGAATTCCTGGTACGCACAATCATTAAACTCAATACTGTTTCTACCCCAAGTGTTGTATTTCCTCGCTATGTAATCACTCCTGAAACTAGATTCCTTGCCAATGTCCATCACTGGATTCAAAATTGGCAAGATTCATACCAAGATTTCTTGGATGGTTATAAGAGTGCACATGATTCAGCTAAGCTAATCACCCGGGAGAATGCTCTTCAGAGGATGATTAAAAATCCTCACAAACACATTCGAGAATACGCTGCTCAGATTGCAGACTGGGCCGCAGTTGCTGGAGAGTTTCCAATCTTTCTTACTCCCTCTCCATTGAATTCAGGTCTCCAAATCCCAGTTGCAGAGTATTGGAAACAACTCATCATCAGGGCGTGTAAAGAAGAATATCTATTTACAATTCCAAGATCTGATCTAGAAGAACTCCTGGAGCATTGTGAAGATAAAATCCCGGTTGGATCAATCTATTCCAATGCCCTATTTAAACTCCTCAGAGGTGCTTTAGAGAAACAACGCAACTTCCTAGGTCTTGGTGATTTTGATGTTCGCACATCATTCCAAATCCTCACCCAAGATGACACAGTAGAAACCGCGAATCTTAAAGCAATGGTAGATTCTGCTCCCCTAGAAGTACCTGCACCTGAACAATACCCGAATAAGTTGCAATACTTAAGAGCTAAAATGCGGTTTGAAATGGCACAGAAAATTGAGAAAGAAAGAAATGAAGCGGGTGAGAGGAGGGCAGGAGAATGAATACAGCAGCTTCTTGGAGGTATCTAAATAATGTAATAGATGATTTTGGAAATCTTTCTAAACAAGAAGATACTTTCTATCAACGATTGTACTTCTTCTATCCATTTTCTTGGTACAAAGCAATGACATATAAACAAGTTATGTATGCTTTGAGTTATGGATTTAACGCAGCAGGATTTCCAGTATGACATTCGCTCCAGAAAATCCTCACCCAAACCCAAAACCCAATTCCAGTGCAATCATTTCCGAAGTCCTCACTCACTGGGAAATCACAGATCGAGATAATCCATCCCTAAAGCGCTATTATCTCCTCCACTGGTCCAGTGAATTTTTCCTTCACGCAGATTACTGGGGAGTAATTACCCATCAAGGTCTAGAATACCACATCATTTACCATAATTGCTTGAGAGAACATCTCACTGCAGTAAAAGATGTGGCGCTTTCATTTAGAAAACTAGGTTTCATGCCATATGGGTATGTGCTGGTGAAACCAATTTATAAGGACTAGATTTCTATGACTTCAAGAAAACCAATAGTTCCTGATACCTATGCAATCCTGCTTCAATGGACTCGTAACGGAATTACCAAAATTGATTTTTGGCGCGAAACCACCGGTGTTTTTGTTACTTCAAATTATGATGAAGCTGTTAAAATTAAAACAAATGAAATACCTACTAAAACATATTACTATAAATATGATTCAATCACAATAGTAAAGGTAACTCCAGTATGACAAATCAAATTATTGATCGCGAGAGACTTAAAGCTCTAGCAGAACTTTACAGGAAACAACGAGAGAAATCTCTCAATCCTGCCACTCCCGAAGCAACAATCAAGGATGATATTCAAGATGGCCTACGAGATGAAAATGGACAAGGAAGGGAATCTATCTCTCCAACCAGTGGAATGGCCAGAGAATCAACAAACCAAATTTATGACAAATATGGAAACCTCATCACCCTCAACTCAAAGCAGTCCCATTTTGTTGAACTCAGTGGTAATGGTGAATCCTGTGTTCTTATCGGAGCTGCAGGAACTGGTAAAACAACATGCCAAAAGGCAGTCGGACAGAATCTCATCCTTTCTGGTAAAGCAGGTATTCTCAATGGAGAAGGACATAAATATCTTCAAAGCGGAACTCCAGGAATTGTTATTGTTGCTTACACTCGTAGAGCAGTTGCAAACATTAAACGAAACATGTCCGAAGACCTCCAAGCTAACTGTATCACTATCCATAAGCTCCTAGAATATCAACCGATTTACTACACTGTAATGGATGAGGTTTCAGGAGAAGAAAAAACTAAGATGGTATTTGAAGCCACACGAGGTCCAGGTCGCCCACTTTCATCCTCCATTAAATGTATCATCTTTGAAGAATCTTCAATGCTTGGTACTGATTTATATCAAGAGGTTATCGATGCGTGTCCGCATAATCCACAACAAATATTTCTCGGTGACATTCAGCAATTGCCACCGGTTTTCGGACCGGCGATTCTTGGGTTTAAGTTACTCGAACTACCCGTGGTTGAACTCACAGAAGTTTACCGTCAAGCGCTTGAGTCTCCAATTATTTCTTTGGCGCATCGTATTCTCTCTGGAGTGGGAATACAGGCCCAGGAATTCTCCAAATGGAAATTCCCAGGAAAACTAACTCTCCATCCCTGGAAAAAGAAAATCGACGCACTTAATGCACTCCAAACCGCCGGCCAATTTTTCAAAGCGGCAGAAGAGAATGGAGTTTACTCCCCTGAAGAAGACATCATTCTGATTCCATTTAACAAATCCTTTGGTACTGATGAACTCAATAAGATCATTGCAAATCATCTCGCAAAGAAAGCAGGACGAGAAGTTCATGAAGTAATCGCAGGTTTCCAGAGATTGTATTTTTCAATCGGAGAGAAAGTTCTCTACGATAAAGAAGATGCCACAATCCTAAAGATTGAATCAAATCCAGCGTACTCAGGCGCTCCATACCAAATTCCATCTAAAACTCTAGATTATTGGGGTCATGATCCAGTAGCACATATAAGAGATTCAGATCCTTCAGATGAAGCAGTAGATTTCATGCTGAATCAGGTAGCTGCAGCCCAAGGAGAAGACCGAGTTAAAGTTGCATCTCACATCATTACTCTTCGGATGAATGATTCGGATCAAGAAGTAAAGGTACAAACTGCAGGTGATTTGAATGCAATGCTTCTAGGATATTGTTTAACCGTGCATAAGTCTCAAGGCTCAGAATGGCGCAAGGTGTTTTTTATCTGTCATCAATCCCATGCAACAATGCTCCAGAGAGAATTGCTTTACACTGCGGTTACCCGAGCAAGAGAAGAACTCTATGTAATCTGTGAACCTGAAACCTTCATTCAAGGAATAAAATCTCAGCGAGTCAAAGGCAATACCCTGCAAGAGAAAGCAGAATATTTTAAAGGTAAACTAAAAGATATTCAACCTAATCAATAGTATCCCCAATAACAAATGTTATCTCCTTTACGCATACTATAACTTTAGTGAAGGAGATAACATGCCAGAAGCTGTAATATTATTACCAGGTACTGTTATTGATAGGTTGACTATAATAAAATCTGTTCAAAAGCAATCTACTTACAGTAGATGGGAGGCTAGATGTAAGTGCGGTAAGCTCACGTTTATTGAATCTAACAGATTAATGCCTTCTTATAGAAGGGCACATAAAATTTCTTGTGGAGAATGTAATGATTATTTAAAGCACCCATTAACATATCGTTCTTATGAAAATATGTTGAAACGCTGCTATAATAAAAATGCGGTAAATTATAAAGATTATGGTGGCAGAGGTATTATTGTAAGTGAAGAGTGGCGAAAAGATTTCTTTAATTTTTTATTAGACATGGGAGAAAGACCTTCTCTAGATCATTCAATAGACAGAAAAGATGTAAATGGAAACTATGAAAAATCTAATTGTAAATGGAGTACTGCTTTAGAACAAAGATTGAATCAAAGAAAATGACTCTTTCTAACTAAGACTAAAGCGGGGCGCTTGACAGGCTATCCCCGCCCCTGTATACTCCGCTTCACCAGTTGAGATTTACCCCCTGGTTACCTCCCACCACCGAGCTAATTAAAGCTCATATCACTTAGGAAATTAAAATGTCTGATCAAGAAACCAACCAAGTCCCCGCTGATACTCAGTCTCCCGAAATTGCTGCAAACTTCGATAAGAATGTTGATGCAAAGGAAGCCACGTTTCGGTTTAAGAAAGATAAGATGGGCAATAAGCGCCCGAATGTCGAACTCAAGAATCTTCCGGTTCCCTCAGTTGAAGGTATCATTGCAATCCTCACCAAGGGTGGCAAGGAACTCGAACTTCTCCAAGATGCAATCTACGATGTTGTTCGTGGCGTAGTTGCTGACTGGGTTGGCTCTGATGAATCGAATGGCGCAGATAAGTTCAATCCCGCAGATTTTACGTGGGAAAAGATTGCCAACATGCCTAAGGAAGATCGTCGTTCTTCGACTATCTCTCCGGAAGTTTGGGAAGGTTTCTCCAAGAGCTACATGGATACGATGCCTTCTGTTACTGGCAAGACTGCCGAAGCTGTTGCAAATGCAGTTCAAGTTTACCTGAAGAAGTTTGCGATGGTTAAGACTAACAAGCCGGTGATTCAAAAGCTGAAGGAACAACTTGGACTTTACATGGAACACGCGAAGGATGCAGAAGATTACCAAGAGGTTTTGGATTTGTTGATTCGTCGTGCTGATACGTATCTGGCTGCAGATGATGTGCAAGCTCTGATTTCGAATCTGTAAAATAAACCTCCTCGACTCCGATCAATAGGAGTTAACCAGAGGTAAACTTCCTGGACATGAAGTTAAACTGTCCACACTAATTGTTGTGCATTGGCACCCTGTACTGAGGGTTAAAACATCTGAGCCAGTACGCTCCTCCAGGTTTGGAGATGGCCAGTGTGCAACAATTAGTGTTTTACCCGGTAGTACAGTTCATTTCACTAACTTCGGAAAATCACTTATCATGTTTAAATCCTCTCTTGCAGCTCTCCTCCTAGTTCTCTCAATCCCAGCTCATTCCCAATCCGTAGTTGATTTCACCTCTGAATCCTGCAATACCCAGAATACTCTTTGTACTCTTCAAGGATCAGATGGAAATGTATATGTTGTAAATCCTCAGATTCCTTCACTCTCCCAAGGAAGCACACTTTACACTGCAACTGGAAGTTCTTGTGCAACCACATTAAATACAGTGTATCGTTACGAGTGTGATTTCACATTCACATTTACTCCCACCGCAGTTCTAACTGGAACTTACATTCGCGCTCGGAGTGGTTCAGGTAGAGGAGGTTATCAATGGCACACTCATTACATCTTTGATACTCTCACGATTTATTAAAATGCTGTATGAGTTACCAGACCTCAATCAAACTGGTAAATTCTTTATATCTACATTCAAATCGTAACTCTCTGGATTTCGCCCTGGCTCAAGTGAGACTCGTAAACTACCTTGTGATTGGCGCGCATTCGACACGACAGAGAAGTCAAAGGATAAAACCCAGCAATGGGGTTGAATGTAGATATAAAGGATTCACCCTTAAAAGCATAATTCGTCCAATGAGTCGGGATTTCTCGTGAGGTACTATCAGTCCGTGTGGGAACAACTTAAGAAAGATAAAATAGTCTCCATAACGGCGAACCGATTGCTGCATCCTAGAATTATCAAAGCAGTAACAAAAGAAAAGTGGATGGATATTGGATACAAACTCCAAATAGAACCGAGGCGCGCCTTACTTTCTCATTCCAGAACCCACTCAATTCTCACGTTTAAATTAGAATTAAAACTAGATGTGATCACTCTCCAGGATATTTAATCTTGAGAGTGATTTTTTATTTCCACTAACTAATTGCACTGATATGCCATATACTTTACACGGTTCAATTCTCTCTGAGACTGCTAAAGCATTAAAGTTCGAGATTGAAAAGATCAATGAGGATTCATTGGATGAACCTCAAGTAGAGTGGTTTCCATTTTCTCAGATCAAATCGATCATGAAATCTAAGAGTCAGGAATTGGATAATATCACTGTGAGTGATTGGATCATGGATGCGAAAGGATTGCTTTAATCATGGCACATGCAGAATTTCTTAGTTACGGTGAAGCATCAACTAGATTGATTGAAGAATGTTCTGAACTGATTAAAGCTCTCTGTAAAGCCAAACGATTTGGATATGATTCAAGAAATCCTTATGATCCAGACAGCGCTACAAATCTAGAAGATATCTATGATGAAATTAGTGACGTAGAACTAGCAATTAAAATTTGGAAAGAAGAGAGAGCTAAGGAGAAATCAAATGGCTGAAATCGGATTTGAACTTAAAGAAAAAATTGCAGCTCTTGAGCAAGCTCTCCTAGATCGGCATCCAACAATGCCAACTCTTCTTCGAGAAATCCACACAACTCTTCGCAAACAACCTGAAAATGTTACCCTGCTTTCTGAAGAACAAATCAAGATTATTGTTAATGGTCTCCAGAAACAAACAGGAGTGGAGTTGGTTCAAGCGGTTACCAAAGCTCCCGGAAAAACTGCAGCGTTGAAGAGTAAGATTAAAGACCTTGGAGTAGATGCATTCTAATCATGCCTAAACAATTCATTCCTCATCAATCTCCTCCATTTAAACTAACTCAAGTAGCCACTGCTGTTAAATTGTTCTGCCTGTACTATTCTCAATTCAATGAATACTACAAACATCAATGGAAATCTACAGAGCAATCTAGCACTACAGTATCTGTTGAGTAATCTCTCATACTCCCAATACAAACTTCTAAGAGATTGGCTCCAGTTACCTGGTCTCTCCCAAGATCGACAATCAGGTGTACCAATCTCTCTAATCACTCTACTTCTAAAATGTCTACCGAAGAATTCTCACTCGACTCATTTCTGGATTCTCCACCAGTGGGTATCGATGGTTTTAGTGGACTTGACTCAGGAGGAACTGGAGAGGGTGGAACAGATTCTTGGCACGAACCAGAATATAGTGGAGAAATTGACTACCGTATTCGCCAACTATCCTACTCTTCTATCCTCACCCTACATTCCTGTCCTCGCAAATTCCAACTCTACAAACTCCGCACAACCCACCGAGCAGAAGAATCAGTTAAGTCCACAGTTACTTTCGCGTTTGGCCATGTTGTCGGAGAAGGTATCGCTCTCTCGCTCCAAGGACTCTCAGAAGATGAAGTAATCTGGAAGATGTTTCTCGGATGGCACACAGATTTATTTGATCAGGATGAGAAACTGAATAAATCTTTCTGGCAAGCAGTCATTGCGATTAAACGGTTTCAAAGCATTAGGAATTCAGGAGCATTAAAAGATTATGAACTTGTATACTACAATGGAGCTCCTGCATGCGAACTCAGTTCGCTATTAATTTTCCTGACGGTTTCCGTTTACGCGGTTTTGTTGACGCTGTCTTACGTCATAGATACTCTGGAAAAGTCCTTGTTCTCGAATGCAAAACAACCGGAAGTGCAACAGTCAACCCTGCATCGTATAAAAATTCTTCTCAAGCTATTGGGTATTCTATTGTTCTTGACGCTATCTTCCCTGATCTGTCTAGTTATGAAGTCCTCTACCTAGTTTATAACACTAAGAGTGGTGAATACCTTCCTCTCCCATTCGAGAAAACTTTCCTCCAACGTGCTCTCTGGATTCGAGAATTGCTTCTAGATATCGAGAGTATTAAAATGTATGAGGAAGCAGGTGTTTATCCAATGCATGGTGAGAGCTGTTATACATTTTTCAGAGAGTGTGAGTATTTGAATACGTGTACTCTGAGTACCGAAGCACTGACGAAACCTTGTACTCCTGAAGAAGAGGATAAAGTTGATTACCAAATCACATTGAGTCTCAGTGATTTACTTGAAGCACAATTCAATAAGGTGGATTCATGAATTCTAATTGTACAATTTGTGATGTAGAAAAAGAATGTGGATATGAATACAAGCCATGTGACTGTTGTAATTATCGTAAATTTAAACCAAAGTCTCCTGAACAAACTAAATCCAATATTCAAACTACAGCTCAAATAATTGAATTTAGAAAGAAACCTGATGAAACTCTCCCAAAAATCCGCATCTAAATCCCATCGAGTACTTTTATTCGGTCCCCCTAAATCAGGTAAAACAGAACTTGCAGGTAAGGTTTCCGAATCATTCAATGTCCTGTACTTCGACCTTGAAAACGGAACCGACACTCTTCTCAAACTTCCTCCTGAATGGCAAGATCGAGTAGAAGTAATCTCAATCCCAGATACTCGTGGATTCCCAATAGCAATTGAAACAATGCTAAAGGTAATCAAAGGCACTAAATGTGAGATTTGTGAGAAGCATGGTAAAGTTCTCTGTGCGATTTGTAAGAAAGAATCCGCGCCCTTTGTTTCAGTTGAGTTAAATACAATTCCTCTAGATACAATTGTAATCATTGATTCCCTCACCCAACTTACCAATTCTGCAATTGCTCACATCACCAAGAATCAGCCGGAAGATTACAAACTTGAGTGGGAAGATTGGGGAAATTTAGGTAAACTTATGGACACATTTCTCTCCTATGTCCAGCAAGCACCATTCAATATCATCTGTATCTCCCATGAAACAGAAGTAGAAATGGAAGATGGAAAACAAAAACTTGTACCGACCGCTGGCACACGGAATTTCTCACGTAACACCGCTAAGTATTTCGATGAAGTAATTTACTGTGAAGTAAAAAATAAAAAGCACGTGGCCGCTTCCTCTACAACTTATGCAAACAACATTCTCTCAGGTTCTCGCACTGGACATACACTAGAGAATTCTCCAGGAGAAGCATCTCTTATTCCAATTTTTAAAGGAGAACGACCAGCACCAATATCCTCTCCATCTAAACCTCAATCTCAAACAGGTACACCTGCAACTAATGCACTCTCAGCACTTGAGAAACTCCGCTTAAAGAATGGTACAACCACATGAGTATCACACAAGAATTTATTCTCCCTAAACGAATCAATCTCATAGGTCTCCTGGGTAAAGCACGAGCTGGTAAAGATACAATCGCAACTTATATCAATGCCCACTACTCGAATGCGTATACAGAATACTTTGCCGGCCCACTAAAATCTGCGGCATCCACTGCATTTGGGATTCCTGATATACATTTCTACAGTTCAGCTCTCAAAGAAGTAACTGATTCTTACTGGAATGTGTCTCCCAGAATGATTGCACAGTTTATGGGAACCGAGATGTTTAGAGATACTCTCTCTTCTCTCATTCCCGACATTGGAAATAATTTCTGGGTGCGCCGTCTCCATGGAAAACTTTCAGGAGAACTTCTTCTCGACGGTGACGGTGAATATGAAGATGGTGACACAGTTTGTGTTGCTGATTTGCGGTTTCAGAATGAATATAATTGGATTATTTCTAATGGTGGAATCATCATTGAAGTAACTCGGGAAGGCGCAGATGGTTCAGTTGGTATTGCCAATCATCCATCTGAAAATGGTATCACAATGGTTCAACAAGGAGTTCATTTTGACGTAACAAATAATTCATCTTTTGGTGATCTCTACAATCAGATTGATACGATTCTCAAGAATCAAAAGCAATTTGAAATCTCTCTAAAGTCTTAATCATTTATTTCTCTCAACTAAATTAAGGTAATATCATGGCTGAAAACATCAACGTGAACATGGACATTGACTCTCTTCTGGACGGTACTCTGGATGATCTTGCTGATCTTCCTGAATTCAAGCCATTCAATCCCGGTGTTCATAAGTGTGTACTCAAGATGGAAGTCAAGAAGGTTAATGAATTCCAGGCAGTTGAAGTGGGTCTCAAGCTCCAAGAAACTATTGAAGTTCCTTCTGGCGGAGAGCCGATGGTTCCGGGCGCAGAAACTAATGTGCTGTATTTTCTCACCCATTCCACTCCCAAGGTTGCAGAACTGGGTCAAGGTAAGTTCAAGGAACTCATGAAGTCTCTGGCAGAACATTTTGGAGCTAAGAGCAATCGTGAATTGATCGCTGATGCAAATGGCGCAGAAGTTCTGGTTACCACGAGTCTGCGGAAGAACAAGGATAAGACAAAGGAATACACGGATATTGTGAATCTTGTGGTTTGTTAATATGGCTGGAGTTTATTTCATGAATGGTACTACTAATGCAGATTGCTGTACAATTTCTAAGAGAACTACTCCAATTACTGTTGGAGAAAATCTCGATGAGGCAATCAAAAATTGTCGTAAAGAACTTGAACGACTCTGTGTAGTTAAGGCTCGTGCAGAAGCCCTTCAGATGCTGGAATTTCCAGTTGATGAAGTTCGAGGTCTTGTGAATATTTTTACTCACGAGTTTTAATGGATTGATGTGAGTTAATCCATAGACCTCTTCAGGCTTAGATAGATGGAGAGGTTTTTAATTAACTCATCGCGGGGTTGGTATGAAATTCAAACTTATTTCAAGACAAACTGTAGCTCACACTACAATTCATGAATTAAACATTCCTGCAGGAAACAAGATTTGTGGAATGAGACTAGAAAACGCAAGACCTATAAGTGTTACCTTGGATAGAACAGATTTAACTGATTTATTGCAGCTCCAACCAGATCAATTATATAGCTATCTAAGAATAATTCTTACTACATTAGCTTGAACTCATTGCCACCTTGGCGAAATAGGTAGACGCACCGGATTTAAAATTCGACGCTCTTAGAGCATACCAGTTCGAGTCTGGTAGGTGGCACCACTCTTATATTAATTTGTAGGATATATGAATACTCTTGAAAAATTTATGAGTTGTTGCACTGAAAAACAATTTAAATTTTTAAATGGTTGGTACATATTAATTTATGCAGATAGAGCAACTTGGTGTACAGATTCTATAGAAACTTATAAAAAATTTCCGAACGAATTACAATGTTATTTTACTGGACCACTAAAACTTGAAAATTTAATTAAAAAGACTTTAGAATATCCAGAATTTTGTGCTTTTATTGGAGTCGAATTATAATGACAATTGCATTCAAATTCAACAATCGAATCTACCTTCGAGCAATCCCATCCAAGCGCTTGTTTAATTCTAGTATGGTCCATGAAGTAGTTAATCGTGGAGATGTGTTCGCACTGGATGTCGAAACCAATACTCTCACGATTATCCCAGGTACTTCTCAGGTAGAACATATTAAGATTACTCACATGTTTGAAGGAGAGAACTGTATTTATGGTCACTCTCCCGAGGAGGTAATTCCAGAATGAGCCGACCAATCGCACTCTTCCTCGGAACCCCTTCCGATAAACAATACCTTCCATATCTAAAACCCTATTTCAATGGTCTCACCACATTTGTCTCTCTCGATCCATTTCAATACCTAACCGAACTTGAAATCTACACTACCAAGCGAAACATCACAAAGGTGGTGTCTACTAATACAAGCATACTGGCAAAGCTCATTGAACTCAACGGAGGTGATCCAAAGAAAGCCTCTCTCAGCAATTATGCAGGTTCATTATTCAAATACAAGAATCTGGAAATTGTGTTCATTGACCCACTTGACCAGTTGTTCACAGTCCCTTATGGGAAGTTCATTGCAGCGAGGTTTATCTCTAAAGTTGCCGCGCCCGAATCTTGGAACTCGGCCACGACTTTCTCGTGGAGCATCCTTTCTCCCAAGACTGTTGAAGAATTCTATGTAGGTCTAGACCATGCAATCGCACTTGCAACCGATATTGAGACGTTTAAAGTTAATCTTGCAATTCGCTGTATTGGATACACCTCTGTATTGGTGGATTCTTCTGGTGCTATACATACTACTTCTGTGGTATTACCACTAACCGATGAATGGGCTCTCTCATGGATGAGGAAGATTAATTCCCATCCGATTGCAAAGATTTTTCAGAACGGTAAGTATGATATCTCGTATCTCTTGAGATACAATGCTCCTCCCACAAATTATCTCTGGGATACCAAGAATTTATTCCATTGCCATTACGCAGAGCTTCCCAAAGATCTCGCATTCCTCAATGTTTTTCACGTACGAGATGTGGTCTATTGGAAAGATCTTGCAGACACCAACGATCTTCATGAATATTACAAATACAACGCTCTAGATACCTGGGCAACTGCAAATGTTTGGATTCAACAGATGCTTGCAATGCCTGATTGGGCAAAGAAAAACTATCTCTTAGAATTCCCAGTTGTGTTTCCTGCAATTCTTGCTGAGATGACAGGAATCAAACGAGACCCAGAGAGGCACATTAAAGCAAGAGCAGAGGCATTGGAAGAGGAAGAAAAAGAACTTAAGTCTCTCAGAGCAATGATTGGTGCTTCTGGATTTAATCCTTCTTCCTCGATTCAGGTTAAACAGTTATTTAAAGTTCTTGGATGTGGAGATATTCCATCCACAGATAAACAAGATATGGCGAAGGCAATGTACCGCCATCCTTTAAATGCTCGCATTCTTGGTAAGATCGGAATTATTCGCAATAAAAAGAAGGCGCGCACCACGTATCTTAGAACCGACGAAGATATTACCAAAACCTCGAAGCGCGGAGCAAAAGAGTTTCATGGAAGAATCTTATATTCTCTTAATCCGGACGGTACCGAAACTTCGAGACTTGCAAGTAGAGAGCATCATTTCTGGTGCGGGCTTCAAATTCAAAACATTACCACAGGACCCTCAGTTAAACAGACTATTTGTGCAGACGATGGATTCTACCTTGCAGAGTGCGATCTTGAGCAAGCTGAATCTAGAGACACTGCCTACATTAGTGGCGATGCTGGACTTATTTCTGCTGTATCCTCCGACCGGGATTTCCACTCAGTTAATGCTTCGGCATTTTTTGGTAAGCCTTACGAAGCTATCTACGATCAAGAACACAGAAAGACTAAAGATAAGAAGCTTCGCGATCTCTCCAAGCGAACTAATCATGGAGCTAATTACAATATGGGACCTGGTGTAATGGTGGATACAATGGGTCTGGAGAATGTGTGGGAAGCTAAGAGACTCCTCGGTTTACCATTCTATCTCCCTGAAGAAATCTGTGAGTATCTCCTATGTAAATTCCATCTAACTTATCCTACATTACGTGGGCCGATTAAGGTGAAGAATGAAAACGTCAGCGCGTATCTCAAACTTCCTCCCTGCCCAAATAAATTCTACGCACCAGGAACTTACTATGCTTGGGTGGCTCAAGAAGTTTCTATTCATAAACGTATTACTACTCGTGCTTTCCATCATACTAAATATAACCTTGAGCATTACACTCCTGAAAGTTATATCCAAGAAGGAGACTGGACAAGGTACTGTTTTGGAAATCCCACGGAAAACAAAAATGACTTGAATTCCTATGTGGCTCATGCGCCTCAAGGATTGAATGCAAGAACATTGAATGAAGCTTTCTTGAGGGTGTTTTATGAAATCGCGTTACCGAATCCTGAGACATTTCGATTACACGCCCAGATCCACGACAGTATACTATTCTCTTATGCCCTGGGTTGTGATTATTTATGTGCCAAAGTTAAAGAGTGTATGGAAATACCGGTCACCGTACTTTCTATCGATGGGGTATATAGACAATTCACAGTCCCTGCTGCGCTCAAACTTGGACGCACTGTTGAGGGAACTATTGTACCAGCTAGATATTGGAGTGAAACAGAATGATCAATCAAAAATTCCCAATTCTTACCGATGAAGTCCACATGGATTCAGTCTTCGGTAAATGTATCCCAACCACCGAAGATGAATTCCAACGCATGGAACAATTGATTTATATGTTCCCTGAGCAAGCATTCATTCTCCTAGGTAAATGGATTAAAGCACATTGCACTAAGGGAGTAGAATTGCAAGTGTACGACCATATTTATCTTAAGAAAGTGAAACCGTAATGATCCATGCACGAATCCAACGTAATGAAGTTGGTGCAACTTCTCCGGAGTCAGTTGATGTACTCCACCTCTCAATTACCCGAGACGATTCTTCTCTCACCCAATTCCGAGAACTTCTAAACCGCGCTCTCAATTGCTGGCCAGAGTGCCCAGCTGATTTCAAGCAACTGTCAGATTTACTTGAGCACGGTAAAGTCCTCCAAGAATACTCAGACAAACGAGAATCATCCCATACTAATATTCCATCCAATGACTATTACCAAGGCGCTGAATTAGAACTAGTTAAAAACTCAATCATTAAATACGGCGCGCAAGAATTTATTGAATTCACCAAAAAGAATCCAGCACAATCACTCAAAGAATGGATTAAAGAAATGGAAAAGAAACTCGCAACCAAACCAGATTTAGGTTAGACCCACCTCGTAGAGGCAACCAACCTAATTGCACTGATAAAGAAAACAAAGCACAATCCACCAACCGGAAAAACCAATGGGGGATTTAATCACAAAATATCTGGACTATACTTCCTTCACAGAAGTACCAGCTTTCTTCAATCGTTGGTGTGCCATGGCAGGAATTGGAGCCCTGTTAGGCCGACAGTTTTATTTCAATCACGGTCATTTCAAAATCAATCCTAATATCTATGCAATGCTTATCGGCTCCCCTGGAACTAGAAAAGGCACTGCGATTAAAACAATCAAGCATATACTAACTCAGTCAGGTTATCACAAATTTTCTGGTGAGCGCACATCTAAGGAAAAATTTCTTCTTGATCTTGCAGGCGAAGGTGAAGAACAACTCGAATCAGTTGATGATATACTGGATAAAAATCTCTGGGGACCTGAAGCATCAAGTCCGAGCGATCCCAGAGAGATGTTTATCGCAATCGATGAGATTAATGATTTTCTAGGTAACGGTAATATTGAATTTATCTCCATGCTAGGTAACATGTGGGACTATTCAGGCGCATATCAGAATAGAATTAAAACAGGTAAGAGTGTGACAATTCAAGACCCTACCATCTCACTTTTAGGTGGCAATACTCCTACAGGATTTTCATTAGCATTTCCTACAGAAGTCATTGGGCAAGGATTTTTCAGCAGGTTAATTCTTGTATACGGTGAACCAAATGGAAAAAGAATTGCATTCCCAAAAGCCCCTCCAGCAGAAGAAACTCAAGCCATCATTAACTATTTCAAGTCAATCAAAGATACAGTTATTGGTCCCGCAAGATTGGACAGTGGAGCAGAGCGATTACTTGAGTCCATCTACAATTCTAATACACAACTTGAAGATGTCAGATTTGAAGCATATTCTAATAGACGTTTTACCCATCTCCTCAAACTCTGTCTCATCGTTTCAGCATCCAGAGTCTCAAGAAATGTCACTGAAGCTGATGTCATTTACGCCAATACAATCTTATCTCATACGGAACTCTTCATGCCAAAAGCACTCGGAGAGTTCGGTGCTGCAAGGAGTTCAGGAGTTTCTCATAAAGTTATACAAGCGATTTATGAGAATCATGGGCCGATGAAGTTTAAAGACATCTGGCCCCATGTACAACCTGATTTGGAGAACATGCAACAACTAGCAACAATTTTACAGAATCTAGTGGAAGCTCAGAAATTACAATCAGTTCCTGGAGGGCATGGATATTTGCCTAAGAGGAGAGCAGTGGATTTCGGAGCTAATAAATTTGTTAATATAGAACTCCTCACGGTAGAGGAGAGGAACATGAAAAGGTAAAACCGAGATGAGTAATATCCCTGGACCCCAGCATTTTGATTCAACCGCTACCAATGAATTTGTCACATTGATGGATGAAACTGAAGGAGCATTTCCTCCTTACGAAGTCATTCGATACGATATGTTTGTACGTAAGCTTCTGAAAAAGCAAGGTGATGTACTTGAGATTCTTCACTCTGCTCTTGGTGTTTGTGGTGAAGCAGGTGAATTGGCAGATGCGATTAAGAAAGAATACATTTATGGAAAAGAACGGGACCGCGCAAATATTGTAGAGGAACTCGGTGATCTTAAGTTCTACATGCAAGCAGTGGCAAACCATTATGGAATTTCGCAGCTAGAGATTATCCAAGGTAATGCGGATAAGTTGGGATTGAGGTATAAGAAACTCCAATATTCTGACCAAGCAGCACAAGAGAGGGCAGATAAAGTAGGGGTACAAGATGCCCCGGACAAGTAAAGGTCCACATCGCCATACAGAATTAGAAGTAATCCAGGCATTAAAGAAACTCAAGTTCGCAACCAGCCATGATATCGGACTTGAGTTAAACCTCTCTCATAAATGGGTTGAACAAAAACTGAGAATCCTTAAACTTGCCGGCCGGATTTATATTGCAGATTACAGGAAAGTTAAAGTACAAGGCCCTCCCAGAGAAGTATATGGATTTAAGATCCATGGGGATGAGGAAGATGCAATAAGGCCACCACGATTAAGTGATTCTCAAAAAACAACTAACTGGCGTAAACGTAAACAATTGAAGGAATTGCTAAATGGAATCAGCAGATCAAATCAAGAATCAGGATCAGAGGAAGAGTGCAGTAGTAATTTACCATAAGAATTGTGTAGATGGATTTGGTGCAGCTTGGGCTTTTCATATACTAAAAGAGCAAGATTATCCTGGAGGTGTTACTTACATTCCAGCTCAGTATGGTGATATTCCAGGTAAAACTTTTTCAATCCCAGATGAACCAGAAGATTTATATATTCTAGATTTCTCATTTGATGAGGACATGCTTTGTAGCTTGTGTTCTCTGTTTGATAAAGTAGTCTTGCTAGATCACCATAAAACCGCACAAGAATCTCTCAGTAAGCTCCAAGCAGATGAATTTAAACCAATTAATCTAGAAATTGAATTCGACATGAATCGATCTGGAGCTGGAATTACTTGGGACTATTTTGGACCTCCCAATAGTAGGCCTCCATTAATTGATTATATTGAAGATCGAGATTTGTGGAAATTTAAACTCCCAGATTCCAAACAGGTTTCTGCAGTAATTCGTATTGAACCTTTTGATTTCGATAATTACACAGGGTTAGATGAATTACTTCAAAACCAACACAGTTTAATTTTTAAAGTTGGAGCTGCACTTCTCCAACAAGAATCACGCTATCACGAATCAATCATCAATGAATGCACCAGAAAAATTGTCATTGCAGGTGAATCTGGACTTGTCTGCAATTGCCCAGGATTCTTTGCGTCAGAAGTTGGAAATGTACTTGCACTCAAAAGTCAGAGTTATGGAGCTACGTACTACCACGACTCGAACGATAGTGTTAGATTCTCCTTACGATCCATTGGCGATTACGATGTTAGCCGACTTGCTAAACTCTTTGGCGGAGGAGGTCACAAGAATGCAGCAGGGTTTACACTAAGTGATCCACTACCTAAAGAGTCTGAGGAAGGAATTACTCTCTGGCAAGGTGAAACTTTATCTTTAGGAATCGATCAGGTGAAAACATGATTCATGAATACTTCCCTCCCTCTCTCATCGCTCTCAATGAAGAAATTCTTAACCATGAGAGACTTGTCTATAACCTTTCAGTACAGGAGGACCAAGATGTTTACATTAGAATCGCTGAAGTAGCTGCGTATGCAGGAGTGGTTCTTGATGGAACATACACACAGGAAGACATTATTAACCTAGCTGATATGCTGGTACAACGATTGAGGCAAATGAGAGCTACGATTATTGTACCCACAAGTGCTCTTAACTAACTAAGGAATTAAAATGAATTTTGGTGACGCATTGAGTCTTATCAAGGCAGGACATAAAGTAGCCCGCGCGGGTTGGAATGGTAAAGGAATGTTTATTTTCCTGGTACCTGGTTCTACTTTCTCTGTAAGTCGTCCACCGCTTCTTGGTATTTATCCAGAAGGTACTGTGATTAATTATCATGCACACATTGACATGAAGACTGCAGATGACAAAGTAGTTCCTTGGTTAGCAAGTCAAACAGATGTATTAGCAGAAGATTGGGGAGTGGTAAATTAATCATGGCAACTAAAAAATCTCAACCTCAACCCAATCAAACTTCAATTAGTCATTGCAATTTTACTAATACCGCTGAATCAGGTGCAACTCAACCTCCAGAAGTTTGTTCTGCAGTGATCGCTCTTGCAGAAGCTCTCAGTGCCCAAGCAAAAGCTGTAAGTGATCTAGCTTTTGTACTTAAAGGAACCTCTCCAGGAATTTGTAATGGCCCTGGTTTGAATATCTCACAGGCTCCAAGAGATTATTAATCCCACAAACAAAAATGCCCCCAATTAAGGGGGCTTTATTTTGTCTATTACTTTTCCATCTGCAATGTATTACTCTCTAGCTCCTGCGCTTGGTGCTGTAACCGATCGATTGTAATTACTAAAATCTCTAGTAGTAATTACAGGAATTGGAGTACCAATACCTTTTGCTGGAGAACCTCCAGGTAAAGTTAAATCACCCGCAGCTTCATTGGTAAACACAGAGGCATAATTCGTAGTGGTTACATTAGTGGTGTTGGAATTAATTGATCCGGTGGCCGCCCAATTTGCTAAGGTATAAGATGTACTTGTACCTCCAGCATCTCTCCAGTGAATAATGGTACTGTATCCGGTGGTGTTATAAATAAGATTGTTATTGAAACTTACATTCGCAACCGGAGTACCACTGTCAATAGAAAAAGTTTGTACGTTGGTTCTCTGAGATTCAATGATATTGTTTTCAACTACAATATTAGTTGGAGCAACACCATTGAAAGCACTGATTTTTAACCAGTAATCACCAGCTCCAATATAAGTTCCAGAAATCAGCGTATTATAAGCAATCGTAACATTGTCAGTAAATGCTTTATCAGCAGTATGTTTATTAGTTGCAAGTGAGCAATAACCTTTACATCCATAAACAATATTGTTTTTAATTACCGAATTAGTTAATGCAGCAAAATCTAATGCGGGCCCAGAATCCGTATCAGGTCCAAAGAATCCACAATTACGGATGATGTTTCTTTCAACCGTAAATTGATCCATGACTTCATACCAACCTGTGTGAGCAATGTCAGTATAGCCATCATTAATTCCCAAACCTGCTTGAGAGAGTTCCATGAGATTGTCATGAATCCATCCCACATGACACTCACCGTGAACCACAAGAGATGAATTACCGCACTGCACTGTCATATAACACCAGTTATATGCAAACTCGCAATTGTCTAAGTCATCGAGATAGAAATTATGATTGAAGATACTTCCAGCGGTACCATTGTCATAAGAGGTGCAATGGAGAATCTTAATATTGGCTCCCCAACCTCCCTGGAAACCCGCACCATTTAATCCCCCCTTGCAATGGTGATGAGTAATTACATTATAGCAATAAAAGTTATCTGCACTACCTCTAGAGTTTGTAATTCCAGAACCCATGCCATTGCCACATGAGTTATAAACTTCGCAATTAAGAACCCTACAATTAGTAGCCTGTGCAGAATATCCACTCATGGCCGTGCGATTAGTGCTCGCGGCCATGGTAAAGTTTTTCAATGTGTCTTGAGTTTCAAACACCACACTATTTACATTAGTGGTGGAGTCTGTATTAGTATCCCATTGAATTGTAATACGATTAGAATTCAATGCTCCTCTTACCGTACCTTGCATTGTGTGGTCAGATTGTTTCCAAATCCGATCACCATCTGCCATGGTACCAGTGCCAGCTACAAATCCATAATGAGTAGTGAATCTAGGAGTGATCTTAATATTTCTAACAATCGTACCGTCACCTCCAGTTTGGATTTCAACTGTGTTACCAGTGAAACTTAGACCAGTGTTAGAGGTGAATCCAAATTGAATAATCGGTCGACCAGAGACTCTAGAACCCCAAGCACCAATGATACATTCAATTTTAATTGTTAATGCCCCCGTGTAAGTATCTCCTCGTTTGAGAAGGATAAGAGTTTTAGCGGGAGCATTAACTACGTTAGGTGAACCTGCAGCAATAACTAAGTCCTGCACTCGATTAAGAGTCTGAACAGGATTTGCTGCAGCAGTTACAGGATTAGAATTATAAGTATTTGCATCACTCCCACTGGTTGCATCTACATATACAAAATTAGAAATTGCAAGCCAGTAAGTATTATTAGTAAGAAGTTGATTAAAATTCCCAGAGACTCTAGAATAGTAATAAGCTCCTGCACTAGAAACAATTGCACCTTCAGCATAAATCACTGAGGTGGAGTAAGCAGTTGCATCAACCAATGGATCATCGGTCTCACCTGCATCTGCCGAAGCACCATAAGTAACTGCGAGCCCACCACGTAAACCTTTAAGAAATTTACTCATTATAGTGCAGCCTTAAATGATGCGGCCAAAATTAATTGATTTCCTGTACCATTGAAACTTGCGGCATAGGTTCCAACTGGGCCAGCTTTAAGATTGTAATACAAGGAATTATTCTGGAGAGGTTGAGTTAAGATTTCTCGATTGTATGGAGGCACAGGAGATTGAGAACCTCCACTTACACCAATGAGACAGATCATACTATTGTTATTTAATGTGGTGAGATTCACTGTGTTAGAAGCAGCAGTCGCTTGACCTTCAAAAAATGCTGTTGAGTCTCCGCCAGTAAATTCCCAGGCACCAAAAACTCCACTCACTGAAGCAGAGAGAGTCATTGTAATTGTTTTAGCTCCGCCTGCAGTAACTGTATCAAGGGAATAAAATTGAATTGATGCATCAGAAAGAATGCCGGCGCCCGCTCTAAATAAACTCCCACGTGCAGTTAAGTTACTTTCCCCAGTACATGCAATACTAGTCACAGTTGCTGTAGCGTCATAAACTACATGACCTACAATAATCTGAGAGCCGGCTCTTACATTAGGTAAAACCGCAGTAGCAACACCAGCAGATGCATTTGGAGAAGTGAGGAATTGAAGTTTCCTTAATCCTTTCTGAGGACCAAATAGAATATTATTGATCGCTGGTGTTGGCATAATTAAACTCCCACCAGATGCAGACGGGGAAGAATAACTTCTGAGTTAGCTGCGGGAGTATAGGCGGTTGCAGTTACCAGATAACCAAATACATTAGCAGAACCATTAAGTTTGATCTTATGATTCACATTATCAACTTGGCAGTAACAAGTAGTTCCCAAGTCAACCGGAGAACCAAGATCAATATAACCTAAGAAAGCTGAGCGATCAGCAGAAGCAAAGTCCCAGGCAGCATTGTCTGCAATGGCAGAAGGAGGAGTCACATCATAGAGATACAACCGGAACGAAGTCATACCAGAAGGAATTGCAGAGATTTGATACTGCAAATCTGCTCCAGTAATCATTGCATGCTGGCCAGAAGTAAGACCAGTTGCAAAAGTAATTGCTCCACCAACTACGTCACCTGCAGAGTATGCAGTAGTGTTGGCAGGCCGAGTAACTGTAGGTTGAGATGCTCCTGCCTGATCATTAGGAAGAACAACTTTAAATCCTTGGGCAGAGGTTCCTTGACCTAACGCAGCAGGAACTAATGCGATTAAAGAAGTAAGTCTCTGAGCAATTCTCTGGAGTTGCCCATTGAGACCCGAAGATGCAGTATCAGTTGCTGGAGCAGTTTCAGTAATAATTCCGATACGTGCAACATCCTCAGTTGAAGCAGTAGTTGCTAGAGATGCAGCAGCAGCAGTAGAACCTAAACCTGCAGGTAATTGAGTGTTAGATGCAGTAAGTGCGGCAACTGCAGGATCGTCAGATGCAAGAGTTACCCGAGGTGTACCAGTATTTACTGCACCGGCGCCTACAGCAAGATCATTGGCGACACCATCCGCGCCAATCATAATCTTAACTCGTTGATGTAAAACTCCACCAACATCATCCGCTGCGATAGTTGCCCCAACTCCTGGAGTAACTAAAATATTATCTGCCATGATTTAGCTCGCTTTCGTTAAAGCCAATAAAAGACCAATTGGTTGTCCAGCAGTTGAAACTCCACCACCGCTACCAGTTCCACCGACTACTCTAGGTGGAGCTATGTATTTGACATTAACTGCAACACCTACAGCAGTTGGCATCTCAGATTCTCCTTAAAACGCCGCCAAAATATTAGTGGCAGTAGTTCCAGTTGCATTAACCCGAGTAGTTTGGATTGGATGGTATCCAACTGCAAGAGCTTTAAATAACACTGCAGTTCGAGTTCCATTTACTCGGTTAGTTACCATACAGGTGACATCACCTGTAACACCCACATAAAGATAATTACATTCCGCACTCATATCGACAGCGTTATCGGGAGTTACAACTTCCCAGTACCGAGTCGGATCGCCATTAGATTTCATTTAGATTCTCCAGTAAATTAAAAGTAATTTCTATTCATCATTCCCACCCATCAAGAGTTGCATCTTATATGCAAATGGACTCTTGAGAGACATTTCTAATTGCTGAGCTTGTGGTACATTAGCTTGCTTATACAATCCAATCATCCATTTATTGAACCCAGCTTGCTTACCTCCAAGAGAGGCGTACTTCTCTGCAAATTTATTCACCTGCGCTTCCGATTGAGTTTCATCTCCAATCAGAGAAGTCTTTACAGTCTCTGCTAAATCCGCCAAGTCTTTCCTGCGAGTGGCCTCATAAGTTCTCACCCTAAAGAGTGCATCATTAGTTACTGCTTCATCAAGAGGTCTACCACCACTGAGACGTGTAAGAGTAGCAAGACTAAAAAGATCATTAGAGTAGAGAATAGACCCTTTGGAAGACGTCGAATACGCTGTTCCTGATGGGATCGCCTGTAAAGTCTGTGCAAATCCTGCGAGAGGTCTAGAGATTCCATTGTGTTCCACACCTTGTAAAATAGATTCCCAGATGTTTCCACCCCCTGCAATTTTAGAAATCGATTCTTTCATCGAACCTAAGAACTTACCCCAACCTTGTACAAGTGGAATCTCTTGAAGTGACGTGGGAAGAACTGTCACTTGGCGAGGATTGATATCACCTCTAGAATAAATGTTTGATTGTAAAATGTTACTGGGGATTCCATAGAGAATCCAATCACCAGCGGTTCTTCCTGCAGCTCCATATACTGCATCATATGCATCTCGATGTTCAGTGTTCCCACTCATTTGTCCCAGAATGTGGGTATTGACAAACTGGAATGCGGGAAGAGATTGGAGACCGTAGAGAGTTGATTGAAGACCTAGGAGGGTACCGATATCTTTCTTTGATCCTTCTCCAACATAACGGAAAAGTTGCTGTAAAAGATTGAACTGATAGGACTGGAATAATCCAATTGCTTGACCCACAGGTCCCTGGAACATAAGGGGACGCTGGGAAGCAATGATATTTCCTTCAACACGGTTGACAAAGGTATTAATGTAAGCTTTTGCTGTTGGCTCATCTAATACTCCTTTGGCTACACCAATACTTGTGATTTGGTCCATCACATTGGCGCTGATAAAACGGTTGAACTCTTCAGCCAGTTTATTTCCAGAGAGCTTCTCACCTGCCTGTGCGAGGTCTTTAGCTTTGGAAAACGCGGCGCCCATCCTTTTATTCAAATCCCCCACAGTTTCAGTACCTTGTAGAGTAAAGTCATCTACAAGGAGTTTGAGTTGTTCTACTCGATCTTTGATGAATCCTGCATCACGATACTTGGAGAGCAGTGCACCATCATCTTTCCAGAAATTCTGGATTGCTTTGGAAACTAATTTGGTGGGTGCGAGAATTGAATCAGTAGTTCCAGGAACTGCTACCTGAGCAATCTTCGCAAGTTCTCCAGCAATCTCAGTATCTCCACCCTTGATTGCTTGAGTAAGTGAGCGAAGCTCAGTCATGCGAAGGATATTTGCACCGATCGCATTGTTGAGAGAATTGAGAGGATCAAGTCCCAGGGTGAAAAGACTTAAAAGATTGTTGGCGCGCCGTACAAACTTAGTAAGTTCTCCCTTGGGAGCAGAGTGATTTGCTAGGAGATTTAAAGCTGAATCATAGTAAGCAGGTTTCATCCCATACTCATCGAGAATGGAATTCATCTTCTCCAATTCAGCAGGAGAATTAACCTTAGCAAATGTATCCCGAATTGCTCCAACCGCTTTACTGGTAGCAGTATCAAGCATTTTATTGAATCCATAAATCAATGGATTCTCAGACACCTTGGAAATATCAAGAGCAGTTTTGATGTAATTCAGGTACGGGTTATCAGAGGTTTGTTCAATGAGCTCCCTCTTGGAAGCAAACTTAGAGGTGGCGGTTTTAGAATACTGTGCGCCAAGATCCTCTAAAAACGAGAATTGTGGCTCATACCTCAGCCGCACAGCTTCTTGAGCGAGCATGTCACTCTCTCTTAAATGCTGCTGTAGAATGTCATTGATGATTTTATTGGGATCACTCTTAGGAAAGAAATTACTGAAAACACCGTTATTGGCTAAATCAGTGTTAATGTAATTCTCATGCAAAGTGCGATTGAATTCATATTCCCCACGAGCTTTGAAAAAGTCTTCAGTGTCAGTTTTAGTAATCACCTTGTAATTCGAGGGCACCCGATCAATTAATCCTGCAAGCTCTTTCTCAGAGGCTGCATGAATCATTGTCATGTGACCAGTACCAGTAACTGTAGGATCTTGGACAAATGCGAAGTGAGGATAATCTTTTAGATTCGGGCGAATTGGTCTAAAAGTTTCAGGGTCCTTGATATCTGTATGACCTTGTTGTGCACGAATCTCTCGGAAAGAATCTGTACGGGTTCCAGAAGTTTGGATATGGGCGCGCACTGCCTCTAGAGTTTCCTGGTTTTTAATTGGGAAGAAATCAGTACCTTCGGTGAGTGCTTCGTAATCTATAATCGGAGTATTAGTTTCCTCCAAGAGATTACCTCTTGCAGTTTTAGATTCCACCAGACCCCATTCACCAGTACTAGTTTCTCTTAAAACAAATTGCTTACCAGTTCTAGTAACCTTTTGGTTAAGAGATTCAAACTCCAGAGCCGCTTCAGGTTTCTGCCCCAATTTCACCAGAGGAGTTTCGAGAGCTGCATTAGTAGCTTTACGAAGAGATTCTTTAGCTCCCCGAGTAACAGACCCAATCCAAGCCATAGAAGATCCAAGGGTCCCATAATTAGAATTCTCCGCACTAAATAGTCCGGGACCCGATCCATTACGAGAAGCAGTGAATAATGCCTGATCACTCAAATCAGGCAAACTCTCACTTGCCTTTCCGAGCACCTTAGCAACAACATTCTTAGCTCCATCTTGGTAAAGCTTTTGTTTAGATTTCAAATACGTGATTGCATCACCAATATTCTCGGTAGCTGCAAGAATCTTGTCATCTTGGTTGTAAACAATCTTAGCAACTTTAGGAAGAAAGATTGGATCAGTAGTTGCTTCAGAGACAGAAGTGGAAAGATTTTTATCCTTAAGAGATTGTGCATAATCTTTTGCAACTGCTTGAGCTTGCATTAGATCATCGAATTCATTGGAAGTGGGGAAGCCTTCTAAGAACGATTGCTTTGCATTAACAATCTTTGCGGCCGCAGCAGTTCCTTGCTCAATCGGAATTGAGCCATCTAGAGACATTTTGCGAAGAACTTCATTGGCTGCATCAACTTTGGATTCCTTGAGAACCTTCCAGAGTTCTTCCTTAGAAGTAGGAGTCATCACCCGAAGAGTGGGACCTTCACCATCTACAATTCGGACGTTGTATTTCCCATCTAAGTAAGCACGTTCAAGAAGTGGAATATCATAGCGATTGATAGTTGCACCATCTTTAACTTCCTTGAGCATATGATGTGCCCAAATATGGCGCGCCTCAGCTTCTTGAGCAGCACTCCCACCTTTTAAATCCAGGGCACTCCAAAGTTTACCTTGGTCAAATCCATACTCTCTCACCTTACCTTTAATCGCTGCTTCTCCCTTGTACATATCACCAAGAGAAAGTACAGTAGGTACAGTATCAGAGATATTTCCAGCATCTTCACCGATGAGAGTTACATAGCGAGAGTTAACTGGAATCTCAGGAGCTGCACCTTTCTTAACTGCCTGTGCTGCAAGAGATTCTGCAGGAGTAGTTTCAAGTGGGCGAGCAACATGTAGAGCCCCAGCAAAATTATTCAGATAATCCTGAGAATATCCAAACTCACCTGGTTTCGGAGTGGATAAATTAGCAAGAATATTGCCAAGCTCAGAATCTTTACCTGAAAGTTCGTTAATTCCAGAACGAATGTCATTAAAGTTTTTACGAATCTTATCATCATAAAGAGTTTTGTTTACTGCGTAATTATTCTGAACCACAGTGCCATCGAGATTCTTTAAAAGCACCGGCTGTGCTGCAGAATCTGCATCATGAGCAAGTGTGATGATTCGATCAGATGGTGCAGTAATCTCAGAAAAACTGGGGCGCGCAATAAAAGGCAGCCGCGCCTGATCTTCTGCCCGAATCGATTTCCTTAAAAATCCAAAAGTCTTAGCAGCTTCAAAACTTCCACCGATCGCTCCACCTAAGACTCCTCCAGTGGCAATGTTAATCAGAATATCTCCAGTGTCTTGTTTCTCAAGAATCGGAGACTTAAACATTGTAGCCTGAGCAGCAATTTCAAATGCAGCAGATTCAAGAGTGTTTTGCCACACCCCTGAAGCTAAGGCTTTTACAGTGTTTGCATTAAGTAGTTTAACTGCGGTAGTAGAGGAATTAAGTTGATTTGCTGCAAGAGAGACAAACTTCTGGGTATCAGGAATTAAGAGTCCAGTTGCTTTAGAAAGATTAGCTCCAATAAACCCAGTAGCTTTAGCAGTCTTGAGAGCTGCCTGACCTGCATTGAGAATCTTAACTCCACCGAGTCCCGGTAAAAGCGATCCAAGAATAAATCCACCCAAATCCGCAGATTCAGTATTCTCTGAGTAATACTTTCCTAAATCTGAATCCACCGAAGAGATCCACTCTTGGGTATCATTAGCTTTCAAATCTGCGCCAAACCAATTCCCTACTGTGACCCCGGTGTTGTAGAAAGAATTCAACCCAGACATCACACTGGTAGCTGCAAGTCTTCCTGCATTACCAAGTTTCTCCGTCCAGGTATCTAAATCTAACCACGAGGTTCCAGTGTTGCCGAGATTGTGGGAATCTGCAGCAAGAAGATAGGAAGCAGTGGGATTGGATTGGTCCATGATTTAATTATTCTGAGGTAGAATTTTGGAGAGTGCGGCGAATTGCATTCGGAGTTCCCCCACGAATATCAGCAGGATTGCCATGATTAACTTGGCCCGCCAAATCTTTCATCAGATATCTACCTAACTCTGTGGGATCAGTCATGTCAGTGGTACCACCGAATCTAGAGGTCTTGGCGAAATAATTCTTACCTGCATTTGGAGGAACAATACCGAATCCAGTGAATCCTTTGGCAGCTTGATTAATCGTAGATGCTTTCTGATACACTGAAGCGAGTTGTTGGAATTCTGCAGAAGAAATCTGACCTTTCTTAACTGCATCAACTCCAAGAGAGAGAACAATTTTTGGATCATTGAGAGGTTGCTTAGCTGCAGCTAGAGGGGCAAGAAGTTTCTGAGTAACTCCTAAATCGCTAATACCATTAAGAGTGAGATAAGAACTAATGTCACCGACATCAAAAAGGTTCCCAGAGTTAGGGGCAATCGATCGATATTGAGTTTGGATATCTTGTGCAACATGTTGATTGATGAAAGCATCCACAGCTTTTTTATCTTTCTTGTCAATGGTTTTGTTTAACTCTAGAGCTTGTTTAGCTGCGGCAAGAACCGAGGTAGTTTCTTTGCGCACATCCGGAAGATTGGAGGGAAGAGTTTCAAGAGCGTGAAGGGAAGATGCAGGATCATTGCCAACTGTGGATACTCCAGTTGCATCAATTCTTTCACCATTCTGGAAGTGATATTTTAACTCTTCCGATGCGCCACTCTTAAACAGTGCAAGTTGACTCTTAGCAGCAAGACCTGTGAGAGGAGGTAAACCTAAACTAACACGACTCTTATTAATCGTATCAACTACGTACCCGTCAATTTCTTTACCATCTGCTCTGGCTTTATCAGAAATTGCTTTCTCTTCCTTCTGCCATTGGAATCTCTCAGTATCAAGAGCAAGATGTCCTAGAGCGACTTTGAGTTGAGTTTCTGCGTTCGCCGCACTCTTTGCATTAAATAACACACTCAAGCGATCCCGAGAAGCATTCACTGCAGCTTCGACTGATTGAGAATTAAATTTGATTCCATCAATCTCAGCTTGAGTGGATCGTGCTTTGGATTCCACCTCGGCTAATCGAGCTTGAGCAGCAATCGATGCACTGGTAACGGATTCTTTTAAATTGTTAATTGTTACCGCAGAGGAAGAGAGAGTTTGATTTAAATCTCCTAATTGCTTATCGTAAAGAGCAGTTTGGGTCATGGAACCTTTAAGCCGCTCTTCTGTAAACGGCAGGGTAAGTTGTCCTACAATGTAATCAATAGGATGTTCCCAAGGTTTAACTTCTGCCTTCGCTCTATATTCTTTTAGGTTCTGTTCAGTTTCTTGCTGACTCGTAACCAACTTCCCAACCAGTTCATTAATCCGATTTGCCCCCAAAGCAGGATCAGCTCCAGCAGTTTGAGCGATTTTAGTAACTACCTGCTGAGCTTGTAAATCTGCAATACCTTTAGTAGTTGCAACTAGTCCTGCATCTTGAGCAGCTTGATCGTAAACCTGAGAGAGCTCAAAAGTCTTAGAAGCTGCGCCCGCAGCATTAGCTCTGATAGCTTCCTCAGATGCTTTGGATGTAGTTTGGAAATCTCCTACATCAGTCATCAATTGATCAATGGAGATTTCAGGCATTTTTATTTCACCGCTTGATTGACTTCAGGTGTAGGTACAGTAACCTCACTCTTGCAGTTCTGCCCATAAGGACAGTACATCATTGCACCGAGCTTAAAAGTGGAACAACCAGTACAACCCAGAATTAGTGCAAGAGCAATTAATTTTTTCATCTTAACTCTCCGTGCGATGGGAGTAGATCGAATTAGAGCGAATAAATAAACCTACAATAAAACAAATAGGTTCGCCCAGAAGACTCATCACACCTGCGCGCCAAGAGTTTTTACCCAGAAGAACATAGTCATATCGAGCGCTAGCCCAAGGAAGGAAGAATTGGCAGAGCTTAGGATTCGAGACCATCTTACGCACAATCGGTTGAGCTAAGAATTGATAGCCCCTGGCCATAACTGGGTTGGCTTCATAGAATTTCTGTGAGCCGCGAGCGTAAAGATCATCTTCAATGTAACCTTGTCGATGCAACTCAGTACAAATAACACTTAGTTTCTTACCCGAAGATTTCTGAGTCTGTGTATTGGTAACTGTGGGAGCGGTGACATTAGCAAGTTCACCAACAAGCTTTGCAATTAAATCCTGGGCCATGAGAGATTTAGTAGAAGAACCAAATCCGCCAGAAGCATTCTCACCAGATGCGAGTGCTGCTAAACCTTGATCAGATGACATCACATCATAAACAAGTTTATCAATACCTTCTTGAGTGAGAACTTTCTGAGTGGTACCAGAAGTGGTATCCGTACTCTTGGTACGAAATAACGAATCACCAAGATTCTGACCAAAACTGGAAGTGAAAGAATCTAATAAGCCTGCCATGATTAGCTCCTAGAAAAGAAATCAATAATACTTTTAAAGTTTAAAATAAAAGTGGCGATTGCACCACCAAGTGTAATAAACATCCAGAGGGAACCTTTCCCTTGAGCAGCAAGAATTACTAGTTCATCTAGAATCTTCTTCTGGATTTCTGCATTTCGATTTTGTTGTTCTAGCATAGCTACCATGTGCTCCATCTGCTGCTTTAAAACTGCAACATCGATTCGCACTTGGGTATCGATAGCACCTTCTTGACTCATGCTGGGTTCCCCATTAGATCAGTTATCCCGGACTTATAATTTCCACTCTTAGTCAATGTTAAAACTTGATGTCGTGGAACTACACCGGGGATAGAAGTAAAGGATACATGAACCCAACGATGTTCAAGAATCAATTGATCAAAATTAATGAGATCCGGATAGTGTGCGATTTTACGTACAATTTCCAAAGGTGTGCCATAGGAATCACAAGTGAAATCTACAGCTTCACCGAGGAGATGTTGGGAATTGACTCTTCCTCCCACAGCCTTGTTTAGTTCTGGGGAACGATACCAAGAATTTACCGAGATTGGATGAGAAAGAAGAGCACGGATTCTTTCCATGCCGCGCGCCGTATTTTGGATTGTAGAGTACAGAGTCTTAGGAATAGTGTTATCTATCTCCTGATGATCTGTTCTACATGCTTCTTCCCAACTAAAGTGATCACTCAATCCCAACTCTTGATGTGTCATTTTAAACTCCTGTACTACTAGACTCCAATTGCCCACCAGTAGATATCTTTTTGTGATCCATCATTTCCTAAATCAAATTTATCCAAAGCCACATTATTCACTAGTCCAGCATTCTCTGAAGTTGAAGCAGTGGGAATGTAGACACTCTGGGTAAAAACTCCAAGTACTTGCTTAGTAAACGGTGCTTGGAAATTAATAGTGACTGTCCCATCTGGAGGAACTGCAAGAGCAATACCTCCTTGGATAATGACTCCTCCGATTACTTGTGCCCAGTCAGTTGAATTCGCTCCAGAGAATTTAGTAATTCCAATTGTGTCTTGGAGTTCTCCACTCTCGGCACCGGCATATGGAACTATAGAATTCCAGCCCATATAAACTCCTTAACGTTTTCCGTCAGGGACAAATTTCAATTGAACTGTATTTACATCAAAGGCACCTTTAAGTACCAATGAATGATTCATAGCAGTGTTGTGACATTTATAACTTCTTAATTCATTAGTATTAGAAACTAGTGTTGGAGTAATGGCAGTATTAAAATTTTTTCCGTCTAA
>Ga0105237_10000697_pt1 | contig 46499 bp, 32 predicted proteins | sample KBSC24metaG_FD_81520 | JGI IMG/M metagenome (GOLD analysis project Ga0105237, IMG submission 81520) | Corn rhizosphere microbial communities from Kellogg Biological Station, Michigan, USA - KBS C2-4 metaG | ecosystem: Host-associated > Plants > Roots > Rhizosphere > Soil | place: Michigan, USA...
ATTATCCCAGGTGATGGAAGTGAGCCCGTCGGTGCCCTTCAAGGCATCGTAGTTGGCGGTACCCTTGCCGAACACCGGCCAGATGGAGATCATCGCATGCAGGTGCTCGTTATGCAGCTGGTCCACCATCGCCTTCGGGTCGGGATAACCCGTCGGATTCATGACGTGCGAACCGATAGGCAATGGATCCCAGTAATACCAGTCTTGTACTATAACATCAACAGGAATATGCGCGCTGCGATACTTACTGCCCGCATCCAGCACTTCGGCCTGTGTCTTATAGCGATCCTGCGACTGGAACAACCCATACGCCCACTTGCCGAACATCGGCGCCCGGCCTGTCGCATCGCGGTAGGAAGAAATGATCTTGTCAAAAGTCGGACCGTAAAAAAAGTAGTAATCGACACATTTACCGCTCTCCGAGACGTAGCGGTATTTCGATGCCTCCGCGCCATGGAATTGCGATGGCGAATAGTTATCCCATAACAATCCATAACCCTTCGTCGACAACAATACGGGAATGGCCCCCGTCAGGTATTTGATAGCGAGGTCCTGGTCACGCCCCTTGTAGTTGATGGCCAGCGAATCCAGCGGATGACAACCCAGCCCGAACAACCCTTCATCCGATGGCGAACGAAATACCGTCTCGCAATTATAGGTGGCGATACCCGCGATGGAAGCCCGTTGCATCGACTTGCCCGCGGCGCCATCCTCGGCCAGCACAACGCGCCCGCTGAGGTCGGAATAGGTCACCCCATTGGTCGCTTTGTCCACCGTCACGATCAGTCTTTTGGTCGTTATCACGACCGCCCCGCCCGACTCCGTCACCACAAATTCCACCGGAGTAGCCCAGTTGTTGTTTATCACCAGTGAAGCCGCCTTCGCCAGCTGCGGCAACATCGTATACCGCACTTCGATGACGTCCGGCTGACAGACCCGTATCTTCATCGACCCGATGTCCAGCACAAAATTGACCCCCTCCGCATCTTTGGTATAGGATCTTATGGTAGCCCGGGCCTGGGCTGCCGCCACCGTCAACAAGCAGGCAAGAACAATCGTCCTCATAAATAGTAGTTGTTTGCGCCGAAGATAACACATTCCCGCTGGTTTTTCAACCGATTGCATAAAACCTTGCAATGCCGTTCCGCCCCCCCGCGACCCATGCCAGCCCCGCCGCCCGGCCCTCCCCCCATACTGTTAACAAATTCCCGCCACTATCCAATTTCTTGTACGTCCCCCGGCATATAAAAGCTCTAATATTGTGCCCGATAGGCTCATTACACAATTGTTTCATTCATCCAGCGCTCGGGGTCGGCCACTGCCGGCCCCTTTTTTTTCGGCACACCCGCCCCTGCAACCGCGGCCCCACGCCAGCCCCGCCGGCCCCCTACCTCAGCGAATTATATAAATTCAAAAAATCCTTTTGCTCCTGCTGGGAAAAAGGATCCAGCAGCGCCAGCTTGTCCGTCAACAACGACATCGCGCCCAGCAGCGCCGCCGTATTCCGGGCATGCTGTTCATGCAGCGGCGCAAACACCTCCGTCCCTTTTTTATACAACAGCCCGTTCCCATAAGCGGCCAGCGCCTCGAGATTCGCCGGGCTGACGAACTCCTCGATCAAATGCCACTGGAAACTTTGCAGCACTTCGCGCGGCAGTTCCTTTTGCAATATCTCCAAATTTTTCGCGTAAAAGCCCTCGCCGGCTGCCCCGGCGGCCCCGGCGGCCAGCGGCAGGCCATACATCACACCGACAAAAGAAATGATCTTTTCAACAGAAGCCTGCAGGAGAGTAATGACATTATCCAATTGTCGCAGCGCCTCTACCGCCGGGTTGGTGGCCAGCGTCCTATTATTGCGCGTCCTTACATGGACAAGAAGACGGATATATTCATGGAAGGCCACCGCTATTTTTTGCTGGATGAACGCGAGGTCATACATCACGGAGATCAACGCGTCCCCCCCGGAATGACGGGCTTTTCTCACCGCATTGAACGTATACGCATAATGGATATCCAGGTAGTACCGGATGGCGATCACCGGCGCCTTCAACGCCATCGGGAAGATCAGCGCACAGATATTCGGATCTCTTTTCGCCAGCCATAGAGGAAGGGGCGTATAATGCTCATCCTTGAACCGCGATCTTGTCAATCCGGTGAATACGTCAATGCTGTTTATCTTTTCCCGGTCTGCAGCTGTCAGCGCATCCAGACGCCACTCCCTGGAAAAATGCCAGGTGGCGAGCTGTATCAGGTAGTCGCCGTAATCTTCGGGCCCTCCGAAAACATTCGTCCGCAAAATAGTCCCGGCGCTTTTTTGGATCTGTTCCCCCGAAGGCGCCCATCGATGCGACAGCAAAGCCCTGACCTTTTTGCCAAAAGATTCATTGCGCCATAACGTTCTTGCATAGACGACGGCAAACGGCGCCCCTTTTTGCAGGGTCTTGTCTATTGAAGCGTCCGCGTCAGTTGGGGGCTTGCCCGGTGAAGCGTCCGTGGCGGGCCTCCCCGGTGAAGCGTCCGTGGCGGGCTTGCCTGGTGAAGCGTCCCCATCCACAGGGACCATACCTAATGGCACGGCCCATTCCTTGGGGCATCGGAAATAAGAGTTTAGGAGCCAATTGGTTAACATAAGATTAAGGGGTATAGCCCATAAATATAAAAAAAATATCTGCCCCACCCGTAACCAAATGGTTACTTTTCCTACATTTGTAACCGAACGGTTACCCAATTATGAGAAGAGACGTATTCCAGGCCATCGCCGACCCCACCCGCCGCGAGATCATCAATCTCATCGCGCGCAAGCCCTTACCCCTCAACTCCATCGCGGAGAACTTCGAGGTGAGCCGCCCCGCCATCTCCAAACATATCAAGATCCTCACCGAGTGCGGCATCGTGACCATCCGGCAACGAGGCCGCGAGCGCTATTGCGAAGCCCGCTTGCAAAAGCTATCGGAGGTGACAGAGTGGATCGAACACTTCCGTGTCTATTGGAATCAGAAACTCGACGCCCTTGGGCAATTCCTGGAAAAGGACGCACCGCCGCCCCATCCGCCATCCCCGACGCCACCCCACCCGCCGAAAAAAATCAAAAAATAAATTATATGGAAAAACTACAAGCGGAAAAAGCACAAGTCGTCATCCAGCGCACCTACAACGCTCCTATCGAGCGGGTATGGAAAGCCATCACCGACATCGATCAAATGAAACAGTGGTATATGCCAGGCCTCAGCGACTTCCGCCCTGAAGTCGGCTTCGAGACCAGCTTCACCGCCGGCAAGAAAGACGAGCTCTGGCTGCACGTCTGGAAAATAACAGAGGTCGTTCCCAACAAAAGGATCAGCTATGAATGGCGCTATCCCGGTTTCCCCGGCAATTCCCTCGTCACATTCGAACTCCAGGCCGCCGGCGACGGGACACAGATCACCCTCACCCACACCGGTCTCGAAACCTTTGAAGGCGACAAAAATCCGTCTCTCGCACCACACAATTTCAATACAGGCTGGACATCGCTCATCGGCACTCAACTAAAAGAGTTCGTCGAAAAAATACCCGCGCACTAAGCCGCCGATGTTGGCTGTCGACGCCTACCGCACCTTCGATCCCGACCGCCATTGACGCGCCGCACCTTCGATCCCGGCCGCCGCCGGTGCACGCGCCCTCCCTGCGCAATGCCATCACCCACCCGGTAATGGCATTTTCTTTTTCCGCCGTCTAAAAATAAATACTTACTCTTTTGAAATTCGCGCAGCGCGACTTCCCGTCTCTTCGGTTATACAAAGGTCCAAGGCGCTTTTACAATAATTTACAAAGTTTACATTTTAATTTACAATCCTAACCCTTGAAGCTGAAAGGATTAAAGTAGGTTCGCTGATAGGTCTGGCAGTGTTTCTGTTCCCCATAATTAAATAGAAAAAATTATGAAATACGTATTCATCTATACTTTTTTCTTAATATCTGTCTTTCACACCTCCTGATAATTTCAGTAAAGCACACAATGGCTACTCCGAGTCTCAACTTAAAGAGTTGGCTGCCTCCAAGGTGCCTATGGGTCAGGTTCGGCATGTAAAGCAAGCCAGCAACGGAGACATTTTGATCGCTGCATCATGGAGTGGTGCTTTTCGCTACGATGGAAAATCGTTTACTAATCTCACCAGTAGTAAAATAGGTTCGCACAGATTCTGGGATGTTCTGGAAGATCGACACGGATACCTTTGGTTCGCTACTACTGATTCGGGCGTTTATCATTACAATGAGAAAACCGTTAAGCATTTCACTACCAGGGAGGGACTTGCCGATAATCGGGTTATGGCTATTTATGAAGATAGAGCCGGCATTATTTGGTTCGGCACCGGAGGTGGAGTAAGCCGTTACGATGGGAGTTCTTTTCGAAATTTTACAACTAAAGAAGGACTTTCCAATAATGATCTTACTGCTATCATGGAAGACAGAACCGGTAAGTTATGGTTTGGCACAAGGGGCGAGCCTTGTTTTTATGATGGAAAAACATTTACCGTTTTAAAAAACAAAGATGGCAAAGCGTTTAACAACGTTTGGTCAATTATCGAAGATAAAAAAGGAAACATCTGGACCACCGGTGCAGATGAACCTCCTCGCATTGGGCAGGTCTGGTCACTTTCCCGTTATGATGCAAAGTCCTTGTACAGTAAAAAGCCAACTGTAACCGAAATTAAGTCAGGACCACCAGCTTTTTTGGGACTTTTGGAAGCTAACGATGGAAGTATTTGGTTTGGCTCTGGAGCTGGGGTGCATCGTTATGATGGAAAGACCATCACGGACTTTAAAAATAAAGAGGGTCAGCAATAATGTGTATTGCTGAAAAAGGTCATCACCCCGACAGTGATGGCCTTTCTTTTATCCGACCTTTGCCCCATGCGTCTCTCCGAAGCCATCGACCTCCTCGACCATCCCGCGCTCCGCGCTGTCGCCCCGCATGCCTCCCCCACAAACCCCGCCGCCGCCGCCGCGCCTGCATCACCCGCTACACCAGCCAACCCCTCCACCCCCCTTCGCTGGGCCGACCTCGGCTGTGGAACCGGCCTCTTCACCGAAGCCCTCGCCCATTTCCTGCCCGCCGCCAGCACCATCTACGGACTCGACCTCCACCCCGCCCTCCACCACGATCGTGTCAACGACGTCTCCCTCATCCCTGTCCACAGCGACTTCATCAACATCCCCCTCCCCCTCGACAATCTCGACGGAATCCTCATGGCCAACTCACTTCATTATGTCAAGGACAAACCCCAACTCCTGCAACAACTAAAAACACATCTCCGCCCCCACAGCCCGCTCCTCATCGTCGAATACGACACCGATCGCCCCGTAGCCACCTGGGTCCCCTGGCCCATTTCTTACACCAATCTTCAACCGCTGCTTGCAGAAGCCGGCTGGCCCCATATCCAAAAACTCGGCGAACGCCCCTCCGCCTATGGCCGCAGCAACATCTACGCAGCCCTTGCCCGGCCGTCCTGACAGTATGGGTCCAGGATACCCAGACACCATGGTTTTTCCGCGCACAGTCCATACGGTGATAGGACGGTGCAATTTTTGTATACATTTGCCGCGATACATCTTTTGACATGAAAACACCTATCGCTATCCTTGTCCTCTGCATCATCAACTGCAGTGTAAAAGCACAATTCTTCGACCACATCAAGGACAAGATCAACCAGAAAGTGAACAGCGCCATCGACAAGTCGATTGACGGTGCCGGCAATAAAAAGAAAAAGGACAGCGGAAAAGCCACCGACTCCGTCGGCAAGTCGGCCGCCGGAGTAGATTCCGCAGGCACAGGTGTTGCCAACAACGGCGGCCCGCCCCAGGAATTGAAAGCTTATTCCAAATTCGATTTTGTGCCCGGCGAAAAGATCATCGTAGAAGAGAATTTCTCACAGGATGCCATCGGCGAATTCCCCGACAAATGGAATACCAAGACCTCCGCCGAGATAGTCACATTGAATAACCGATCCGGCAAATGGCTGTGTATGAAACAGGACGGAGTATTCTTTCCTGAGTATATTCCCGATCTACCCGATAACTTTACACTCCAGGTAGACATATTAACGAACAACAAGACCTCCAGCATCGGCTCGCTGATCATAGTACTGGCCTCGTCAAAAGATAAAGACGCCCGCGAAAAGTTCGACCTTGGATCTTCAACCTCCTCGATAAATACACCCGGGATCAAATTGGATCTCAACCCCCTTTACAGCGGTGATGGCAACATCTCGTATGCCTCTCACGCGTTGGGAAACGCATCCGTCAGGGGTCTCGAAGAATTTCATGTACCCGACAAACCCTTTGCGACCGTATCCATCTGGCGGCAGAAACAGCGTGTCCGCGTATACATCAACAGCACGAAGATGTTCGACCTGCCCCGCGCCCTCGAGCCGGATGCGTTGATCAATTCCCTCATTTTCGGCGCCTACGCCGTCGACTACGATAAGAAGGGCGGCGCTTTCTATCTCAGCAATATCCGCCTTGCCGTCGGAGCGCCGGACACCCGTAACAAACTCATCACGGAAGGGAAATTCGTGACACATGGCATCCTCTTCGATATCAACAGCGACCAGATACAGGCGCCGTCTTACGGAGCACTGCAGGACATCGCTAATACACTGAAAGCAAACCCCACAGTAAGGGTGAAAATCGTAGGCCATACGGACAGCGATGGCGATGACAAGACCAATCTCGACCTCTCCCAACGCAGGGCCGAGGCTGTAAAAACGGCCCTCATATCCACATTCGGCATCGATGCTTCAAGAATGGACACTGACGGCAAAGGAAAAACACAGCCGGTAGACAGCAATGCTACACCCGAAGGAAAGGCCAACAACAGACGGGTGGAATTCATCAAGCTGAAGTAGCCGCCCAAAAATAGTACCTTCATGGCTATGAAAAATATCCTCCGGCCTGCCGTCGCAGCCGACCGCGATGCGATTATCGCACTGTATAAAAAAGTATCCCGCCTTTCCGGCGGCCTCGCCCGCAGCGAGGAAGAAGTGACCGTCGAATACATGAGCGACATCCTCGAAAAAACACAAAATTACGCGGGCATCCATTTCGTCATGGTTCAGGCTCCCGCCGACGCCGCCCATTCCGCAAACGCCACCGCCGGCGCCATCATCGGCGAGCCCGCAAACCCAAGCCTCGGTGGGCCCGCCGGCATCATCATCGGCGAGATCCACTGCTACAAACCCGATCTTAAATGTTTCGACCATATGCTCAGCGACCTCACCATCGCCGTCGACCCCGACTTCCAGGGACAGGGCATCGGCAAGACCCTCTTCAGCGCCGTCCTTGACGAGGTAAAAGCCCATCGCAAGGACATCCTCCGGGTCGAACTCCTCACAGGCGACTCCAACAAACGCGCGATCGCCTTTTACCAAAGCCTCGGCTTCACCATCGAAGGACGTATGCCTGGCCGTTACCGTCTGCCATCCGGCGTGTTGGACACCGACATCCCTATGGCCTGGATGAACCCCAACTACCCGGCATCCGCCGCGTACAAGCCTTAAAACAAAAGGGTCACGAGGCCCGGGCGCGACAACTTATTCCCTCATCCATCTGAGCATTTTTGGGAATACAGGCTCGCCATGCCCCCCACGCCCCGGCTCGATCGTCATTTTGCACCACTGCAACATGGGCGTACCCAAAAATCGGCCTGCCCGGAAATTTTCGATCATACTTTTACCGCCCCCCTGGTAACCATCTTCATGAAAGACTATGGCCGCGTCGAGTTCAAGATGGATACAGGCCGCATACGACCACGCAATGGCCATCATTTCTTCGGCCTCCCGGTGTTCACTGGCCACAATGGATTGCTGATCCAACGAAGAGCGGCTGGCAGCAGACACTACAGCTATATGTCCTGCCTCATGCAATATATCCCCGGGATACTGCAATGCACCCTCGTCGACGATGAGACTCCCCTTTTCGATCAGCAAACCCGGCAAAAAGCTGCCGCTATCGATCTTCCTGAATAGGGTTCCAATACCGATGCTGTTTAGGAAAGGGACGCACCTGTTTAATATGATGCTTTTTTCCGGATCGTTATTCTTCATTGTATAAAGATACCCCAATCCCCCCGCCGCGCCCCCGCGAAACAGAAACCCCAGTATCGGGTATTGACATATGAAAAATAAGCTCGTACCTTATAGAGAAGAAGAAAGAAAAAACTAACCATGAAAAAAGCCCCAAAAGACATTTCGTCTTCAAGCACCCATTCATCAACCCCTTTTTTTAATAAAAATAAGGCCCACAGCTTCTTTTCTCCATCTGCAAGGACAGGACAACCCTTTTTTCAGCAACAGCAGACCGGACCCCAGCCCCCTTTGCCATCACCCAGAAAGGATAAGAAGATACTTGCCAATGGCATAATGTCGTGGGAGCTCAAAGCAAAGGACCAGCGGCAGACAGATATCAATATCGAATTCAATCCGGACAAAGATGTGGTAGAGGCAAAAAACATCTCCTTTGTCCAGACGGCAAAGATCCGGCTGGGTTCCACGCCTGAATATGGCGGCAAGGCATCCGATTATATTCCATATGAAGAGTCTCCGGGAGGCAGATGGGTGGACAATTTGCCAGAGGAGGAAAATGATCCGTTTTATGGGGCAAAATGGGATCAGACAAAAGAGAAATGGACGGCTGAAGGAGTACAGACGGGAAAACCAGGTAATTCGAAGAAAGGCGTGAGCAGCGAGTCGGCGCTACTCCACGACGCCCCCCTGATACCCGGAGTGCGAAAAGGCCGCGGCGATCTGGTGGACAGTTTTGAGAGCGTGGCAACGATACTGGAAACAGGCGAAACGCTCGGGGCCCTCACCTGGGGCTATAACATCGAAGACAAACCCGATTCACCGGTCGTTCTAACAGGCGCCCAGCAGTCTGATTGCGTGGAGACGCCATCCGATGCCCACAAACGGGCCCTTGATAAATTTTATGAAGCCAAATTCGATGCGGTCCTCGATAGCTTTGCTATAAATTCTTTCGCGCTTACTCCCGAGCATGAGGCTAAATTGGATACTGTAGCTACAAAGCTAAAGGCGGATCCAAAGTTGAAGGTCGAACTGGGAGGAGCGACAGACCTCACCGGCTCCGCAGCCTACAACCAGGAACTATCCTTAAAAAGGGCTAAGGCCGCCAAAGCCTATCTGCTGACGAAAGGCGTCACCAACACCATCACGGTGCAATCCTATGGTTCCGATTGGGCACGGGTCAGCACTTCGAAAGGTACCAGCGAAGAAAAGAATCGCCGCGTACAGGTGCGGGTCTTCAAATAAATAGTTGGGCCGCGCCGCCCCACCGCCGCCCCCGCAAGCGGTCCCCGGCGCCGTGCCCCCCCGCGACACTTCACCCCAAAAAAAAAGCCGTGCGATCAACTCGCACGGCCCAATACATTCAATGATTTGCAGCTTAATATCTATTCTTATTATAGCTATTGCCATTGTTGTAGTTTCCGCCGCCACCGCCGCCGCGGTAACCGCCACCGCCGCCGCTGCGTGCAGGCCGGTCTTCTTTGGGACGGGCTTCGTTAACCTTGATGTTACGGCCTTCTACCGTTGCGCCATCCAATTCGGCAATCGCCTTTTTGGCAGCAGCATCATCAGGCATTTCAACAAAACCAAATCCGCGGGACTGGCCGGTAGCCTTGTCCATGATAACCTTTGCGGAAGTGATCTCTCCATAGGAAGCAAAAAATTCCCTTAAATCTTCATCTTGTACGTTGAAGCTTAGGTTCGAAACGTAAATGTTCATAATTACTATTTAAAAATTTAACAAAAATCTGAGGGAGCAAAAGACTAAGGAAACTAACTAAAATGCTATTGAAATGCAGGATAATTAATAACAAAACTTCTGGCGGACTCAAATTAACGAGGCGAAGATACACAATTTTTTGAATTTCCGCATGTAAAAAGACTTTCGCCCCCAGTGACGACTTTCGCCCCCCTCCACGCGCCCTAACAGCCTCAGTCACTGCATCCTGGCCCCCTTCAATTGACTTACCTTTACGGGCAAATAACCTTTACTATGGCCACCGTCAACGAGCTCCCTACATCCCAACCCCGCAACTACAATACCATCAGCCCCTCCGCCCGGTCCCTGCTGTTGCTAAAAGGTTATACCCCCATTCCCTTTGCCCGCGAAGCCGCCCGCCTGATCCAATACCCCGAACCCTATACGCCCGACTTCTCTATTCGTCAACCAGGGTTCTGGGCCCGCGTCGGGCACTTCGAAGCACGTTATTGGAGCATCGATCAACTGCTAACCGACCTGCTGCTTGCCGCCGCCAGCCCGGGAATCCTCAATATCCTCGAACTCTCTTCCGGCTTCTCCTTCCGCGGACTCGCCCTCGCCGCCGAACACCCGGTATATTACATCGACACCGACCTGCCCGAGGTCATCGATACCAAACAACAACTAGTCGCTTCGCTTACCCGCGCGGAACAATCCCCCGCCGGCACCAACGCCGCAAACCCCGCGCCCCGCGGCCACTACGAACTCCGCCCCCTCAACGCCCTCGACGAAACTGCCTTCAACGACATCGTCGATAGCTTTGCACCCGGTCCACTGGTGATCGTCAACGAAGGCCTCCTCATGTACCTCGGTCTGGAAGAAAAAAGACGGCTCGGCGCCCTCATCCGCAAAACCCTGCTACAGCGCGGCGGCTACTGGATCACCGCCGATATCTATCTCAAACGCAGTCAAAGACGGGAAGAACCCGAGCTCGCACAGGGCGACACCCTCAGACAATTTCTCGAACAACACAAGGTCGAAGAAAATATGTTCAACTCATTCGAAGAGGCAACCGAACTTTTCACCTCCATGGGCTTCGCCATCGACAAAGAAGCCCAACCCGACTTCGGCAAACTCTCCTCCATGCCCCACTTCCTGGCCTCCGTCTCCCCCGACGCCCTTCAACGACTCCAGCAACGCGGCAAGATCCACGCCACCTGGCGTCTGCGCCCCACGCCCTAATCTGCCCCCGCACTCGCGCGGCCCGCGCCCAGCGCGCCCCCTACTCCGTCCGTAGACTCCTCACCGGACTCGCCATAGCCGCGCGCACCGCCTGAAAACTCACCGTCACGAGCGTGATCAGCAAAGCCCCGCATCCCGCCGCCGCAAAGATCCACCACGACAACGCCGCATGATATTCATAGTTCTGCAGCCACCTGCTCATAAAATAATACGCCACAGGCATCGCTATCACCAGCGAGATCCCCACAAGCCACAAAAACTCTTTCGACAACAACCCCCACACATTCGCCACCGACGCCCCCAGCACTTTCCGCACACCGATCTCCTTCGTCCGCTGCTCGGCCACAAAAGACGCAAGCCCGAACAACCCCAGACAGGAAATGAATACCGCCAACACCGCAAAAAAACTAGCCAGCCCGCCGATGCGTTGCTCACTCCCGAATTTTTTCGCATAGTCCTGTTCCACGAACTGACAGTCAAAGGGACTCTCCGGATTGTATTTCCTGAACACCGCCGCCACCTTCCCCAGCGCCCCGGTCATAGACTGACCCGGCGCAAGTCTTATCTGCATCGTCGTGATCATATCCGGCGAGACAGTATAAAATGCAGGCTCTACTTTCCGGAAAGGAAAGTTCCGTATCATATTTTTTACGACGCCTATGACAGTATAGGGACGCTGCCCCCTGGTGACGATCTCGCCAATAGGATCTTTCAACCCCATCAGTTTCACCGCCGACTCATTTAATATCATCGCCGAAGAGTCCGTAGCTGCGGTCCGCCGGGAAAAATCCCGCCCCTGTATCACGTTCCATCCCACCGCGCTGCCAAACTCCGACGTGACATGATTGGCCATCACCAGCGGATGGGCGTTGGGGCCCTTTCCTCTCCAGCCTAAGTTGGTCGTGCCGTTATTTTGACCGGTGATCGAACACGACGATTCCGAAAAAGCGCTCACCGCGCCGCTGTTGAGCAGCTCTCCGCGCAGCACCTCGTACCTGCCCTTCAACGCCGGCGTATTGATATTCACTTCGATGAGGTTATTGCGGTTATATCCAACCGTCATATCTTTAGCGTATTGTATCTGCCGGTACACGACGATCGTACCGATGATCAGCACGACAGAGACGGTAAACTGCATCGTCACCAGCACCTTCCGGGGCACCGACGCAAAACGCCCCGCCTTGAACGTGCCTTTCAGAATTTTCACAGGGTCGAAGGAAGAAAGATACAAGGCCGGATAAGACCCCGCAACCACACCGGTAAGCAGGCTGAACCCGATGCCCGCCAGCCAGAACAAAGGACTCCACCACAACACCGTCATCTTTTTGTCCGCGAGACCATTGAAGAAAGGCAGACTCAATTCCACCAGCGCCAGAGACAACACAAAGGCAAACACCGCCACCAGCAACGACTCGCTTAAAAATTGGATCACCAGCTGCCGCCGCACCGAACCGATGGCTTTGCGGATGCCCACTTCCTTTGCCCGTTTCTCGCTGCGGGCCGTGCTCAGGTTCATAAAATTGATACAGGCCAGCAACAACACAAAACCGCCGATGATACCAAACAGCCAGACATTGGTGATCATCCCGCCGGTATTGACCCCATTCGTAAAATCGCTGTACAAATGCCACCGGCTCATCGGCCACAGAAAATACTCTGCCTTATAAGGCGGCGGATTCTTGCTCTTCGTCAGGATATCTTTTATCTTGGCAGAGACCACTCCAAAGTCCGCGCCATCCTTCAGCTGGGCATAAACATTCCAGGAATTATTAAACCAGTCGCTCTTACTGTTCCGGGTAAACGCATCATTAGCCGCATAGAGTTCCCAGGACGCCAGAAAAGAAAGGTCGTTAAAACTGCTGTTATTGGGGAAGTCTTCATACACGCCAGCCACCTTCACGGTGAGATTGCTGATCCTCATCAGCCGGTTCATCGGATCCTCCTTGCCAAAAAAAGCCGTGGCAACCGACTGGGACAAAAGGATGGAATTGACGTCGGACAGCGCATTACGATTGCCGACGAGCATTTTCAAGGTAAGCATTTCCGGGAACAGCGGCTCGACATAACTACCCGTTTTGGTGAACATCTTATCCCCGGCAGCCAGCACCAGCGGCAGATGTTCAGAAGCCAGACACACGTATTTGAAGTCGGGATATTTTGCCCGAAGCTCTGCGGCCATCGGTATCGGCATCACCTGGTAGGTGCCTTTCTCAACGCCAAAACTAACATTCTGCCACACCTGGCCGATACGGTCATAGTTCGCGCGGTCCTGCCGGTCAAACGAAATTTCATCATAGATCCATAGGCCGATGAGCATGGCCACCGCCATACCCGTCGCCAGTCCGGCGATATTGATAAGGGAATATAACTTGCTGCGACGCAGATTGCGCCAGGCGACTTTGAAATAATTTTTTAGCATAGCAGAGAGTTGAGCTTACCCCCTGACGGCCAAGAACATGCCAGACCCGCAAATCAGTGCCGTTCAACCACTTACCAGCCCCCACCGCATATACACTGTCCGTTTCTGGACAATGACCGTCCATCCCCGCGCACCCGGGCCGCCCGCAGCTCCTGCTCACTCGCCCGGCCGCCGCAACCGCCCCGGGCCGCTACCCCACCCTCGGCCCTCACCCAGCGCCCCGCGCTATCTATTCCGATTTCAGATTTTTCACCGGATTCAGCAGCGCCGTCTTCACCGCCTGTATGCTCACCGTCGCCAGCGTCACCGCCAGCACCATGACACCCGCCAATACAAATGTCGTCCAGTCCATATTCGTCCTGTATACGAACCCCTGCAGCCATTTTGACATCGCCCACCACGACAAGGGATATGCGATGAAGATCGCCACCAGCGCCAGCCGCACAAAACTTGCCGACAACAACATCGCGAGATTGGTCAGCGTGGCGCCCAGCACTTTCCGGATGCCTATCTCCTTCACCCGTTGTTTAGCCGCATACGACGACAACCCGAACAGCCCCAGACAGGCGAGCACGATCGCAATGCCGCTGAAGAGGTTCATCACTTTGCCCAGCCGCTGCTCGGAAGAATAGATATGGCTATAGTCCTCATCGAGAAAATGATATTCAAAGGGCATATAAGGAACCAGCTGTTTCCATTTCGATTCCAGGAAAGCGATCGTCTGCGGCATGTTCTGCCCGCTGACCCGCACCAGCATCCTGTCTGCCCGCATCGCGGGGAACAGGACCAGCGGTTTGATAGGGTTGTGCAGCGACTGGAAATTAAAATCTTTTACCACCCCTTTCACCCATCCGGGTCTCGAGTCGTCCAGGAAGAAACGTTTGCCTATCGCTTCCGCCGGCGTCCACCCCAGTTGCCGCGCAGCAGACTCGTTAAGGAGGAAATGGAAGACCGGCTCCTTCGCCGGGCCAGCAGCCTCACCCCCCGGCTCCGGAAAAGCATCCGGGTGCGCATCGCGTATATCCTGTCTCGTTATCCCCTCGCCCGCCACGAGCTCCAAACCCGTCGTCCGGATAAAATCCTCATCGATGGGATCCGCATTCACCGCTAGCTGCTGTCCCGCCGGCATCGTCCCGCTGCGCATATTGTATCCCCCCACGATGCTCACCGGCGAGGCCGCGCAATGGCTTACGCTAAGCACGTCCGGGTTGCCGGTAAAAGTCGTTTTTATATAGGCTATCTCCGGCAGCATCTTCCGGGTCATCGGCAATTCCAGCACGTGGTCGCGGTCATACCCCAATTTCTTATTCCGGATATAATTGAGCTGCCCCTGCATGATAAAGGTGGAGACGATGAGGAACACGGAGATCACGAATTGGAACACGATCAGCGACTGCCGTAGCCCCTGTCCGCTGCGCGTATTTTTAAAGGCGCCCTTCAGCACCTTCACGGGCTGGAACTTCGCCAGCACCAGCGCCGGATAACTGCCCGCCAGCAGACTCACCGCCATGGCTGTCAGCAGGGACAGACCGAGAAAGGGCAGCGAGAAGAGCGATGCCGCCGGCAAGGCCCGGTCGGCTAGCCGGTTGAAGGCGGGCAATACCAGCAAGACCACGGCCAGACTCAACACCACCGCGATCAGACAGAGAAGGAAAGACTCCCCGATGAATTGCCAGAACAGCTGCCCCTTCCCGGCCCCGATGACCTTGCGCACCCCCACTTCGCGGGCCCGCTCCATACTGCGCGCCGTGCTGAGATTGATATAGGTGGAACAGGCGATGATCAGTATCAGCAGCGCCACGCCGGCCAGGATAAAAATATAGACGATCGACGTCCCCGGCTCGAACCCCACGTATTCGGAATGGAGGTGTATGCGCGAAAAAGGCTCGAGAAAAAAATCCACGGTAGCCCCCTTCCCCTCCATCTCTTTTTTCATGAACGCCGTGACCTTCGGTTGCAGGCTGGCAAAAGACGAGGGGTCGCGCAGCAACAGAAAGGTGCCGTAGTTGGCATCCCAGTAGGTGTCTTCCTGGTTGGCATACAGCGAGGAGAAGGACGCCAGGAAATCGAATTTGAACTGCGAGTTCGAAGGGACATCCGCCATCAGCCCCGTCACGATATAGGTGACGCTGTCCGTCCCCACCCGCAGCAATCTGCCCAGGGGTTCCTGGTTGCCAAAATAACGGTGAGCCGTAGACTCGGTGAGGATGATCTTTTTGGGACCGCTAAGCGCCGTACGGGTGTCCCCCTTCAGCAGGGTAAAGCTGAAGGCGTCAAAAAAGCTGGAGTCGGCAAACATAAACCCCTTTTCCGTAAACAGCTTATCCTGGTAAGCGACGATGCGGTCGCGTTTGGTCATCCGCACGGCCGTCTCCACTTCCGGGAAATTCCGCTTAAAAGTGGGCGCCACTTTCGTACTTGTATAATTGCCCCACTGCATCCCCCCGCCTCCGTTGAAGCTGTACCCCATGATCACCCGGGCGATCCGCTTGCCCTTCACCTCGAAATTGTCATAGCTCAGCTCGTGGCGGATGAACAGGGCGATCAGCAGACAGCTGGAAAGACCGATGGTGAGACCGAAGATATTGATGGCAGAAGAAGTCTTGTTCTTACGGATATTCCGCAGGGCGGATCGCAGCCAGTTTTTCATCATAACGCAACTATTTTTGACAGTTTTGTAGTTAATGACCTAATTGAGTATAGTTTATTTTTTAATTACTTATCGATATAGCGGACTAAGTAGAACCACCTATATTTCAAAAGTTACAACTCTCCATATTTGCATACCCGGGAAAAACAGTGTTTCTATGCATAACAATTCGGGGGAAACCATTATGCCCCCCGAAACACTACAGACCTTTTCATTACACTCCATTAGTAGCATCCTTCAATGCCCGCCCTGACCAGGTGTGGCCCATCGCCTGCCCTGACCCGGCATGGCCCGCCGCCCTTATAAGGCGAGCAATTTATTCACCCTGACCAGGTGCGTTTTCCCTTGTAAGCATAGTAGCAAGCCGCTGTATCAGTCGCTAGCCGTTGCTTCCTTTAGCCTATCCGCATTTAAAAGCTATCAACCATCCAATTTCGGGACTAAAGACCGCCTGAAGTTAACCATTAATCGTGCACTCTATGAAACAATTTCAACGGGCATTCGTATGCCTAAGCATTACTTTTTGTCTGTGTCGGCCCCCGGTCGGTGCACAAACAACAACACCCAATCTCAACCCATCGACAGTGACAAGTGTAGCTTATACCGGTTCTAATTTTGCCTGGACGAATCCAGGCGGCGCCGCAGCTGCAGGCGGCGGGACAGCCAATTCTACTTCCCTGGTGGCCTTGAACTCAGGTAACACCGAGTATCTTCAGGCCACCGATTTTGGATTTGCCATACCGGCCGGCGCGACCGTAACAGGGGTCACCGGCAACGTCACCCGCAGGGCCAGCGGTCTCTCAATGCTGGTAGGTATCACCACGATCACAGGTACGGTGCAGGACCATTCGGTGGTGCTCACCGGCGTACCCATCGCTTCGGTGGATCAGGCCAGCCCTACTAATTGGACCGGAGCAACCACCACCATAGCATATGGCGGAACCAGCGACACCTGGGGAACCCCGCTGACACCCACGATAGTGAACAGCTCCACGTTTGGGATGAGCTTTGCCGCCACTTTCACCGGCTCGTCCTTTCTCGGAGTGTCTTTGCTGCCTGGCGCAGACGTGGATGTCATGTCCGTCGCGGTCACCTACACCATGGCCGCCCTTCTCCCCGTCAGCCTCGAACATTGGTCAGTGATGCGGCGGGTACCGCCAATGTCCTCAACTGGTCATCCCCTGTTACCGATGCCGAAGGTGAGTTCATCATCGAGCGCTCGTCTAACGGTCATGAGTGGGTCGATATGGCGACCGTTGCCGCGCCGAATGCTGCGTCCGCGGCTATGCCAGATGCCGGGTCCGCCGGTGCGCCGGTTTACCAGTCCAGCTACACCGACAATATGCCTTTTGCCAGCGGCCCCACGTATTATCGCCTCCGGCGGCACAGCGCCGGCGAAGCCGACAGATGGTCGTCCGTGCAGACGATATCCGCCCGACAGCTCCGGCCGGCCGTCACATTATATCCGAATCCCTTCACAGATATTATCAACATCACCAGTCCTCATCCTTTCACCAGGTGCTCCCTGACGGATCTTCATGGGCAGACCCTGTTTGTCAAGGAATATGCGGATGGCGGTGTCAGCAATGCAACGATCCCGGCGTCCGGCCTCCCGGCAGGCACCTACTTCGTCCAGGTAGACGACGCCACCTGGCAACTAATTAAGAACGCACCCTGACTAATGGAGAACGCACCCTGGTAGCCCGCGCCCGCGGGCTCCTACCATGGCCTCTGGGATCAAGCAAGCATCCGGCGTTTGGACGGCGCCGGATTTTTTTCCTGGATTTTCGATGAATCCGTTCTGTTCCCTATACCCCGACAAAGCCCTAACCCAAGACCCTATTGTGAAAACAGAAAGCTGCCTGGCAGGGCAGCTTTTTTTATATATTTACGTTTCTTGAGCCGTGAGAATTCTAATATAGCCAATCCGGGCGACGATACCCTCCTGATTAAGGTGGCAGCGGGCGATGAGACCGCTTTTGCAGAGCTGCTCAGGAGACACCGCCGCAGAGTATTTTATCACGCCCTCACCTTTACCCTCACTTACCAGGAAGCCGAAGAGCTCACCCAGGACATTTTTATCAGCATCTGGCAGCATAGACAGCAGCTGCAGAAAATACGGAAATTCGAGGATTACCTGTTCATCGTCAGCCGCAATCATCTGATCTCCTACATCCGTAACAGGGTCATCCATTCTGCCGCCCCGGCTGCCGAAACACTCGCGGAGGAAGGACTGGTCCCCGACAATCAATTAGAGACTAAAGAACTGCAAGCTATTCTGCTGGATGGCATTGCCCGGCTGCCTGCCCAGCAACAGGCCGTTTTCCGGCTGAGCAGACTGGAAGGCAAGAGTTACCAGGAGATCAGCGAATCCCTGGGCATCAGCAAGAGTACCGTTAAATGGCATATCATTGCCGCCATCGCAGCGCTTAAAGAATATTTGAAAAAATAAATTCCCCCACCCACCTGCCCGACCATCTCCTATGTGCGTCTTCATAATCGGAAGGGCCTGAACAGCGCCTGCGAAGCGCCTGATCATAAATTTAAGAAGAGCCCGACTATAAATTTTTATCAATGGAAGTCCGGGAAGATGGTAGAGAGTTGATGGAGCTGTTCTTAAGCAATCGCATCTCTGTAGAACAACACGCCAGACTGGTTACCCTCATGAGGGAACCCGGCTCGGAGGCTGTACTGGAACTTATCCTGAAGGAGAGCTTTTATGGTCCCGGTCCCGTGGACCACGCGGAAGACAGCATGGAGGAAGCGCTCCAATACCTGGAGGGCCTGAAGGTCCGGATGAACGCCGACCCCGCCCCGACCCGGAGCTTCGACCCCGCCCCCGCCCCGGCCCTGGCGAACCCCATCCCCGACCTCGCGCCCGATGCCGTAAACCCCACACCTGCCCGGATGATCCCCCTGCGAAAATGGGCGGGCTGGGCAGCAGCAGCTGTCCTTTTATTCACCGCAGGTTCAGCCTGGCTCCTGTTCCGCGGCAGGGACAAAAAGATCCCCGCCCAGGCAGTGCGATTCAGGAATGACGTCGCCCCGGGAGGCGACAAGGCCGTCCTGATCCTGGCGGACGGGTCCCGAATCACGCTGGACAGCGCCCGCAACGGGAAATTGGCCGTACAGGGCGACGCGCTCGTGTATAAAAAGGACGGCGCCGTATCCTACCAGGCCACCGAAAAGGCCAAGACTTTATACAACACCGTTAGTACACCCGCAAAGGGACAGTACCGCCTGACCCTCGCGGATGGCACCGGCGTATGGCTGGACGCACTGTCCACGATCCGCTTCCCCACGGCATTCAGCGGCAACGCCCGGGAGGTGGAGGTCACGGGACAGGTATATTTCGAGCTAAAAGCCGATCCTGAACATCCCTTCCGGGTCAGAGTGAACAACCTGACCGTAGAGGCCCTTGGAACGCACTTTAATATTAACGCGTACAAGGACGAACCAGTCATCCGGACAACCCTCGCAGCAGGGCTGGTCCGGGTGTTCCGCGACAGCGACAGCAACGGCGACACCGACAGCAAAAGCAACGGTAGCAGCAACAGCGCTAACAATAGCGTAACCCTGCACCCCGGCAAGCAGGCAGCAGCTGAACCCGGCGGAACCCTGAATGTCGTGGACAACCCCAATATGGAGGAGATATTAGCCTGGAAAGACGGCCTGTTCCATTTCAACGGCACGAACATAGAGACGATCATGAGACAGGTGGCGCGCTGGTATGGGGTAAAGGTCGTGTATAAAGATAAAGTGGGCAAGCAATTCGTGGGCGAGATACCAAGGGACGTTCCTCTGGCCCGTCTGCTTAGCCTCCTGGAGCTTACCCACCTTGTTCACTTTACCATCGAAGGACAAACCATTACCGTAATGAAATAAAAAAACAAACTACCCGGTGGGACTGAAAAAAACGGAAGTGTTGGAAGCACTCCCGTTGGAAAGTTCAGGTCACCGGTATAAACAGCGTTTCAGACAGCGTATTTATTCAATCACCCAAACCAAAACAAATCTATGCAATTAGCTGCTTATTGCAAAGAGGCCTTCCTTTGCCCAAGGGAATACGCCACCGATGCAGTTTCCATGAAATGGTCAGGACAGGGAACGAGATTCACGATCAGCCTCCCGCCGGGCTTCAGAAAAAAAATGATCAAGGCGATGAAATTGACATCCATTCTATTACTGGCTGCAACATTACAGGTGAGTGCCCGAGGCTATTCGCAGAATGTCACCCTGAAAGTCAGAGCAACCCCGCTCGAAAAAGTGATGACCGAGATCCAACGCCAGACGGGTTACCGCTTCATCTATGAAAAAGAGGAGATTGACAAAGCGACTCCCGTGACCATAGAAATATACAGCGTCCCTCTTGCCGACATCCTACCGGCTATTTTCGGGGGACAACACCTGAATTTTGTCATCAGCGGAAAATTCATCGTCATTTCCCCCGGCAGCCAGGTCTTAAAGGAGGTTGCAGACGAAGCGCCCTCCCTATCCATACAAGGCACGGTATTCGATGAGACGGGAAAGCCCGTACCCGGCGTCACGGTCACCGTCAAGGGGACCACCGTCCGCTCGGCTACCGATGACAACGGTGAGTTCCATATCAAAAATGTCGAAGCCGACGCCACGCTTGTCCTCACCGCCACCAACATCGAGACGACCGAAATGAAGCTCGCCGGCCGCTCCACCTTGATCGTTCAGGTGAAGACCAAGGTCAACAAATTGGATGACGTGATGGTCATTGGTTATGGTACGACAACCCAGCGGACCAGCACCGGCAGTGTCAGCAAACTGTCTTCAGAAGAAATAGAGCGGCAGCCGGTGACCAATCCCCTGCAGGCGTTGTCCGGCCGGGTGCCGGGCCTGCTGATCACGGAGAACAGCGGTACGCCGGGTGCCGGCATCACCGTGCAGATACGGGCAGCCAGCGCCCTCTCCGCGGGGACGGCACCGCTGTATGTCATTGACGGTGTGCCCTATCTGTCCGAAGCCGTCTACACAGCTGGCGGTAATGACCAGGGCTATCTTGCGCCCGCATTTGGCAGCAATCCGCTAAATGCCATCAACCCCGCCGACATAGAAAGCATCGACGTCCTGAAGGATGCGGATGCCACAGCCATCTACGGCAGTCGCGGCGCCAACGGTGTCATTCTCATCACAACTAAAAAAGGAAAGACGGGCAAAAGCAGGTTCGAAGTTAAAGTAGGGACGGGCGAAGGCGGCGTTGCCGATCTGCACCGGGTGTCGATGGTCACGATGCCGCAATACCTGGAGATGCGGCGGGCTGCCTACGCCAATGCCGGCGCGACACCAACAGTCGCCGGGGCGCCGGACCTGAAGCTTTGGGACACCACGAAGACGACGGATTTCCGCAAGGTGCTCATCGGCGGGACCAGCCATGTCACCGACGCCTCCGCGTCCTTTTCAGGCGGCAGCAACCAGACTACCTTCCTTCTCAGCGGCAATTACCACCGGGAAACAGCCGTCATCCCCGGCGATTATGCCTATGGCAAGGGTTCGGTCCATTTCGGTGTGGAGCATAGTTCCGCAGACAAAAAATTCTCGGCCGCTATCTCATCCACCTTTATAGTGGACAAGAATACCAACGTGGCGATGCAGGCGAATGCCTCCGATCTCGCACACGTGGCCTATTCCATAGCCCCCAATTTTCCCCTTTATGACTCCACAGGCAAAAACCTGTATTGGCCCAACAGCCAGAGCTTTTTTTTGCAGAACCCGTTATCTTTTACGTACCAGCGCTATTCTGCTGTGAACAACAACCTCGTCGGCAACATCGTATTGAAATACAATCCCCTTCCCGGGCTGAACTTCAAGCTCAGCACCGGCTATAACAAGCTGAACCTCGAATCGAAGAATCTCAGCTATTCCAAATCGATCAGTCCCTATTCCGCCACCCTGCCTTATGCAGGTTTCCAGGAAAATTACGCCCAGGTATGGAATCTCGAACCCCAGGCCAATTATGTCCGCAGCATCGGCAGCGGGCGGCTCGACCTGCTGGCAGGCGCCACCTTCCAGGACAATACATTCGAGCAACCCTATTACCTGATAGGGACCAACTACAGCTCCGATGCCTTGCTCAACAACCCCGCCTCAGCAGGCACCATCGGTACGTATACCTTCAGCTCGGAATATAAATATTCCTCCGTCTTCGGCCGGGTCAATTACAACTGGAAGAACAAGTATATCCTGAATGTCAATTACCGCTGGGATGCTTCCTCCAAGTTCGGGACCAACGACCGCTATGGCAGTTTTGCTTCGGTGGGCGGAGCCTGGATCTTCTCGGAAGAGTCGTTTATCAAAGGCCGGTTGCCCGTACTCAGCTATGGCAAGCTTCGTTCCAGCTATGGAAATTCGGGGAACGACCAGATCGGCAACTACCAGTATCTGGACACTTACCAGACCACCTACTACGGCTACAACAACGTATCGGGGCTTGTTCCCAGCCGGGTAGCCAATCCCAACCTGAAATGGGAGGTGAATAAGAAGTTGGAAGCCGCCCTGGAACTGGGCTTCTTTAAGGATCGGATCCTGCTCACCGCAGCCTGGTTCCGCAATCGCACCGGCAACAGCCTGGTCAGCTATCCCCTGGCTAACGTCGCCGGCTTTTCGTCCTATACCGCCAACCTGAATGCCCTCGTGCAACAGCAGGGCTGGGAGTTCACTCTCGTCACCCAGAACGTCAGGAGCAAAGATTTCACCTGGACTACGAACTTCAACATAAGCAACCCCAGCAGCAAGCTGCTGTCCTTCCCCGGTATCGCCAACAGCGGTTATGTTGCTACCAATGTAGTCGGCGATCCGATGAGCGCCATTTACGGATGGCGTTATACCGGCATCGATAATACGACCAGCCTGCCCGCTTTCCTCGACGCCAATAAAGACGGGACGACCTCAGTCAGTCAACCCTACATCGCAGCGTATGGCCAGGGCGACTGGGTGAAGATCGGGAATTCAATGCCGGCTTTCTTCGGAGGTATAAACAACAGCTTTCAGTATAAAGGGCTGCAGCTCGACGTATTCCTGCAATTCACGGGAAGACGGATGATCTATGGTATCGGCGGAAGTACCTATTCCCCCAATCAGCCGGGGTATGCACCGCAGAATATGTACGAGGGCGCTTACCAGCTGTTCAAACAGACCAATGGGCAGATCGCCAGCACACAGCGTTCGTTCGCCGACGGGACCCCCTATGCTACTTATACTATGTATACGCAGTCGGATGCCGTCATCAGCAATGCCGCCTACCTGCGGTTGAAAAATATCTCCCTTACCTATACGCTCCCCGGGCAATGGGTTAAACATGCCGGAATGAATAGCGCCATGATCTACCTGCGCGGGCAAAATCTCTTTACCGTTACACATTTCAATGGATTCGATCCCGAAAGTGCAGCCAGCAACATTCCCCCGCTGCGGATGCTCACCGCCGGTCTCAAATTGTCATTTTAAAAAAGATACAAGATGTTTAATTCCTCATATACCAGACGAACAAGCTATTACCTTTTGCTCATCGCCTTCTGCTGTACATCGGCGGCCTGCAAGAAGTTCACCGATATCAGCGCACCCAGCGGCTCCCTGGTGACGGCCACCGTATTCACCAATGACCATACCGTCCAGTCGACACTCGCAGGGATGTATACGACATTGTTCAACTCCGACGGCTATGACTTTCAGATGTACCTCAACGACATGCCCTCAGCCTCGGCCGACGAGCTCGTCGATTACGCCCCCTCGACGGATACCGACCCCTTCATCAACAATGCCCTGACAGTCGACAATGCCTATGTACTGATGTTCTGGACCGACCTCTACCAGATCAACTACCAGGCCAATGCCATCATCAGCGGTCTGCAGGGCAGCAATGGAGTCTCAACAGCCGTGCGCAATGCAGCCATGGGCCAGGCGCTGTTCATGCGGGCCTTCTGTCATTTCTACCTCGTGAACCTGTATGGCGACATACCCCTGGTAACGACTACCGATGCGATCCGGAATACTTCGTTACCCCGGACGGCGGCGGACTCCGTATACCAGCAGATCATCGCCGACCTCACAGCCGCCAAAAGCCTGCTGCCCGGCGACTACTCCCTTTCGGGTACCACCGGGGACCGCATCACTCCCAATAAGTATGCGGCGACGGCCTTGCTGGCCCGGGCCTATCTGTATACCGGTGACTGGGCCAATGCCGCGGCAAATGCGGATTCCGTCATCGGTAAGCCGGCATTGTACAGCCTGCAATCTTCCGCGGGCATCGGGAAGGTCTTTACAAAGAATAACTCCGAAGCCATCTGGCAGATGTCAGGCTCATCCAAAGGCTATACGCTCGGGGGGCAGAATTATTATTACGCTGCCGCCTACCAGTTACCCTATCTCGTGCTCAGCAGCAGCCTGCTGAGTGCTTTCGAACCCGGCGACCTGCGTTATACCAATTGGGTGAACAGCTATGACTATGATGACGGCACGGGCTCCATCACCACGTATTATTATCCGTACAAATACAAACAGTACCAAACCAATACCACGGCCGCCGCCGAATACTACACCTTCCTCCGTCTCGCTGAACAGTACCTCATCCGTGCAGAAGCCCGGGCACAGCAGAACAACCTCAGCGGCGCGGCCGCCGATATCAACATCATCCGTACCCGGGCCGGCCTGGGCAATACGGCTGCTACCACACAACCCGACCTGCTGCTGGCCGTCGAACAGGAAAGGCGGGTCGAGCTGTTCAATGAGCTCGGACACCGCTGGTTCGACCTCAAACGAACCGGCCGGGCAAATGCCGTACTCGGCGCCACGAAGACAGGGTGGACGAAAAATGCGGCCCTCTATCCCATTCCCCGGGGCGAGCGGAACAACGATGTCCACCTCACCCAAAATCCCGGCTACTAAACACTATTCATTCATCGGGGACCGCCGGTTGCGGTCCCCTTATTCCTCCTCATACAAATGAAAATCATACCGATCACAGCGGCCATGCTGTTGCTGTCTTGCAGCCTGTTGCTGACCTGCGTCTCCATGGCCCAACAGGCCCCTTTATCCGACGCGGCCCCCCTACACGACGCGGCCCCCCTATCCGGCACTTTTGTACTGCGCCTTCAATTGCACCATATCCCCGAAGCCTCCAGGGCTGTTATCTCGTACTATTCCACGGGCAAGCAGACGGTGGACAGCGTCGTCGTCGCAGAAGGACAGGCCCTTTTCGGTGGACAATTGCTACAGCCCGTATTCGCCCAGGTGATCCTTAGATCAGCCTCACCGGACCGAAAGACAGCTCAGACCTTCGAGAACAGGAACCGGCTGGGCCTTTACCTTACGCCCGGCGTAACACTCATCGTTGCCGACGACTCGCTGAGCAGCGGACGCTACGAAGGCGAATCACCCTACATCGAAGACTACCGGGATTATACCAGCGTTACAAAGAAATACTATGATACCTATCTGCAACCCCTATACGCCGAGCTCGCCCGAAGGAAAAACAATACTGCCGGCAGCGAAGAATCCCGCAGTAACGGCGATCCCGCCCGACGCCAACTACCCCCAGGTAACAGCGATAGCGCCGGACGCCAGGCGATACTGTCGAAGATCGATTCGCTCGATGAAGACCTGAAACAGCGGGTATGCAAAACCTTTATCGTCAGCCATCCGGCCAGTCCCGTTTCCCTGCTGGCCTTTCGCCGGTATGCGGGATATGTGATCGACCCGGCCTGTGCACCTCTTTTCGATAGCCTCTCCCCGGCGGTCAGGGCCCTGCCGGATGGGGCGCGGATAGCCGACCTGCTGACCAAAATGCGCCAGACCCGGCCGGGCAATACAGCGCCCGACTTCGCCCTCCCCGATACAGCAGGCCGGATGATAAGCCTTTCTTCCTTTAAGGGCCGCTATGTCCTGCTGGATTTCTGGGCGTCCTGGTGCGGGCCCTGCCGGCAAGAGAACCCGGGATTGGTCCGGGTATTCCGCAAATACAAGGACAGGAATTTCACCTTACTGGGTGTATCACTGGACAGACCGGAAGGGCGCGACGCCTGGCTAAAGGCGATACAAAAAGACAGCCTTACATGGACCAACGTCTCCGACCTGCATTATTTCGAGTCGCTGCCGGTGCGGCTGTATGCCATCGAAGCGATCCCCCAAAACTTCCTCATCGGCCCTGATGGTGTGATCCTTGGTGTCAATCTTTACAACGACGAATTGGACCGTACCCTTGACAAACTGATGGTGGGCCGCAATGCCAGAGGAGCTTTGCAATAGCTAAGCGCCCATTTTAGCATCTCGCCGGAACCCGAAATGCTGGGGCCGCCCGCGCTTTCACCGACAAAAGCCCGCCGTTAACCGCCCCCGGGCAGCCCCTGCCCTATAAGCACTTGCACAACCCCTTGCAAGACCCTAGATTTGAGTAAAATTCAACGACAAATGACAATGGACGATAGAAATAGCAGAAGGGGGGGACCAGGACGCGTCTGGGCAGGGTTGTTCCTGCTGCTGGTGGGTGGGGTACTCCTCATGGATCAGATGGGCTTTCCCCTCCCGGACTGGTTGTTTAGCTGGCATATATTACTGGTTGCCCTTGGTATCTTTATCGGTCTGCGCCATAACTTCCGCGGCGCAGGCTGGTTCATCCTGATCGCCATCGGCGGTATCTATCTCGTACAGGACTATTACCCTGAGATACACCTGCACCGCTTCATCTGGCCCGGCGTCCTGATCTTTGTGGGCCTGCTCATCATCCTGCGACCCGGCCGCAATCGCTATGGCCATGAATGGCGCGAAGAATGGGGACGTCCAGGTCGCTGGGGACGTTGGGACCGGGGAGGCCGCTATAACCGCCCCGACCGATGGACTCGCCCCGACCACTGGAGCAGCTCCCCCGCCGGCACCCCTCCCGGCGGCGCCACCGGCAACACCGCCGGCGCCACCGGCAGCACCACGAGCTTCGCCTCCTCCCGGGAAAGCTACTCCCCCGACGACTATATCGACACCACCTCCATCTTTGGCGGCGTCCACAAAAAGATAGTATCCAAAAATTTCAAAGGCGGCGACATCACCACCATGCTCGGCGGCACCGAGATCGATCTCACCCAGGCCGATTTCACCGGCACCGTAAGACTCGACGTCACCCAGATAATGGGCGGCACCAAGATCATCGTACCGCCGCACTGGGAAGTACGTTCAGAGGTGACAGCCGTCTTCGCCGGCTTCGAGGACAAACGGCAGCAGCCGGCCATGACCAATCCCGACAAAGTGCTCATCATCGACGGGACATCCATCTTCGGCGGCATCGAGCTGAAGAATTACTGAGCGTCGCCCGCCGGCCCCGAACCAAACCCGGCCCACGCCGGCCCCGACCGCCCAAACCGAATTGCTTAGATCTTAAACTTATCTGTCTATGAATTGGTATCTGTCTAAAATTGTTTTCCGGATCATCTGCGGCGAAGGCGCACACACCCCGCAATTCGACGAACAGCTGCGCCTCATCGCGGCAAAAGACGAATGCGAAGCCTTCGAAAAAGCAACGGCCACCGGTCTTCGCGAGCAAGACGATTTCTACAACCACGAACAACAACTCGTCCAGTGGAAATTCATCAATGTCGCCGAACTTTACAAACTGAGTGGCCTGCTCGACGGCGCCGAAATGTACTCCCGCATCCAGGAGACCGATGATCCCGAAGGATATATCGACCTGGTCCATCGCCGGGCAGACCATATCCGCTGCAGCAGCACCCACAAAATGCTGAAGCTGCTGTAAGGGCCAGGCTTCGGCTCCCACGGCGCAACCAGCCGCAACCCGATCCGGCCCGCGACCTGAACCAAAACATATATCTGGCATGGCCAAATCACCGCTATCCACCGGTAAATTCTTACTTATCTTCATCTCCTGGTGGGCCATATGGGCCTTCCTCCAGATCTCTTTGCTCATCGGGTTCGGCCTCTCCGCCGGCACCGCCCTCACAGACAGCCTCGTCTCCAACACCCTCGTCGCCCTTTGCTGCGGCTTCATCAGCAACAACATGCAATATTATCTCCCCAAAAAGGAGCGTTACTGGTATATCCTCTTCATCAGCCTTGGTCTCAGCGGCATCATCCTGCTCGCCTGCAAGGCCATCCTCGTACCCCTGCTGAGCGAAAAACTCGCCGTCGTCGACTATGCCATCTTCTTCTCCCGCAGCTGGGCCGTACGGTACGACATCGTCTTCTTACAGGTGGGCTGCATGTCCATCCTCAGCGTCCTATGGTATTCCTCCGAAGAAGAACAGGAGAACCACCGCCGCCGCAACGACGCCGAACGCCTCTCCAAAGAAGCCGAACTGTTCAAATTGCGCCAGCAACTCGCTCCGCACTTCCTGTTCAACAGCCTCAACTCCATCAGCGCCCTCATCGGCAGCCAGCCCGAACAGGCCCGCAAGATGATCCAGCAGCTGTCCGACTTCCTCCGGGGCAATCTGAAAAAGGAAGACCAGCAATGGGTCGCCCTGTCCGAAGAGCTGCAATATCTCGAGCTGTATCTCGACATCGAAAAGGTCCGCTTCGGCCACCGCCTCAGCACCGAGGTGTCCTGCGAAGAAGACTGCCTCGGCCTCAAACTTCCACCCATGCTGCTGCAACCCATCGTGGAAAACGCCATTAAATTCGGGCTCTATGATACCACCGAACCCGTGACCATCTCCATCCGCGCCCGAAAGGTCGAAGGCAACTACGTCCGCATCGACGTACAAAATCCATTCGATCCCGAAACCTCGCGGCCCAAAAAAGGTACGGGCTTCGGCCTCACGTCTATTCAGCGGCGGCTCTATCTGCTGTTCGCCCGCCCAGACCTCCTCGAAACACACATCGACGACAACTTATTCACTACCACCGTGAAAATCCCGCAACAATCATGACAAACACTAACGCCAATACTCATCTGCCAGCCGGCTCTATCAAAGCCATCCTTATAGACGACGAGCCCCTGGCCCGCATGATCGTAAAGGAATACCTGCAGTCCTATCCCGAGATCGCCATCGTACAGGAATGCAGCGACGGATTCGAAGGCATCAAGTCCATCCAGCAATACCATCCCGATCTTATCTTTCTGGACATCCAGATGCCCAAGATAAATGGCTTCGAGATGCTCGAACTCGTGGAACAGCCGCCTGCCGTCATCTTCACCACCGCCTTTGACGAATACGCCATCCGCGCATTCGATAATCACGCTGTCGACTACCTGCTGAAACCCTTCAATAAAGAACGTTTCGACAAAGCCCTCCGCAAATGGCTCGACCAGTTCGCCATCCGCAACGCCGCAGGCCAGGCCTCTCCGGGCCATGCCGCGTCAGACCAGACCGCCCCGGCCAACTCCCGGTCCGATGCACCCGCCGCTTCCGCGTCCGGCGGTTCTGCGTCCGGCGGTTCTGCGTCCGGCGCCACCCCGGCAGACCCCGCCGCCGCAAGCCCCGCCGGCCATCTCCCGACGTCCGCAGGCAACACCGCTGCCCTCCTCGAGACTGCCGCCCAATCCCCCACCCAGCAACAACGCATCGTCGTGAAGACAGGCGGCAAGATCAAGATCATCCCCCTCGAAGACATCCACTTCCTCGAGGCCGCCGACGACTACGTCAAGATCCACACCCACAACGGCGCCTTCCTGAAAAACCGCACTATGGGCTATTTCGAACAAACCCTCGACCCTTCCCAGTTTGTCCGCACCCACCGCAGCTATATCCTCAATATCCAACAGGTCACCCGCATCGACCCCTACGAAAAAGACAGCCACCTCTGCATCCTCCAGTCCGGCGCACAGGTGCCCGTCAGCAAGGCCGGGTATGTAAAGCTGAAGGCGGTGCTGGGGTTGTAAGGAGCAGCACGCTGTATAGAGACCATGCATCTTGTGTTACTTTTCACAGGCAGTTTAAAATTATTATTTTTGCCGGTCTAGCTAGTTAACAATTAACTCTGAAAGTCCCGTCAAATGCCTGAACATCAAAATATCGAATATAAACAATCCTGGAGAGACGAATATTTAAAATGGATAAAAAAGATAATAAGCATTATATCGAAATTGATGTTCCTGTGAGCGAAGTGCCTATTTCTTATCATGGCATCCATCATTACAGAAGCGGAAGCACTAAACAAGAGTTAAAAGGAGTAGCACTGAATAATTGGCTGTTAAAAAAAAGTGGTAAAAGTTGGGAGGATATTGCTGTTCCTTCTGCAACGTTATCAGACCTGGATGAAGGAATTATACAGGCATTTATTCAGGATTCATTGCAGGCAGGAAGGATTTCACCGGACGCGGCAAAAGGCGATATAAGTACTTTGCTGGGGAACCTGAGACTGATAAGTGATCAGGGAGAACTTACTCATGCTGCAATATTACTTTCTGGAAAGGAACCTACCCGTTATTTTGTAACAGCAAAATTTAAGATAGGCCGGTTTGGAAAATCACCAGCGGACTTGATCACCCAGGATATCGTGGAAGGGAATATTGAAAACTAAATACCTCATAAGGCCTATTTCTTATGAGGGATTGAAACGCAAAGAACCGCTTGAATATCCAGAACCTGCCTTACGCGAAGCAATTCTTAATTCCATCATTCATAAGGATTATTCAAGTACTTATATTTTTCTCCGGGTGTATCAGGACAAATTGACTTTGTTTAATCCTGGTGCACTGCCGGAGGGGTATGACATTGAAAGAATAAAAATTGAGCATTCCTCAAGACCACGGAATAGAAATATTAAGATATTTATACACCGGAATATATGCAAGCCTTGCATATGAACTGGAAGCCAAAAGCCTAATTATCAATACGGGTACAAAGGGCTCAAGTTCCAAATACAAGCTAATGCAAACAGTTGGCTCATAGTTGGCTCATGGTTGGCTCAGGAAAATTATATTAAACTCATTTTCAACTATTTGCCACTTTCATCCGTTCTCACCACATCCTCCGGTCACTTGTCCATGCATTAATTAACTCAGTACACCGCCATGCTGGTTCTGTTGTACCACAGGAAAGACACACCCATAAATTCGGGCTGGCGCTTGGCATTTCCACTGCGGTATTACGTCAGCAATATAGCTTACTAATTGGCCAATCTAAGGAACTCACCAGTGCTTATAATGTAGTTCCTTCAGGTTGCTATTAACGATCAACCTTGTCAAAATGAAAAAGCACCACGCTAGCCCTGCCTTCATTCCGCGGATGTTAATGAGACACCTGCAGCCCGCCATCCGCATATCTCCATTTGTATTGTTCCGCACCCTTGACACCGGTGCAGGTAACGCCCAATGATCTATTCCTTTTTTTAACAACCATCACTTATCCTGTTCATGAGAGTGCATCTTGTCATATTGCTAACGATTGGCCTGCTGCCGCCTTTCCTGTCCTCACAAGCACAAGACACAACGCGTGTTTACGACAAGATCATTAACGCTCCCGACAAATTTTTCAGACTCCTCAATAAGAAGTCCGCCGACTATCAGCAAAAGGTCATCCGCCAGACAGACACCTATCTGCGTCGTCTCTCCCGGCAGGAAAGGGCTCTCAAAAAGAAATTATCTCAGAAAGACAGCGCGGCCGCCAAAAAATTATTTCCGAATACGGACTCCCTTTATCAGCGCTGGCAACAACAACTAACGCTTGCAGCCCCCCAAATGACGGCCCAGGCGCCGACCCCCGAGACGGCCGCGCCCCCTCCGGCGCCCCAGGCGGCCCCCGCGACGCCCCCGCCCGCGCAAAGCCTCGTATACAACGGCCACCTGGACTCCATCCGGACAGCCCTCGCCTTCCTCCAAAAGAATAATCTCCCCGGCGACTCAAAAGCCCTGCAGGACCAGCTTTCCGGCGCCATGAGCCAGTATGGCCAATTGCAGGGCACCCTGGATCGGTCCGAACAGATAAGACAGCTGGTCGCCGCCCGCCAGCAATACCTGAACACGCAATTGCAGCAATTAGGACTTGTCCAGGCCGTGAAGGTGTTCCAGAAAGAAATGTATTACTACCAGCAACAGGCGAAAGAATACAAGGAAATGTTCCAACGGCCGGAAAAAATGGAAGCCGGATTATTGAACTTCCTGCAACACCAGCCCGCCTTCCAGCAATTCTTCAATAAATACTCCGCACTGGCGGGCATCTTCAGGATGCCCGGCGCAGAGAGCAGCGGCAGCGACCTCACGGGCATGCAGACGCGCGAATCAGTGTTAAAAGACCTGGAACAACGTTTGGGAGGAGAGTCCGGCGCCCAGCAGGCTATGAGCCAGGGGATCGATCAGGGACAGCAACAGCTGGACCAGCTGAAAAACAAACTCACCGACGGCGGCAACAGTGCCGGCGGGGAAGACATGCCCGATTTCAAGGGGAACCCTCAAAAAACAAAACGCTTTGCCGACAGGATAGAGTTAGGCACGAATGTACAAAGCACACGCGCCAATTATTTTTTCCCGACCACCACCGACATCGGGCTCAGCATAGGGTACCGGCTGAACGCGAAGAGCGCCGTGGGCGTCGGCGCCAGCTATAAGATCGGATGGGGCCAGAACATCCAGCATATCCATATCAGTCACCAGGGAGTGGGCCTGAGAAGCTTTCTCGACTGGAAGCTAAAGGGCAGCCTCTGGATCAGCGGAGGGGCGGAAATGAATTACCGGAGCGCTTTCAGCAGCTTCAGCCAGCTGAAGGATTACAGTTCCTGGCAACGCAGCGCCCTGCTCGGTCTCAGTAAAAAGCTCGGCACCGGCAAAAAAGTTAACGCCAATGTACAGTTGTTGTATGATTTTCTATACAGGCAGCAAGTGCCGCAAACACAACCCATTCTTTTCCGTGTAGGCTACAATTTAAAATAGCCCGCACATTCCCATAAAGAAAGTCCGAACCCACCCACATCATTGAAGTATATCATTAACCCTTAAAAGGAACCACTTTTATGGACATCAGATCTTTTGCCCGTAAGATGCTGCTATTCGCTACCCTGACCGTCTCCTGCTACCAGGCGGCCGTGGCGCAATTCAAACCCATTGCCGACCTGGTGCCCTCCACCAACGCCATGAATCTCGGCCTGTTCACGGAAATGCCGGTCTCCCTTAATACAGGTCTGCCCGATATCAGTGTGCCCCTGTACACCATCAAAACAAAAACTTTTTCCGTCCCCATCACCCTTAGCTACCATGCCTCCGGAGTAATGCCCGAAGTCCATCCCTCCTGGGCCGGCTCGGGCTGGAGCCTGAGTGCAGGTGGCAGCATCAACAGGGTGATCAATTACCTGCCCGATGAATTTGATATCCCCATCTTAAACTGGCCCCAGCGGGGATATTTTTTTACGCATAACGCGAACACAGGGGCCAACTGGGCAAGTGATGCCCGCATGCAGTCCTACAACCCGTTCGATCTTGGGTATGATCTAGCCCCCGATGTATTCTACTTTTCCTTTCCCGGACACAACGGAAAATTCTTTTTGGACGAGAATGGCAACTGGCGGGTCCAATGCGATCAGCCTGTAAAAGTCCAATTCGACAATAATGATTTTGTCAAGCCCTTTATCGATGCCTATGCGGAAAGCTACAATAATGATATGGGCGGCCTGTTCCCATTCAATAAATTCACCTTAATAGACGAACACGGCATTAAATATGTCTTTGGAGAAGAGTCCGCCATCGAATACAGTACGGATATCATCACCGGCACGGAAAAATCCTTCAAAGCCTCCTCCTGGCAGCTCCGGCGGATCATCTCTGCCGACGGCATCGACATCGTGGAATTCAATTATGAAAGAGGCCCATTCCAAAGCTTTCTGGCTAACAATGTAGGCAGCAGTATTATTAATACAGGAGATTACGGTTTTTTAAACCTCGGCTGTAGCAGCTTAACAATCGGCATGACCCACATTGGGAAAGTCGTCTCACCCGTCTATCTCAAATCCATCACCTACACCCGGCAGTCTCTCCGGCTGGATTTCCTTACCTCCGTCAGTAATGAACTGGCTTACAAGCTGAATAATGATTACAGACCCATCGCCTGGGACGCCTCCGGTAACGCCAGTACGGAATGTTTCACCAAGCTATTGGACGATGGGTACGATATTCCTTATTATTCCGCCAACGGTCTTCCCGTTGAAAGAGCCAACCGCTTCATCTGGTTTAAATTGGATAAGATAAATATCGTCGATACAAAGAACAGTTCCACTATCCGGTCCGCCAACTTTTCCTACAATAATATAGCCACCGAAAGGCTAAAACTGCTCAACCTCGAACTTCATGACAAGGCCGACCAGAAAGTGCAAACCTATTCCTTCGGCTACAACACCTCCGCCCTCCCCGATTACCTGATGTCCAGAGGCGACCATTGGGGATTCAATAATGGGGCTCCACCGTACAGCACAAGTGACGGGTTGAGCCTGTATACCTCCAAAGAACCCCACCCGGTCAACTGTAAAAATGGTATACTCGAGGAGATTACCTGGCCAACAGGCGGCAAGACCAAATTTGAATACAGCCTCCACGATTATTCCGGCGTGGTCAACCGGGACCACGCCACGGTAGACGCGCTCAGCGGTACTGCAGGCGGATTAAGGGTCACCAAGATCACAAATGTCAGCAATACAGGAGCCGAAATGATCAAACAATACTATTACGTTCATAATTATCAGCCCGGTGTCGACCCGGCTACCCTTCCTTCCAGCGGCATCCTCGACGCCATTCCCAAATACCAGTACGACATTACTAACGCCGTTGATGCCACCGGGCATGTATTCAATTACAGCGTTACCTCCTCGGCTCCCGTCATCCCGCTGTCCCACACCAGTTCCGGGCAGCACATCGGCTATTCAGAAGTGGTAGAGAAGCGCAGCGACGGGGCCTATACCCTATTCAAATTTACCAACCATGATAACGGTTATGGCGATGAGGACGCCGTAAATTCCTATAACCGCGCCTTTGTGCCTTATATTCCCCGCAGCGTGAAAGATTTTGAAAGGGGAAGAATGCTGGAAAGGACCGTCTATGACAACACAGGAAAGGCCATTCAGTCCGAAACATATGATTACGACCGCCTCACCACCGGGATCAACCCGGCAAGATCCATCGACCAGGATTCTAAGCTTCTCTGTCCTATGTCCCCCGATCGTGGGTTCTTTACGCATTCCGCCTGGTATCTCTACGATTATCCTTTCGTTGTTAAAAGAATCACCACCAAAACATTTGAAAGCAGGACCACACCCGGTAACCTGACCACTACCAAGGATTTCACCTATGCCAATAAACTTACCAAAACCGTTGTTCAGACGGACAGCAAGCTCAACCAGCTACAGGTAAACAACTCCTATCCCCCCGATGTAACAGGCAGCGTATACAGCAGCATGGTTCAAAAGAACATGCTGGATTTCACTATCCAGGAAGATCTGTCCAGGGCGGGAAACCTGGTTAAGACCAACAGGACCGATTTTAATTTCTGGCCCAACGGTGGTATCTATCCGCAATATGTCAAAGAGATCATGCCATCCGGCAATCAAAAAATAATCGAACAGGCGGAAGCCTATGACGCATCCGGCAACATCATCCAGCACACGCCAAGATCCGGTCTGAGAGAAAGCTTTCTCTGGGGATACAATAGCCTGTTTCCCATTGCGCAGGCCTCTAATGCGGCTGCCAATGAGTTTTTTTTCAACGGCTTTGAAGAAGGCACCGGATGGGATAACTACATGACCGCCTATGACAACACCCGCTCCCACACCGGCAATTATTCCGGCCGCATCGACAAACCCACTTCCGGCGAACAGGTTTCCATGGGCAGCGGCTGGCTTACCATTGCCCTCTCTACGCCCACCAAATACAAATACTCGGCATGGGTATACAGTACCGGCCCTTCCGTCGACCTCTTCCTCTTCATGAAACGCACGGGTGAGACCGGCTATTACAGCTATGTAGACGTAGTCTCTACCACCGCCACCGGCCAATGGGTTTACCTCGAAAAAGAATTCAGCGTACCGGCGGACGTCACCCAATTGAACATCCGGGTGGACAACAATGGCGGCGGCAGCGTCTGGTATGATGATGTCCGGCTTTGCCCATCCGCTGCCCAGATGAGTACCTATACCTTCGATCCCCTGGCAGGAATGACCAGCGTTACGGATGCCAACGACAAGGCTACCTTTTATGAATATGACGGCTTCCAGCGGCTGCAGCGAATACGCGACAAGGACAGAAATATTATCAAACAATTCGATTATAAATATTTGTATTATCCCTATGACCCCACTCCCGACTGGCAGCCGACGGGCAACTACCAGTGCGAAAAAAACACCTATAATTTCAATACCGGCCTCCGGCAGCAGGAACAAAAAGACCATAACCCCTATAGCCCGACCCTCAATACGCTGAGATGGGTGAACATCGGCGCAGATCACAATTCCTGCCCGCTGCCTCCCATCTATGTCAGTATAGACTATGAGAATACGCATTACAATCAGGGCTTCTTTGGAGACGTCGTGGTCCGATTCTGGTACGACCAGTATGGCTGGCAGCCTTATCCCGTCACCGGTGTCCCCGTCAATTATTCCATTTACAATTCTGCTACGGATACCTATACATATGACGGCTTCATCGCGAATGGATCGGTGTCCAAAGTGGTAGCGACAAATACACAACTGGGGGTCGCCGACGATCCCAACTGCACCGTCGGTTGCTCCTACCGCACCATCGATTACGACTTGTCTTACAGCGATGACTATACGAGAATATACAGCTATAATAATGTCCGGGCCGACTATCAGCCCATCGGCCCCACCCGCTGCCAGCTGAACAGTTCCAGCCAGAATACTGGCAGTATCGAACAGCAGGAAAAGGACATGAATCCCCACAGTCCTTCCTTTGGCTCGCTCACATGGGAAGCATTCACCTATGACGCCAACACCTGTCCGCCGCCTGTCAACCGCACTCCTTCCTGGATACCCACCGGTAATATTCGCTGCACGACCGATGCTTCGCACCATAACACCGGCAACCAGGAACAGGAAGAGAGAGATACCAATCCCAACAGCCCCACAGGGGGACAGACAAGATGGGTAAACGTCGGGGCGAACACGACTTCCTGCCCGTTGATATATGTCAACATCGCCTTTGAAAATACCGACACCGATGATTATGGCGGCACCACCGCCGATATAGTGGCCTATTTCTGGTACGATGCTGCCGCCACACTACCTGCATCCGTCTCCAATCTCCGCGTGAACTATTCGGTGAATGATACCCATCTCAATACGACCACTTCCGGGAATGTCACCGCCAATGGCACCCGGGCTGTGCTCCGGCAACGGGCTATAACGGTGTATGCCGACCGTAATAATTGCGATCCCGACAACGAGTTCGATTGCGCGATCTACTATATCAATTATTACCTGGAGGCAGGTAATTATGGAATAACGTATTAAAACTACTTATGAAAAGGATATCCTTTACCAAACACTTCCTCACTTTCAGCCTGGTCTTTTACACCTGGCTGGTGTCTCCTGCCCAGTACCTGCCCAGCCCGGCTACCTATCCCGGGACTACCATCGTAAATTACATCCGTTCCTGGGATGGACAGGCGCCTGAAACAGATCCGGCAAATCTCGTCACCCGTCCTCTCCGTGACGTGGGTCAGCGTACCCGGTATCTCGACGGGCTGGGAAGGGACCTGCAAACTATCATCCGCCAGGGCGCCCTGGCCACCGGCCAATCTCCTGTCGACGTCGTCATGCCATCGGTGTACGATGAAATGGGCCGGGAAGTGTACAAATTCCTTCCTTCCTCCGCCAGCAGCCTGGGGACCAATACCTCTGTGAATGACGGCAATTTTAAACTAAACCCCTTCGACCAGCAGGTCAGCTTTTATAATACCCTTCTCTTCGGTCAATCAGGTGAGACCAATGTCGGCCCCAACCAGCTCACCTGGGCTTATCATAAGGTCAACTATGAACCTTCGCCGGCCAACCGCATCCTGGAGTCCTATGCCCCCGGAGCCGCCTGGGTAGGCAGCGAGTCGGGTACAGCCAGGCATAATGTCGGAACCCAATACTGGGTCAATACACCCACCGATGCCGTACGGATATGGAAAGTCACCAACAGCGCTTCCATCGACCAGTTTGCTACGTATTCCACTACGGCTACTTATGCCGCAGGCCAACTGCATAAACTCGTCACCACTAATGAAATTGGAAAACAGGTAATAGAGTTCAGGAATAATGAGGACGTCACGATCCTGAAGAAAGTTCAGCTCACTGCAACGGCGGATGACGGCAGCGGCAGCGATCATGGAGGCTGGATATGCACCTATTACATCTATGACGACCAGAACTTGCTGCGGGCCGTCCTGCAGCCCCGGGCGGTGGAGATACTGCCCGGCAATGGCTGGCAGATCAATTCCACCATCACCGACGAACTTTCCTTCCGTTATGAATATGACGGTTTGCAGCATATGGTCATGAAGCAGGTGCCCGGCGCAAAACCCGTGTATATGGTGTACGACCGCTGGGACCGTCTCGTATTGACACAGGATGGCAATCTCCGGCCGGGCCAACAATGGATATTCACCAAATACGATCAATACAACCGGCCCGTCATGACAGGGCTGCATTATGATCCCTCTAATATCGGCCTGGTAGCCATGACCAATTACCTCAGGTCTATTGAAAACACCCTGGGCAGATATGAGACTGTCAATGCTTCCCTCGCCTTCGGCTATACCACTACCCAAGCCTATCCTTCCGTCGCCTCGCCCAACGTACTCACCGTCACGTATTACGACAATTATGACTGGACCTCCGCCATCAACACCGCATTGCGAAATCCGGACTTCAGCAGGGCCGGGGAGTTCATTACGACGTACAATACAGCGCCACTTTATGCCCAGCCGCTGCAGGCCGAGCCGGTCGTGGATGGGATGATAACGGGAACCCTCACCCGGGTGCTTGGCACCGCCAGCCAGTTCATTACTGCTGTTCACTTTTACGACAGTAAGGGACGTGTTGTCCAGACCAAAAAACAGAATGCCACTTTAGGCATCGATGTCTCCATCACGCAGTATAGCTTCAACGGCAAGCCGTTGCTTCAAATGAGCCAGCAGCAGAAGTCCGGCAACAATGGGCAGACGCTGGAAATATGGACCCAAAACAACTATGACGATCTTTGGAGGATCACCCAAACAGCAAAAAGAGTGCGGAGCACCGCCGTCAACGGCAACGCCCTGGGCCCCTGGATCACTATCTCCCAAAACAAGTATGATGCCCTTGGCCGACTTGCCAGCAAGACCATCGGTAATAAGCCGGGGGCGGGCACTCCCCTTGCCACCCTGGATTACCAGTATAACATCCGTGACTGGATGCTATCTATCAATAAGGACTATCTGTCCACTGGGGGCACCGACCGGTATTTCGGAATGCAGCTGGGATATGACCAGGATGGTGTCAGCGCTTTCGCCAACAAACAATTCAACGGCAACATCGCCGGCACCATCTGGAAAAGCCAGGGTGATCAGCAACAGCGCAAATACGACTACTCTTATGATGCTGCCAACCGTCTCCTGAAGGCAGACTTTACCGATAATGTTGGTTACGATTTCAATATGAAGGTGGGAGATGGTGTAAACCCAGGAGCCGCCTATGACGTCAACGGCAATATCCAGGCCATGTGGCAGAAAGGCATGGATGCAGGCTCACCCGCCGTCATCGATGACCTCCACTACCGGTACGCCGCCGGCGGGAACCGGCTGGGCGCAGCCTGGGACAATGGCGGCAATCCGAACAGCAAGCTGGGCGATTTTACCGAAACGACGCAGAACAAGACCGATAACCTCAACGGCACAGATGATTATGCCTATGACGACAACGGCAACCTCACCGCCGATAAGAACAAAAATATCACGCAGATCACCTACAATTATCTGAGTCTGCCGCTGCTGCTCGCCATCAACTATCCCGACGGCACGCCCAAAGGCACCATCTCCTATACATACGATGCTGCGGGGAACAAGCTCTCGAAAGTCATTACCGAGCTTCCTTCAACAGCCAACAGCAATGTAGGCAAGACCACCACCACCACTTATCTCAATGGCGCCGTCTTTGAAGAAAAGGCCTTCACCGACGGTACTCCTGCCATTCCACCTACTTTACAGTTCATCCCTCATGAAGAAGGAAGGATCCGATTTGAACCGGCCACTACCAGCACCTGCCCGGCGCAGCCAGACCGCTTTGTATGGGATTACTTCATCAGGGACCATTTGGGCAACACCCGCACCGTCCTCACCGAGCAAAATGAGACCCTCTGCTATATTCCCGCGACGCTGGAGGACAGCCGGCAGACGGATGAACAAAAGATCTATAACATCGACAACAGCCGGAGAAAAGACATCGCACAGATCAATGGCGCAAATGCATATCCCCAGTTCGCGAGCAAAGTCTACACCGTCAATGGGGGGATACCCAACCAACGGACAGGATTGGGCGTGGTGCTCAAAGTGATGGCAGGCGACAAAGTACAGGTGTCCGTGCAGTCATATTACAACATGGCGGACGGCACCCTGGGTCAGCCGGTGACCATGGGATTGACGGAACTGCTCTCCGCCCTGGCCGGAAATCCGCTCAGCCTGTCGCATGGAATGACGGCCGGCACACTGTCCGGTCTTCAGACGGGCACCGGCATCAATAATTTTGTCAATAGTCATGCGGAAGGCGCCACCCGTCCCAAGGCTTATCTCAATTATATGCTGTTCGACAACCAGTTCAAATACCTGTCCGGGGATGTCGATCCTGTGGTCGGCAACGGCGGGTATAAAATGCATACCGCCTGGGCAACGGGCGGCATTCCCATTGCCAGCAGCGGGTATCTGTATATTTTCGTCAGCAACGAGAGCAATATTCCCGTGTATTTTGATAACTTAGCTATAAGTCATACGCCTGGTCCCTTACTGGAAGAGACACACTATTATCCGTTTGGGCTGACGATGGCGGGCATCTCGGATAAAGCATTAAAAGCAAACTACACTGAGAATAAGTATAAATTTAATGGCGGAAATGAACTTCAAAATAAAGAGTTCAGCGATGGCAGCGGGTTAGAGCTGTATGACGCCAGGAATAGGATGTATGACCCGCAGATAGGAAGGTTCGGAGAGATCGACCCGATGGGAGATATGTCTCAAAATATGTCTTCCTATGTTTTTGCAAGTGACAATCCTATCTCGATAAATGACCCAATGGGGTTGAGGGACAGCTTGCCCACCGTTGTAGTTATTGGGTATTTAAAAAATAAGGCGAGTGAATTTACAAATTGGTTCACTGGTGCAAATGTCGGTTATACAGGGTCCGGATGGGGACATGGCCCCAGGAGAGCTTTAGCCGGGTTGTTTCACTTGGGTAATAATGCCAATAATTTAGTCGAACTGGGTTTGCAATCTCAACTTCAAAATACACGCGTTAATTTAACAGGCTCCTTGCTGAATGGGTTAAAGACAGACCCGGCACAGCGTGCGTTCCAGAATAAAATAATAGCTTTATTAAAGGCTGACCCACGATTTGGCAAGTTGTCGTTTACAATAAAAGGAGGAGAGGTAATAGGTTTTGGTGGTGATCGATGGAGTAGCAAAGATGAAAAATGGGGCTCACTCAGCGGGGCTAATCCGCTGGCTCATGGTGAGACATGGGACGTAGCTGGCAACCCCCTCACCTGGGCCGTTCGCCATGCGGAAGTCGACTATACGGCTACTGTTAAATCTGATGGGACGATAGTCATCGATTATCATCTCAGCGATACGCTTGACTTAAGCGCTCAAAAAGGCAGGTCCGAGGCGTATAACAATATAAGTTCGGCCACTGGCTATCTCTACCATGATGTAGCAGGTGGTAACAAGGATATAAAAGTAAATGCAGATTGGCAGTCAATAGTAAAATGAGTACAATGGCAAGAAACTATTTTAGTTTGATATTATTTTTCCTGGCGTCATGTAACCGTATCGAGACAGGCAATACGTTAAGCAATTCGGATATTGAATATGTCCGGAAATTAAATTTGCTTGGGCCGGGAGAGACTATTTATAAGTTCTACTCCGAGTTCAAAAAAGAAAAGGCGGGAAACTTCTTTACCAATAGGCGCCTGGCAACGTATTGGATTGACGATAGACACAAGGAGAAAAATGAAATATCGTTTGCTTTTTATCCGGACATCAGAGCGATCGATACCATCTATAACCCCGGCGCATCATATTGCCCTTACATGCTTGTCACAAGGATGGATAGCACCAAATTTAAAGTTTGCGCTAACGGCAGCCGGGATGAAGTAAGGTCGTTTTTTGAAGAGGCTATAAAGCTGTGGTTACAAAATCGGACACAGGCGCCCGTCAGCAAGGCCGGATAGTAAAAAAACTAAATGACGGATCACCCCCGCCTGCGCCTATTCCGACCACACAGATGGGATAGGCACGGCTTGTAGATTTTCTCCAAAGCCTCCCACCATTTGCTCACCCCTAATAGGTAAATTTAACCCACTCAATGGGTAAATTTAGGTCGCTCCGTGGGTAAATTTTACTAAAAATTGAGGCGCCCAGCCCTACCCCAACAGCGGGAAAGCCGCCTCTTTATTATACTTACCCCTGTATTCCAATGGCGACATCCCCGTGATCTTTCGAAACACTTCACGAAACGCCTTCACATCCGAATAACCAACGTCATACATCACCTCATTAATGGTCTTTCGGCTGGTCTCAAACGCTTTTTTTGCCGATTCGATCTTCACTCGTTGCGAATACTCAACAGGCGTATTGCCCGTCGCCTTGATAAACCGCCTGTCAAAGTTTCTTCTACCCACCGCAAATCTGGAAGACAGGTCTTCGACGGATATCTTCTCATGCAGCTTACTCTCGATATAGGCCTGCGCCTGTTTGACCATTTCATCCCCATGCAGCTTCTGCCCCGTGAAAATGGTAAATGCCGACTGACTTTGCCGGTCTATTTCCACCTGGAATATTTTGGAACAATAGATGGCCGTTTGCCTGTCATAATATTTCTCCACCAGGTAGATCAAAAGATTGAGAAAGGAATAACCGCCGCCATTCGTATAAATACCGTTCTCGTCAGTGATCAATTTTTCAGGTTGCAGATTCACCTTCGGGAAAATAGCTCTGAAACCCTCCGCAGAACACCAATGCGTAGAGCAATTCCTTCCATCCAGCAACCCCGCCGAAGCCAGCATAAAGGCGCCGGTGCACATACTGGCTATTTCAGCGCCATCTTTATATTGTTGCGCGATCCAATCCACCAGCACTCTGTTCCCTTTCATGGCTTTTTTATACTCGCGGACTACTGAAGGGATAATGACAAGACTGGTTTTGGTGATGGCCGAAATATTCACCTGTGGCTTCACCGTCAGCAGGCCATTCCCAAATTCCGCCTTTTTTGAAACACCAGCCAATTCGACCTTAAACAATTCTTTTTTATAGGCGTCCTTCCAATACTCATTGGCTATCGCAAATATTTCGCACGCACCAACGATACAGGCTACGCTGCTGAGGGTGCTCTGGCCGTCCGGAACGATTATGGTAATATGTTTCATGGATCTTTTTTTCCAAAGATAGAAAAATGCCGTGTCCAAATCAACCCACCACAAAGTCCATTTCACCACCCGCCGGGGAAATATTTAGATAATACCTTTATGCCTGATAAAACAACAAAAAATGAAACCATCAGACTTCACAACGACTCTATTAATAGACCAGCCCCAGGAAAAAGTATTCAACGCCATCACAAATGTCCGCGGCTGGTGGTCGGAAGAAATTGAAGGCCAAACAGAGAAGCTCAATGACGAGTTTACCTATCGTTACCTGGACGTCCATCGTTGCAAAATGAAATTGACAGAAGTCATTCCCAACCAAAAAATAGTATGGCAGGTCCTGGACAACTACTTCAGCTTTACCAAAGATTCCAGCGAATGGACAGGAACGAAAATTATTTTTGACATCTCCCGGCAGGACAATAAGACGCAGCTCCGCTTCACCCACCAGGGTCTGGTTCCCGGCTACGAATGTTACAATGCTTGTTCCGATGGATGGAGCCAATATATACGGCACAGCCTGTTAAGCCTGATAACTACCGGTAAAGGGCAGCCCAACAGCAGCACAACAGCACGCACTACGCATGAAGCAGCGGCCCAGAGGCAATAATTCCCTACTCCATTAACAAAAAACTCATGATCGCCTCTTCCTCTGGCTTTAGTTTTCCAGGGCTTAACTCCACATGCCACCCTCCTTTTTCCTGTTCCCTTACATACTTTTCCCGTAACACTGCGGTCTGCGCTTTCATCTCCTCAGTCTTTTGGAGAAAAAATGTTGCTGCATGCCGCGCATACGCCTCATATTTTGTTAACACAAGCACCAGCTTGCCAAACCAGTTCGGATACACCGCCGGCGCCCACCCGTTGGCCTTTTGTAACTCCATGGCCGCAGCAACTTTCCAGGCCGGCCAGTTGGAGAAACCGATGTACCGGGCCTTGCCCGACCGGACCACTTCGTCCAGCGCCGCCAGCGTCTCTTCCAGTCTTGTATAGGGGTCTTCCTTATGCGCGAGATAGAGATCGACCCAGTCGGTATCCAGCCGTTTCAGACTCTCGTCGATGCTCCAGAGGATATGCCGCCGGCTCAGCCCCGACTGCACCAGCCCCGCGCCGGTGCGATTGCCCGACGTAAAGGTCATCGCCCCAAAGGAAAGATTTCGACATGCATTGCCCGCATCCAGACATTGCCCTTGCGCGCGTCTCTCTCTACTTTCGCTCATCGACAAATCACAACACATGAAAAAAATACTTCTGCAACTGATGGTTGTTTTAAGCGCCGCGTCACACGCCCAGTCTCCCGCCGCGCCGCCTGCTAATTTCAAAAGCACCACAGCGAACGTCAACGGCGTAAACATACATTATGTCATTGGCGGCAAGGGCGAGCCCCTCGTGCTGGTGCATGGTTTTGGACAGAATTGGTATATGTGGAACAGGCTGCTGCCCGAACTCTCCAAACACTTCACCGTTATCGCACCGGATCTTCGCGGCGTCGGCGAATCGGGCAAGCCCGCCGGCGGTTATGATAAAAAGACCATGGCCACCGACATCCATGCCCTTGCAAAAAAACTTGGCTATGACAAGATCAACCTCGCGGGTCACGACATCGGCCTGATGGTCGTATATGCCTATGCGGCGCAATATCCGACGGGTGTAAAAAAGCTGGCCCTGCTCGACGCCCTCATCCCCGGCGTAGAACCTTCCTGGAGCGAGTATTGGGCAAAAGCCTGGTGGTGGGGTTTCTTCGGCTGGGAGCCTTCCGGCCAGATCGTCGAGGGAAAGATGAAGCTATTCCTTACCAATTTCTGGCCCCTCGTCGGTTACATGAAAAATTCCTTTACGCCGGCAGAGACAGCCGAGTTCATCCGCAGTTATTCGACACCCGGCGCCACAACCGGAGCCTTCCATTGGTTTGGCGGCTTTGCGCAGGATGTAAAAGACAACGCTGTCTTTATCAAAACGCCGCTGCCGATGCCCGTCCTTTCTGTAGGCGGAGACCATTCCACCGGCGGCTTCCTCGGAGACCTTTCCCGTAAGGTAGCGACGAATGTAAAAGAAGTAAAGATCAAAGATGCGGGTCACTGGATGGTGCAGGAACAGACCGCACAGGTGCAGGCCGCGCTGTTGGATTTTTTTGTCGGGAACTGACTGGGGGGCTACTCCTCAGGCCCTACTTCCTCCGGCTCTATTCCTCTTGCTCTGGCGCTCCCGCGCTACCCTTCCTGCCCTATCCACACCGCCCCGCCGATACTGTCCCTGCCCGCGCCGGTCACCGAGGCCAGCACATTATTCTCTTCGCGCCAGCGCAAGACGCCGATCAGCGCCATGATCAGCGCCTCTTTATAATCGATCAGCTGTTCGTCGGGAACCCCCAATTCTACCCCTAAGGCCGACAACGCCTCGCGCAGACGGCCCACGAGGAATGTATTGTGCGCGCCACCGCCAGTCACCAGCAAACGCATCGCCGTGCCCGCACCACCCGGACCTGCGGTATCCGTGCTTCCAGCCCCCCGGTCCGCACTGGCCGCCGCCGCATCCAATATCAGTTCTCTGACGGCCCTCTCCACCTGGTGCACGATATGCTCCACGTATGTCCTCAACCCATCCGCCACCGACAAGCCGCTTCGGTCGGTCACACGCCCATCCGCCACGCGCGCCCCCGGCTCCGCCGCACCGCCAGCCCCTTCGCGCCCTTCCGGCGCCGCACCGCCGTCCATCGCCGCCCGTATCATCGGCAACACCGTCTCCGTCCCAAACTCATTGGCCAGCGACTTTGGATAGTCCATACTATAATAAGACAGCGCATCCAGCCGCTGTAACAATCCCTCTTCAATACTGCCCCCCGCCGCCAGCACCCCTCCTTCATCAAAAACACGCTC
>Ga0105237_10000698_pt1 | contig 46493 bp, 79 predicted proteins | sample KBSC24metaG_FD_81520 | JGI IMG/M metagenome (GOLD analysis project Ga0105237, IMG submission 81520) | Corn rhizosphere microbial communities from Kellogg Biological Station, Michigan, USA - KBS C2-4 metaG | ecosystem: Host-associated > Plants > Roots > Rhizosphere > Soil | place: Michigan, USA...
CAACAAACTTGGTACAAAGGTTGACATAATTAATCCTTTAATTATGCTAGTGTTATTGCCCCCGTCGTGTTTTCTACTACGAAAGTAGTATTGGCTACAACGCATCTAAGAGTGACGCACGCTTTACTATTTGTTGATGAAAGCGTACCAGTGAGGCCGAGAGTAGTACTAGCGCCTTCGTAGAATATCTGTTGCCCAGAACCTTGTGTTATCTGAAAACCGCCCGCACCAAATCCATCAATTTGAATGACATCACCGAAATTACAAAAGCTAGGAAGAGATAAAGTTACAAGAGCAGCATTGCTTGTAACATAACCATTTTCACCATTCATTGAATCAGATGTTGTTGTAACATTATTCCATTGGACGCCGAATGCATCCGTTGCATTGACGTTCACAATGTCAGCGCTTGCATATGCTGCTAGTAATGAAGTGGTATCAGTTAAGTTTTTCACTACAACTAAAACTCTATCATTATTATCTAATTGAACTATCCCACTTAGTGATATGCAATAAAAAGTCGTATTATCAACGAGCGTAGCGCTTCCCTTATATCCTGTATCTTCAATTGCGCCGCCACCGCTTGCTCTCATTATTCCTATTTCAAAAGTATAATCTTTCGGAAGTAAAACAGTTCCACGAACATATATATTGAAATTGCATTGAAAATATTGAGTAGCCGAACCGTCATATTGAAATATAGGAGCGTTATTTGTTGAAACACCACTCACGACGTTTGTAAAATTAGATGAAACGATATCATCAAAAACGTCAGGGTCTACACCGACCGCAGTATCAAAATTTACGAAATTGAAAGTCGTTACAACGGTATTATTATCAAAACCCCAGGCTGAATAATCTGATTCAGTGCCAGGACCAGACCCAGCGGAATTTATGGTCATGGTACCATCGCCATTTTGATTCAATGTAATGTTTGTTCCTGCAATCAAATGATCGAGAGTCGCACCAATTTGCCACGCTGATCCATCAAAATAATCAATAGTATTATAAGTCGAATTATAAATCTGTAATCCCACATCCGGTGATGTAATCGCATTTCGTTGTGTTAATGTCATTACAGGAAATGAAATAACACCTTGTGTCGTGCTTGTTACTTTGCTTATATAAGATTTACTATCATTATTAAATTCAATACTTGATGATGGATTAGAAAATGTTAATGGTCGAGAAGATGCAATGGAAATACTATCACCATTATCATATGCACTTTGCAAAGTAACAGCGGCAGGAATATCAGAAACATAAGCCAATGCGTTCCAGCCCGATGCATATACTTGCGGACGTGCTGGCGATGTATCGCTTATAAATGTCCACATTCCGGTAACAGGTGATGCAATACCAGATTGTTGCGCAACCGTCATCACTGGCATGACTATTGAGCCTCTCGTTGTACTTTGAGCAACCATCAATGAAGAATTATTGGTAGTTGAATCTGGAAAACTCACACTATCAATCAATGTTGAAATTGAATATTCAAAAAAGCCTGCCGCGGTATTATTTGCATCAACAACAAAGCTCGTGGGAAAACTTAAAGGAATAGGAAATAGTGAAGAATTGCCCGTGCATCTTTCTGTGATATTAATATTTGCGCCAGGAACAGCATTTGAATTTAAGTTACTGGTTTCTCCGGCGGGAACGACCGTAGCAATTACATAATCGACGCCAGGTGATAATAATACGGGATTAAATAGAACTTGCGTTCTATAAGTATTACTAGCATCTAATGGGTCAGTTTTAGAAACATCCACAGAATTTAATAATTCGCCTGTGCTTTTAAGATATATTCCTACTGTTCTTGTCCCAGAAGAAAAACGACTATCTTGATATTGTAATGCAGTTAAAGTACATGCACTTATAACATTAAAAGTCCACCCTAGAACACGCCAATTTCCTACCGTATTATTTCCCGTGCTTGGCGTAGTAACAGCATTTACGCTAGACGCAGAGTTTACAGATTGAATTGATATGGGTCTATTTGCAGATAAATTTATTAATGCATTCGATCCTGAATTATAAGCAGCTTGTAATCCTTGCGAATAAACATCACCGAGCGCATTGTCGATTCCTATTAAATTACCTTCCACGGATGAATTAATAGGCGTGTAATTTACAGGCGTAAATAAAACACTTATATAAGATGCATTGAGCGGTGTAGGAATGGGAGGCGCTGAACCTCCCGTGGTATTGGCTAGAAATGTTTGAGTAGCAATATTCGCAAGCGAGATAGTTCCAGTCGTTGTGATTGGACCTCCCGTTAATCCTGTCCCTGTGTCAACTTCAGTGACTGAACCGGTTGGAGTTCCTCCAAACTGAACTTTAAAAATTTCGCACCATTTAAGAAAATCTGCACCGTCTATCATTGCACTATCCTTATGCGTTGATTACGACATTATGCTTTATTTACTATTCCATATTCCATTTACGGCACATGAGAATAATACCGAACTATCAGCGATGATCGATAATGCAGTGTCTGCCGCAAGCGCGTTAATTACTTCACCGCTAGCTGGGAAACAATCCATTGCATTGGAAGCGGCCGCATTAATCACTAAAACTTGCATGCCTGCCACAGCGGCGGGAAGCTTCACAGAATCCCCAGCGCTAGCAACTGTAGTCACTCGATTCATTTGTTTCGCTAATTGCAATGCAGAGCCTTGACCGCCACCTGCGTGAGCTGTGAGAGCATTGGCATGCGATAACATTGAATAACCCAATGTTAAAGCCAAATTACCAGTCGCGATTGTCTGAGTGCCTGCACTATTGCTGATTAAGAAATTCGATGCAGATTGACCACCGTCAGGAATGCTATAAGTAGATGCTTGTGCATGCGATGCATTGCTAATGACAACCGCAAAGTCACCTGCGTTTGCAACGCCGGTTAATCCAATATATCCAGTGGTAGCAGAAGCAGGATAAGACCTCATGACACCAGCAGCGCCAGAAGCGCCAGCAAAAACGTTTAGAAATGAAACGTTACTAGCTGCGCCAAGCCCTATATTCGTTCGTGCCGTTGCGGCATTGTTTAAATCGCTTAAATTGTTTGCGATTAACAAACCAGGATTCGCAATCCACTGAACAACACTTGATGCACCGACGGAAAGGATTTGATTTGCAGAACCTACAGGTAATCGAGTTCCTATACTTCCGTTATACCAAATCAAGTCACCCTTGGTTGTCATCGGTGAAACATTATCAAAAGAGACTTGAGCATCTGCAACATCTGATAAATTATCCGCTGCAAAAAGGAATGATTCAGCATTGAATTGATAATTAGCTGTACCACCTTGCAACCCAACAATTACATCACCTGATACTGCTGCTGTCGGCCCTGGAAATCCATCCCATTGAATTGTCATTTTACACTCCTAATTTAATCCGTTAAATTATTCAGTAACCATTATCTGTCCGTTTTGATCGACCATTATCACATCAGATTGATCAACCATGATTTGTTGTGCTTGAGGAGCAGAAGAATTAACCCACCCAGAAATATAAATGATATTGGTTCCATCATTTAAAAAAGTCTGTACGTAGGTCTTGCCCGCATAAATCACTGTGATTGTTGAAACGAAACTACCCGAATATACGAATTGTTGAGCAAGGCTGCTAAGAGGTAGCATAGCGCCGTCATTAGCTTGAACTGTTTCGCTCATCCTTATAACTCCCTGTCATAATGGATTGATATATTTTGCTTGCCTCGATAGCGTCCATCGTATCGAGTTTGTAATCTGATTTTTTAGATTTTATCTTATCTTTGAGTTCGAGTGTGCTCTTTTCGTTCCAACCTGCTTGAGTTTTAAGGTAGAATATTATCGCCGATAAATTCCCCTGCTTTATTTTCTCCATTAACTTGCCGGTTACGAACAATATTGATTTTGATTTGCCTTTCTTTATAGCAAAATCTAGGCTTTTGTCTCTTATCTTTGCATTATTGAGAGTGGCATAGGTGACACCGTAATAAGCGGCGATTTGGATTTGAGTGAGGCCATTCCCTGCCATCACCTCAACTTCTTTCAAAACTTCGGGTGTTACTTTAAACGAAGGCGTCCTGCCTTTTTTCTTCATAGATAAATCCTTTTATCATTGAAAAAATACTTGCTTCTATAGCCTCATAATAATACCATGTATTTTTTTTTGTCAGCAAAGGAAATCGCTAAATGAAAATTTACGTACAAGATAGAAAATCAAAGGAATTAGTCGAACTTAAAAAATGCGGTCATGAAATTGTAGAATCAGTTTGTAGAAAATCCTTAGAATTATTAGAAAAATTAGCTAAAAAAGAATTGAAGTCTGCAATTAAAACAAAAAAAAAGACTAAGAAACTCATAAAGAAACGCACTAAAAAATGACGAAAGCCATAGAAGAACTAAGAAACTTCATAAAAGATAAAAAGGTCGATCCTTTTGTATCTGACCTTTTTATCGAAGTGATTAAACGACAAGCTGAAATTAAATGCTCAATACAATTTATATATTGTTGGCTTGGATTAATCACAGGGTCTGTTTTAACTATTTTACTTAAATTATTTGGGCCTTATTAATGCCAATATCAGTTTTAGTTACATTAGAAAGTGATTTTTCAGAAGAAGCGACAGAAAAAGTTATAGAAACATTAAAAATGGTTAGAGGGGTTATACACGCAGAAAAAGCACCAGATACTCATTTAATCGAGAGATACTCACTTCATCATCAAATAAAAAGGGATTTTATTGAAAGAATATGGAAAGCATTAGAATAATAATTTTTATCATGTGCCCTTATTGCCTTAAAGAGGGCTGCCCTATTTGCGGATTTTCAGGTGAACTAAAATGATAGAAAGACACGTCACATCTTTAGAATTATCTAAAAAATTAGATGCGTTACAATTAAAAAAACAAACTTTGTTCGTTTGGGAATGGATAAACGATCAAAGTTATGGTATTCGATTTATACCTCATGCTGTCATCCCTACTGAAATGAATGGTTATAAATGGTTTAATGCATACACTTCATCGGAACTATTAGAAATAATTCCTACATTTATTGATACGAAAAAAGATGAGCCATTCAATAATTTTAGAATAAGAATAGAGAAATTTATTGTCTATGAAGAAGGATACTTTCAAGCTTTTTCAATAAAATACATTTGTGATACCTATGATGCGATGACCCCTATTGAACGAATTTTATGTTCAAAATGGGATATAAGTCTATCTAATGCATTAGCAAAAATGATCCTATTCTTAGACGAAAATAATCTATTCACTGGATCGCCTAAATGAATAAAAAAATAGAATGTCTGGAGGCTAAATCTGATGGCGAAGGTGGCTGGATATTAGTTCAAGACCCTAGTCAAACTATTTATTATCGAGGTTGGATAAGTGTAGAAGAAGCATTGCCTGATGTAGGAGAAGAGGTATTGTGCTGCTTTGGAATCGGAGAATGGATGTCGATAGATGTCTTGATAATGTTAGAAGATAATAAATTTTATGACACAGCTTATGTACATTCGAGTTCAACAAGTTCTAGTGGGCTTCGCTCTAGTCGAGCTGAATATGAAGTTACTCACTGGATGCGATTGCCGGAGTTTCCTAAATGACAAAAGAAGAAGCCGCCATTTTAAGTGCATATACAGGTATATTAATAGGTAACTTTTCTGAACTTCACGGATACATAGAAAAAATATTAGGCGGATCAGTTTTCACTCATGAATTAGCTAATGAAAAAATATGGGAAGAAATAAAAGAAAAGTCAAAAAATGATTTTTTAAATATAAGGGTAACAAATGACTGATGTAGAAAAAATAAAAGCTTTATCCCATGCTTTAGGATTAGTAATGGGTGTTATCAATGATATTGAAGACAAAAATTTACTTGAAGAAAAGCATAAAGAACCTATTCAAAGAGCATGCATAATAGTAAGGGATGTTGTTTATGGATTAGGGGAAGAGATAAAAAATGGAACTGATAAATAACTGGCCTCAAGCTGTAGTCATCTGTTGTGGCTTGATATGCGCGGCAGTAGTTTTCGCCATACAGATTTGGAGATGATTCTAATTTATTAAACCGCAATTAATTTTAACAAGGATGGAGAAATTAATATATGTCAGATAACAATGAATGGATTATCAGTAATGGTAAGCGTTTGCGTCATCCTAACAATAGCGAGCTTGTAACCGCTAGATGTAACATTATAAATGGTAAAAAGGTAATTCGAATATCAATTGGGATTGATGTTTGTGAGCTTCTTGATTTTAAAAAGGGTGAAAGAGTTTATATTTCTATTAACAAAAAATACAGAAATTATCTAATTATTAGTAAAGACGTGGAAGATTTAGAAGGATATAAATTGAGTCACTCATCGGGCCATAAAAATAATTTCATGAGTTTTCAATTCCGTTATGAAACCTCTGAATCGTTTAGATTAAGTCAGACTATTATTTTGGATTATGACATTAATGACGAAAATCTTTTATTAATAGATGTTAGCAGACTGAAATGGAGCAATTAATATGATGGAAGTGAAAAAAAAATACATTTATGACGCAGAAAAATTAAATAGTTTTTATGGCATGATCCCATTAGATATGTACGTTTCGATGGTTTATTTTAATTGTCAGCAAGATCAATTTGAAAATACTTTATTAAGTATCAATGATCTGGTGGACTTTATAACGGAATGTCTCCTTGAAATGCTTGTTAGTGAATTAAAATTTAACAGTGACTTGGGCGTTTTAGATATATATATTTCTTCCATTCCTTCAATAAATAGCGATTCAACAAGAAAAGTGGCGTTATTTTTTTGCAAAGAAAAAAAGGTAATTGTGAGTGAACAACGACTTGAAAACAATGATGGCATTAAAATGAAGAACGTCAGCAAAGAGTATATGATGACTTCAATGCTATCTTGCCATAAGCTTGCCTTAAAATTCGTTCAGTTTATTATCGATAAATGTAACACTTGCAAAAAGGTTTCTGTTATCGGTTTAAATGAGACCGACGAAGAGGTTAAGGAAAAAGTAGAGGCTGAGACAGGTCAAGAAGTAGAAGTCACGGAAGAACAAAAACGCAATAAGTTTGATCTTAGAGATTATCAGAGAATTTAAAATGAACGGGTTTGAGTTTGACATATTAATAACCACTTTGTGGGTCATGTGCGGCTGTATTATGTATGATAAAAATAGATCCGTTGCAATTGGATTCTTTGCTATAAGCATAGGTAATGCTATAAGTGCGGTAATAATTTTAATACTTTCCATGATTATGAAGGGTTTACATTAATCGGATTAATTCTTTCTATTATGAGTATTCCAAAAGTAATGCGACATTATCATAATAAGTACGTCTTGGAATCTGGCACTTATTATGTCAGTTTCTGTGCCGTTGTGAATGACACAATAAAATTGTATGGCAGCATAGTTTATAAGAAAGCCAATGGCGAGGAAGGTTGGTACCCAATCAAAGAGTGTGCTTCCATCTCTTTTAGAAGAGGTTCTGTTATTATTTTGTAAAAACTCTTCGTGATCGAACTCTATTTTCTTTAGTTTAATATGGTATTCTGGATCGGCATTAATCTTATTTAAAATGTCTTCAGGATCGTTTTTATTCGCACCAAACGTCTGAGAGATGATATTTATTGCCATTCCCCCTGTAGGGTTTTTAGAGGCAATGGCGTTGCCAAGGACAGGCGAGACTTGCTTAATCAGTAAGAAAACATCATCCCATGAGACCACGAGTAATCCTTTAAATGATTAATTCAAAGTGTACGAGATCGTTAAATTGTTGGTCGCCGATTATCTTATCGCAATTCCAGTCGCCGCCGTATCGAATGCTGTGCGTGATCTTTCCCTCATCCTTGAGTCTTTGGGCAATCCCCATGACGTAACCCGCGAACCAATAGAATTGCTTTATATTTTTCCAATCTATAGGGTAAGGCGCAACATCAACCGCATTGCTTGGCTGTGAGTTGTGCTTACCGTGAGGCCAGTCGAGTTTAGATTGCCCCGAATTAAACGCAATATGTTGATCTTCTTCGTTCCTGTAGCCTACAAGCACGGTGCAATCGAAGCTTTTGACGACCTCGAAAAAGATTGCCTGCAAATCCAAGTGACACGTAGAAAGCTTAGAAAACGACTCTTGCGAAAATTTAGGCATGAGTGATTTCCTCATGTCTGATTGAAAGGCTCTTCAATTTTATTCTCTGATGTTGAGGGGTTCCATTTTCTATAATCACTCAGTCCGCTCCTTTGATACATCTTAAAATTAACTATATCACACGGCCTATGACAGCATAAACAGGAGTAATACTCTCCATGACTGAAAATATCAGTTTTACAACATCTACTAACCATTTTATTTAATCCATTAAATAAAGAAGCCCCGACAAAATATCAATCGAGGCCCGATTCGTGTACAAAACGAGGAGGCGTTGTACAAAGAATGATTGTTTTCATGTTCTACGTGGATCATTAGGAGACGAAAATGACACGCAAAATTGAAAAAACCTTACGACATTGGGAGGCTTAAAGTGAGAAAATGACGAATACTTCTTACAAACAGCTAATCCGTGCCGTAATTGATCATAACTTAGTCCAACGAGGCCATTAAACCACATGGTCTTATATAAGTCAATTTGAAGCGGACTACTGAATTGTTTCGTCCATCGATCCCCATAGAACAAGGCTAGACAGTCAAAAATTTTATCAATCCAATTCTCGGGGAGGCTGTTATTTTTTAACATTATTCGAGTGAGCGATATTTATCTAGTGCCTTTTGTTCATTATCAAACCGCCATGCTCTGTATTTATCGTTAAACTCTTTCTCATCGGGGTATATCTCTTGATAATCGTACAATGAGAACACCCAGAATTTAAGAGGAACTTTGTCTAGGAAATTAATAAACACCTCGTAATATTTTTCTTCTCCATTTTCTAAGCATTTATAGATACGCTTTGATTTCTTCTTTCTTACTAAAACTTTCTCGATTTTGTTAGATAAAAAATGATCTGGTAATTCTCTTATTCTAAAAGTCTCATATTCAGCTAATACCTTTTTATTATCGCTAATCGATAATTTTTTATTGTTATTCACTAAAAATTCCTTTTATAGAATAAAATAAATTAAAATTTGGTGCGACGCGGCGGGAATTTAAAGACGCCCGCCAGCCGCCTGCGCGTCTATAATGAAGCAAGCCAAATAGAAGAGTTGGCGATTGTCACACATCAACGGCCCAACAACTTGGTCAGTACCTCCGCGCTTCTAAGACAACCACACCGCTTACGGTGCTTTCTGCTTCAATATTCTTTTTTATTTTCAACCTAATTTTATTTTTCCCCTATGAATCCAATCAGGGTTTTCCTTCATTGTAATATACTGCCGTTTTCCTTTTATTTCATAGATAATCGCATCTAAGTATGGCCATGTCGTTCTATCATCTGGATCATAGGCGAACAAAGGCAGTGACATGTTTATCTTTTTCTCTCGTAGAAAATCTCGGTATTTCTCAACTGCGGCATTATAGGTTTTCTTTAGTTCGTTTGGTATTCCATCGGGTTCATATACAAATTCTTTTACCAAATTACATACTCTGACGTATTCCTTTGCGGGTTCTGATGACAGAATAGACGCATAAGTTTCTTTCATTGAAAAATCCTTTTCCAATTAAAAGGCGCTCATGCCTATTTTAACTACAGCCCAATTCCGTAAGTAGAAAATGGCACGAGCATTTTGAAAAAATAAGCCAACGCATAACGATGGCTCAACTCTTTCTACCATGGGTAGATGAGATTTAATTCAGATTATCTTTTAAAATACGCTGAACTTTGTTGAGTGTTTCCGTGTAAAAGATAATCGATTTATTTTGCTGATCGTTTAGAAGATCAATAATTCCTGTCAAAATCTCTGGTCTTCTTTCATTTGCTTGCGGATCGTTGATTATGTTTAACGCAAACACACAATCTCTTAAAATCGTCTTGTTAAACGATTTTAATCTTTTCTCTAACTTTTCCAATAAATCAGCACTCAAACCCGCGAAATCATATTCCATTATTTATCTCCCTGACAATGATTTTCAATATAATCCGTTAAATACCAAATTGCTTTTTCCAAGTCTTGCTTTGTGTTTTCTTTGAACTTAGCACGCCATATGTATTTTATGGCGTTACCTAGATTGAAATCGAAATGCCTTGAAATGTCGATGTGTTCTATCGGTGTTTGACACGAGGAACATTTAGCGCCTAACGACAAATAATGTTTAGTATAATCAACCTCATTATGTTTTTTGAAATCGAATGTCGTTGGACCTGTGTTTGTGCATTGAATATTAAAGCTCTTTGCATTTTCATGGTCTATATGTTTACCAAGTGGAATGGTTTCACCAGCTTCAAATTTTGGTATATCGTCAAAACAAGTCATTCATTTTATCCCTAAAATGGGTGGCTCCTACATACGTCGTCTTCTGCGCGTCACACGGCCAGAGCTTAAGGGTAGCCGTGATATAAGGCAAAAGGTCGTCTCGAGCTATTTCCGGCGCTCCTCAGAGCCATTAACTTTTAATCAAAAACCAATCCGTTGATAACAAGTCCTGGCTGTTTGGGTACCAGGGAACGAAATAATTGCTAACAGTTTTTACGCAAATATAATTTTCGTTTGGATGGTTCGATTCACATTTAATCGATAAATAAATCTGTTTATTTTTCCACGATTCTTTGCTTATCCGGCCACCAGCCTTCATTAGTTTGATGGCTGAACCTATGTCCATACCTTCACTTTGAACACCGTTTAATGCCATGTTCTCCATTGTTCTAATGAATTTATCGATTAATAAATCGTACTTAATGGCCAGCTCTTTAATGTGTTCTAGGTGTTCAAATTCGATTTGTTCAATTGATCTTTTCTTCTTCCTGACAGTCTTTTTCATACTATTCCCTTCTTCTGACAATAGGAGCGGGTAGACATCCTGTCTAATTGGGTATCTGCAAGCAGCCCGCATAAATCATTAAATTCTATTAAAGAACGTCTTCTTGCATTTCATTTAATTTAGTTATTTCAATTATTTTATATATACTTCTGAAATGTTCTTCTAATTCCTTGTGTTCTCCAAGATTTAAAACATATGCTTCTATTGTATCTAAAGCGATCTGCAATCCATTTATTATGTCTTTATTCAAAAATCACCCTTCTTAATAATTTCTATTTCAAACGGATATATTGCTTCTACTTCCCGCTTCTTAATTTTAAATGTGTCTGTCTGCATTCCCTTTGTGTCGATAAAACGTACCACGCCATCTGAGTAAAAAACAACAAAATCGACAATATATTTCGTCCCACCTGGTAACCTGATGGGCACCTGGGTTAAATAGAACAAAATTTGACCATTTTTTTTGATAGACTCAAGATGTTCCTTGAACCTATGCTCAAGTTTACTCGCGAATTTTTCGCCATTGTCTGTGACACGACGATTGTTAAATTTAAAACGAAGTCCTTTCGTCTTCCACATAGTTCATCCTTGATCTATGTTTTAAATGCGCCAAATCCTTTGGCACGATGTTTATAGGCTTACTTCTTTATTTCACAACAACTCTTTAGGGTTATTACTAAAAAACGCCCCTAATCGCTTTTATTTGCGTTTTCTGCTTCTTTCAATGCTTCCTGTTCTAGCCACCACCGTTTTAATGGTGATTCTTGCGCTGCGCGGGGCTCTCTGTTCTTCTCAATCATGACTTCATGCGCCCATTTGAGCTGCTGCCGCTTCTCTGTGATATCAACGACATTCGATTTCTTTTTCGGATGTCGTTCGTATAACGGTTCGTCATCCCAAGCCATAAATCACCTCGGTTTTAGATGTACTTCGAGATTTGAGAAGCGCCTTTAAAGTCTCTGCGCTCGTTGACCGGCCGTTGTTTTTCCAAGAATCGAGCGAATAAATCGTTAAAATCGTATTCTTTTCTGCCTGAATCTAGCGTTATGTCTATAAATCGTTTGATAAGCCATGCGCCGCTTGTATTGCTTTTCATTGCTACATGGTCCGCTAGCTGCTGATTTTGATAGTTTGGGTAAAAATTAGGCTCTATCTCTTTTTTTTGCTTTTGATCTTTTGCTTTTCGTTTTTCAGGTTTTAAAGAAACGTCGGTTACTGTTTTTTTTATTTGTTTTTTATTTGGTTTTTTATTTGGTATAGGTTTGTCGTTTTTGACAAATCCATTTGTCGTTTTTGACAAATCCATTTGTCGTTTTTGACAAATGAGATCTGACGCGGGTTCTACGGGTTTTTTAACCCATGGGAACAGTTCTAATGCTTTATCTGTTAATGCATACCATGTTGTTCTATCGTAGCCTTGCTTATTAAAATTTCCGGTTAAAATTAGTTTGTTTTTTATGCAAGATTGAATAACTGTTCTGAGGGTTCTAGTTGACCAATATCTGAATAACTCTTTAAAAGCATCGACTGAGTTATAAGTCCAATGCCTGCCTTCGTGATAATGCTTTTCATTGGCCATATTTTTGTGAATCCAATACGCCATATTATTTAAAAAAATTGCCTCATTAACGCCGTATTGTTCTGCGACGAATACATCAAAGTTATGTTGCATAATCAATTCCTTTTTGATTTTGGTGAAAGTTTATCCAATATTTTCTTAAATTCTTTGCTGTCACAATCTAGATATTTCAAAATATCTTTGTGTTGCAAAAACGTATAGCATTTTTTTAAAGCTCCTTTTAATGCCACATCTTTCATAAAAGACAATATTTTTGACAAAGAAATAAAGTCAATAGAAATGCCATTTTTTGATTCTGACATTTTTTTGTTTAATTGAACAATGAGTTTAATCTGACTTAAGATGATTGAAGTTTTTAACCCGCATTTTTTTGCAAGAGATGGATCAAAAAATAAATAGTTATTATTCATAAATCTCCAAAATAGACATTGACCCTGTAAATGCTCACGCTATAATGGATTTACGCGTAAGCAGCTAGACATGCAGGATTGCTTGTCGAAGTTATTGAAGGCGCACTGTTTTACGGCAGTGCGCGTTGTTAAAACCACATAATAATCTCAAACCCCTCTTTCTTAAAGCAAAATCTGGTTATTTATCCATGATCTGATATTATTCACGCCTTTACAAAACGGAGTGCTAAGAATGTCAAAAGATAAAACAATACAATTGGCGATAAGCGAAGATTGTTGGATAGAGCTTGGAATCATAAAGTTAAGGAAGAGAAAGGCTAATGTGCAAGAAGTAATAAGAGAAATACTCGAAGCTTATACAAACAAAATCATAAGCAAGAACAATAATAATGATACGACCACATAATTATAATGCGGACTTATAATTATCATACGACCATATAATGCCATATGATTTTTATAATACGAACATAGCGAACATATATGACCATATACGAGCATAGTAAAACTATACGAGCATATATCAACAATGTTAATCCATATGACCATATACGGCCATATATAAAAATAATGTCCCTGGACACGAAAAACGATTGATTTATAAAAAGATATGAATTAGATTACGCAGCGTTCTTGATGTAGAGTTATTAGTTATTTGTTAGTTTGACTTGAAAGCCCCGAGAGTATTTTACCTACCCTCGGGGTTTTTCATTATTTAACAGTTACGTTGTTTGTTGCTTCAAAATGACATGTCGCATCGCCACTGATATCTATTATTGATCTATCCGTATAATGCCCAGCTACATTAATAATTTCAGAATGTTCTACTGGATCATTGCTCCCGCCTGAATTAAAAGGACCTAATTGACCGTGATACTCAGTCAGAGTACATCCAAACCCATCTATGCACATATACTCATCAATGACATAGCTTTTATGTTCATTACTAGCATTTGTTATGCCATAGTTAAGCTGTCCTGTTGCTGTTGTTGTTTCTCCGACAACACCATTTGCGACATAAGCATAAGGAATGCATTGCGCTGTATCATTGCTTCCATCCTTTTTAGGAACTGAATCCACGTGATACGTTTGCTTACTGATAATCTTAAATCCATCTGCGTAACAATTAATGGCTGTTAATGCTAGTAATGCTATTGCTAATTTTTTCATCGGTACTACTCCTCTTGTCGTTTAAAAATAATAATGTTGGTTGAACCAGTGATTCATACATTTCTAACGCTGTCTTACTTCCTAATATCGAATCAGAAAGTGTTATTGTTGCGAACAATAATCTTTTTACGATAACAACCTGCACGAACAAATACTCTGATGGTTCTAATGTTTTAAATGCGCCATCTGACATCAAAGCTAATACTGTTTCTCGTAGTTCATCTGCTATTTTTACTAGTTCTTCTGGTTTTCTCATTCTTCTACCGCCTTTAAAATTCCGAGTAATTCCTCAATTTCCTCAACATCATCACATATCAATAATTTTAAAGTTTCTTTTCTATGACCGAAATGATGAGTTTTATCTTCGTAAGAAGAAACAATATTATCTTTATTCATGTTTCTCCAAAGTATTATTGCTGAAAATATAAAATTATATTGATATTCAGATAACTTATATTTTTCTGTGTTATCCGCTATAAATGCAATAAGATGATAACAAGCCTTAGAAAGGTTATTCGTCTTTTCTTCCCAATTTATTAGTCTATCTTTCCATGATCCGTACCAATCCCCAACCAAATAACATAACTCATGCTTTTGCCAATCTGTAAACTCTGGTCTCAATCTATTCTCCTTAATGTTTAACATACTGATAAATGGAAAATCCCAGTGTTGCCAATGCAATAATCCCTGAGAAAAACCATTTAAAATTGTTGAATATTTTTGTCTCAAGTTTGTCAACCTTAATGTCAACTTTGTCAACCTTCTTCTCTATCCTCTCTAATAGGCACTCGGTATATTCTGAACTCTTTTCTAGTAGTGCTATTCTTACATCAATCTTTCTGTCACTCATTGTCGGCCCGTCAGATATTGCTTGCATAACTACTTCCCTTTAGTAAATTCATCCATATTAAATTTAATGCCATGTTTTTCTGCAAGATCACGCATCTTTCTTATAAAACACAGCTTAGGCTTTCTTTTCCCTGTTTCCCAATTACATACAGCAACTCTACTAACCCCTAATTCTTTTGCTAATACTTCTTGTTCCCAGCATAACTTTAACCTAAGTGATTTTACTACATTCTGTTTCATGGCCATTGATTCCTTTATTGTTTTATTTGTAATCCTTATACCAAACTGCTCATTCATTAGTCAACATAAGTTAACTTATATTAACAATATAATGATAATTAATGCTTGCATTATGTTACATTAAGTTTATAATAGCAAGTGTCGATTAACAAATATAAGAGAGATAATCATGAACGAAGTATACCCTGTATCAGATTTAGCACGAGAACAAAGAGAAGCGCTTATATCCGCTTGTTCCGATATCATAATGAACATGAACACAAGAAGTGTTAATATTGAAAAACTAATACATGTCTTAATTTGTGAGTCCATATTTTTAAAGAAATATGAAGTTCTTCAAAAACTCGCAAATAATAAGTTAATTTAGAAGGGAGTCTAAACATGTACGTACAAAAGCAATTATACACAAAAGAAATCTTATCCATTCTTAAAGATGCTATTTATACAAAAAATATAAATGACTCTAGTGATTTGGATCATGCATCAAAAGCTTTACTGACTGCCCATGCTATAAGAGCATTTGAGCACGATATTGATTTATGTTTCAGCTCAAAAGCCCTAGAAAATCTATCCGATTATGTCATAACAAGAGATCATGATTTTTTTATTGATTTTCATCATCAGGTTCAAGAAGACAATTTCAATCATTTCTCTAAATATTTTGACACAATGATTAATGAAATTATTGACGAAGATACGCAAGAAAAAATATGGAGGAAGTCAGCGTGATAAAGGACTACATAACAAGCAAGGAAAGACTTGAATCTAATTTAGATAAGTTTCATCACATTTTAAAGCGGGATAGTCTCTATCTCGCTTTATTCATGACGATAATTATTTTTTATATCATTTTCATAACCTCAAATATCGGAGCTTAATATGACAGAGTTAGCGCTTTCTCAAAGTAATAATTTTATGATTGCACCTAAATCATTAAGTGAAGCAATGGAATTTGCAAGAATGATTTCTTCTAGTTCTTTATGCCCTAAAACATTTGAAAGAAAACCTGGCGATGTTTTGATTGCTATGCAAATGGGCGCAGAGGTTGGGTTATCTCCTATGCAGTCTATTCAAAATATTGCCGTGATTAATGGTCGACCATGCTTATGGGGCGATGCTGCATTAGCGGTTGTACAAGCAAGTCCACAATACATATCCCATAGAGAGTGGGTTGATGGCAGTGAATCTGACGGCACATTGACAGCTCATTGCGAAATTGTTAGAAAAGGGCAAGATCCATATGTTAAATCATTCTCACAAAAAGATGCTGAAAAAGCAGGTCTTTGGAGTAAGCAAGGTGTATGGAAATTATACCCTTCTCGCATGTTACAAATGCGCGCCAGAGCTTTTGCTATAAGAGATAAATTTGCTGATGCGTTACGAGGTATAAACATTAAAGAAGAAATTGAAGATCATCAAAATGAAAAGTCTAACAATCTTGTAGAAATAAAATCAAAAAATAATACACCCCAACAAAAGCCAATTAATCCTCCTGTTGTGATAGATGCTAGTTTTGAAAAGGTTGACGAATTAGAAGTTCAGTTTACAGAATTTAAAGAAGGTATTGAAAATTGTGAGAGTGAAGAATCTTTGAAAGATATTTTAAAAAATATTAAAGGCTCTAATTTTAATTCTCGTCCTGATTTATATAAAAATTTAATAGATCTTAAGGATCAAAAGAAATCTGAGTTAATGGCTAAGACCGCAAAGATTGCCGATGAATATTTCGGAGAAGAACAAATTGATATAGAAACAGGAGAAATTAAAAATGCTTAATGTTTTCCCTGTTGATGAGTCATACCGTGATTGCTTCATGAAGAAGCTTGATGAGTCAAAAATATCAGAAGCCGAGAGTGAGGTTTACTCTCGGTATGATATCAATATAGAGGAGAAGGCGAAACAAGACGCTTCTATCATTAGAAATATGATGGTTGAAGCTGAGGCAATTGCATTAGCGATTGTTGATATAGAGTCACGACATGAAAATTTAATGAATAAGATAGACAAGGCAAAGTATGATCTCAAAGCTATGCTTGAGATAAATTCAATTAATAGTATTAAAACGCCTTACATTGAGGTAAAGATATCAAAGAACCCTCATTCAACCAATGTTTACAGTGAAGCTGATATCCCCCATGAATACATCAAAGAAACCTTGGTTAAGACCATAAATAAGAAACAAATACTTGATGATTTAAAACAAGGTGTTATCATTCCAGGATGCGAACTTCAACAAAAAACGAGGATTGATATTAAATGAATAATAATTTTTGTCATTATTGTGATTGTGATTTTACGGAAGAACACAATAGAAATCTTAATCCAATAATTATTTTAGATAAAACTTTTTGTGGTGAATGGTGTTTAACAGAACATGAAAAGGAGAATAATAATGCTCCAATATTATGAGGGAATTTTGCAGGGACTAACTATCGCCAAAACTGTTATAGATTCCCACTTTGAATATTATGATAAGTTAGTAAAAGAAATGAACCAACAGTTACATGATGAGTCATTAAATGAAAATTAAGGAAAAATTAAAATAATGTGGTATCTAATATTTTTAATAATATTCATATTTTTTGTTGAGGAAAAGCTATAAATGAAAATTGATTACATAGTAAATACGAATGACCAATCAAAAAAATTAATATTGGTGGCAGAAAGTGAAGCAGAGTCTTACCAATTACAATGCGTCAGTGAGTTTGTTGGCTGCGATCAAATGTTCCCAGCCTTTTTATCATTTGAATTGAAGTGAGATTAAATAATGATTAAAAAATTCTTTACTTCTATTAATTATTGGATAAAATCAAATCAAAAAATAGTTACAGGCGGAATATGTGGCTTAATCATAGGATGTTGCGTTGGTTTGAAAATGGAGCTAGTAATAATATCAACATTATTGCTTCATCTTATGTGGAGTAGTGATTAATGAAGTTTGAATGGGAAACAATTTTTTCTAAAGTCATTTCCGATGAACATTTTGCATTTACTGAAAGAGTTAAGGTTATAGGCGGATGGATAGTTTTAAATAAAATTTATGCAAAAGGAGTTGGGCATGAATCATCTGTGTTTGTTCCTGATCCTGAACACAAGTGGGAGATAACAAAAGATTAACGACTATAGTCACTATTTATGCCCGAAAATACTTATCACCTAATGAGTATGGATAAATATAGTGACGACTATATGACAAAAAGTTAGGTAAGGAACCGAGAATAGGGAAAATAGGGCACCAGTTATGGGAATGTGTAGCTCAACCGGGAGAGCCTTCTTTGACTTAAAATGTCACGTTTGGTAGGCGGTTCGACTCCGCCCCGTTCCCTCAGTTTAATGGAAATCGCGGCGTGGACAGTGAGACACCCAATAATATAAACATAGAAGATATATTATTGTAATTATGCAAACGTTTTCTTTAAATAGATTATGTTCTTCTGTAAATATTCGGTGCAATTCCGAACGATTTCCTATCTTATAATTATGGAGCGTCAGGGTCGGATTCGCACCGCCGAATTATTCCTGGTCGGAATAGTTTCCTATTTTCTGACGCTTTGGGTATTTTTTAGATAATTTTATTATTCTTTCTTTTAAATTATTGTCAAGAGGCATTGCATAACGATGTTTTATACTTCCTTTAACTATTTTTATAAAATCTTTTCCTATGTGAGTACCATACAAAGCTCTCATTGATCGTCCATGCATTCTTTCGCCATGAACAATGTATTCATCCGCGGGTTTTGAGTCTCCTAAATATATCCAATTACCCCCTTGATAAATTCCACCATGATGATTCTGTTCGGTGTCTGAAAAGGATATTATTAATTTTATACCAGGAGATAATTTTCTCAGCATTTTAATTGCAATTGACACAATGCGTGTTACTGTAGATTGATGTTTATTTAAAGCTATTCGTACCAATTCACAGCATTCTAATTGAGATAATCCGTAGGGGCTTCCTAACGTATTATTAGCGCCTCTACCGAATAATACACACCCAATAAATTTTTCATTTTCCCATACCCCTATTTTTGTTAGTTTTCCAGAAGGCATGCATTTGCTATAATGCCAATTCAATACTGCATATTTTGCAGCCTCAAAGCTGCACCAATCTAATTTAAGGGATAAATTCATGTTTGCAATTAGGGCATTCTATTTTAGATTTTTCGTCTAGCTTTCCCTGTTCATCGATTTCAACGGGATCAAAGCTCATTGGTGTTAACATTTCGTTTAACTCTTTTTCTGAGAATCCCGTAAAAGATAAATCATAACCATTGTCTTTTAAGTCTTGAATCTCTAAAGGTAAAAATTCTTGATCCCAATCGGCCCATGTTGCTGTGCGATTAACCGATATTCTAAAAGCTTTTATTTTTGACTCTGACCATGTTTCATTAATTGCGACGGGGACTTTAGAGAGACTTAATTTTTTGGCGGCTTTATAACGCAAATGACCATCGACTATTGATCCATCGGGTCTTATGCATATAGGTACAGGCATACCGAATTCTTTAATCTGCCCAGCCATTTTATCAACTACATGATCGTTTTTTCGAGGGTTTCGAGCGTATGGGATTAGTTTGTTAATGTCCCATATTTCATACTTTATAGATTCAATCTCTTTGAGTAATTCTTCTGACATAAAAATCCTTTTAGTTTATTTACTTTTATCTTTCACATACAGACGATATGCAATATCAACATTGGGATTAAAATTTGGATCAACGGCGCTATATACTAATCCATCTCTATTATCATCTAAGTCCCAAATTCCGTAAGGATCAAAATCAATTGGTCTAATATCCTGTGTACCATATTGATCCTCTAATATAACGAAAAAAGGAATATTTACATAAAAAAAAGGTTTAGAACTTTTATCATCTTCCATGGATTCATCTTTATATCTCGACCACCAATTTATTGCAGGAATTGCCTGCTTTATTTTCCATTCTATTTCCATTAACTATTATCCTCTTCTGACCGTACCAATGTCACCCTCTACAGTTGTTTATAGTAGGTACACCAGCGAAACTCAACATTTTTTTTTATGGGGTTTTACTGGTATGACTATTTTGTTTAAAATATAAACAAAAAACAGAATGACATACTGTAAAATTCAGTATGTCTTAAAATTGGGCCATACTTAATCAATCCTGAAAATATTTAAAGAAATGTTTGCATTTCGAAAAAAAATGACATAGTATACGCATATTGAATGATGTTACATGTCATTTAAAAGTAGAATTAAATTTAATCAATGAAATAGGTAATAAAAATGAATATTGCAGTTAAAATTCTTAAAAAGCCCATGGGTTTTATAAACATGAAAAAATTATCTTATAAACACGCTGTATCTATAAAAAATGTAATGGAAGTTATCCCGGATTGGAAAGGGTACGAATCTGCTGAAGTTTACTTTTTTAAGGATAAAAGCGGTGTAATTATTTGTAATGCACATGAAATGATAAAACAATATTAAAAAAATAAACAAACAAATAAGGTGAAAAAATGAACATTACACACAATAACAAAGAAATGACACGAGCATATATTATAAAAAATAAAGAAGTATTGGGAATAATAGAAACACTTCTTACCTCTGGTAATTACGATGCATCTTATAAAAAATGCGAAGAAAAAATTAACGCAAACAGAGAATACAATCTTGTTAATGCCTTTACAATAAAATTATCAAGAGACAAAAAATGGGAAAAAAATTACAGAAAGAATAACTTTAATTGCAGTTCTGTAGAAATTATTAATGATGATGAATTTTATTTATTTTAACAAAAACGATTATTATTAATAAACTTATTGCTGAATAAGCAGCTTAGAAAATGTTTTTATTGATGATACCGCCGAATAGGCGGCTTACTAAAATAGGAAAATAAAAAATGAAAGAATGTCAACACTTAGAAAAAGTAAATAAAATTTTAGATGTTTTGCTTGATGAAACACAACCTGGGCATATTGTCATGGTATTAGAACGATTAGAAACATGTAATTTAAACTTTTTACAAAACGCAATATCAATGGTTTTAAAAGAAAGGGCTAATTAAAATAAGGATAAATAAAAATGGCATTCGAAGATGATATCTACAGAATATATATGCAAGAAAAAGAGCGATACGGAATCAAGATTATGAATGAACAAAATACACCTCACCCTGAATATGAGTTTGAAACATTTGAAGAATGGAAAAAGAATCACGGTTATTAAGATGAAAGTTTATATAATAGTAAATAGAATGGGTAATCCTTGTTCTAAAGATGTAATAGAACATGTATTTTTAAGCGAAGAAGATGCAGAAAAAATGTTGGATAGTTTCGATGACCATTGCAGTGAAGAATTTCACATAGAAGAACATGAAGTAATAGAATAAGGAAAATAAATGGCTAGAAAAGGCAGAGCAAAATCATTAACCGAAAAAGAATTTAAAATTGTTGAGGCTGTCATTCTTACAAAAACTAACGCAAAGAGAAATCGCGCTATATTATACATGTCCTTCGGCTTAGGCTTAAGGGCATGTGAAATACGCGGTTTAACTCTTCGTGATGTTTTACAAGATGATATGGAAACACTTAAAGAGGATATTAATCTTAAGAGAACCAAGGGGAATAAGCCTAGATGGATTTATTTTGTTGATGCAAAAATAGTGAAAGTTTTACAGGATCATTTGAGAGAAATGAAATCATTTTGTTTAAGAAAAAATATTACATTCTCTCCTGATTTACCCTTGTTCATGTCACAAAAAGGTGGGTTTTTTAATCCCGATCGAATGGTGGCTTTATTCTTAAGATTTTATCGACAAGCTGGTATTCATGATGCAAAATCCCATAGCGGACGTGTTAGTTTTGCGACTAATCATATTAATAATGGCTGTGATATTGCGTTAGTTTCTAGTCTTTTGGGCCATACAACTATTGAAATGACAATGAGATATTATCGAGATGATCCAAATAGAGCAAAGAAAATTTTACAAAAGGGAATGTTTTAATGGATTTTAAAATAGAATCTGAAATTGATATGAAAGATGATCAAAAATTTAATAAAAAAATTGATGTTGTTAGAAAAGTGATGAATATCATACACCATGAAATGAATTCAAGAACGTCATTTATGCCAGGAGAAGACCAACATAATATTTTTATAAGCATTTTAATAAATTCAACAATAGAATATTTCAAAGATAACTTTAAGAAGGAATATTTCATGAAAAATATCGAGAAATTCTGCTGGCAGTTACAGGAAGCAGCTAAAACAACCATTGTTCATTAATTTTTAATAAAAAGGATCATAAAATGAAAGCAAATATAGAAAAAGCTATTCTAGGCTGTTTAATGTTAGATGATAGTAAATCTACAAATATTTTAACGGATTTAAACGAAAAAGATTTTGGACCTTTTCATCGTCATGTATACGAATCTATGCATAATCTAATGGTTAAAGGAATGAATATTGATTGTTTATTAGTTTTAAATTAGCTATTTAATTTTTATGATAAAAATGAAATTGATCATGATAATAATTCTAGAGAATGGATAGAAGTAACAATTTATGAAATGGTTAATGAAGTACCCTCAGTTAAACATTTAGATTCATATGTAAAAGCATTAAAAGAGTATAGAGAAAATTAATAAAAAAATAGGGAATCATAATTCACCATGATTCCCTTGTCAGAATATTAATAAAAGTTATTTATCCGTTCGCCACCTGCAAAACAATATATGACATCGTTATATAAAAGATGCCCAGTAGCATCATTATGATCTACGAAAATCTCTACGTAATCAGTCGATCCATTCATACTAATTGTCTGAGATGTGGGAGCGGATTCAGTGAGATTCATTGCTGGGGATTCTGAAGAAGTAACGCCTTCATTCCTTAATACGCCATTTATATAAATCTGATTTTTGATAACTACATTATTATTCGACATTAATTCAAATCTTAATGTTGAATAAAGTTTGTATTGGCCAGGATAATTTGGTGTCCATCTGAAATTTGTTACATTATCGTATGTTCCGCCGTAATTAAATTGCACATTATCAAAGTTAACTTTTGTATTTGTGTTTGCAGGAATGCTCTGACCGCTAGTAAGACTTACTAAATAAGATGATGGTTGCATCATGTATAATTGTACAAAATAATTTGACCCATCCGAATATACGCGGCATGACTCCATAAATCCTAAAATAAAGTTTGATCTGCCTTGTATTGTTCCAGCGGGCGGCGTTAATGTTACTAATGCAAATGAGCTTGTGTTTACGAAGAAATCTATAAATCCACCATCAGACGCAGCGGGTAAAGTAATCGCATAAGCTGTGCCGCCGGTGCAATTAACTTTTGCGCCGTAAGCGCTTGATGGCAATGTTGTATTTGAAGAAACATTAATAATCTGCCCTATACTCGCAAGCTGCCATGTCAAATCAGTTCCTGGTGTTGCTGTATTACTAGCAACTAAGTTTTGATAAACAAGATTGTTATAATACACTCTTGCATAAATAGGATATGAAACGCCGCTGTACCACTCAGGTGTACCATATTCCTGATATTGTTTTATATTTAAAGTAATATCATAAAATAATTCATTCATTTGCCCCCGAGGAATTGGTAGAGCGGATGGGTTTGTTAATAAATTATATTGATATGGGACTGTCCATCCTTCTTGATAGCTAACTGATCCGTCAACGGCAGCAGCATCAGGGATAGAGGTTAAATCATCAGCATCAACACCGAATGCATAAGGGAAATATCTTGAAATAGCCATAATTTTACATCCTTGTAAAATATATCGTTAAAAAAATTTACTCAGTAACCATTACTTGTCCTGTTTGATCTAACATTATTTCACTGCTTTGACTCACCATAATTTGATGCGCAGGTTCTAAAAAAGTAATCGGTGTTATAAATGGATCAATTAAGTTTCCATTTTCAAAATTTTGATTTGTATTTTCATAATCATCAAATGTTCCTGCATTAAATCCAAATTGACGAAGATAATTAATGTGTATTTTTAATAAAACCCCTGTGGGTCTAGGCAATAAATCTAAAATCATTATTGCATCTAACAATTGTTGAGAAAAATCTGGTTTTGTAAAAACATAAGTGATCGTCATATCTAAACCGTCTAATGCATATATAGTGCCTGAGTAATTAATATCAGACGTTCTACATAAATAATCCAAAAATTCATTTATTCCTAGTCCTGTATCTTCATTAGATACAACGCCATTACTCACTAATTGAAAATATCTTAATCTCAATAAAAATCTTTGTTCTTCTAGTGTTAGATTTATGATTGTTCCAATCGTTGAAAAGTTTCCATTATTAAAATTGAAATATGTATTTAATAGAACTGGATATGCTGAATTATCATTAAATCCCCAATTAGGTTTTGATGGGTCTTCTACAGGCGCATCAAGATACAGTGGTAAATTCAATATGTACGACCAAACAGATAAGCCAAATTGATTTGCGGTTAAAATATTAAAAACATTTGTGTACCAATCAGACCAAAATTCAGATTGATAAGTATCATACCAAGTTTGTTTTTGATTAATTAAACTTAATAAATTAGTAGCCTCATCATATTGCCACAAGATGGCTTGCAGTAGATTCACGTTGTAGTTGAATTCCTGAATTCTCATACTTGTGATACCGTTATGATTGAAGTGAATGTTTGTGCTTGTTGCCATACGCCTATAGGTATTTCAGTCGGTTGAAATGTTACAGAAGAATTTTCGAATGTAATTATTTCGGTTGCATCGCCTGTTGCATTGTTATCCATATCCACTTGATCGGAGCCAACAATAGTCGTCACAGTCGTATTAATTGGTATGTTGACGTTACCATCCGAAACGATCATACCGGTTTGTATTCCAACAAACCCACCTACGGGAGCGTTATAAGTTAATCCTGTGATCGATGCTGATCCATTTGATACAGTACCTTGTTGAGTAAATGATAAGACGCCGACTTGAACCTCTTGCACAAAGATTCCTGGAATTTGCTGCATGATGGCACCAGCGATCACATATGGTGATACGCTCTGACCTACGGCAAAACCTGGTTGTCCTGGTACTTCCCCGTTAGCATATGCGATTATTGCGTTTTGCACGGCTGTTGTGACATCGGTTACAGACGTGAAAACGTGAACTGTTACATCTATGCTTATTGTGACAAGTGATGGCCTATCAAACAAAACATCAATAATCTGATTGCTTAATGGGACTGTAACTTGAATATCTTTTGGTATTCCTAATCCGTTGTTATAAGCGCACCCTGCCGCCTTGCTGTTTTGAATAGTCGTTGCGACATCAAGATCACTGGCTGATCCACCTACGCACGTATAGAGAGAATGAGGCACCATTGTTATCTCGTTGATAACTTGAGTCGTTGAAGAAACATTTTCTTGAAAAGACACACCGGATGGCGGAACACCAGGCAATAAATACAGATTCGATATCACGTTAGTTGCAATCGAATTGCCTTGTGCTCCTAGTGTGTTAATTCGTTGAATACGAGCTTGTGTGTCCGATTGCGTTTGTGTTCCAAGTGTCGCCGCTAGTGGATTTGTTACCGTTTCCCATCCCAGAATGTTGCTTACAATCAGTATTAAAGAATTCGCTTCTGCTGCGATTTCGCCATCTTCTACCGATTCAAATTGAACATCGGATATTGTGCCGCCTAGTGGTATAGTCGTTTGTGTTACAAGCTGGAATTTTGTCGCTTGATCGGTTGTTGCGATTTGTGCCCCTGCTGGGATTATCGTTCCCTCGACACCTGTTAATGTGCAATTAACCAATGAAGGCGATGAAACTACCCGCTGCGCACCGGTTAGTTGCAATAATGCATCAAGAAAAACACCACCGGCTAGATTAGGGTTTATTTGATTTGCGATTGCTGCGTTATTATCTGCGACCGCAATACGTGATAATGTTTCAATTGTTATGAGCATTCCCTGCGGAGTGCTCGGATCTGTATTGAGATCCGCGCCGAAAGTATCAAGATACTCTTGCGTGACTTGTGCTTGTATGACACTAGCATCTGGAACTATAACGCCTGTATCATCATGATAATTGTAAACATCGCTAGCCACTGATACCTCCTGTGCCGAACGTGGTCCGAATTATTGCGGTGTATTGAAAGTCGTTATTGACCTGGGTCGTCATTAAAGAAATAACCTCAATGACATTGGGAACATTTAAAAATGCGACTCGAAGTGCTGCGGTGTATTGTTGAACTTGTGGCGAGCCATTCCATATCGTTTGAAAGAATGGGATCCCTTGACTTACGTTAAAAATGATTTCGCCTAGAACGGTTTGCGCGGCTTGAGCACATGCTTGAAGGACTGCTTCGACGTCATAACTTAATGAGATATTCCCTTTTGCATCGAGATAAATATCGTCATATGCCACATTTGGCACGTTATTATTAACGTTTGCTGATAACGTTTGCATAGAAATCCTTTTCTATGTGTCAATTTTATCTTTGCGCTTTGTCAACCTTATATTTAAGATTGTCAACCTTACGGAACATTAGGAGTAATATTCCCAGAAGCGGTTATGTTCCCTATAACACGCTCATCGCCCGTAACGGTTAAGCTATTCGCTCCACCGCCACTAATATCTAAACCGTCTGTCATTATAACAGGCATTGCTAATGTCAGAGGAGCTAAACCAGGCGTGGTTATATCTCCATCAACCTGTAAATCCCCCGTTATTTCAACGAGCGGCGCTGTCAGCTTTATTCTATCCGATTGAAGGCTTATCTTAATAGTTCCATCAAGATTCTGTAGAACGACCGCATCTTCATCCTCTGAGGCTATTGTGTACCCATGCATAACGTCAGGCACAAATACTCCATCCGAAAAATTATGGATTCTGGCTGTATTAGGCGGTGCCTCTTGATAGTTTTGAAGGAAGAGGGATATATCACGGTCATTAGCCAAAACCCACCCCAGGTCCCCAGGATTAATCGGAAAGCTAAGGCAGAAGTTTCCCCCTCCTAAAACCATCACGGGGATACTAGCTATCTGTGCCCGTGAGACCTGGACACCTGCGGTTGTTACCATGGCGATCAATAATTGAACTTGAACGCGGTTTTCATCACGATCATATTTTATGACCTTGGCGGGCATCATATTTTGCATTTGTTGAAGAAACTTGAACATGCAGAATTGCAGCGTCCCAGCTAGGCTGTCATTATTCGCGGGGTCAATGTCTGGTCCGTTGCTTGTCATGCTATCCTCTGCCCTTCTGCAATGTAATAAAAGGGTGTCTCACGCGTAGATAATTGAAACCCCAGTTTATAGATAATGTAATCACCATTCGCTGCCGGATATTCATAGCTTTTAATTCTCATTAAGCTACCCAATATTACTTTGTTATCGAATAAAAATTTTACTTGTAAACCCTGTTCAGTGAATTGGGGTATTCCAATCATGCCGGTACTGGCGCTAACTATTTTTACGTAATTTCCTAAAGGCTGATTTGAATTTTTTACAACTAAAACACCGTCATCAAGATAGGCATTAATTCCACCGAAACTATTGAGTAATTGAATTTGACCTAATGTTGACCCTGAATAGGAATAATTACCAATGTTCATATTGTTAGCTTGAAAATTTAATATAGCATTCAAGCTTTGAGCTATAGAATTTGAAATCTGTTGCAATGTCGCTTGACCCGCTTGATTAACTCCCAAAACATTGGTCTTTAAAAAGTTCCCTGTAAGACATTTTAAAGTTACCCCGACATCGGGGGGTTGCGTAACGTTTGAAGTAACAATATTGCCAATATACACAACGCTAGTTCCATAGCTTTGTCTCCCTGCATAAACAGTGATTGTTTTGGCGGTATTATTCAAATTATATGGCGTTGTTTCGGTAAGAATAAAATCTTGTGTCTGTTTATCTAAATTTGCTATAACGATATCAGCTTGATTCTGTAATGCATTACCGTATTTTGTTCCATTTACTGTAATAAAAAATGGAGAAGAATAAGTTTTAAGTTTTCCATTCACTTCAAAACTTACTTTTATGATCCTAGGATCAAGCTGTGAATGTGCCATTGTTTATGGCCTCCAATTCATCATTGGATACATAAAACATATTTTGTGTTATTCCAAATTTTCGCCAATCTGGATACTCAAAATTTTGTGTTATAAAAATGAAATTCCCATTCACTAAATAGTCATATGGAATTAATGGGAAAAATGATACCGCTCTTATTCCACTTAGGATAGTCACATTATTTATTGATACATCAATCGCCATTATTCCTGATGTGCCGTCAGCATTGTCTTGTGTAGCATGTATGACAAGATCATATTGATTATTATCTACCTGTAAAGTTAGCGATTGATTCGGTATGTTGATTATAGGGATTAATAACATATTATGATCCTGGGCTGAAATAATTACCTACAACGCTCGCCTGTTGTTTACTCGGCGCGGTCCCTTGTTGTATTCCCCTATCTTGAGTATTGGTATTTGACGCATATTTCGGGGCAGGCGCATATTGTGCCGATACAGTAATAACTTGTTTTAAGCTCAATGCAATTGTTAAAGCATCATACATGTTTGGATCTTCTTCGTGTGGCAATGCTTCAATCAATTGATTTGTATAAATCGCTGATCTTGTTTGTACTGTTAATTGTGTGGCGTTGTTGTAATATTGTTTTATTGATTTATAAACATCCGCGTAATCTTCTGATGCAAGGATTAAAGACATTTCAATTTCAATGGGCATTATTATTCTATGATCTGTAATAATTGCGCCTGTTTCAATAGGATGTTCCATCAACTTTGAATTTTCTTTTACGACTACTTTTATTGATTTTGCTTGTTGAAATAATTGTTTATAGTCTGAATCAAAAATAGCAACTTGATCCACTGCAGCGGAGGGCAATAATGTATTGATTATATTGAATTGACTACTAGCCATATGCATTCCCATCCGCAAAGAAGTTATTTGCATGTTTAAAATGATCTGGCAATGTAAGGCTTAAGGAGGATGCAATTCCCACAGCATCTGTGGCTTGGGTTACTATTTCTATAGGCATCGAATTTATTGTGAAATTTTTATTGTATGAAGAATTGTAAAAACTTCCCAATGATGGCTTATTATTAATTGGGGCACTTGATGCTGATTTAAAAAATTTTGATGCCGCATTTTGTCCTAGACTTGCGGGATTTATATCAATTCCACCGACATCAATACTTTTATTTTTATCCAATAATCCGGTAATAAGATGCAATGGATTTGCTAAATTATATATCTCGTTGAAAACGTCTTTAATAGCGCCTTTTACTGCTTTAGCCCATTCAATCCATGTATCTTTATTTTTCGTTATTTCTAATTTTGATAACCCGATTGAATCAATAAATGAGTTCCACTTATCAATTAATAATCCGATTCCAGATTTACCACCATTTAAGAAAACTTGTACGTCTTCCCAAAGAAGAGCAAATGCTGCTATAAGAACAGCAATGGCAGTGGAGAGGATAACAGCCTCACCAGTAATTAAACCGAATCCAATAGCTGCTCCAAATGCTGCAACACCTATCCCTATTAATGCGCCTATCACTAAATCACGATGACTTGCTAGAAATAAAAATCCATTTTCTATAGATACAAATAATTCATTAAGAGAAGGAATTAAGGGAACAATGACAGCATTAAATAGTGTTCTTAATGAATGTGTTAGATTGCCGGTTTCTTGCTTGAATTTGTAAATAGCGTCAGCATCTTGTTTTGTAACAACGCCAAGCTCTATCTGTCTTTTTAATAAGGCCTCTACTTCTCTTCTGCCTTGTTGCAGAAGTAATATTGTAGGCTCATCTAATCCTATAGCTCTGCCATAGTTAAATGCCGCATATCTGCTTATTTTGCTAAAGACATCCGCCAGTTGTGGCAACGCTTGCATTGCGACGGCTGCCGTTGTATGAAAATGTTCAGCTAATGATTTAATAGAACCTTGGAATCCTTCTGCTGTTCCGCCTGCTTGCGTTATAGCATTTGACCAAGCGTCTAGATCTTCCGGTCTAATTCCTGTAATTCTTGATTGTTGTCCTATATTAAAATCATAAGAAATGGTACTTCGAATACCTGATAATATTGCGTGAATAGAGGCAAAAGCTGCGATCATGCTCCCGAACTGGGTAGCCAATCGACCAAACTTTTGACCCATATGATCTAGGGTTTTATTGACTTCTTTTAATGATCCATCGAATTTTTTTGTGGATTGATTAACTTCTTCCGATCCTCTTTTGAGGTCGGTAGTATCTGCTTTATATAGTAAATATAACGTTTCAAATACTGACATTATTTTTTCGCCTTTCCTTGGCTTTTACTATGTTCAATTGCAAGATATTCATTAAATCGATTTGTGACGATGATTTCCCACAAATCAAAAGCATCCTCAACGGTATAAATCGTCTTCAACTCGTAGAGACTGGCTTTTCCACTTTCGACGATAGTTGCGATAAAGCCGTCAACGTTTTTATAGTCCACGCTGGGACTTTCTGGGCGATATCTTCGAAGAAATTCGAGATCCGCCCGCTTAGAAAAAAAGAGCAGTTATACTCCATGATAGCCATCTCTAATTTTCCAAGCATTTCCCAGTCTTTTACGTGATTATCAATGAGTGGTTGTGTTGAAAGAATTAAAGGTTCTTTTTTCCCTTCAATTACAACACCTACGTAACTCATCATTTTTAACATTGTTTCTTCGTTAACTTTATAGTCACCAATTTTTGGCATTATAGAAGGAATATATTTTGCAATAATCTCTCTACCTGCTATTGCTGGGAATTTAGAAATAACAAATTTCTTTCCGTTAACTTCAATTTCTTTCGGTTCTATCATAGACCACCAATCATATTTTCAAATGCAAATGAATAGGCTTTTGATTTCATGCGACCTGAACTTGCAACCGGTAAAGCGGGTACGCCATCAGTGATTGCACCAGTAGTGAATGTGACAAAGTTCCCACTAGGGTATGTCACAACCATTGTGATAATGTCTCGCGCACCTGTTTTACCTTTTCCAACTCGGTTGGCTTGAAATAGGATTTGCAAATTATCATCCGTGAAACTATTGGGAATTACATTCATCGTCACAATGATCGGATTTGCTTTCGAGAAAATAATTAAATCACCATTCAATCCCATCGCTTTATCAGCAATTTGCAATGATGGAATATCAAGAGGGTCCGCATCATCTGCAAATTGAGTCAAATCAAGCCCAACGGGGAAAGTGTTGGACGCTAGAATGTTTGATACCATCCCAAAACCAGAAATATTTTCCATTGAATTACTCCCTGTAAAATAATGGATTTATTAAATTAACGTATGTGTGCCTTCAATTTTTCGTACCACATCATTTTTGCTGTATATCAATGTGTACGTTGCGACATAAATACTGCCTTGTAATTCAATGTCTACGCCGATCCAATAACCTGAGTTTTGAACTTGGTACCAAGCCAAAGGATCATTTGTTACTTGAGTGATGTATTGCTTTTGATTAGTCGTTAATGTTTTACCTACACTAATCGTGCCGTTATTTAATGCTTCATCAATAACAGTTTGAAGAATGCTAACGATTTGACTTTCGCCTGCTGCATTAACGGGTATTTGAGTTAAAGTTAAAAGTGCATTCATCAATGCAACGGTTGCGGCATCTTTCAACCAAATTTCATTAACATATGCGTTCATGTCTATGATGTTTGTTGGAATCGATGCACCTTGCAAAAATCCTTGTTGATAAAATGCGATTTGTTGTCCGGCTTGTTGCGTGACACCGTAGTAATTCACATAAATATTATCGTAAGTATCGGCGTTTGCGTCAGTGCTAACGCTAGGAGTTAATCCAGCGACTTGTTGGTACTCATAGTTTTGAACCGCATTAACTTGACTGTAATCTGTCGCTGCCTCAATCATCATCGGAAACATTTCGGGGAACTGTAATGTCGTGAATGTGTATGTGTCTGTTCCTGATCCTGTTGCTGCTTGTGACAGAATAACGGAGTCAGAACCCGACAAACTTTGAATAACGGTTCCTGATGCAATATTAGTGCCGCTCACTGGCATACCAACTGAGAGACCAGAGTTACTTGCCAATCCGCTCATCGTAGTTGATGCGCTAGTGACAGTACCTTGCATTGATACCGAAATAACAGGCGATAAAGTCAAACCTACTCCGCCCACAGCACCTACACCAGGAGATGTTTGGGATGTCCATGCAGAAGCATTAGCGGGTGTTACAGCTTGGCTGTACATGAACATAACGTTTTTATCTTGATTCCATATAGCCGCGTCATAAACGTTCTGCAAAGATAAATTGAGATTTGTTAAGAATGCGAATGAACCAAAATTGTTTGAAGCATTAAAAGATGCATCCAAAGTTTCCGCGATGCTTTCCGCTGCTGATCCTGTCGAATAAATTGCGCCAGGGCTAAGTACGCCATTCGTATTTACTTGAGCAGGTAACCATCCTAAAAGTCCCTCTCCTGTGATGTCTGTACCACCACCGCCTGCTTGAACCACTATAGGATTAGTGACAACACCATCATCACCGCCCGTTAAGAAAAATCCTGCAAAGTTTAATCCGCTATATGAAGCTTGGTATGTGACTGTTGCGCCTGTCCACATAGAACCGCCACCTACTTCTGCATCAATTGCGTTTTCAACAATTGTGGCAACTGCTGCAAGTGATCCTGCGGCTGAGAAATCTAATCCGCTGAGCGTGAATGTAAATCCACCCATTGTTAGGATAAATGAACCGTCAGAAATCGAAGTCCAATCAGCTAATGCGGTATTGTTATCCTGCATAGGAATAATGGACGGAGGTATTGCGCTAGGTTCATATGCTGCATATTGAATGCTTTGCGGCTTTCTTAAGTTTTTACTAACCCAAGAAAAATAAAATACTGCTCTTAAATATTCTTCTGATTGAACACCAAAATAACTTGCGACTTCGGCCGCAGAATCAAATGAAATAAATGATTGAGGTGGCAATAAAGGATTGCTTGTAAATAATCTTGCAACCAATTCTCGGTTTTGAACAATGGAACCACCACCGAGTCCAGACGTAATATCGACATAACGAGTTATAGAAATGGCCATTTTCAAATCCTTTTGTCAATGGTTAAAACAGTTAGACTGTTAAAATCTGGTAATCATACTCATCAATAATCGCTATATTACTGACTCGATCATCCTGATAAGTCAGAGTAAAATCAAATGAGGGACTAGCCTCAAATTGATCGCGATCATCTACAAAATAAGGGTTTGAGATATCAGTTACTCTCAAGATCCCAATTCCAGACTGATTAAGTATATCCCGAGTATTATCACTTTGCATAATGCTCGCGACTTCGTTTACTAAGTCAGAAGCGGTATATTGATTAGGCGTAATCGGATATTGCAAAACTAAAGCCATTATCTGAAATGTGATTTCCATATATTGACTTTCATGATGGAGCATTTGATTAACTTTCCACTCATCATGACGACCTAAAAATCCATACCTCTTATTCGAAACTTTAAAAAAATAAACTGTCGGTGTTGTCGGTATTCCTTGCTGTGTCGGTTGATTTGATTGTTTAACCGTCACACCTGTAAATCCATCCGTTATCAATCCATTTTGAATAATGGGCAAAAAAATCTGTATTATCTGATTATCTGTTTTAGTGGCCATTATTCATCGCCTCCCAGATAATTACCATTTTCAAAATTCTTATTATCGTTAATCAATGGTTTTTCATTAAATCCGAAAGTGTCTTGATTCGCGTTATCAATACCAACATGAACGAATATAGAACCTTTCCAACCATCAATCTGAAACCAATCAGCATTAGATTCGCATTGATACCGTTGTCCATTAAAAGCGATTTGATCGCCTGCAACACTTCTTTCGATATCTTGCATGTTATTACTAGCGTAAAAATTCCAGTAATCTTTTTGCAAATCCAATCCAAGAGTCATATACAAACTTCTTTGAACAGGTTGAAAACTTCCGTATATTGTTTTTCCGTCGCTATATTGCGAAACATCTTGCCCGATAGCGTTTTGTGTACGGCCTAAGTAGTGATAGTACACAAGCGCTTGCTGCGCAATTACCCGAAAAGCCATATTTAAAATATTCTGTCCCGGTATCATTATTCATTTTCCACCGAATTAGTAATTGTTGACCACATTAAGCTTGTATCGATTAATGGCTTATTGGTCGCTTCTCCGGTCGAACTTCTATTTTTTCTCGCCTGTATTGTTCTTTTAGATAAAGGCGGTGACCAAATAGATTTAATTTTCTTTTGAATATCAAATCTTGCTGTTTGCCCTATAACTTCAAACATGTCTTTAGCTGTTGAATCGCCTTTTATTATTAATTTAGAATATTTTTTTGCTATTTCATTCCATTTGTTTTTTTGTTCTGAAATAGTCGGCCTTAAAAAGGGTCTCGCAGGAATTTTTTTACTGGGTGATCCCATTTCCTGAATGTAAGCCACATAGGCAACATTAGGAGGAGAATAAGAAAGTTTTAAATAATGATATGCGTATATATGCCTTAATACGGTCAATATTCTTTTTTGTTCTCTATTCGGATATTGATTTTTTTCAATCCATCCTACTTTCGCAACAGTAGTTGCCATGTCTTTGATGGCTCTCTCTAGATTCTTTTTATATTCGGTTTCGACTCGTTTGACAGTGATCACCAGCAATTACCTCCCTGATAACCAAAGGCAGCTACTGCACCGCGACCGCCGATATAAAAACCACCAACGGAATTCATTTGTAGCAATGCAAGTAAACTCTGCCCCCATGGCGTCAGACTGAGCCACCATTGAAATTGATTTGGAACAGGCGGAGGAGTTAATGTCACAGATACTTTATCGATTGTTGCGGCTTGCATTAATCCAGGAACTTGTGAGCCTGTGTTAGTATTTCCAGTACCAATGAGAAAACTTAAATACAACAAATGTGCTACAAATAAGTTTATTGCATACTGACGCATTGCACCTTGCAATGATCCATAATTTCCGACATCAGAAATATAGTTGATTGAAATATCCCAATAGTTTTGTAACAACGATTCGGGATATGTCACAGGATTAGCATACATCGGAAACTGCTGCTGGAATAATGTGTAATCGAATGTCAGTATTACCGCAGCCATAGCAATTCCTTATGCGACTTTGGTTTTAGGCAATCCTTTGTAAATTCTTACGTCATCGCTGTCATTTTCACCTTTATCAAAATCTTTCGGTGTTAATGGCGCGGATTTATCTTTTTCAGCCATGTTTTTGGCTTTCTTTTCCGGTTCCACTTTTCTTTTATCGTAAGTCATGAATCCATCTTTGATGGCTTTCTGGAAGGAATCATTTCCTAATAAAAATTCCATATCTTCGTCGTTAACTTGTGTCGCAACACCGCAGGGGGTAAAAACATGCTTATCCGCAAGTCCATGGCCCCCTTTGATTACGACTCTTTTTAAAATTTGATTATGTCCAAGGCTGCTGCCTTCGCTAGGTTCTTTGTATTTCACAAACGCAATCGGAGAAGTAGCCGTTGAATACACATAATTCATAAATTAAAAACTCCATTTAGTTAAAATTAAATCCCGTAGAATCTCGTTACCGCATAGGGCCTTTTGAGCATGGCTCCGCTAGTCGCGTTGGAATAGTCTTCTTCATAATATTTAGCGCCTTGCTGAACTCCCAGAACTTGAAATTTCGTGGGCACTGGTTGAATCCAAACTTGGCCGCCGTCCGTTGACATATCGTCAATTTTGTCAGCCTGAAGATAGAAAACGTTTTGGTTGAGATTCGCATCATTCAACTGAGGAGCTGAAACAACGCGCATACGAGGATATGCTTGACGCATCCAATCACGAACACTGATACCGAAATCAGAAGTCGTGCTCAGCCAATCCACTGCATCTGTCGCTACAGCAAGAGTGAGATCAACTTTTTCGGGATCAATTGTGTCTTGAGATTGAGTACGTAGTTGAACGATAGCGGTACGAATATCTTTACAGATTTCTAAAAATGTTTTTGTTGACCATGTTGGGAAACCTGACGCGCCATTCGCAACAATTGTGTAAGCGGGTAAACCAGGATCGTTGAGGAATCCATAGGTGTTATTGTTACCTGCGTTGAATCCATAGAAGCCAACTGCATTGCGATTGATCTCTAAATTGAGTGCAGCAGCTTCTCGCTTCATTCCAGCATCATCTACAAGCATGCGAGCAGCGCGGGCGGATTCTAAAATTCCAACTTTCAAACCTTCTTCGAATCGGACAACGGTTCGATAGTTAAAATTTACGTTCCAGCTTGATAACGGAACATTGGTATAGTCACCATACATTTGACCATCGCCAACTCGTTCTAAAATACCTTGAACGACCTGTTCATCTTCCCATGATCCAGTGATCATTAGGCCGATGATATCGTCGATTTTTCTGGCTGCCGTAATTACAAAAACAAATCCTGGGAGCCAATTTTGGAGGAACTGGACTGGTGTGGACAAACTTTGTACAGTTACAGTGGGTTGGATGGCATCCATTCCAATGCTATCCAAAGCTCTTTTCTGACCGGCCATCATGTTCTTGATTGAGTGTTCGGTTAAATTGATACCGATCTTTGTTAAAGATCGGTACTCAGAAGAGTTGAAACTATCCAAAGCTTTAAAATTTTTTCCTGGAATGTAAGCGCGTTCTTTCTGTACGTGGTGACTTAACATATTTAAAATCCTTTTCAAAAATGTTATTCAGATTATTGATTGCCGTTGGTTGGCTGACCGACTCCTGGATTCATAGTAATTACGCCAAGACCTGCACCAGAAACAGTGAAGTAATCAACGACGGCGTTTGCCCATTGAGAACCACCAGGCAATGCAGTACCAGGCGCTACAGTATCAATTGCACCGGTTGTTTCGTCGTAAATTACCCAATCACCGATTGCAGCAGCACCTGGTAATGTCACCCAGAAACTACCCATCGTTGCACATTCAACTTGTGTGAAATTGGGAACTGTTAAAGTAGGAGCAAGAGGAATTCCGCCTGTTCCAAAAAGTGCGATATTTTTTGGATCAACTAATAAACCAGCGATCACAAATCCATTAGCAGCATTTCCCGCTTGGCAAACACCTTCGCTTGAGATTGAGCAAATCGTAGAACCGATAATGTTATTTGCAGCATCGGCAGAATCGATTTGATAGGATTGTGCTCTCCATGGGCCATCACTGTATTGTTCGCCTGGAACACCAGCACCTTGATAAATATTTACTACGGATTGAAAAGACATGTTATTTAACTCCTTTTAAATAGCTGTCAATACAGTCAGATTTTTGCGCGGAATCCTTTGCAAAAATCGGAGAAACATTACTTTTTGAAGCTGCTGCTAAATATCCATCTAGCATTGAAATTTCGTGACCTGATTTACATTTCAAACCAAGTTTTTTAATTCCATATTCTGCAACTTCTTTGGTGGTCTTTTGAGAGTGATCAAAAGTACCAATGTGATGAGAAAGTTTTTTAGCGAGAGAATCACGTTTTGAAATTTCGATAAGAAATTTTTTCGTGTCCATTGCATCCATTGATTTTTTATCAGAAGATTTTGAAACATCACCATCTTTCTTTTCTGTATCTTCATCTTCTGCCTCTGATTTTTCGGATTGGGATTTTTCTTCCTCTTCCGCTTCGTCTTCAATTTCTGCTTTATTTACGAATTTTTCATATTCGCCTTGTTCATCTTTGGCGTCGCCTTCTTTCGCAGCTTCTTCGGAGAGTTCTTTCTTGGCTTCTCCTTCGTCTTCAGAAGCTGCTTGAGCTGGATTAATCTTTTGAAACATCTCTTGAAGATGTTTAATTGCTGCGGCACATTGTTCAAGACTCATCCCTTCATCTTGAATATATTCGCTTCCCTGTTCTTTTAAATCTGGCATATTTAGCTCCCTGCTATCTACCGTAAATTTAAAGTGATCGAGTACGGAAACATCGTGCCCACTGCGTCCTTCATCCACTAAAGCGAGATGATTTCCGCGTATGCTTCTTTGTATTCCGTCGTACCGTTCGCCATTGAAAACACCTGGGGTCATATCGTATAAACATCGATATCCAATACTTAATTCACGCTTCCCTTCGTTAATAAGATTGGCCAGTTTTTCTGAGAAAATTTTTATGTTTCCTTTGAGATATCCATCATCAAAGTAAACATTTTCACCGATTACGCCATGCACTCCTTTTTTTTCTGCTGGCATCATTCCTTCATCTGCTGTGCCAAGCATCGCGTGATCATCGGTAAAAGGTAATAATTTAAAAGACTCAATTGTTTCTTCATTCGATAATTCTTCTTCTGGTCGATAGATGCTATAAATTTTGTCTGGTTCTAATGAGCCATCTATTTGCGCGCCAGAATAAGGAAATACACCGACTTTACTTATCGGGTTTCCTTTAATTTCTATGAATCCGTTAATATCAATTTCACGTGCAGATTCTGATTCTTGTTGAGAATCATAAATTTTGAACGTGGTACCAGATTCATTATCGTAAGAGTCATCACGGGATTTTGATAAAGCGATAGCTTGAGCTTGTTTAGGCTCATAGCCTTCATTGACGAGCTTTTCTATATTCTTCGAAATAGTCTGCTGACTACTTCCAGATTTAAGCGGCACGTCCGTGTGCTCCCTTAATCATCCATGAACTTAACAATTATAGATCATAATTTTTGTGACTGTTAAAACATTCGTGCGTAATTTTATTGCTCTGAAAAGTCGATGACAGGCCCCATGACGCACCTACAGTTTACCGCGTGGCCCGGAATACCTCGGTCTGCTTCGGGGACGCCTAATTTGGCTTGTTCTTGTTCTAAATTCTCAAAAGAGAATATATGTCCATCAATTTTGATATGAGATTCGCGAGGGTGAATACTTCCCGCAGAGTGTAACCATTCAAACTGCTTAACACCAACATTAATCATGCGTTGCTTATTAATCGAATTGTAAGCCTTCCGTGTTTGATCCAACGCTAGATTTGTCGCGCGTCTTTCTGTAGTTTGAGCGTATTTATTAATTTCTGGAACCAAATCCGCAAGACCATTGCCGGTCGTAATGGATCGATATACAGCGCCTGAAATATCATCGAAATATTTTTGAGGGATCGATTCTATTAAACCAACATTTTCTTGAATAATGGCTTTTGAAACATCTTCAAGACCTTTTGGAACAACGCCAGTTTTTAAAGATAATCCGCCACTCAATTGTTTCAAACTTTGATGCAAATTTGTTTTACTGATTTTCAAAGAATCATTAAACATTTTGTCCGAAATAGAATCTGCTTTTGATTCAAATAATCGTTGATATTTTCTAGTAAGAACATTTAATAAAATTTTTGCTTGGGATGAGATGCTTTCATCCATCGCCATTTTTTCATTTTCTTTTTGTTTTACAAAAAAGTATTTTGAATTTTCATTTTTAAATAATTTTAATAATTGTTCTTTTGTTTCTTGAGTCATTTGACGAATTAATTTTTTTAATCGCATTGCATATTTCCTCTGTAAAGAGGCGTTATAATGCAACGGATTTCCACGAAGAACAACGGAGCGATTTTTTGCCCATCGTTCTTTATTCTTCGTTAGAGGAGGTTTCTTTTTCATTCATTTCACTCTGCATGCTCATTTGTTCCATCATTCTTTCTTGTTTCTCTTCTTCAACGTCTTTCTCTTCGATTCCTGAATAGCTACTCATCGGATCTGCGATAATTCGATCTCTTTCATCATTACCGTCAATTGCGCCAGTCGTTGCAAGAATCTGACCCGTTTCTGCTTTAAGTTTATTAAGAGCTGCAAGTTCTTCGGCGGTCATTGCATCTAATGGTTTCCATGCAACAACAACATCTATCGGTTGAATTCCAAATTTCGGCGCGATTTCAGACCGCATTAAAAGCAAGTGATGTCGATCTAACAAAGGCGTTAATGCGTGACATTGAAGGCTTTCAAGCATTTCATGGTAACTTGCTTCTTCAAACTCGCCGGTCGTATTAAATCCTTTTGGTGATGTTCCTAAAAGCTTTACGGCGGGCACATTTGCGGCGGCTGCTACTAATTGATATTGTGTCATAATAACGGCGTCAAGATCAGCGAGAGAAGTATCAAATTGTTCTACCTTTTCATCAAGACCTATAACCTTAATGCCATAGTTGTCTCGGTTATAAACCCATCTAGCAATGCGTTGAGTTGCGCCAATTCCAGAGGCTGGATTGTTAGGTTCATTCGCTAAGAATTGTGCTAAATCAACGGTTAAAACGTCAGTACGCTTTGTGAGTGCTAGCATAGGTGCTTCATTTGCAGTACGTTCCGCAGCGTATACTCGCTCATATATTTTTTGTGGTATTGGAACGCCTCCGTAAATATACGTAGGTTTCAAAATATCTGCGACTTCTTCGGTACGATAAACGATTAAGTGTGTGCGATGAACTAATTTACCCGCGATGTTCCACCAGGTTGGTTCATAAAAATGGATGCTTGAAGGGTCACCCGCTGATTCTGGGCTTAATTGAGGCGTCACCCAGTAAGGATCTATTTGAGAAATTCCTTTATAGCTTCCAGGGGTTACACCGTCTGGATTGAAAGGCTTAAAATAATAATCTGGATCATCCGATTCTATTTTAAACATTGCAATTCTAATACCAAAAATACGACCGAATTGTAAAAATTGAATGAGATTTTTATTTACTTGATATTCGCAATCAAGATTTCTAATTTCGTCAATTATTTCTGGGTCAACGTCTGAACCATCATTAATAGTTAATTCATAGCCTTTTCGTATTGCATCCTCTGCTGGCATTAAACATGCTTTGGATATTAACCATTGTTGCGCTAGCATCGCGCATAATTGATAACCGATAAAAGTCTGGTTTGCGTACCAAAACATTTGCTGTTGCGGTATGACTTCATTTCCATAAAACGATGATTTAATGCTTTGTGCATTATCCATCGCTATTTTTTTTGAATCCATTCCTGAAATGGGAGCTGGATCGTAAATGTGATTTGATTGAATGCCTTTGAAATTTCTTTCAAGTGCTGTATCTAAAGTTTCACTTAATGCAAATTGTGTTAAATCATCGGTTGAGAATCTTTGTCGTAGTTTTTCTTTTTTTTCGGGAACAATGGGAACAACGGGAACAGGTTTTTTAAATGCGTTTAAAATTCTACTAATCATGATGTCCATGCTCCTACGCTAATTTTCTTCCGTGAAAACGCGATCATTAATGCATCTGCCAGATTTGGTGATGGCATACCGTCTGGCATTTTATCTACGATAATCTTACCCACACCATTCTCTTTATAAGTGGGTTGAGATAATTCAATGAGTAATTTTTTTAAATTCTTAACATTACTCGATATGCTTATGAGGTTATCTTTATTATAGTCTTTTTTCCCGTTAACCGCTTTATATGTCTCTTCAAAGCGATTTCGCAAATCCCACCATCCTTGGGCTTTTGCGTTACCGAAAAAATCCTCATTGGTTCGACCTAATCCTCCGAATCTGGCATTTCTGTACAACTCATAAGGATCTCTTGTTGGGTCGATAACTTCTCCTGATCCTCGGAATTGAGTGAACACAATATTATTGTTTCTCTGGGCTTTCCTTCGCTCATTAATGACACGAGCGTCACCGCGAATACTAGCTCCAAGCCCATCACTATCATAACGAACATAATCAACATTGTGCATATCGCATAATGTAAATACTTTTTCAACTGAACCAAAGATATCCTCATTTTTCCCGCTCCATTCATCCATGTATTCCACTAAAATTCCATGCCTGATACAAATAGCGTTTTTATCTTTTCCTTGATCCGCGACATCAAATCCAAGAGTCGTTTGCCCTGTGGGCTTAATGTCTAAAACGATATGTGCATCGACTGCGGCTTGTACCCATATAGAAGGTATTAATACGCCTTCTAATGATGCAGAATAATCCAAATCAATTTCTTGTGCTATTACTACCGGATCACCTATATCGTTGCATTTTTCGATATACCAGTTTTGATCCTTTCGTGGATCTTCACGCCATGAAAAAGTAAATACGGAAATCTTGCCCGCGAATCGCTTTTGGGCAAAAGGGTTATTCATGCCGTGCGGGGTACTGATATCAATACGGCAGTTTGTTGTTTGAGATAGCGACGCCTCGACGAGTTCGGGACGAGGAAGCCACGCAGACTCATCGACTATATAAAAGCTTGCTCTATCGCCTCGGCCAATTCCGTCACCCGATTCCCCCGATATTATAGAGCCTGTATCAGGAAATTGGATTCGCATATGCGGTGCGTGGAACCTAATGTTCCACGATCCTTTAAATATATCGGGCAAAAAATGCACGAACTGTCTTACTTTATGCAATAAGCTTTTCATATCCCCAAGCTTATCAACGTATTCTTGTTTACGACTTCCGAATCCCACTGTGATGCCATCGTGGAAAAGGCACATAGTAGCCGCGAGCGCTACAGTAAGCCAGCTAAGGCCCATTTCTCGGCTTTTCTCTGTAAGGCCAGGTTTCCCTCTGCGCCACAAATCCAAGAACCAGTAAATCCATTCTTCTTGCTTTGGGAATAGCAGAAACGGGCAGACAGCAGGCAGACCTTTTTCGACATTGCGGGGATCGTAAGTGACACCCCAATCAATGATAAATTGTGCTGGATTTTCTTTGTAGAATTTCTTTAAAGCGAGAACTTTTTTTTTATTATTTTTTATGGAATTAAGAATTCCCACCCGATATTCAAAAACTTTTAAATAATCGGGATTCTTGAAATCGAATGGGAATGGTATAGGCATTATGCCGCGTCCACGGATGCCTCTGTTTTAACTTCTTCAACTACAGGCGCAACACATGCATTTTTTTGAGCAGGAGCAGATTGTTGCGATAAAGCATGCTGTATGACTTGCGCTAAAGCGACTTTCACCCCTTCGACAACTTTATTTGCATAATCTGGATGTTTTGCGTCATGAATTAACTGCCAAGCGTCTTTTGCTAATTCCAATCCGATAGAAACGATAATCTGACTATTTTGCATAACTTCATCCTTAAAGTATGTTAAAAACATTTCTACTATAACGTAAAATTATGAAATTGCCCATGCAACTGTGGATGTATCTAAAGCACTGGATGAAACAATAGTAAAACTTACTCCTGCTACAACCGCAGAAACTTTCCAAGTTCCGACGGTGCCAGCAGGTCCGGCGGCTGATAAGGTTATTTTAGAATTCGATTGAACATTTGACGTTAATACCGTTGCTGTCCCTAATGCTAATTTAACAATTCCACTTTCTATTACTGACGGCATTAATTTCCAACCAATACCGCTTTGTGTAGATCCAGAAATAGATCCCGCATTTGAACAAAACCAAACTAGATTGGTTGATAAATTGATATAAAAATCAGCCAATTCAACCGGTGGCAAATTATCTGTAATCGTAATTGATGACGGCGGATCGACTGTATCAACAAATCGTCTAGGAGCTGAATATAATGATAATGCCATAATTTTATCCTAATAAAATTCCAGAAAAATAACTTATCTGAGGTGCTGTGCCTTTAATACCTACAATTTGTGTACCACCATCGACTTCTATATTAAGAGACACTGTATTAGTAGAACTTAAAGGAATGATTGGGGAGATATAAGGAATAGCGATATTGTTGTTTGCGTCTCGCGTATTTGCTGCATTACAACTAAAAACAATAAAGTTTCTAGGAGTTGTTATAAATTTTATTGTAAAAACAGTATTGGCTGCACCTAAGGAATTTAAGTAAATACATCCGGAAAATAAATAATTAGCCGTATTTGGCGCTGTGAAAACACCCGTTGACGTATTATAACAAGTACCTACATTTATATCTGCTGTATCAAAAATTGGCGTATACACAACGGCATTTCCTGTCACATTTGTAACATTTGATGTGTATCTCGCAGAAAACATAGGTTGACCGCTATTTGTTACAGTACCACTCAAAGTCAGTCCCACAAAAGTGGGGCTTGATCCTGTTCCTAATGTTTGCCCTGATCCTATCGCATTTGCTACAGTCATTTTTTTATCCTTATGCTGCTGTTGGATTTCCCGTTATTGAAGTCACTACAAATATAGTATCAACCACAACACAAACAAATCTTATGGAGTTATATCTATCTGTCGAGGTAATAGACCCCCCTGAACTTGTTGAAAATCCTGTACCGAATATCTGCTGGCCCGCATTTAAATTTAATACCCAACCCCCTGAGCCTCGTCCCACTATTTCAAATACATCACCTACGCTTGCGCTTGTTGCTAGTGTAAAAGTAAACAACGAAACATTTATTGGAATGATTCCTGCGAAGGCATTAAGCGTTGCTGATGTACCGGTATTCGATGCATAAGTCATCGATGCCGGACCGGTCAGAGATAATGCAAATGTTCCGGCGCCTAATGTCCTAGATAAATTTCCTGAAACTGTAATTGATCCAACAACGGGCGTCCCGCTAGTAGATCCAATGATCATTTGTCCATTTGTCATCGTTCCGAGTTGAACCGGAACACCAGCGGACGTTGTACCAAGCACGGAACTATTAGCGGTGGCTAATCCTGCCACCGTGTTATTCGAGCTAGAATAAAGGACTTGATTGATGGTGGTGGTTGAGGGATATGTCGCCGTAGACCAAGCTGGAGTTCCCCCATTCGTGGCTTGTAATATTGTTCCCGTTGTTCCCGATCCTGCTAGTATTGAGGGAACACCCGTGTTTGATGTAACAAGCACACCGCCAATGGCCGTTGCAAGGCCGGTGACCGTATTATTTCCATTTGAATAAAGTAAATTGCTTGCGAGATAAGTATCTGCAAATGTCGCAGTAGATACGGCAAAGTCAGTACCATTTGCCCTTAGAATTGTCCCAGTAGGACTTGCGACGGGGGGATAAGAAGCAGTAGACCATGAAGGTGCCGCTCCTGAATTAGACATTAAAATTTTATTATTAGAACCAGGACCAGCTAATATTGAAGGTACACCCGTATTACTTGTAACTAACGTCCCGTTGTTTGCTGTGGCCAATCCTGTCACAGTGTTTGAGCCATTCGAATAAAGTAAATTACTGGCGGTATATGTGTCCGCAAATGTAGCTGTTGAGGCAAGCCAGTTTGTACCATTAGCCCTTAAAATGGTTCCGCTTGATGTTGCCGTAGATGGGAACGTGGCTGTAGACCATGAAGGAGCGCCAGACGCCCCAGATCGGAGCATCTGGCCAGCGGTTGCGGTTCCGGCCAGAACTGCAAACGCGCTAGATGTTGAATAAATAATTCCACCATTGCTTGCTGTTAAACTCGCATTGGTTCCACCGCTTGTTAAAGCTAATGGTATGGTCAAAGATAATGTTTTTAAAGCACTGATTGTTGCGGTTGAGCCGTCTATAGAAAAATAATCTGTAAATACGCCGTTCTCTTCAACGGAAAATAGAATTTTTCCATCTTCTGTTCCAGCAGTATTATCAACTATTGATCCTGTAACTCTTCCATAAAAAATTGTCCCGGAACTTGAATTTAATCCAAGAAAATTAATGACACCAATATCTTGTGCACTTATGGCAGTATCATTTCGAATATTTAAACCAGCGCCAGCGCTACTTAAAGTCAATGCGCCGAATGTCGGTGTTGAGGCTGTTCCGATGAATTGCGGAGTAGTCAAAGCTATTGCAGTACCTGACACGGGCGATCCGCTAGTACCATTCACCAACACCATGTTTGCGGTGCCTTGGATAGATGGAATAGAGCCCGCGGTTGTTGCTAATGTTCCCGATGTAGGAAATGTGACATTAGTATTTCCCGTGTACGTTTGAGTTACCGTGAAATTTCCGCTAGTCGTGAAACTATTTGCTAATGAAATAGATTTCCCGCCAATTTTAGATATTGTTAACGCCCCGCCAGACGTTAATGATCCATCACCACTTAATGAATTAGTAACCCATTGAGTTCCCGACCCTATTAATAGATTACCTGCCGTTGCAGTCGTAGAACCTAAGCCAACGCCATTGATTGAGGCCACCGTAGGGTTAGGATATGTACCACTTAGATCACCACCTGCTGAACCTGTTGGCGCTGCTCCGGTTATCAATACTTCCGATACAGCCGTGATTAAACCTTTTGCGTTTACCGTTACCCTCGAAACATGGGTTCCGTCACCAAAAGTACCGACGTTTGAATTAACAGTCGCTAAAGTTGTGGCATTACCAACACTAGTAACATCACCTGTTAAATTTGCATTGGTGGTTACTGTTGCCGCATTTCCTGTGATACTTCCCACAATCA
>Ga0105237_10000699_pt1 | contig 46489 bp, 43 predicted proteins | sample KBSC24metaG_FD_81520 | JGI IMG/M metagenome (GOLD analysis project Ga0105237, IMG submission 81520) | Corn rhizosphere microbial communities from Kellogg Biological Station, Michigan, USA - KBS C2-4 metaG | ecosystem: Host-associated > Plants > Roots > Rhizosphere > Soil | place: Michigan, USA...
CGATCCCGATCTGAAGGCGATCGCCGCCGCCGCGCCCGACGGCATCGTCTTCCCCAAGGCGGAAGGTGCCGCCTCGATCGAGGCGCTGGCCAAGCGCATGGCGGCGCGCGACCTGTTCGTGCCGATCCTGCCGATCGCGACGGAGACGCCGGCCGCGATCTTCCAGCTTGGCCATTATGGCGCGGCGGCGCACCGCCTGTGCGGCCTGACCTGGGGGGCGGAGGACCTGCCCGCCGCGATCGGCGCGGCGACCAGCCGGGAGGCGGATGGCCGCTATACGCCGCCCTATGAGATCGCGCGCTCGCTCACCCTGTTCGGGGCGCATGCGGCGGGGGTCGCGGCGATCGAGACGGTGTTCCCTGCCTTTCGCGACATGGAGGGCCTCGCCCGCTACGCGGCGCGCGCGGCCCGGGACGGCTTCACCGGCATGATGGCGATCCACCCCGCGCAGATCGCCCCGATCAATGCCGCCTTCACGCCGTCCGCCGAGGCGCTCGCCCACGCCCGAGCGGTGGTGGCCGCGTTCGCGGCCAATCCCGGCGCGGGCGCGCTCCAGCTCGACGGCCGGATGATCGACGCCCCCCACCTCAAGCAGGCGAAGCGCCTGATCGAGCGAGCGGGCGAGCCCTGAATCCTCCCCCGCCAGGGGGAGGTGGCAGGCGAAGCCTGACGGAGGGGGCGGGCGGCGGCGCGTTACATGGAGGACACCGCCGTTCTCCCCCTCCCGTTACCTGCGGTGCCACCTCCCTCTGGCGGGGGAGGATGCCGCTAGCCTGACAGACTCAGAGCAAACTCAGAGCAAAGCCGGCGCGCCGCCCAGTGCGGCGCGGACGGCCGGCGGCACGGTGTAGACGGCATGGCGCTGCCCGCCGCGATTTTCGTGATCGACCCGATAGCCCTGATAATAGCGCGCGATCAGGCCGGCATTGACCAGCTCGGTGACGGCGCGGCTCACCGCCGTCATGCCGGATGCGCGCACCCGCTCCCGCACCTCGAAATCCACCAGCTCCGCCGCTTTGTCCGGATCGTCGGGCAGGCGCCCCACGGCTGCGAGCGCGGTGCGGACCTGCTCGGTCAGCGCGATCCGCTTGGGGTTGCGCGCCGCCATCGGCGCCAGCGCGTCGCACAGCCATTCGCGCACGGGCACCAGCGCCTCGCCCTCCTGGATCCACGGCCCGGCCTTCCCGCGCTCGCCGGCGAGGCGGGCGATCAGATCGAGGACGAGCATCGTGTAGCGCGGGCGTGCCGAGACGGTGGCGACGCGCTCCAGGATGCGCGGCATGTCGAGGGCGCGATCGGCCCCGGCGGGCGAAAGGGTTTCGTGCGGCATGGCGGAACATATCAAGCACAATCGGGACTCGCTGTGAATCCCCCAATCGCCCGATTCCCCCGATTTTTCGGCGAGTCGCGGGGAATGCCATCCATGTCACTTTGCCCGCCCGGCAAAGTGACACGCCCGGCACATTGCACCCGCTTCGGCCTGCACCAGGTCATGCGTCTGTCCGATCAGCTGCACGGCGCGGCCCCCGCCCCTCGAACCGGCTGGGCCAGGTCGCCAATCCGGGCACATCGACCCGCAGGCGGATCCCGCCGCCGGCACCGGGCGCATCGGTGTCCCCGCCGATCGTGGCATGGAGATCGTCCGGTCGGGCTCGCCGAAGGCGAGGCTGGTGACCCTCGGCACGGCGCCACCGTGAGGACGACGCGCAGATGCTCGATGCCTTCCGCCGCCTGTCCCGCCGGAGCACCCATGCGGTGGGCGTGTGCCGGATGGGCGGCGGCGAGGACGACGTCTGCGATCCCGATCTCCGGGTGCGGGGCGTGGGCGGCGTGCGGGTGATGGATTGCTCGGCCATGCCGGGGCTCATCTCCGGCAGCACCAATGCGCCCGCCATGACGCTGGCCTGGAACGCCGCGAAGCGGATGGGTGCCGATAGGGGGGAAGAATCGCCCGAGGACCCGCTTGACAGTTAAATCTACATATGTTGTGTAGAGCCATGGCCAGTGGTCGACGCCCCTCGAAGCAGATGCTTACCCTCCTCGGCATCTTGTCCGCGCAGGCGCAGCAATGGCGCCATGGCTATGATCTGATGAAGGAAACCGGGCTCCTTTCCGGCACGCTCTACCCGTTGCTGATGCGCATGACCGACCAGGGACTGGTCGAGGCGGAATGGCGCGAGCCGGCGCAGCCCGGCCGGCCGGCGCGCCATGCTTACCGGTTGACGGCGAAGGGCCTCGCGCTCGCGCTCGCCACGGAGGAGGAGCGATCGCTGCTCGGCCTCACGGCGTTTCCCGCGTGACGGCGGCCGTCGCCCGGGCGGTCGTGGCATTGGCCGGCAGCTGCCTCGGCGATCGTCGCCGCGAATGGGCACTGGCGATGCAGGCCGAACTGGAAGCCGCCATCGACGACGGCAGGCCGCTGGCTTTCGCGGCCGGATGCCTGACGGGCGCGCTGCGCGGCATGCCGGCCCATGCGGAAGGGCGGTTCGCGCTGGCCAGCCATGCCGTGGCGCTGGGGCTCATCGTCCCGATCGGAGCCCTGCTGGTTTCTGGCACCCTGCCCGGATTCCCCTTCCTGCCATCCGGGCATGCCGGGATGGCCGGCTGGCTGGGCGGCGGCGGTCACCCCGCCTTGCTGAACGCGGCCAATCAGGGCGCGGTGCCGGCGCTGGCGCTGCTCGTGCTGGCGCTCGTCGCCGGGCACCTGCTCATGCCGTGGTTCCTGCTGGACCGCGATTGGGCCCGCGTCGCCGTCCTGGCGCGGCTGAACGCGGCGGCGACGGCCACGCTCTTCCTCTTCACCGGTATCCTGGTTCTCGACGAGACCTACATGCTGCTGCCGGCGGCGGGCCTGGCGATCGAGCTGTGCGCGATCGCGATCCTGTTCCGATGGCATGGCCACCTGCCCGGCCCGCCTTCCGAAATCCCCATCTCGTAAAATCAGCGCCCGCTCCCTTCGGGCCTGGCCTCCCTTTCCAGATCGTCACCGCAGCAGAGCGGAGAGGAATGCATGCGCACGAACCTTCAGGGGCTTCGCGCCCTTGCCGCCGTCGGCGTGGTCGTCTTCCATGTCGGCCTCCTGCCCGCCACGGCGATGCCGTTCCGGATCGGGGCCGCGGGCGTCGACCTGTTCTTCGTGCTGAGCGGTTACATCATCGCCTATAGCGCGACGCGGAACGCACAGCACTTCCTGGCCCATCGTCTCATCCGGGTGATCCCCGCTTACTGGATCGCGACGATCCTCGCCGCATTGTTCACGCTGCAGGCCATGGATCCGGCCGGCGCATCGGGCTGGCTGATCCAGTCCTTATTCTATCTTCCCGGGCCCGGCGGGCGCCCCGCGCTGATCTTCGTGGGGTGGACGCTCGTCTATGAGCTCGCTTTCTACCTGCTCTACTGGATCGCTCTGCGCTTCGGCACATCCCGCGCGCCGATCGTCGCGCTCGCCCCGCTGGTGGCTCTGGCGCTGGTCCCCGTTCCCCGAATGCCCGGGCCGTGGCCGCTCCTGCTGGAGTTCGCGCTGGGCCTGGGCATCTATCTGCTGGCCGAGCGCGGCCGCTTTCCGGATCGGCTGGCCGGCCCGCCGGGCCTGTTGCTGAGCGGTGCCGGCCTGATCCTGCTGCTCGCCATCCCGCGGCTGACCGGTTACGATCCCGACGACTATCAGAGCCTCGATCGCGTCCTCTGCTGGGGCCTGCCGGCGACCGCGATCATCCTCGGCCTGGTCGCCGCGGAACGTGGCGGGCTCGCCATCCGCAGCAAGCTGGTGTTGCGGCTCGGCGCGGCATCCTATGCCATCTACCTGCTGCACCCGATCGCGATCGGGCAATTGCTGTGGCTCGCGCCGGAAAGGCCGCCCGTCACCTGGCTGCTCTGCCTGCTCGCGACCGCCGTCACGGTGGCGATCGCCGTCGGCTTTCACATGGCGATCGAAGCGCCGCTGGTGCGCCGCCTCAGGAGGCTGATGCGGGATCGGCCGCCCGTCGCGCAACGAACGGAGCGGACCGCATGATCGCGACCCCCCCGCATCGCCGCGCGGTTCTCGCCGCCGTCCTGATCGCAGGCGCATTCGCGATCGCCGGATGCACGCCCCATCGCCCGCCGCCGCCCTCGCGATCGTTCGCCGGCCTGCCGGTGAGCGGCACGCTGGCGGACGCGCGAGCCGCCGGCTTCGTCCACTGCGTCAGCGATCCGATCTCGATGCGCTGCCGCCGGTCGGGAGTGACGATCGCGGGACAGGGGCCGTACGAGGCCGCCGTCGACCTCGTCGGCAGCGACGGCAATGGCGGTTTCGACCTTCTGACGCTGTGGAGCGACCATGGCGAGATGGCCATCCTAGACGCCGGCGATGCGCTGGAGCGCAGGGGCTGGAGATCGTGCATCACCGGCCATGACGATGTCGGCGATCAGCAGGTCTACACGCATCCGCACGTGCCGCTCATCGCCTCGATGGACATCAGCTATTACGCGCACCGGCGCCTGCGGCTGATCCCCATGGCGGCGAATTTCAAGCGGCCCTGCTGATGCCGGCCGATCCCACCTTATCATCCCGCGGAAAGGACATGCCATGGCCCGATGGTCGACCCTGAGCCTCGCCCTGCTGCTGGGGGCGTCCGTGGCGAGCCCGGCTCCCACGCAAGCCGGCATGTCCCGGGAGGCGACACGATCCGGCGAACCGCTCGACGGGATTTTCCGGGACTGGCTGGCCGCCTTCAACTCTGGCGACCGCACCCGCATCAAGGCCGTCTATGCGCGCTATGCCGACGATCCGGACCCGGCCTTCGCGCTGGAGCAGGCGGAGGATACCTGCGGGGTGACGATCGACCGGATCACGGACCGGTCCCCGACGGCGATGACCGTGCTGCTCCGCCAGCGCTGCCTGCCCGGACTGCAACGGCTGACGCTGGAGCTTGCCGCGGCCGGGGCCTCCAGGCTGAAGACACTGGATCTCAGGCCGCTCCCCCTGCCGGGCGACGGCGCGATCGCCGTCACCGCCACGATCGCGCGGCGGCTCGCGGCGCGCGGCGATTTCGCCGGCGCGCTCATCATCCGGCATGGCGGCAAAAGGCTGCTGGCACGAAGCTGGGGGCTGGCCGATCCCGCCCGCCACGTGCCGATCACGCTGGACACACCGATGTTCCTCGCTTCGGCGGGCAAGATGTTCACCGCCGTCTCCGTGCTGCAGCTGGTCGACGCCGGGACGGTCGAGCTGGACGCGCCGCTCGGCCGGTATCTTCCCGATTATCCCAATGCAGACATGGCGAAGGTGACGATCCGCCAGCTCCTCACCCATCGCGGGGGGACTGGCGACATCGGCATCCTCGGGCGCGACGACGGGGTCAATCGCGCGAAGGTGCGCACCATCGACGACATGATCCGGCTGAACGGCGATCGGGCGCCGGCCTTTCCGCCCGGCAGCAAGGCCGAATATTCCAACTATGGCTTCATCCTGCTGGGCGCGGTGATCGAGCGCGTCACCCACGGCAGCTATTATGATTATGTCCGCGAGCATGTGTTCCGGCCGGCCGGCATGACGGCCAGCGGCTTCCCGGATCATGACCATCTCGCCGGCGTGGCGATCGGCTACACGACCTATTACGGCGCCGAGCGCAGGATGGTCGCCCATACGGACACTTTGCCCTGGCGGGGCGCGTCGGCCGGCGGCGGCGTCGCGAGCGCCAGCGACATGCTGCGCTTCTTCGATGCACTGCGGGCCGGAACGCTGCTCTCGCCCGCGATGCGCACGCTCGCGACGACGGCCGGGGCGACGCCCTGGTACGGGCTGGGATTCGTCGTCAATCCGGGCCCGAATCCCAGCTGGGGCCATGGCGGAAACTCTTACGGAATGGACGTCGCGGCCCATTATTTTCCGACGATCGACACCAGCTTCATCTGCCTCGCCACCCGCGACATGGTGTGCAACCGCCTGATCTTCGCCTGGAACCTCCGGGCCTTCCCTCCCACAAGATGAGATCGCGGCTGGTCGATCGAGATTGTCATCACCGCCGGAATAGGCTTTCTATGGCCCGCACATGTTGCGTAAAGATGGTGGCAAAGGCAGATGACATCGCTCGAGACCGCAATCGCCAGCGCCGCATCGGCGAAGTGCATTGCCTATAACGACGCTCCGGCCGCCCCCATGCTCGTCTCTCCGCGTAAATAAGCGTGATATCATGCGATTTTCGCTCGCTTAAGCGGGCTGGCCGGCATGCGCCCGCCGCGACGATCCTGCTGTTCGCGGGATCCGCCGGCCTCGCCGAGACCTCGCCGGCGCCCCGCCCCGGCGACATCATCGTGAATGGCGGCACCGGCAAGGGCGCCCTGGACCGGACCATCGAGCCCATCCTCCACGTCGATGCCGACGGCATCCGCGCGCTGGGCGTCACCAGCGTCGCCGATCTGCTGACGCGCTTGGGCGCGCAGGCGAAGGGGCCGGATGGCGCCACGCCGGTGCTCGCGCTCAACGGGCGGCGGCCGCTTAACGACGACGAGCTGCAATCCCTGCCGTTCGAGGCCTTCCAGTCCTTCGACCTGCTGCCGCCCGAAGCCGCCGCGAAACTCGGCTATCCGCCCAACCAGCCGGTCCTCAACTTCGTCACCAAGCCCCAGTTCCGTGCCCTGGAGATGCAGGCCGGCGGCAAGACCACCACCGATGGCGGCGGCGGCACTAAAGAGGCGGAGACCAACTTCACCCGGCTGCAGGGCAAGCGTCGGCTGACCGTCACCGGCACCGTGACGTTCCAGAGCGAATTGCGGCAGGACAAACGGAGCCTCGCCCCCGATCCGAGCATTCCCTACGATGCCGTCGGCAACGTCACCGGCGTCGATGGCGGAGAGATCGATCCCGGGCTCAGCGCCCTCGCCGGCAGCCGCGTCACCGTCGCGGCCGTGCCGGCCGATCCGGCCGCGCGCGACACGCTGAGCGGCTATCTCGCCACCGCCAACGAGCCCCGCATGACCGATCTCGGCCGCTATCGCAGCCTGCAGCCCCATCAGCGCACGCTGAAGCTGTCGGGCTTCTACAGCCAGCCGGTCGGCAGCGCCCTTGTCGGGACATTGAATATCTCGGCCCAGCAGCAGCGCAGCTGGTCGCTCCAGGGCCTTGGCACCGCGTCCCTCCTCGTGCCCGCCGGCACCGGCTCGTCCCCCTTCGGCACCGACGTGATCCTGAACCGCTACCTGACGGAGGCCCCGCCGCTCAGGCAGCACGGCACGACGCTCGCGCTCCACGCCGGGGCGGGGCTGATCGGCCGGACGGCGGGCTGGAACTGGTCGCTCCGCCTCAATGCCGACCGCAAGCATGCGGACTCGACCAGCGATCTCGGCGTCGACACGAGCGCCCTTTCGGCGAGCGTCGCCCAGGGTGCGGAGGCGTTCGACGGATTCTCCCCCGCCCTGCTGACGAACCGGCTGACCAATCGCTCGCGCTCCACGATCACCACCTGGGATGCCCAGCTGGTCGTCGATGGCTATGCCGCGTCCCTGCCGGCGGGGCCCCTCTCGCTGACCGCTACGCTCGACGCGCAGAAGGCCGGCACCCGCAGCGCGTCGAGCTCGATCGCCGGCAGCGATGTCTCGCTCGGGCGCAATCAGGGGGGCGGCACCGTGACGGCGACGATCCCGATCGCCTCGCGGGCCGATCGCGTCCTCCCCTTCCTGGGCGTCCTCTCGGCCGAATTGTCCGGCGGCGCCAGCGCGGTCAGCCGGTATGGCGCGCTCTACACGTCCCATTACGGCCTGACCTGGACGCCGGTGAAGCATCTCCAATTTCTCGCCACGCTCAAGAATGCCGACGTCGCGCCGGCGCTCGATCTGCTGGCCGGGGCCCGCATCGCCACGCCCAACACGCCGTTCGTCGATCTGGTGAGCGGCGAGAGCGCGATCGTCACCTCGGTGAGCGGAGGCAATCCCGATCTGGCCCCCGAAAAGCGCCATAGCCTGACCCTGACGGCCGATGCCCGGCCGCTCGGCAACAAGGGCCTGGATGTCAGCGTCTCCTACGAACGCGCCACGATCCGCGACCAGGCCGGCACGCTCTCGACCGTGACGCCGGCGATCGAAACCGCCTTTCCCGATCGCTTTGTGCGCGATGCGTCGGGCCAGCTCACGATCGTCGACCTGCGATCGCTCAACTTCTCCAGCGAATGGCAGCGCACGGTGAAGGCCAGCCTGTCCTTCTCCGGCCCGCTCGGCCCGAAACCGGCGGCGAAGCCGGCCGGCGCGCCGGCGCAGCCCCGCACCTACCTGTACGCATCGCTGACCCCGGCCTACCGGCTGGAGGACCGGCTGCTGCTGCAACCGGGCGCCGCTGCCCTGGATCTCCTGCACGGCGACAGCATCGCATCGACCGGCGGCCGGCCGCGCTGGGACGTGCAGGGCGAGATCGGCGTCTACCGGGGCGGCCTGGGCCTTTTCGCCTCGTCGGTCTGGCATTCCGGAAGCCGGGCGCGCAACGACATCCCGACCGCCGACCTGCATTATGCGAGCCTCGGCACGACGAGCCTCTTCGCCTATGTCGAGCTCGACGAGCTGACCCATAAGGCGCATTGGGCCCATCAGCTGAGGTTCGACCTGAGCGTCCAGAATATCGCCAATGCGCGCCCGCGCGTCCATGACCGGACCGGGCAGACGCCGAACAGCGACCAGCCCGCTTATCTCGATCCGCTGGGCCGGGTCGTCAGCCTGCGCCTGCGCAAGCTCTTCTGAACGCGATCGCGAACGGCGCGGGACGGGCCACGCGCGGAGCGGGCGTCAGCTCTCGAAGGCCGCGAGGATCGGGCATGGCCCCGAGCGCCCGCTGCCACAGTCCCGGGCGAGCCGGACCAGCGCCTCACGCGCCTGCTGCAGCTCGGCGATCCTGGCGTCCAGTGCGTTGATCCGCGACTGCGCCAGCGCGCGGGCCCGCGGGCGATCGTCCAGCGCGTCGAGCGCGGGGAGCTCGACGATCTCCTCGAGCGTGAAGCCCGCCGCCTGGGCCGCGCGGATGAAGCGCAGGCGGCGCACATCCTCCTGGCCATAGCGCCGGATCCCGCCGCCCCTGGCCGGCTCGTCGAGCAGCCCGCGCCGCTGATAGTAACGGATCGTCTCGACGCCCACGCCGCCCCTGGCGGCGAGACCGCCGATCGTCAGTCCATCCACCCCTTGACTCCGTACCATGGTACGGAACCTATATGGAGCGGGACCCGATGTCCGCAAGGCGAGGACCCGACCCATGACGACCGAAAAGCGCGCGATCCTTCACCGCATGGTGATGCCGGCCCACACATGCCCCTACGGCCTCAAGGCACGGCACCTGCTGAAGAGCCAGGGATATGAGGTGGACGATCGCTGGCTCACGACCCGCGCCGAAACCGATGCCTTCAAGGCCGAGCATCGGGTGGGGACGACGCCCCAGATCGTCATCGATGGCGTCCGCATTGGCGGCTACGACGATCTCCGCCGCTTCTTCGGGAAAGCGGCGCGCGACCCCGCCGCGACGAGCTACAGGCCGGTCATCGCGCTCTTCGCCATGACGGCGCTGATGGCGCTCGCCGCCAGCCAGGCGGCGTTCGGCACGCCGTTCACCATGCGGGCCGCCACATGGTTCGTCTCGCTCAGCATGTGCGTGCTGGCGCTGCTCAAGCTGCAGGACATCGAAAGCTTCTCCAGCATGTTCCTGGGCTATGATCTGCTCGCCCGGCGCTGGGTGCCCTACGGCTATGTCTATCCCTTCGCCGAGGGGGCGGCGGGCCTCCTGATGACGGCCGGCGTGCTGACCTGGCTCTCGGCGCCCCTCGCCCTGGCCATCGGCGCCATCGGGGCGGCCTCGGTGGTCAAGGCCGTCTATGTCGACAAGCGGGCCATCACATGCGCCTGCGTCGGGGGCGCGAGCAAGGTGCCGCTCGGGTTCGTCTCCCTCACCGAAAATCTGATGATGATCGCCATGGCGGTCGGGATGCTCGCGATGCGATGAGGATGCGGGCCCGCGCCGACCGCCGATCGGGGGGCCCGGCCGCAGTGTGGCTCCGGAGCCATAGCGATGGCGCTCGCTGGCCTGAAATGGGTCGGCACGCGCGATCGGCGTTGCGTTGTGGTACGTTACACCATATCACGCCCGTCGTCCGGCCCGGGCGACGGGCGGAAGCCCGCACATTGGATTTGAGATCATCGAGTTGATGAAGCGCCGCGTTCGATCATTGGCGACGATGGGCCCGCTGCCCGGCGGCCGCCCGGTCGGCCATGCGCGCGCCATCGCGCCCGGCGATGGGCGGCGCCTCACCCTGTCCCTGGCCATCACGATCATCGCCCTGCTGTTCCAGAGCCTGATCGCGCAAAGCCACATTCACCCGATCTCCCCTTTCGGCCGGACGAGCCATACGGGCGTTTCCGCCGCGACCCGCATCGGCCATCACGCGCCGTCCCCGTCGGGCGATTGCGCCATCTGCCGGGAAATCGCGCAGGCGGGGCATTATGTCGCCTCCGCGCCTCCGTCCTTCGATGGCCCCGCCTCGCCGGGCTTCTGGCGTTCGCCGTCCGTCGCGCGGCCGGTCACGCGCCATAGCGCCTCCCACGCCTGGCACAGCCGGGGGCCGCCGCCGGCCGCGCCTCTCTGACCAACGAACAGATGGGCGACGCGCCTGCGTCAGCCCGCATTTACCGGAGCCGCCCGCCGTGGCTCCGCAGCCAAGGTTCTGGAGTATTCCATGCGCATTCACCTCCTGTCGGGCGCGGCCTGCCTCGCGCTCCTTCCGGCCGCCGTGCAAGCCGAGGACGCCGCCCCGGCCACGCCCGGCGCACCGGCCATCATCGTCACCGCCTCGCCATTCGATACCGACACCCCCACGATCGTCGCCAGGGTCGACCGCAGCACCATCCTCGCGACCGGGGGCGACAATATCGCCGATTCCCTGAAGAGCGTGCCGGGCATCTCGGCCACCGACTTCGCCTCGGGCGCGAGCCGGCCCATCATCCGCGGCATGGACGCCACCCGCGTCCGCCTGCTGGAAGACGGCACCAGCACGTCCGACGTGTCGGACATCGGCCCCGACCATGGCGTGCCGGTCGACCCGCTCTCGGCCCAGAGCATCGAGGTCGTGCGCGGGCCCGCGACCTTGCGCTACGGCAGCCAGGCGATCGGCGGCGTGGTCAACGTCCTCAACAACCGCGTGCCGCTCGTCGTGCCGGCGCAGGCCGTGCAGGGCGAGATCAACAGCAGCTACAACACCGTCAACAACGGCGCCGAGATTTCGGGGCTGACGGACGTGAATGCCGGCGGCGGCCTCGTCCTGCATGCCGACGCCTTCTACCGCTACACCAGCGACTATGACACGCCCGACCATCTCGATCCCGATACCGGCGACGTACTCAACAAGCAGCGCAACAGCTATTTCCACGGGGACGGCGTGTCGGGCGGCGCCTCCTATTTCTTCGGCGACAGCCAAATCGGTGCGGCCGTCACGCATTTCGATTCCAACTACGGCATCCCGAGCGACACCACCCACATCGTCATGCACCAGACCAAGGTGCTGACCCGCGACACGATCGACATCAGCTCGGGCGTGCTCAAGAAGCTCGATCTCTGGGGCAGCTATGCCGACTACCAGCATCAGGAGATCGAGCCGGACGGCACCGTCGACACCACCTTCAAGAACAAGGAATATGACGGCCGCGCCGAGCTGACCTTCAACGCGATCGGCCCGATCTCGAACCTCGCCATCGGCAGCGAGGTGCAGCGCCGCCGCTTCTCCGCGATCGGCGACGATGCGAGCTACCTGTTCCCCACGCTGACGCAGACCGAATCCGGCTACGTCTTCGCCGAAATGCCGCTCCTGGCCAGCCTGAAGCTGCAGGCGGCCGGCCGTGTCGAGCACACGCAGGTCAACGGCACGCCCAAGTCCGACGTGTTCCACAGGGCCCGCTTCACCCCGGTGAGCGGCTCGATCGGCGCCCTGTACGACCTGACCCCGGCCGTGAAGCTCGGCATCACCGCGTCGAGCACCGGGCGCGCGCCCGGGCAGACCGAATTGTACGCGCGGGGCGGCCATGACGGGCCGGACACGTTCGAGACGGGCGATCCCAACCTGAAGATCGAGCGCGCCAACTCGCTGGAAGGCACCGTCCGGGTCGACAGCGGCAAGTTCCGCTTCGAGGGCAGCGCCTATTACACCTGGTTCCACAACTACATCTACGGGGATCTCACCGGCCGCACCTGCGACGATGACGGGGTCTGCATCGATGGCCCGGGCGACGATCTCAAGGAACTCTTCTACCGCCAGCAGGATGCCCATTTCCGGGGCTTCGAGGGCCAGGCCTCCTATGCCCTGCTGAAGCGGAGCGACAGCAGCTTCGAGATCAACGCGCTCGGCGACTATACCCGCGCGACGCTGGACCAGGGCGGCAACGTGCCGCGCATCCCGCCCTACCGCATCGGCGGCGGCTTCACCTGGAAGAGCCGGATGCTCGATGCGAACCTGCTCTATCTCTATGTCGGCAAGCAGGACAAGTTCGGCGCCTTCGACACGCCGACGCCGCATTATAACGAGCTGAACGCGCAGGTGGCGATCCGGCCCCTCAAGGATTATCCGGGCATCCAGTTCGCCGTCGTCGGCCAGAACCTGACCAACGACATCCAGCGCGCCGCGACCGCGCTCAACAAGGACGAGGTGGTCATGCCCGGCCGCAACATCCGCTTCGTGATCCGCTTCGCCAACTTCTGATCGACAGGCCCTGCCGCGTTCCGGGGCGCGGCAGGGCGATACCCGATACCGCTCGCCGCCCCTCCATCGCGCGCCGGCGCGCGGGCCCGCCGGGCGACACCGCACCGATGATATATTGTCTCATTGTTCTTGCGGATCGGCGCCAGCCTTGGCATGATACATTGTATCATTCGCCACTGTGAGACGGATATGCTCGACATCGAAGATTCCCGCCTGCCCGTGACCGTGCTGTCCGGCTTTCTGGGCGCGGGGAAGACGACCCTTCTCAATCACATCCTCGCCAATCGCGAGGGGCGGCGCGTGGCGGTGATCGTCAACGACATGTCCGAAGTGAATATCGATGCGGATCTGGTTCGCGGCGGCGAGACCGGCCTGGCGCGCACGCAGGAGACGTTGGTCGAGATGATCAACGGCTGCATCTGCTGCACCCTGCGCGAGGATCTGCTGAAGGAGGTGCGGGCGCTGGCGGAGGCGGGCCGCTTCGACAGCCTGGTGATCGAGAGCACCGGCATCTCCGAGCCGCTGCCGGTCGCCGCCACCTTCAGCTTCGAGGATGAGAGGGGCGACAGCCTCTCCGATGTCGCGCGGCTCGACACGATGGTCACGGTCGTCGACGCGGCCAATCTGCTGCGCGACTATTCGAGCCAGGATTTCCTCAAGGATCGCGGGGAGATCGCCGGTGATGGCGACGAGCGCAGCCTCGTCCAATTGCTGGTCGAACAGATCGAGTTCGCCGACGTCATCGTCATCAACAAGGCGGGTTCCGTCCCGGCCGACCAGCTCAGGGTCGTGAAGCAGCTCTGCGCCTCGCTCAACGCGGACGCGCGCATCGTCACCTGCGACCACGGGCGCATCCTCCTGGGCGAGGTGCTGGACACCGGATTGTTCGATCACGACCGGGCCGAGCAGCATCCGCTCTGGGCGAAGGAATTGTTCGGCTATGCCGATCATCGCCCCGAGAGCGAGGATTATGGCATCGAGAGCTTCGTCTATCGGGCGCGAGCCCCGTTCGATCCGACGCGATTCCACGATTTCGCCACCCGGAGCTGGCCCGGCGTCATCCGCGCCAAGGGGCATTTCTGGCTCGCGACGCGCCCCGATTACATGGGCGAACTGGCCCAGGCCGGCGCCCAGACCATGAGCGCTCCGCTCGGTCGCTGGTGGGCGGCGGTGCCGAGCGAGCGCTGGCCGAGCGGCGACGTGTTCGACCAATGGGTGCGGCCCAAATGGGATCCGGTCTGGGGGGACCGCCGTCAGGAACTGGTCTTCATCGGCATCGGCATGGACGAGGCGCGGCTGCGCGCGGATCTCGATGCCTGCCTGGTCGATGCGTCGTCCTTCACGCCCGATCGGTGGCGTGACATGGCGGACCCCTTCCCCGCCTGGGGGTCTGCCGAGATGCAGGCGGCATAATGCTGCTCGAAGAGACGCACGTCTCGCTGCCCTCCCATGTCGCGATCGGTCCCGATGCTTCGGAACTGGGATCGATCCGGAAACCCGCGATCACCATGTCGGTTTGGGAGCGCTCGCTCTGCGTGTCGCTCGCCGCCGCGGTGCGCGAGACGCTGGCGAGCGGGTTCGAGGAGGTGCGGCTCACGCTGGCGCTCGACGAGGTCGCGCTGGCCTTCGTGGAACGGTTCGTGGTGTCGGGCCTGTCCCCGGTGTCGGCGGTGAAGCTGTCCTCCGACATCGCACTGCTCGGTCGGCATTTCGCGGACGTGATGGGTTGCGGGCGGCTGGATATCCGGCTGGAGCGCGTCCGGGGAAACGCGTGTCGGAAATTTCACGCCGACTATGTGATGGCGCGCCTCATCACCACCTATTCCGGACGCGCGACCGAATGGCTGGATCAAAGCGACGCGGCCCGGTTTAGGCAGGGAAGCAGCCTGGACGACCTTCGGGTCCGCTCTCTGCGCGAGGGCGATGTCGCCCTGCTGAAGGGGAAGTTCTGGGCCGATGAGGAGGCGATCATCCACCGCTCTCCGCCCATCGCCGGCACAGGTGAACAGCGCCTCCTCTTGGTGATCAATCCGAGCGTGAGCCCGCACGGGGAACCGTGCTGATGCCTCGACGGCGGCATCATGACAGGACTCGTCTGCCGCTTGCCCTCACGCTTGCCGCTGGGGCGCTCCTTGGACGACCCGTCCATGCAGCCGATGAGGCAGCGCCGGAAACCGTCGCCAGCCTCCAGTCGCTGACGGCCGCTGATCTTCGTGCAGCGACGGTGGGGTTCCGGCTGCAGACCCATGCTGTGCAGCTCTGCAAGCACCAGACCAACCTGCCCGGCTGGGTGGTGCAGGATGCGAGCCAGTATCGCGAGGATTTCCGCGTCGCCGCCGAGCAGCTCTATCATCTGGACGAGGGGCCGGCGATTTCGGCGCTCGTCCCCGACGGCCCGGCGGAGGCTGCGGGCCTGAAGGTCGGGGACGTCCTGCAAAGCGTCAACGACAAGGCGCTGGAACAGCAGGAGACTTTGGAAAGCAAGGCCGTCACCACCGGCTATACGCGGCTGATCGACACGCTGGATGACGCTTTCGCCGCCGGCCCGGTCGATCTCGGCATCCTGCGCGACGGCCGGCCTATGTCCGTGCGTGTGGCCGGCGCGCGCGGCTGCGCGTCCGACATCCAGGTCGACATCTCCTCATCGTTCAACGCCGATGCCGACGGCAAGACGATCGGGGTCAGCCTCGCGATGCTGCGCTATGCCGATACCGACGACGGCCTCGCCTTCATCATGGGCCATGAGCTGTCGCACGATATCCTGGGTCATGCGGAGATGCTGGACAGCGAGCATGTCAAGCGCGGCCTCCTGCGCAGCGTCGGCAAGAACCGGACCCGCATCCTCGATACCGAGCAGCAGGCCGACTATCTCGGCATCTATCTCGCCGCCTCGGCCGGCTACGATCTCGATGCGGTCGATCGCTTCTGGCGCCGCTACACGCATGATCACGGGCTCGGCATCCTCGGCGATGGCACGCACCTCGGCGACCAGAGGCGCATCCGGTTCATCGCGGCGGCGATCGCCGAAGTGAAGGCGATGCGCACGCAGGGCCTGCCGCTCGTTCCCGACTACCCGCGATTTCTCGCCCGCTTCCGGGCCTCCACCGCCTCCATCGAAGGTCGCGTATGAACCCTCGGAGCGCGCCCTCACTCGGTCCAGTATAGTCGCAGCGGATTGTCGACGAGCAGCTTGCGCTGCAGATCGCTCGTCGGCGCGATGCGCGGGATGATGTCCACCAGCGCACCGTCGTCGGGCATGTGGCTCGTCATGTTGGGATGCGGCCAGTCGGTGCCCCACAGGACGCGATCGGGAAAGGCCTCGACGAGATGGCGCGCGAACGGGACGACATCGTCATAGGCCGGCGGGCCGCTCCGGGAGAGGCGCTCCGGGCACGTCACCTTCGACCAGATATTGCCGCGTTCCATCAGGCGGACGAACCGGCCGAACTCCGGCCCATCGACGGGCTGGGTCACGTCCGGGCGGCCCATATGGTCGACGACGACGATGGTCGGCAGGCTGGTGAAGAAATCCCAGCGCTCCTCCAGGTCGGCGGCCTCGAAATAGATGACGACATGCCAGCCGAGCGGCGCGATCCGCTCGATGATGCCGCGATAATAAGCATCCGGCTTCGGATCGACGAGGCGCCGCACGAAGTTGAAGCGCACGCCGCGCACCCCGGCGTCGTGCATCTCGGCCAGCGCCGCGTCGCTCACGTCCGGCCGCACGGTGGCGACGCCGCGGGCGCGGCCCCGCGCCGCCCGCAGGGCATCGACCAGCGCGCGATTGTCGGCGCCATGGCAGGTCGCCTGCACGATCACGTTGCGATCGAAGCCGAGAAAGTCGCGCAGCGCGAACAGCCGGTCCTTGCCGGCGTCGCAGGGCGTGTATTTGCGCTCCGGCGCGTAGGGGAAGACGTCGCCGGGGCCGAAGACGTGGCAATGGGCGTCCACCGCGCCCGGCGGCAGGCGGAAGGCCGGCTTCGAGGGCGCCGGATCGAAACAGAGCCAGTCCGCATCCATGGTGAAGCGGCTCCCGGTCATTGGCCACGCACCTTCAGCTGGGCGTCGAGGCGCGGATAGACGCGCCGGGCATTGCCCTCGAACACCTTCCGCTTGTCCTCCGGCGAGAGGGCGAGCGCCTCGATATAGCGCTTGGTATCGTCGAAATAATGACCGGTCTGGGGATCGATCCCGCGCACCGCGCCGACCATCTCCGATCCGAACAGGATGTTGTCCACGTCGATCACCTCGAACAGCAGGTCGATGCCCGGCTGGTGATAGACGCAGGTGTCGAAATAGACATTCCTCATCACATGCTCGGCCAGCGGCGGCCGCTTGAGCATGTCGGCGAGGCCCCGGTAGCGGCCCCAATGATAGGGCACCGCGCCGCCGCCATGCGGGATGATGAAGCGCAGGTCCGGGAAATCGCGGAACAGGTCGCCCTCGATGAACTGCATGAACGCGATGGTGTCGGCGGCGATGTAATAGGCGCCGGTCGCGTGCATGGCGGGGTTGCAGGAGCCCGAGACGTGGATCATCGCCGGCACGTCCAGCACCACCATCTTTTCGAAGAAGGGATACCAGGCCCGGTCGGTGAGGGGCGGCGCGGAGAAGCGCCCGCCCGACGGATCGGGATTGAGGTTGCAGCCGACGAAGCCGAGCTCGGTGACGCAGCGCTCCAGTTCCTCGATCGACTGGGCGATCGACAGGTCCGGCGTCTGCGGCAGCTGGCACACGCCGATGAAGGTCTCCGGATAGAGATCGACCACCCGCTTGATGAGATCGTTGGAGCGGCGCGCCCAGATGCGGTTGCCGGCCGCGTCGCCGATGTGCGGCGCCATGGCGGAGGCGCGGGGCGAGAAGATCGTCATGTCGGCGCCGCGCGCGCGCAGCAGGCGCAGCTGGTTGGCCTCGATCGTCTCGCGTATCTCGTCGTCGGAGATCGCCGGGTAGGCCGGATCGATGTCGCCGCCGGACTTGAAGGCGGCCTTCTGGGCCTCGCGCCACTCGGTATGGGCGGCGGGCGCGGTGGTGTAATGGCCGTGGCAATCGATGATCATGCGGGGGTGCGTCCTGTCGCGTGGAGGATGGCGTCCGCCTTGGCGGCGAGACCGTCCGGAAGCGGGGAAAGAGCGAGATCGCCCAGCCGCCGCTGCCAGGCGACGGTGGCATCGGCCATCGCGCCGGCCTGGCCGAGGGCGCGCGCCGTCGCGGCGGCCTCGCGCATCTCGGCGGCGCGGCGGCGGCCGTGGACCAGCATGCGATCGAGATTGTAGTCGCCCCGCGCGCGCCAGTCGAAACCGGGGAAGCTGGCGTCGAGCGAGGCGATCACCTCCTCGTCCACGCCGGCGGCGCGGGCCGAGAGCAGGCATTCGGCGGTGAGCGCCTCCAGCCCCTTGATCATGATCGAGCGGATCATCTTGATCGCGCTGGCCGCGCCGACCTCGCCCGCGATCGCGCGCGGGTTGAGCCGGGCGTCGCGCAGGGCGGCGCAGGCATCGGCCGCATGGGGACCGCTGATGAGGAGCGGAACGCGGTGGAGCGCCGGACGGACCGGGGCCATCACCGCGACGTCCACGTAGCGCGCACCGGCCGCCTCCACGGCCTGCGCGGCGGCGCGCTTGGTCTCGGGCGCGACGCTGTTCATGTCGCAATAGAGGGCATCGGGGCGCAGCAGCGGCGCCGCGGCTTTCGCAGCGGCGAGGGACTGATCGGCCGTGACGAGGCTGAGGATCAGGTCCGCCTCCGCGACCGCCTCCGCCAGGCTATCGGTGCCGACGACGGCGTGATCGCGATAATCGGCCTGTTTCGCGGCGCGCAGCGTGGAATCATCCGTCTTGATGTCGAAGGCGCGGAGTGCGGCCGGCCGCTCGGCGGCCCACCCGTCGATCAGCGCCTGCGCGGCCTCGCCAAACCCGATGAAGGCAATGTCCATGCTCTCTCCTGCCCACGGCCTAGCCGGGGACGGGCCGATTCAGCGCATCGAAAGCCCATGCAATCCATTCAAATCCCGGAAGTCCGGCGCTCGCCAGCCATGCGCAGGGCCTCGATGAAGCCGCGCTGGGTGGCGGTGGGGTGCCAGCCGGAGCGGACGGTGACGCCGATCTCGCGGCGCGATCCCGGCAGCGCGCCGCCGACCGTGGCGAGCAGCCCGCAGCCTTGCTCGATCCGGAACTGGTCGGGGGACATCAAGGCCAGCCAGTCGCCTTCCAGCAGCAGGCCGCGCGCGGTCAGGATCGAGCTGCAGTCGATCCGCAGCGCGGGCTGCCGCTCGGCGAAGAGGGCTTCCCAGGTGGCCCGCATCGGGGCGCCACGGGCGCCGACGATCCACGGATGGGCGGCGAGCGCCGGCAATGCCGGCATGTCCGGCCCGGCCAGCGGATGGCCGGCGCGGGCGACGATATGGAGATCGTCCGCGAAGAGCGGTGTCTGCACCACGTCGCGGGTCGGCGCGGGATCGCGCAGGGCGCCCACCATCAGATCGATGTCGCCGCCGCGCAGGCCGCTCAGCAATTCGATATACGGGCCTTCGACGATCCGCACCTCGGCCGCGCCGTGCGACCGCGCGAAGCTGGCGAGGGCTTCCGGCAGCACCCCCGCGCGCGGCAGCGGAAGCGCGCCGATCACGATCCGGCCGGCGCCCGCGCGGTCGATCGCGGCCAGCTCGTCCATGGCGGCCTGCAATTCGCTCGTCATCAGCCGGATCGCGCGGACCAGCCGCACCGCGCGCATCGTCGGCCGGACGTGGCGGCCGACCCGCGCGAGCAGATCGATCCCCATGATCTGTTCGAGTTCCTTCACCGCGCGGTGCACGGAAGGCTGGGACAGCGCCATCTCGCGGGCGGCGAGCACATAGCTTCCGCTCCGCTCGACCGCGTTGAGCGCCTGCAGCTGCCCCATCGTCGCCAGCCGCTCGATATGCGCGATCGGCGCCAGCCGGGCGGAGCGGCGGAGCTGGCGCACCCCTTCCGAGAGCAAGGCCAGCGCGCGCTCGGCGCGGTCGACGAACAGATCGCCCGCGCGCGTCGCCGTCGTGCCGGTCGACTGGCGGGTGAAGAGCGGCTGGCCGAGATTCGCCTCCAGCTTGGCCAGCGCCTGGGTCAGCGCCGGCTGGGACAGGTTGATCCGGCCCGATGCGGCGCTGATGCCGCCCGCGCGCGCCACCGCCACCGCGATGTCGAGATGTCTCAGGGGCAGGTCGGCCGGTCCGATCATGGGTCCACTTATAGCCATTGCTTATGGCTTGCACGGGATTCGAACTGGTGCGTGCCAAGCAATCGGATCATCCGTCCCTGCAACTAGGCTGAGGACATGATGATGGCGAAGGTGGTGACCCGCATCGAACGCGCGGACTCCGCGGTGATCGACGGGCTGGGCGCGGCGGGCGTCGCGACCGTGCACGAGGCGCAGGGCCGCACCGGCCTGCTGGCCAGCCATATGCGGCCGATCTTCCCCGGCGCGCGGATCGCCGGCTCGGCCGTCACCATCTCGGCCCCGCCCGGGGACAATTGGATGGTGCATGTCGCGATCGAGCAGCTGCGGGACGGCGACATCCTCGTGCTCGCGCCGACCAGCCCGTGCGAGGACGGCTATTTCGGCGACCTGCTCGCCACCTCGGCGATGGCGCGCGGCTGCCGGGGGCTCGTCATCGATGCCGGCGTGCGCGACGTGCGCGATCTCACCGGGATGGGCTTCCCGGTCTGGTCCCGGACGGTGTTCGCGCAGGGGACGGTGAAGGCGACGCTCGGATCGGTGAACGTGCCCATCGTCTGCGCCGGGGCGTCGATCCGGCCGGGCGACGTGATCGTGGCCGACGATGACGGCGTCTGCGTGGTGCCGCGCGCCGATGCCGCCGCCGTGCTGGCGCAGGCCCAGGCCCGCGAAGCCAATGAGGAGGCCAAGCGGCAGCGCCTCCGGGCCGGCGAGCTCGGCCTCGACATCTACGACATGCGCGGCAAGCTCGCGGCGATGGGGCTGCGCTATGAATGACGGCATTCCCTGCATGTGGATGCGCGGCGGCACGTCGAAGGGCGGCTTCTTCCTCGCCGGGGACCTGCCCGCCGACATCGCCGCGCGCGACGCCTTCCTGCTCCGCGCGATGGGCTCGCCCGACCCGCGCCAGATCGACGGCATGGGCGGCGCCGACCCCCTGACCTCCAAGGTCGCCGTCGTGCGCCGGTCGGAGCGGGACGGGATCGACGTGGATTATCTGTTCCTGCAGGTCTTCGTCGATCAGGCGATCGTCACCGACAAGCAGAATTGCGGCAACATGCTCGCCGGCGTCGGCCCGTTCGCGATCGAGCGCGGGCTGGTCCAGCCCCAAGGCGACGAGACCCGCGTCGCCATCCACATGGACAATACGGACCAGGTGGCGGTCGCGACGATCGCCACGCCCGGCGGCGCGGTCACCTATGCCGGCGATGCGCGCATCGACGGCGTGCCGGGCACCGCCGCGCCGATCCCGCTGGCCTTTCGCGACACGGCGGGCTCCGCCTGCGGCGCCTTGCTGCCGACCGGCCGGCCCGTCGACCAGATCGGCGGCGTGGCCGCGACGCTGATCGACAATGGCATGCCCTGCGTCATCCTGCGTGCCGAGGACATGGGCATAAGGGGCGACGAGGATCGCGAGGCGCTCGACGCCGATGCGGCCTTCAAGGCCCGGGTGGAGGCGATCCGGCGCGCCGCCGGCCCGATGATGAACCTGGGCGACGTCACCGGGCTGTCGGTGCCCAAGATGGTGCTGGTGTCCGCGCCGAAGGCCGGCGGCGCCATCGCCACGCGCTGCCTCATCCCCCACCGCGTCCATGCCTCGATCGGCGTGCTCGCCGCGGTGACGGTGGCGACGGCCTGCCTGCTGGAGGGCTCGCCCGCCGCGGCGCTGGCCGCGGTGCCGGATGGGCGCCGCAAGACGCTCGGCATCGAGCATCCGACCGGCATCACCGACTGCGTGGTGGAGATCGACGATGCCGGCGCGGTGACCAGCGCCGCCATGCTGCGCACCGCCCGCAAATTGTTCGACGGCCGGCTCTTTGCGTGAACAGATAAGATGATGGAGAGGAGCATGCATGCGAGGACCAGCCTGGAGGCGGGCGAGATGAAGGACGTCATGGACCGGCCCGCCCCAAGGCGCTTCGGCGTGTTCGGCCAGCTCTGGTTCCAGGTCCTCGTCGGCACCGCGATCGGCATCGCGCTGGGCCATGTCCTGCCGGCCAGCGGCGTCGCCATGAAGCCGCTGGGCGATGCCTTCATCGCGCTCATCCGGATGATGATCGGGCCGGTGATCTTCTGCACCGTGGTCCACGGCATCGCCGGCATGAACGACATGAAGAGCGTCGGCCGCATCGCGCTCAAGTCGATCGTCTATTTCGAGGCCATCACCATCCTCGCGCTGGTCGTCGCGCTGGTGGCGGTGGACCTGTGGCGGCCGGGCGCGGGCATGAACATCGATCCCGCGACGCTCGACGCCAAGTCGGTCGCCACCTACCTGCACACCGCCCAGGAACAGAGCATCTCGGGCTATCTGCTCCACATCATCCCCAAGACCTATTCGTCGGCCTTCACCGACGGCGAGGTGCTGCAGGTGCTCTTCATCTCCGTGCTGTCGGGCATCGCGCTCGCCGCGATGGGGGAGCGCGGCAAGCCCGTCGTCTCGCTGGTCGAGGCGCTGTCCGGCGCCTTCTTCAAGATCGTCGGCTACATCATGTATTTCGCGCCGCTGGGCGCGTTCGGCGCGATCGCCTTCACGGTCGGCAAGTTCGGCTCCGCCTCCCTGCTGTCGCTGGGCGAACTGATCGGCGAATTCTTCATCGTCTGCGCCCTGTTCACCGCCGTCGTGCTGGGCCTGGTCGCGCGGTTCGTCGGCGTCAGCCTGTGGCGCCTGCTCGTCTATATCCGGGACGAGATCCTCGTCGTCGCCGCCACCACCTCCACCGAGACGGTGCTGCCGCGCGTGATGCAGAAGATGCGCGATGCGGGCTGCAAGGAGAGCGTCGTCGGCTTCGTGGTGCCGGCGGGCTATTCCTTCAACCTGGACGGCACGTGCCTCTATCTGGTGACGGTGGCGGTGTTCCTCGCCCAGGCGACCAACACCCATCTCACGGTCTGGCAGGAGCTCGGGCTGATCGCGGTGCTGCTGCTCACCTCCAAGGGCGCGGCGGGCGTCGCGGGGGCGGCCTTCGTGGTGCTGGCGGCGACGCTCAGCACGACGGGCACGATCCCGGTCGCCAGCATCGCGCTCATCCTGGGAATCCACCGCATCCTCGCCGAGGGGCTCACCTTCGTGAACCTTGTCGGCAACTGCCTGGCGGCCGTCGTCGTGGCGCGCTGGGAGGGGGCGGTCGACGACCGGCGGCTGGCGGAAACCATTGGCAGCGCGGCGTTGCGCCGCCAGCATCTGGCCACCGCCTGAACCCACCCAAGGGGCCGGGGCCCGCCCCGGCTCCCGAAGCCGAACCCGAACGGACAGCGCACCGGTCCCCCGAAGACCGGGCAGGAGAGGTTTGTGTCCAAGCTCATGACGATCGCGGCCCTGATGGCCGCCGCCGCCGGCTCCCGCGCGGCCTGTGCCCAGATATCCGAAAGCGCGCCCACCACGGCCAAATATCCCGGTCCGTCCGAACGGCCCGATGGCCCCGTCGGCCGCTTCCAGAAGGACAATCCGCTCGGCAACGTCGTGCGCGACCTGCGGGACGAGGGCGTCACGCTGGACGGCGCCTATGTCGGCAACCTGGCGGGCAACCCCGTCGGCGGCGTCAGCCACGGCTTCGCGGAATCGCACTGGATCGATTTCTCGGCCGATCTCGATCTGGGCAAGCTGATCGGCCTGTCCAACACGCACATCTATGCGCGCGCGGCGGATTTCGAGGGCGACAATCTGGCGCAGACCAATATCGGCAGCTCGGTCAGCTTCCAGCAGACCTGGCGCCCGGTGCCCGGCTGGCGCCTGACCCAGCTGGACATCGAGCATGATTTCGGCCGGCTCAAGGTCATTGCCGGCCGCTCGGCGCTCAACACCTATTTCGGCGCGTCTCCGCTCAACTGCGTGTTCATGAGCAACACGGCCTGCCTCACCGCTTATGGCCCGATCACCGCGATCGGCATCACCGCCTTCCCCAATTCGTCGTGGATGGGGCTGATGAAATACCGCTTCTCGAACAAGACCTACATCCAGGCCGGCGTGTTCGACTATAACAACAACCTCAATCTCGCGGGCAAGGCGGGCACGGATTTCTCCTTCTTCAAGGGCACCGGCAAGCTGATCGGCGTGGAGACGGGGTATGAGACGAGCTTCGCGAACGATCGCTATCCGCGGCGCTATCGCATCGGCATCGACATCAACACCGATCCCGGCACCAGCCCGCTCTACGATCGCAACGGTCATCCGGCCGGGATTTCCGGCCTGCCCCGCGCAGCGCAGACCGGCACGAAGATCGGCATCTATGCGCTGGCCGACCAGACCATCTCCCGGCCCGATCCGCACAGCCCGCGCAACCTCGCCGTCTTCGGACGCCTTTTCTACAATGCCGGCGCGGATTCCACGATCGACTGGTTCGCCTCCGCCGGCTTCGTGAAGACCGGAACCTTCCAGGGTCGGGACAACGACACGATCGGCTTCATCGTCTCCAACACCCATTTTTCGGACGCCGAGGTCGAATATCTGCGGGAATTGCGCGCCAAGGCCGGCGGTCGCGGCACGCCGCCGCGCGACGAGATCATCGGCGAGATCAATTACGGCTTCGCGGTCGCGCCGGGCGTCCGGCTGTTGCCGAACCTGCAATATGAGATCCATCCCGATCCGATCAACGCGACAAAGTATCCCAGGGACATTCCGTCGGCGATCGTCGTCGGGTTGCGGATCGACGTCCGGTTCGCGCAGTTGCTGACCGGATCAAAATAGACGGGACGGTCACGCTGGACCACGATGGGCGGGGTGGCCGTGCTCGGCACCTTGCAGTCCAACATATTCGTGCACCCGTAATATTGTAAGCAGCGTCCAATAGATTGGATGCTCAGCGCTACTTTGAACCATGATACGGAAGATCATGGAAATTGGCTCTTTTGGACGAAACTGAAATATTTACGATCATGTCTCGATCACGCTGATCGCAAATTCTGATCTGGCGCGCGCAGTGCTTCCCCGCCAGAGGGCGCGTCCGTCCCCTTCCTCGCGAACGATTCTCGTCGTTCGAATGTCTCATCAGCATGCCCGGGAGTTGCGCGTGCCTCGTCTGTCCGCCCAATCGACATCCTTCACTCCGCGGTCGTCGGCACCCAGCCGCTCCACGACCACGCATTGCATCTGGACGATCGCCAGCAACCGATATTCGCCCGATCGCGCCAATATCGACGCGATCCACGACCAGAGCGTCTTCACCTTCAACGAGGGCAAGGTCGTCATCGAGGCGCAATACGCCAATCTCGCGCGCTTCCCGGAGCATCGCGTGGTCGACATCCATGTCGACCTGGCGGCCGATCGCGTGCGGCGGATCGTCGACAGGCTGGCGAAGGACAGTTCGCACGCCCCGGCGCGATGACCCTCTGAAAGACGCGCTCATGGTCTTCGAAAACGCCGCGGCGGGCGTCCGCCTGCGCGCGACTCCCATCGTCCGCGACAGCGGAGACACCATCGGCCGGTATGACCACGCCTTCATCGCGGTCAGCCTCTTCAACAGCTATTACTCGACCCGGCGGCTGGAGACGCTGATCCGTTGGGCGAACCACGCCTTCGCCAGTTCGCACCTGCCCATCTTCGATCTTCCGCATGCCTACACGCTGTCGGCGCAGCGGGGCTCGTCCGACGGCGTTGTCCGCCGCGTCCTCGAGGAGGGGCGGAAGCTGCGCAACCGGGTCGCGAAGATCCGCGCCGGTCACGCGATCGACGGACGGAGGCACAAGATCCTGTCGTGGACCGACCTCGTCGCCAATCGGGATTACATGACCGTCCGGACCGATGTCGAACGGGCCTATCTCGAAGACAGGAGGCTTCGCGATGCCTGCCTCGACATGGCCGGCACGCTGGTCGCGACACCGGCGGGCGACGGCTCTCATGGGGAATCGGCGCGGCGGCTCGCCGTTCGCTATCTTCTCGACGAATTGCCGCTGCTGGTCGACAGCCCTCGCATTCTCGGCGCCCCCGCATCGGCCTTCCTCTACCATCGGGCGCCCGCGCTGATGACGGACCTCTTCGGCGGCCGCTTCACGCTGAAGCCGTCCGAATTCCAGGGATATTTTGTCGTGGAGGATGACAGGGAGGCCCGTCCGGCCGCTCGTCCGGATGATCCGGAGCACGCGCCCTTCGCGCCGGAGCACGCAAGGATGACGGAAGACGCGATCTGAAGGCGCGCATGGGCGGAGCCGCGGGCCACGTCGCGCCGGTCGCAATCCATCCTGCTGCCGGGATCCGGATGGTCGGGCTCGAAACCCATTGTCGCTTCTGACATGGTGCGCCGGCCGGGCGCTGTCGAAGGAGAGGAGCGATGCACATCGAAACGGCCGCGCCGGTCGCCAGGGATATCAGGGGGAGCCGGCCCGTCCACGCCGCCTGGACGCTGGCGGCGACGATGCTGGCATCCAGCCTCGCCTTCATCGACGGCTCGGTCACCAATGTCGCGCTCGCCGCGATCGGGAAGAGCTTCGGCGGCAGCGCCGCCGACCTGCAGTGGACGATCAACGCCTATATGCTGCCGCTCTCCGCGCTCCTGCTGCTGGGCGGCGCGGCCGGCGACCATTTCGGCAGGCGGAGGATGCTGGTGGCCGGCGTCGCGCTCTTCGCGCTGGCGTCGCTGGCCTGCATGGCCGCCCCCACCCTGCCCGTCCTGCTCGGCGCGCGCGGCGTCCAGGGCATCGGCGCGGCGGTGCTGATGCCCAACAGCCTGGCGATCCTCGGCGCCTCCTTCTCCGGCGAGGAACGCGGCCGGGCGGTCGGCACCTGGGCGGCGGCCGGCGCGATCGCCTCGGCTTTCGGCCCGCCGATCGGCGGCTGGCTCGTCGATGCCGTCGGCTGGCGCGCGATCTTCGCGATCAACCTGCCAGTGTCGGCGGCCGCGATCATCGTCGCGCTCCGCCATGTCGAGGAGAGCGCGGCCGGCGAGCAGCCGCTCGACGCATGGGGCGCCGGACTGGCGACGCTGGCGCTCGGCGTGCTGACCTGGGCCCTCACCATCTGGTCGAGCCACCATGTCGCCACCGCGTCCGTGCAGGTGACGGCAATCGCGGGGCTGCTCCTGCTCGCGGCCTTCCTCGCCGTCGAGCATCGGCGCGGGGAGGCGGCGATGCTGCCGCTCGCCTTGTTCGGATCGCGCCCGTTCGTGGGGCTCACCCTCCTCACCTTCCTGCTCTACGGCGCGCTCGGGGGGATGTTCGTCATCCTGCCCTACACGCTGATCGTCGCCGGCCATTACACGCCGCTGCAGGCCGGGCTCGCGCTCCTCCCCTTCTCGATCGTGATCGGAACCGTCTCCCGCATCATGGGGCGGCTGTCGGAACGGCTGGGGCCGCGGGGGCCGCTCAGCATCGGCCCGATCGTCACCGCGGCCGGCTTCGCGCTGATGGCCTGGCTCGATCCCGCCGCCGGCTACTGGCTCGGGGTGGCGCCCGGCCTGATCGTGGTCGCGCTCGGCATGGCGGGCGCGGTCGCGCCGCTGACCACCGCCGTGCTCGCCTCGGTGGACGAGCGCCATACCGGCACGGCATCCGGCTTCAACAGCGCGATCTCCCGCACGGGCGGGCTCATCGCCACCGCCCTGTCGGGGGCCGTGATCGCGAACCGGGCATCCGATCTGCTGCCGGCCTTTCATGGCGCGGCCGTCATCGGCGCGGCGGCGGCGGCGGCATCGGGGCTCGTCGCCTTCCTGACATTGCCGCCTGGGCGCGCCGATTGTTGAGCGCATCGCCCGCGATCGCCCTCCTCCCATGAAATCCGATCACCATCCCCCTCGTTGGACGCTGCTTCCCAGCCGCTGATCTTGTCGCGGGGAAGGCGATCCCGGATTTTGCGCGGCACAGCCTGGAAACTCGCCAAAGAGGAGACGATCGATGACCGACCCGCACGACGCTATTCAGACGACGGAATCGGGCATCCCGGTGTCGAACGGCCAATTTTCGCTGACGGTCGGCGCCGACGGCCCGATCGTCCTGCATGACCATGTGCTGGTGGAGCAGATGGCCGCCTTCAACCGCGAGATGATCCCGGATCGCCAGCCCCATGCCAAGGGCGGCGGCGCCTTCGGCCACTTCCAGGTCACCGCGGACATGCGCCGCTACACCAAGGCGGCCTTCCTGCAGCCGGGTGTGAAGACCGACGTCGTCGTGCGCTTCTCCACGGTCGCCGGCGAAGCGGGCAGCCCCGACACGTGGCGCGATCCGCGCGGCTTCGCGATCAAATTCTACACCGACGACGGCAATTTCGACATGGTGGGCAACAACACGCCCATCTTCTTCATGCGCGACCCGATGAAGTTCCAGCACTTCATCCACACCCAGAAGCGCCGCGCCGACAACGGCCTGCGCGACAACGACATGCAGTGGGATTTCTGGACCCTGTGCCCGGAGACCGCGCACCAGGTCGCCTGGCTGATGGGCGATCGCGGCATCCCGGCCGACTGGCGCCACATGGACGGCTTTTCCAGCCATGCCTATCTGTGGGTCAATGCCGAGGGCGCGCGCTTCTGGGTCCGCTATCACTTCAAGACCGACCAGGGCATCGCATTCCTCACCCAGGCCGAGGCGGACAGGCTGGCGGGCGTCGACGCCGACCATCACCGGCGCGACCTGTTCCAGGCGATCAAGCGCGGCGACTTCCCGAGCTGGACGCTGAAGATGCAGATCATGCCGTATGAGGAGGCGAAGGCGTATCGGCTCAATCCGTTCGATCTCACGAAGGTGTGGCCGCACGCCGACTATCCGCTGATCGAGGTGGGCAAGCTGGTCCTCGATCGCAACCCGACCGATTTCTTCTCCCAGATCGAGCAGGTCGCGTTCGAGCCGAACAATTTCGTGCCGGGAACCGGCCTGTCTCCCGACAAGATGCTGCTGGGCCGGGCCTTCGCCTATGGCGACGCCCATCGCGCTCGCCTCGGCGTCAATTACCGGCAGATCCCGGTCAACCAGCCGAAATGCCCGGTGCACAGCTACACGAAGGGCGGCGCCATGCGGATGCGCACGGTCGCCGATCCGGTCTATGCGCCGAATTCGAAGGGCGGGGCCGTCGCCGATGCGACGCGCTATCCCGAAGACGCCGTCTGGGCCGCCGACGGAGAGTTCATGCGCTCCGCCTACACGCTGCGGAAGGACGATGACGACTTCGGCCAGGCGAACATACTCGTGACGAAGGTGATGGACGATGCCGCCCGCGACCGGCTCGTGAGCAATGTCGCCGGGGCGCTCCTGGGCGGGGTCGAGGAGCCGGTCCTGTCGAGGGCGTTCGATTATTGGTCGAGCATCGACGCCACGATCGGCCAGCGGATCAAGGCCAGGGTCCTCGAACAGAAACAGTAGAAGCCCCTTCCAAGGGGGTGGTGACGGGCCGCGGCCTCTCACCACCCCCTCGTCGGCGGGTGCGCTCTGGATCGTGCTCATCACGGCGAGCCCCGCGCAACTGCCGAGGCTGTCACCCTATCTGGATGCGGAACGCCAGGCCTTTCTTGGGAGCAAGCAAGCGAAAGCAGGCTTGGTGTCCGCTGCACATATCTCGTCACTTGGGCGCGGACAGACGTATTCATATGTGGCTGCGGACTCGACCATGCAGGGGGTGTCCGGCTTGGACGGAAGCGGTGCATCACCTGCATCAGATCCTTTGGGGCTGAACGCGACGTCGCTGGCATGAAGGACATCGGCTAGCCCTTGTGACCGGCGGCCGATGCGCCCGGCGGAGCCTCCGCTGCGCCGTCATCTTGTCGTGGGCACGGAGCAATCGACCGATGGCATCGCCAGCATCACCAATCGGCATGCACGTCCGCCCCTCCCCTTTCCCTAGAGGAATTGTGGCCTTCATCAGCGGGAGTCGAGACATGCCATGCTACGGCTATCAAGGCATCGTGCCGGTTGTCGATGCGACCAGCTATATCCACCCCCTCGCATCCCTCATCGGCGACGTGTTCGTGGGTCCCGGCTGCTTTATCGGGCCCGGCGCGTCGCTTCGCGGCGACTTCGGGCGGATCATCATCGAAGGGGACAGCTCGCTGCAGGACAATGCGACCGTCCACGCCAACCAGCCTCGCGACACCATCATCCGGCGGGGTGCGACGATTGGCCATGGGGCCATCGTCCACGGCTGCGAGATTGGCGAGAACACCCTGATCGGAATGAATGCGGTGATACTCGACGACGCGATCATCGGCCCGGAAAACCTGATCGCGGCGCTCGCTCTGGTGAAATCGGAGGTCCGGACACCCGCCCGGAGCCTCGTCATCGGCAATCCTGCGACGATCGTCAGAACCTTCGAACCCCACGAAGTCACCTGGCGCAATGACGATGACGGGGAATATCAGAAACTGGCGCGGGCCGCGCTCACCGATCTGATTGAGACCGAGCCGCTCCGGCATGCAGACGACACGCGACAGGCCAGCCGCATGCAATCGGACGCGATCGCCGTTCGGCTGTCCGGCGAGACCGCGAGCATTCGGCAGCGGCGCTCCGCCATGCAGATCGAGTGAGGCGCTACGCGGCGCCGGCATCGAGTTCGCTGGCGCTCGGCAGACGGAGCGCCGGGTTGAGACGAGCGAGGCTCCCGATCCCGGCGAGGATCGCCAGCGCGCTCGCCGCCAGGGCCGGCCCCCGCGCCTCGCCGATCCCGAACGCCAGAAGGGCCGCGAGGATGGTCGCGCCCAACGTCTGGCCGGTCAGTCGCGCCGTGGAGATCAACCCGCCCGCCGAAGCGGCACGATGGCGCGGCGCGGAGCCTATGACCAAGCGGGCGTTGGGCGTGAAGAACAGGCCGAAGCCCACGCCGCAGAGCGCCATTCGCCATCCGATATCGATCATCCCCGGCTGAACGGGCAGAAAGGCGACGAGCAGCATCGCCGCCACCGCGATGGCCATGCCGACGGCACCCAGCAGGCCGGACGGCACGCGATCCGAGAGCACGCCGGAGGCCGGCGCCACGACGATCATCACCACCGGCCAGGAGGCCATGATCCCGCCAATCTCCCGGGGGCTGAAGCCATAGAGATGCTGGAGGCGGAACGGCATCGAGAGCGTCAGCAGCATCGCGGCCATGAACGCCGCGAGCGAGCTGGCGCAGGACAGGCCCACGACCGGCAGCCTGAGCAGATCCAGCGGCATGATCGGATGCGATTGGGCCAGTTCGTGCCGCACGAACAGGATCGCGAACAGCAGCCCCGCGAGAGTGATCGCCGCGGAGACGACCGGCGACCCGCCATGCACGCCCGATTCCAGGCCGGAGATGGTGAGGCCGAACGTGACGGCGCAGAGGAAGGCCCCGACGCCGTCATAATCCATATCGTGCGGCGGCACGTCCGGAAGCGTGGAGCGGCCCAGCACCAGCGAGAGCAAGGCGAACGGCACCCCGGCGGCGAACACCCAGGGCCAGGGCGCGATCCCCAGGATCAGGCCGCCGGCGGTGGGCGCCAGCGCGCCCGACACGGTGGCGCACACGGTGTTGAGCGCCAGGCCCCGGCCCAGCATCGAATGCGGGTAGATGTGGCGGATCATCGCAGACATCACGGATATGGTCGCCGCCGCGCCCAGCCCCTGGACCGCGCGCGCGACCAGCAGGAATGGCAGGCTGTTGGCGAAGAAGCACAGCAAAGTCGCCACGGCGAAGACGACCTGGCCGAGCTGGTACAGCCGCTTGAGCCCGACCTTGTCGCCCAGCGCCGAGAAGGGCAGCAGCGTCATCACCAATGTCAGCTGGTAGACGGTGACGACCAGCACCGCCGCCGAATTGTCCACGCGGAGATCACGCGCGATGGTGGGGAGCGCGACATTGACGATCGCTCCGTCGATCGTGGTGAGCACCGTGCCGAGCGAGATCGCGGCGATGGCGAGCCCGCGCCTCGATGCCGACAGCGCCATGTCCGTCACGATCGCGGACCGGCGCCATCCGCCGGCGCATGGCGTTCGAGGCAGGGGAGGGCGGGCGGTGGGAAACGGATGGTCGGCATCGCACCGTCGATGCCAAGCGGCGGCCGATCGTACCAGCCATTCTTTATAGTCTAGCAATATTACGTCATTTCGAGAGTTTCTCGTCAACGCCACATAACTGGCTCTAAAACAGTCCTATTGAAGCGATCGATGCTCCGCTTCGATAGCAGCGATCACGAAACGCGGCGCCTCGTATCTCCGGTCGACACTAGAGTGACGCACGATCCGGACCATCCACGGTCACCGGGGCGAGAGGACCGATGCCGGAGCTATTACGCGGAAAGACCGCTCTCGTCACCGGGGCCAGCCGGGGCATCGGCCTCGCCATCGCACAGCGACTGGCCGCCGAAGGCGCCACGATCCTGCTGGCCGCCCGCCCCTCCGCCGCGCTCGACGAGGCCGTGCGCGGGATCGCCGCCGCCGGTGCCCGCGCGATCCCGCTCGCGACCGACCTCGCCGATGACGGGCAGGTCGCCACGCTGGCCCGGCGCGCCGAACGGGAAGCCGGCGGGATCGACATCCTCGTCAACAATGGCGGCGCCGCCACCTATGCGCCTTTCGCGGACTTGCCGACGGATGCCATCGACCGGATGCTCCACCTCTACCTGCGGATCCCGATCCTGCTCTCGCAGGCCGTGCTGCCGATGATGAAAGCTCGGGGAGAAGGCTGGATCGTCAATATTGGCTCGATCACGGCCCTGCCCCCAGCCCGCCCCTATACGGAGGCGTCGAAAGCGGGCACGGACATCGCCTATGCCGCCGCCAAGGCCGGGCTGATGCGCTTCACGCTGGGCCTCGCCGCCGCGGCCCTGGCCGATGGTGTCGCGGTCAACATGGTCAGCCCCTCCACCGCGATCCGCACGCCCGGCGCCGACGCGCTGCTGCCGAAGACCTATCCCACCGAGCGGGTGGAATATCTCGCCGAGACGGTGCTCGCCATGTGCCACCGCCCGGCGCGCGAGCGGACCGGGCTCACCGCGTTCAGCATGCACTATCCCTGGGCGACAGGCCTGCCGGTCCGCGGCCTCGACGGGCGCGGGACGCTCCCGGCGGCCGAGCCGCCCCGCTGGCGCCACCCCGCCACGCCCGAGGCCGGCGACGAACTCAGCGCGCGGATTGCGGAGCCGGCATGAAAGCGGCGGTGATCGACGGCTATGGCGGCGCGGCCGCCGTCCGCATCGCGGATCTGGCGCCGCCCGTGCCGGGGCCGGGCGAGATCGGCGTCGCGGTGCATGCCGCCGGACTCAACCCGGCCGACTGGAAGCTGGCCGAGGGCTGGCTCGCGTCCGCCTTCACGCCGCCCTTCCCCTACGCGCTGGGTTTCGACGCGGCGGGGATCGTCTCCGCGCTGGGCGATGGCGTGACCGGCCACCGGATCGGCGATCGGGTCGTCGCCAAGACGGCCGTCGGGCGCGGCGGCGCGGGTGGCTGCGCGGGCCAGGTGACCGTGGCCGCGCATCTCGCCTGCCGCCTGCCCGACGCGCTGGGCTTCGCCGAGGCCGCCGCCCTCCCCACCGCCGGGATCACCGCCTGGGAGGCCCTGTTCGAGGCCGGCCGGCTCGGGAAGTGGCAATCGATCCTCGTCCATGGCGGTGCCGGCGGCACCGGCAGCTTCGCGATCCAGCTCGCGCGCATGGCCGGCGCCCGGATCGCCGCCACGGCAAGCCCGCGCAACCACCCCTATCTCCTGGCGCTCGGCGCGGACTGCGCGATCGACTATCGCGACGATATGTCCGCCGCCATGCGCGCGCGCTTTGGCGGACAAGTCGATCTCCTGCTCGATACGGTGGGCCAGGGCGCGCTCGATCGCCCGCTCGACCTGATCCGGGATGGCGGCGCGCTCGTCGTCATCGGCACGCTGATTGCCGACGAACCGCGTCCCCCGAGGCACGAAGCCTCGCGCCGCGACATCTCTGTCGTCACCGCCATGTCCAGCCGCGAGCGCGAAGGCACCCAGCTGCGCGCGCTGGTCGATGCGCTCGGCTCGGGCCGCATCCAGCCGCCGGCGATCGAGACCATGCCGCTGGCGAGCGTGGCCGGCGCGCTCTCCCGTCTCAAGGAAGGGCATGTCCGCGGCAAGCTCGTGCTGCTGCTCGACGAGGCGGACCGGGCATGATCTACCTGTGCGACCAGCTGGTCTCGCGAGCCGGCGAGGGCGAGGCGCTGCATCGCCTCTATCGGGAGGACTATGTCCCCGGCGCCGCCCTGCGGGGCATGGAGCTGGTCCACAGCCTCGTGTCACCGCCGTTCTGGCTCGACGATGGCGCCAATCTGCTGATGTTCCTCTGGCGGCTTCCCGACGTCGAGGCCTTCTGGCGCAAGAACGATCTCGGCCGCCGCGATCCGGCGGTGCGGGACTGGTGGGCGAAGGTCGATCGGCTGGCCGCCTCGCGCCGCCGCGACACGCTGGCCGATCCCGGCGATTTCGCGAGGCTGGCCGATGGCTGAGCTGGTCGCCCTGCTCACGCTGCGCTGCCCGGTCGAGGAGGCGATGGCGCGGATCGCCATCCCGGCCCTGGTCCGGCCATGCCTTCCGGGCGGCCGCAATGCCGGCGATCTTCTCATCCGCATGACGGTCGACAGGCCGCCACGGCTGGAGGATCTCGGGCTTAGCAAGGATCTCGTCGAGGCCGATGACGGCGCGCTGTTCGAGCGCGTGGCCGGCGCAGGCGACGCCTGCGCCGCCCCCATCCATCGCACTGCCCTGTTTCATGCCGTCCGCGATCCGTCGCCCGATCGCCTCGCCCGCTTCGAGGCCGAGCTGGCCGCCATGCCGCGCCGCACGGATTTCATGCGCGGCTGGATGCTGGGCCGCGTCACCAGGGCGTGGGGGCGCTTCGCCTGGGATTATGTGTGGGAGCAGGGCTATGACCGCCTCGACGATCTCACCGGTCGCTACATGCGCGCGCCCTGCCACTGGGGGCAGGTGGATCGCTGGTTCGATCCCGAGCATCCCGACTGGCTGATCGACCCCCACCTCGTCCACGCTTTCTGCCGCACCGGCATCGGAGCCTCCGCATGAGCGATCTCCAAACCTTGCTCGACCTGCGCGCGATCGAGATGGTCTATTACCGATATTGCGAGGTGATCGACGCCAAGGAGTTCGATCGGCTCGACGAGGTGTTCACGGCGGATGCGGTGGGCGATTACCGCAGCGCCAACGGCATCCTGCAGCAGGGGGTGGCGCCGCTGGCCGACCGGCTCTTCCGGGGCATCGGGCCGGGATCGGATTGCGGAGCGACCCGGCACAACGTCACCAATATCCGCACGGCGATCGAGGGTGACGAGGCCACGTCCCGCGCGCATTTCTACGCGGTCCATGCCGGGCTGAACGCCCATGCGGGCCAGCGCTACACCTGCTGGGGCGAATATGCGGATCGCTGGGTCCGCACGCCGGCCGGCTGGCGCGTGGCCGAGCGGCAGTATCGGAACTTCCTGACCGAGGGCCCCGTCGCGATCATCCGGGCCATGACGGGGGCGCGGCCTTGACCGCCCTGCCCTTCGCCCTCGCCCCGCGCATGGCGACATTGGGCGGCTCCGAGATCCGCGAGCGGATGAAGCGGCTCGGCGAGCGCGAGCTGATCCATCTCGGCGGCGGCCTGCCCGATCCCACTCTGTTCCCGACCGCGCGCTTCGCCGAGGCGGCCACCGCGATCCTCTCCGACCCGGCCCGGGCGCGCATCGCCCTCTCCTACGCGCCGAGCGAAGGCCACGGTCCGTTGCGCGAATGGATCGCCGCCCGGATGACCGCGCGCGGCGCCCCGTGCCGGACCTCCAACATCCTCGTGACGACCGGTTCGCAGCAGGGGCTCGACCTCGTCGCCAAGCTGGTGCTGTCGGCGGGCGATACGGTGATGCTCGAACTGCCGAGCTTCATCGGCGCGCTGCGGGCCTTCGACATCCAGCAAGTCCGTTATGCCGGCATTCCCGAAACGGATCGCCTGCCCGATCCCGCGCCGCGCCTGGCCTATGCCGGGCCGGATTTCCGCAACCCGACCGGCACCTGCCTCAGCCTCGCCGAACGCGACCATCTGCTCGATCTCGCCGATGCCGGCGCGATGCCGGTGCTGGAGGACGGCTGCTACGAGGATCTTCGCTACGAGGGCGCGCCCCTTCCCTCGCTGCTGGCGCTCGATATCGAGCGCCGAGGCGGGATCGAGCGGAGCCGGGTGATCCATGCCGGCACTTTCTCCAAGCTGATCGCCCCGGCATTGCGCGTCGGCTGGATCGCCGCGGCGGAGCCTGTCATCGCCCGCCTGACCCTGCTCAAGCAAGCCGCCGACCTGGCCAGCGGCACGCTCGACCAGATGATCGCGCTCGCCCTGGCACAGGATCTCGACGCGCTGACGGAGCCGCTGCGCACCGCCTATCGCGACCGGCGCGACGCGATGCTCGCGGCGTTGGCCGAGCACATGCCGGAGGGCGTTGGCTGGAGCCGGCCCGAAGGCGGCCTCTACATCTGGCTCACCCTCCCCGAGACGATCGACGGCAGCCTGTTCGCCGAGCGGGCGCTGGCCGAACAGAGCGTCGCGACGATCTCGGGCGGCGCCTTCTATCCCGTCGAGGCCCAGCGCAACACGCTGCGGCTGAGCTTCTCGCTCGCCAGCATCGACGGCGCCCGCGAAGGCATCCGCCGGCTCGGCCGGCTCGCCCGTGACATGGCGGGCTAGAGTGCCGCGACCGCGACGATCTCCAGCGCATAATCCGGCGACGCGAGCACCGTCTGCATCGTGGTGCGGGCCGGTGCCGCCCCGGCGGGAAGCCAGCGATCCCACACCGCATTCACCTCGGGCAGGTGGGCGATGTCGGCGAGCAGCAACGTCACCGAGAGCAGCCGGTCGCGCCCGCTGCCGGCCTCGGCCAGCAGGGCGTCGATGCGGGCCAGCGCTTCCTCGGCCTGTGCGCGGACGCCCTGCCCCCGCGCGTCGATCGCGACCTGCCCCGACAGATAGACGCGGTCGCCATGCGCGACCGCCATGCTCAGGCGCGGGGTCTCGCCCAAGCGCCGGATCGTCTCCACCATTCTGTCTTTCCTCCCGCATCGCCCCGCCCGGCAAGGAGCGCCCATGACGATCATTCAGTCCCGCGAACAGACGATCCAGGTGATCCGGATCGCCTATCCGCCGATGAACATCCTGTCGATCCAAGGCGGCGTGGTCCAGTCGCTCACCGAGGCGGTGCGCGCCGCGATCGCCGATCCCGCGATCGAGGGCATCGTTCTGGCCGGGGACGGCAAGCTCTTTTCGGCCGGCGCCGACATCGGCGATTTCGATGGCGATCCGGCCGCGCTCGGCGCGATGCGCGTGCTGATGGACACGATCGAGGGCGCGCCCAAGCCGGTGGTCGCGGCGATCCACGGCATGGCGCTGGGCGGCGGGCACGAACTGGCGCTGGCCTGCCACTATCGCGTCGCCACCGCCGACGCGCAGCTCGGCTTTCCCGAGATATCGCTCGGCCTGCTGCCGGGCGCGGGCGGCACGCAGCGCCTTCCTCGCCTGATCGCGCCGGAAGCGGCGATCGCGATGATGCGGAGCGGCGGGCCGGTCTCCGCCGCGAAGGCACCGGAAGGCCTCGTCGATCGCATCGTCGAGGGCGATCCCGTGGCCGCCGCCATCGCGTTCCTGCGCGACGCGGCCCCCGCCGCCGACCCGGTCGGCCAGCGCGCCGCGAGGCCGGGCCTTGCCGAGGCCGTGGCGCGCGCGCGGGCCACGCTCGATCCCGCGGCCCGCAATCTCGCCCCCGCCGATATCCTCGATTGCGTCGAAGCGGCCGGCGCCGATCTGCGGGCCGGCCTCGCGCTGGAGGCGGCGCGCTTCGATGCGCTGATGGCCTCCGAAGCGTCGCTCGGGCTGCGGCATGCCTTCTTCGGCCAGCGCAAGGTCGCGCGCATCCCGGGGCTGCCCAAGGATGTCGCGCCACGCGCGATCGATACGGTCGCGGTCGTGGGGGGCGGCCTGATGGGCACCGGCATCGCCACCGCCCTGCTCGCCGCCGGGCTCCGCGTGACGCTGATCGAGCCTCAGGACGCCGCCCGCGCCCGTGCCGAGGCCGCCATCGGCAAGACCTTCGCGCGCGACGTCGAAAAGGGCCGGCTCAGCCCGGAGCAGCGGGGGGAATGCCTCGCCCGCCTCGCCGTGGCCGATGCGCTCGACGCGGCGGCCGGCGCCGATCTCGCGATCGAGGCGGTGTTCGAGGATATGGGGGTGAAGGAACAGGTGTTCCGCGCGCTCGATCGCGTCACCGGGCCGGACGCGATCCTCGCCAGCAACACCTCCACGCTCGATCTTGACGCCATCGCCGCCTTCACCGATCGCCCCGAACAGGTGGTCGGGCTACATTTCTTCAGCCCCGCCAACATCATGAAGCTGCTGGAGGTGGTGCGCGGCGCCAGAACGGCACCCGCCGTGCTGGCGACGGCGATGGCCTTCGCCAAGCGGATCGGCAAGGTGGGCGTCGTCGCCGGCGTGTGCGACGGCTTCATCGGCAACCGCATCTTCGAGGAATATCTGCGCGCGGCCTACGTCCTCGCCGAGGAAGGCGCGATGCCGCAGCAGATCGACGCGGCGATGGAGGCCTGGGGCATGGCGATGGGGCCTTTCCGCACGATGGATCTCGCCGGGCAGGATATCGGCTGGAGCATCCGCAAGCGCCGCGCGATCGAGCATCCCGATCGGCCTTATTCCACCTTTCCCGACAGGATCTGCGAACTGGGACGGTTCGGGCAGAAAGTGGGAAAAGGCGTCTATCTCTACGCCGACGGCCGCACCGCCACGGTCGATCCCGCGATCGACGCGCTGCTCCTCGCGCATTCGGCCGAGCGCGGGATCACGCGCCGTCCGATCGCCGACGAGGCCATCGTCGATCGGCTGCTGCTCGCGATGATCAACGAGGGCGCCAGGATCGTCGAGGAGAGGATCGCCTATCGCCCCGTCGACGTGGATATCATCTATCTGAACGGCTACGGCTTCCCCGCCGATCGCGGCGGGCCGATGTTCGTCGCCGATCGGATGGGGTTGCCGCGCGTCCTGGCGAAGCTGGAAAGTCTGGCGACGCGCGAGGACGGCTGGGCATGGACTCCGGCGCCGCTGATCCGCCAACTTGTCGGGGACGGCCGTTGCTTCGAGGATCTCAATCGATGAACCATCCGCTGATCCCCCGCTCCGAGCTCGATTTCCTGCTGCACGACTGGCTGGACATCGGCGCGCAGCTGGAGCTGGCTGGCTCCGATCATGGGCGCGAGATGATCGACAGCCTCCTCGACCTGACCGAGACGCTCGCGACCGAACATTTCCTGCCGCACTGCAAGGCGGCCGACGCGCAGGAGCCCCGCCTCGATGCCGAGGGCGTCCACATCCACCCCGCGATCGGCGAGGCGCTGCGCCACTATGCCGAGGCCGGGCTGTTCTCCGCCGGCTTCCCGCCCGACCAGGGCGGCCTCGGCCTGCCCTATCTCGCCTGCGCCGCCTCCTTCGCGCAGTTCGCGGCCGCCAATATCGCCACCGCCGCCTATCCGATGCTGACAACAGCCAATGCCCGGCTGATCGTGACCTTCGGCACGCCCACCCAGATCGAGCGCTTCGCGCGGCCTCAGATCGAAGGGCGCTGGTTCGGCACGATGTGCCTGTCCGAACCGCAGGCCGGATCGAGCCTCGCCGACGTGCGCACCCGCGCCGAGCCGGAGGGGGAGGACGAGCATGGCCGGCGCTTCCGCCTGACCGGCAACAAGATGTGGATCTCGGGCGGCGATCAGGATGCGAGCGAGAATATCGTGCACCTCGTCCTCGCCAAGGTGCCCGGCGCCGATGGCCGGCTGATCGAGGGCACGCGCGGAATCTCGCTGTTCATCGTGCCCAAATTTCTGCCGGACGGCGCACGCAACGACGTCGCCGTCGCCGGGCTCAACCACAAGATGGGCTATCGGGGCACCGCCAACTGCCTGCTCAACCTCGGCGAGACGGGCGGCGCGACCGGATGGCTGGTCGGCGAGGTCGGCGACGGGCTGCGCCAGATGTTCCAGATGATGAACGAGGCGCGCATCGGCGTCGGCATCGGCGCCGCCGCGCTCGGCGTCCGGGCCTATCGCCATTCGGTGGCCTATGCCGGCCAGCGCGCGCAGGGCCGCCCGATCGGCGTGCGCGACGGTGCGCCGGTGCCGATCATCGCGCATCCCGACGTGCGCCGGATGCTGCTCCAGCAGAAAGTCTATGCCGAGGGCGCGCTCGCGCTCTGCCTGTATTGCGCGCAGCTGGTCGACACGCATGACGATCCGGCGTCGGCCGCGCTGCTCGGCCTCCTCACGCCGGTCGCCAAGACCTGGCCTTCCGAATATGGCCTCGCGGCCTGCGACATCGCGATCCAGATCCATGGCGGCTACGGCTACACGCGCGATTTCGACGTCGAGCAGCTCTATCGCGACAATCGGCTGAACCCCATTCACGAGGGCACCACCGGCATCCAGGGGATCGACCTGCTGGGCCGCAAGATCCTGCGCGACGACGGCAGCGGCTTCACGGAGCTGCTGGGGCGGATCGAGGCCACCCGGCGGCGCGCGCATCACGATCCCCTGCTCGCCCCCCTCGCCGATCGGCTCAGCGAAGCCTGGGCGCGGATCGAGGACAGCATCGCGCGCCTGCGGACCGTCGAGGGCGTCACCGCCTATGACAATGCCACGCCCTTCCTCTGGGCGTTCGGCCATGCCGTGCTCGGGTGGCTGTGGCTCGACGTCGCGGCGCGGGCCGGGTCGCTCGACGCGCTCGATCCTGGTTTCCGCGCCGGCAAGCTCCATGCCTGCCGCTTCTTCTTCGAAAGCGAGCTGCCCAAGGTGGAGGCGTGGCTGGCGCCGGTGACGGCGCTCTCCGACGTCGCGGCCAGCACGACGCCGGAGATGTTCTGATCGCCCTCAGCCGTGGGCGGGCTGCTGGTCCGTCCTCGGATCCGTATTGCTGAGATAGCGCAGGCCCACCACGACCGCCCCGGCACAGGCCACCAGCGCGAGCAGGCCGATGAAGGCGATCGTGTTGCGCAGGCCGAAGACGAGGATGACCGGCCCCAGCACGAGGGGATTGATCGCGTCCGCGATGAACTGGCAGCTCACGACTAGGCCTGCCGCCGCGCCACGCACCGCTGGCGCGGCGCGTTGCAGCAACAGGCTTCCCTGATACGGGAACAGCAGCCCGTTGCCGGCACCGAGAATGCCGAGCGCCAGCGCGATGCCGCCGATCCCCTGCGCCGTACCGAGCAGCAGCAGCCCGCTTCCCATCACGAGCAGGATCAGGGCCGGCACGAGCCGCGCGCCGAGCAGCTTGCGCACGAAGGGGAAGCAGAAGGCCGCAATCACCAGCATCGCCTGGTTGATGCCCATGAACTTGGCGCGGCCGGCGGCGCTCGCGATGCCGCTGTCGGCGAGCACGAAGGTGGATTGCGAGTTGGTGGTGAAGGCGGTGATGTTGATCAGCACCACGAAGAGGAACAACGGCCAGAGCGCCACCAGCGCGGTCCAGCGGCTCACCGACTGCCCTGCCGCGGCTGCGGCCCGGGGTCTGGATGCCGACGTGCAGGTGAGGACCAGCAGCAGCATCACCGCCGCGATCACCGGAAAGATCAGGAAGCTCGTACGCCAGCCGATATGATCAGCCACGGCGCCCGAGGCGATCATCGCGATGATGCCCAGGGCCGAGGAGCTCGCCGTCGCCCAGCCCAGCACGCGCGGCCGCCGCGACGGCGCGACCCGCTCGCCGACCAGCGCCGTGGAAGCGGCACCCATGCAGGCGGAGATCATGCCCATCAGAAGACGCGAGCCGATCAGCACGGGCATGGTGGCTATCGCACCCAGCGCACCGATGACGGCGTAGAGCATCAGGGCACCGATGAAGACGGTGCGCGGCGAAACATGCGCGAAGATCATCGTCGACAGCAGGCCGCCGAGCACCAGCCCGAGCATCGGCACCGCGATCAGGATCTGGATGGAATAAGCGGCGTTGGCGCCCGCCATGTCCCTGGCGATGTTGGGCAGGATCGGGATGATCACGGTCAGCATCGAGCCGACCAGGAAGGAGCCGATCGCGAGGACCGCTACGCCCAGCGACCTGCGGAACGATCCCGGCGTGTCGTCCTCGACATAATCATCGGCCGATTGAAGCTGCATGCCACTCTCTCCATTCCTCGTCGGCCCCCGGGAAGCCGCGCGGCGCATCTTCGGCGCCATGGACAGGTTACAGACAATCGAGACGAAATCGCGACCCCAGTCGGGATCGCAGGCATCGAAATCCGCGAACGCTCCGCGTCAGGCGCGCGGCGCGGCGTGCGCCTTCTGCTCCATCCGCGCGATCGCCCGGTTGTGCACCTCGTCGGGCCCATCGGCGAAGCGCAGCGAGCGGGCCAGCGCATAGGCCGCCGCGAGCGGAAAATCGTCCGACACGCCGCCGCCGCCATGCGCCTGGATCGCATCGTCGATCACGGCCAGCGCCGCGCGCGGGCCCGCCACCTTGATCATCGCGATCTCGCGCTGCGCCGCCTTGTTGCCGGCCTTGTCCATCATGTCGGCCGCCTTGAGGCACAGCAGCCGGGTCATGTCGATGTCGATGCGCGCCCGCGCGATGCGCTCCTCCCAGACCGACTGGTCGATCACGCGCTTGCCGAACGCCTCGCGCGAAGCCAGGCGCCTGACCATCGCCTCCAGCGCCATTTCCGCGAGGCCGATGGTCCGCATGCAGTGATGGATGCGCCCCGGCCCCAGCCGCCCCTGCGCCACCTCGAAGCCGCGCCCTTCGCCCAGCACCATGTTGGCCGCCGGAACGCGGACGTTGTCGAGGAGGATCTCGCAATGGCCGTGCGGCGCATCGTCGAACCCGAAGACCGGCAAGGGCCGCTTCACCGTAACGCCGGGCGCGTCGATCGGCACCAGGATCTGGGCATGGCGCGCATGGCGCGGCGCGCCGGGATCGCTCTGCCCGAGGACGATCATGAGCTGGCAGCGCGGATCGCCGGCGCCCGAAATCCACCATTTGCGGCCGTTGACGACATAATCGTCACCGTCGCGCTCGATGCGCGTGGCGATGTTGGTCGCGTCCGAGCTTGCCACCTCGGGCTCGGTCATCGCGAAGGCCGAGCGGATCTCGCCGGCGAGCAGCGGCTTCAGCCAGCGCGCCTTCTGCTCCGCCGTGCCGTAGCGATGGAGCACCTCCATATTGCCGGTATCGGGGGCCGAGCAGTTGAAGATCTCCGAGGCCCAGGGGATGCGCCCCATCGCCTCGGCGCAAGGCGCATAATCGAGATTGGTCAGCCCGGCACCGTGATAGCCGGCTTCGTCGTGATCGGCCGACGGCGGCAGGAACAGGTTCCACAGCCCTTCGGATTTCGCCTTGGCCTTCAGCTCCTCGATCACCGGAAGCACGCGCCAGCGGGTCGGGCCCTCGGCCAGCTCGGCCTTGTAGCGATCCTGGGCGGGGGCGACATGATCCGCCATGAAGGCGGAGACCCGGCCCAGCCAATGCAGCTGCCGTTCCGACAGATCGAAATCCATGTCCCTCTCCTCAGCGGCGCGTCTGGGCGAGCGCCAGGTCCACGACGCTCTCCAGCTGGTCGACCGCCGCCGCCGCCTTCGGCGAGGAAGCGGTGCCGCGCAGCATGCGCCCCTTGATCCCGTGGATGATCGCCGCCAGCCGGAACAGGTTGAACGCGATGTAGAAATCGAGATGGGCGATGCCCTCGCGCCCTGTTCGCCGGCAATAAGCCGCGACATAATCGGCCTCGCTCGGGATGTTGAGCGCCGCCCAATCGAGCCCGGCGAGCCCGGTCGAGAAACCGGGCGGCATCCGATACACCATGAGATGATAGGCGAAATCGGCGAGCGGGTGGCCGAGCGTCGACAATTACCAATCGAGCACCGCGACGACGCGCGGCTCGGTCGGATGGAACAGCATATTGTCGCAGCGGAAATCGCCGTGGACGATGGCGGCCTCGTCGCCGGGCGGGATATGGCCCTCCAGCCATGCGATCAGCCGATCCATCGCGGGGATGCGCCCAGCCGCCTCGTCGCCGAGATACTGGCCGGACCAGCGGCCGATCTGGCGCTCGAAATAATTGCCGGGCTTGCCATAGCTTCCGAGGCCGACCGCGACCGGATCGATCGCGTGCAGCCGGGCGATAGTCGCGTTCATAGCATCGAAATAGAGCGGCCGCGCTTCGCGCGGGACTTCGGGAAAGGCCGTATCCCAGAAATTGCGCCCCTCGACCTTCTCCATGACGTAGAAGATCGTGCCGATGACATCTTCGTCGAGGCACAGGCCATGGGGCCTCGGCACCGGAAACCCGGTCGGGTGCAGGGCGTCGATCAGGCGATATTCGCGATCGACCGCATGCGCGCCCTTCAGCAGGATGCCCGGCGGCTTGCGGCGCAGCACATAATCGCGCCCGGGCGTGTGGAGCACGTAGGTGGGGTTGGACTGGCCGCCCTGGAACTGGCGCACCGCGAGCGGCCCGGAAAAGCCCTCGACATGCGTCTCCATCCACGCCGCCAGCGCCTGCTCGTCGAAGCGGTGCGCCGCGCGAACGGGGCCCGTATCGTCAGCCATGCGCGCGCCTCGACGCCTGCCCCGTCCGGGCGAGTCGCCGTTCCACCTCGTAGCGCGGCTGCTCCATGCCGGTGGCGAGCGGCAGCGCTCCCTCGCGATCGAGGATGCGCGGCAGATCGGCGAGCAGGCGATCGGCGGCATCCTCGCCGTCGCCAAGATACAGCCCCCGCGTCATCGTGACGTGCGCCGCCTCGACGCTGCCCGCCCCCGCGCAAAGGATCGTGCCGGTCGGCCCCTCGTCGGCCACCAGGGCGAGCATCGCCGGCGCCACGAAGGCCGGATCGAGCGCGGCCAGCTCGGCCTCCGGCATGATGTCGGCCGTCATCCGCGTCGCCGCCGACGGCGCCAGCGCATTGACGTGGATGCCATATTTGGCGCCTTCCTCGGCGAGCATCCTCGTCAGGCCGACCAGGCCCATCTTGGCGGCGGCATAGGCCGACTGTCCGAAATTGCCCCACAGCCCCGACGACGAGGTGGTCATGACGATGCGGCCGTGCCGCTGCGCGCGCATGATCTCCCACACCGCCTTGGAGCAATGGACGGCGCCCATCAGATGCACGTCCAGAACCGCGCGGAAATCCGCGAGGTCGAGCTTGGCGAAGGTGCGATCGCGCAGGATGCCGGCATTGTTGACCAGGATGTCGATGCGGCCCCAGGTCTCCATCGCGCGCTCGACCATCGCCTGGACCTGATCCGCCACGGTGACGCTCGCGCCGTCGGCGATGGCCTCGCTGCCCAAAGCGCGGATCTCGTCCACCACCGCCTCGGCCATGGCCGGGGTGCCGCCCTGGCCGTCCCGCGCGCCGCCCAGATCGTTCACGACCACGCGGGCGCCACGTTTCGCCAGCAACAGGGCGTGCGCTCGGCCCAATCCACCGCCCGCGCCCGTCACGATCGCCACGCGCCCCGTCAGATCGATCGCCATCCCGCCCCTTTCCAGTCCGTCAAGGCTTTCGACTAGGAGGCGCAAGCGGGAGCGTCGATTGCCAAAGCCGGATCGTATTGATCGCCAACCGGCAATTGCCGCACCGGCGCCTGCCCATGAGACTGGCGGCATGGCGAGCTTACTCCATCCCGAAATGCAGGCGATCCTCGACCGGCGGGCGGCCCTCGCGCTTCCGGGCTTCGCGGACGGATCGCCGGAGGATGCCCGCATGACCTATGCCGCGGCGCAGGCCGCCATGCCGCGCGATCGTGGCGCGCCCGTCGACAGCATCGCGGATTCGGTGCTGGCCGGCCCGCGCGGGCCGATCCCGGTACGGCGCTACCGTCCGCTCGGCGATGCGGTCGGCCGCATCCTCTATTGCCACGGCGGAGGCTGGGTGTTCGGCACGCTCGACGGCTTCGATCCGGTCTGTCGCGAGCTCGCCGATGCCGCCGGTGCCGAGGTGGTGAGCGTCGATTACCGCCTGGCGCCCGAACACCCTTTCCCCGCCCCGCTCGACGACGCCTGGACGGCCTTGCTGGAGCTCGCCGAGCCGGGCGTGCCGCTGGTCGTCGCGGGCGACAGCGCCGGCGGCAATCTCGCGGCCGCGCTCGCGCTGCGCGCCAAAGCCGAGAGTGGCCCGGCCATCGCTCTCCAACTGCTCCTCTATCCCGTGCTCGACAGCGACTTCGAGCGGGATTCCTATCGGCTTTATGGCGGCGGCGACCATCTCATCTCGCGGGCCGACATGGCCTGGTTCTGGGATCACCATGTCGCGGCCGCCGATCGCCGGCATCCCCATGCCGCGCCGCTCCACGCGCCGGACCTGCGCGGTCTGCCGCCGGCCATCCTGGTGGTCGCCGGTTGCGATCCGCTCCACGACGAAGCCATCGCTTATGCCGACGCCCTGGCCGCGGCCGGAACCGCCGCGACGGTGCGCGACCATCCCGACATGGCGCACGGTTTCTGCACGCTGATCGACATCGTCGGGCGCGCCCGGGACGAAGTCAGGGCCGTCGGCACGCTCGCGCGCAGCGCGCTCCGCACGCGCTAAAGCCGCATCGACACTCACGCGTGAGGGGATGTGAGTCCTCCCCCTGGCGGGGGAGGATCATCAATGCCGATCCGCCCTGGGCAGGTCCGGAAAGCCGGTCGAGCGCCGGCCCCTCCCTACTCCATCCGCATGGTCTCCATCG
>Ga0105237_10000700_pt1 | contig 46452 bp, 49 predicted proteins | sample KBSC24metaG_FD_81520 | JGI IMG/M metagenome (GOLD analysis project Ga0105237, IMG submission 81520) | Corn rhizosphere microbial communities from Kellogg Biological Station, Michigan, USA - KBS C2-4 metaG | ecosystem: Host-associated > Plants > Roots > Rhizosphere > Soil | place: Michigan, USA...
GCTGGAAACGATCGGCACCTTGAGCGATAACCCGCGCATCAGCCTGCCAGCACTGACAGCCTGATCACATCCTTGGCCCTGCCGAGGATCGGCGTTCTTACACCACGCCATGGGGCACTACCGCCGAGGCACGATGAAATTCGTCGCAAGGGGCGTCAACAGCCTGTCTCCCATCATGGATTCAGACTGGCAACCGTCCTCGATTCGTTTGTCAGAAACCGCCCGACCGCAATGTCCCAATTTCGGCCTGATCGTTGCTCTCGTCCCCGTGGTTTATAGCCGTCAGCCGCAGAGAACGTGGCAGAACTGTACCTCATGACGGCGGACAGGTGATGTCGCTTTCCAAGGATATCACGGAGTCTCTGCTTCGACCCGTCGGCCTGATTTGGCCACGGGAGGAGCCCTTCCGTGACGCCAACCAAAATCCTCTTCGGACAGGTCGTCATTGTCTTCGCGATCGTCGTGATCGGGATCTGGATCGGTACGCAATTCGCAGCAATTAAGCTTGCCTATCAGCCTGAACTTGGCACGGCATGGTTCACCTTATTCGGAATTCCGGTCTATCGGCCCTGGGCTCTGTTCGGCTGGTGGTATCACTTTGATGCCTATGCGCCGCGCATCTTCAGCCAGGCGGGGCTCATCGCCGGATGCAGCGGCTTCGCCGGCTGTGCCGCTGCCATCACGGGTTCGGTATGGCGCGCGCGCCAGGCGCGGCTGGTCACCACCTATGGATCAGCGCGCTGGGCGAGCGAAGCCGATATCCGCAAGGCTGGGCTCCGTGGCGAGAAGGGCGTCTTCATCGGTCGCCACGGACGCGGCTATCTGCGCCATGACGGGCCGGAACACATCATGGCGTTCGCGCCGACGCGGTCGGGCAAGGGCGTCGGGCTCGTGGTGCCGACATTGCTCGGGTGGACCGGCTCCGCCATCGTCCACGACATCAAGGGCGAAAACTGGCAGCTGACGGCCGGTTGGCGCAGCCGCTTCTCGCACAGCCTGCTGTTCAATCCCACCGATGTCCGCTCGGCCCGCTACAATCCGCTGCTCGAGGTGCGTCGCGGATCCAACGAGGTCCGCGATTGCCAGAACATCGCCGATATTTTGGTCGATCCGGAGGGCGCGCTGGAGCGGCGCTCGCACTGGGAGAAGACCAGCCATTCGCTGCTGGTCGGCGCCATTCTCCATATCCTCTATGCGGAACGGGAGAAGACGCTCTCCCGCGTGGCGAACTTCCTTTCCGATCCGCAGCGCCCGTTCGTGGCGACGCTCAAGCGGATGATGGAGACCAACCACATCGGCACCGAGGATGCGCCGCTCGCCCATCCGGTCGTCGCCTCGGCGGCGCGGGAACTGCTCAACAAGTCGGAGAATGAGCGCTCCGGCGTGCTCTCGACCGCCATGTCGTTCCTCGGTCTCTATCGCGATCCAACGGTGTCGGCCGTCACCTCGGGCTGCGACTGGCATATCGCCGATCTGGTGGAGGGCGGAGCGCCAGTCTCGCTCTACCTCGTGGTGCCGCCTTCCGACATCTCGCGCACCAAGCCGCTGATCCGCCTCATCCTCAACCAGATCGGCCGCAGGCTCACCGAGGAGCTGCCCGGCGAAGGTCGCCCTCGCCATCAGCTACTGATGATGCTCGACGAGTTCCCGGCGCTGGGCCGGCTCGATTTCTTCGAGACGAGCCTCGCCTTCATGGCCGGATATGGTGTCCGTGCCTTCCTGATCGCCCAGAGCCTCAACCAGATCGAAAAGGCTTATGGCGAGCACAATTCGATCCTCGACAATTGCCATGTCCGCATCGCGTTCGCGACCAACGACGAGCGGACGGCGAAGCGGGTGTCCGATGCGCTGGGCACCGCGACCGAACAGCGCGCGATGCGCAATTATGCAGGGCATCGTCTCGCGCCCTGGCTCGCCCATGTCATGGTCAGCCGCCAGGAGACGGCGCGCGCGCTCCTAACGCCGGGCGAGGTCATGCAGCTTCCGCCGAGCGACGAGATCATCCTCATCGCCGGCCAGCCGCCGATCCGCGCGCGAAAGTTGCGCTATTTCCAGGATCGTGCGTTCCGCGATCGCGTCATCCCACCACCGCAGCTCGCGATCGGCGCCTATGCCGATCGCCCGCAATCGCGCCCCGACGATTGGGCGGGCCATATCCGCGGTGCGGACGCCAGGCTGAGCACGGACGACGAAACCAAGGAGCGGCAGGCGCCGGGTGGTGGCCTTGAGAAGGCGCGTCAGCCCGGCTCGAGGCCGAAGGCGATCAAGCCGACCGAACGCGCCCACCCTGATCTTGTCGACATGGCCGAAGACGATGGCGACGCCACCGTCGCCTCCCAGGCGCTTGGGCCGGTCCGTGCCGTCTACGGCATCGATCAGGGCACCGGGCCGTCCCATGATCTGGTCAAGGGCTTCTGACATGGCCATCCGCGAACCGCGCGTCCGCTATCAGCTCTTCCTGCCCCTTCGTCTGAGCGCGAAGCTGGAGGAACTCGCCGCCAGGCCCGGCGCCACCAAATCGGCGATCCTGACCGATGCGGTCCAGGCGTGGCTCACGCGCCGCGGCACCTCGGAAATCGAGGATCGCTTCGGCCACCGCCTCGATCGGATGTCGATGGCGCTCGGCCGGATCGAGCGCGATGGCCACATATTGCTGGAGTCGTTGGCGCTGTTCGTGCGCTACGAACTCGCCATCCACCCGCCGCTCGCCGATGGCGACGAGGCGGGCCATGCACTGGGGCGCGAGCGTTTCGAGGCGTTCGTCGCGCAGGTGGGGCGCCAGCTGGCAGCCGGCCGCAAGACGCTCGGCCGCACGGGCGAGGGCGGGCAATGACCGCCTCGCTCTCCGCCGACCGGCGGCGCGCTATGCTGCGCACTGCCATGGGCCCGGGCATCGCGGCGGCGCTCGTCGATCCGCGTGTGCTCGAGATCATGGTCAATCCCGATGGCAAGCTACGTCTCGACGTGCTGGGTGAAGGACGTGTCGAGACCGGCATCACGATTGCGTCCGACCAAGTCGAGCGCATCGTCCGCCTCGTTGCGAGCCACGCCCGGACCGAGATCAGCGCGGAGGCGCCCATCGTGTCGGCGGAATTGCCGTCGCGCGAGGATGGCGTCGCCGGCGAGCGGTTCGAAGGCCTGTTGCCGCCGGTCTCGACCGGGCCGTGCTTCTCGATCCGCAAGCCCGCGACCCGCATCCACCGGCTGCTCGACTATGTGGCCGACGGCATCATGGATGCCGACACCGCGCGCATCCTGTCGCTGGCCGTCGTCGAGCGGCGCAACATCCTCGTCGCCGGGGGCACCAGCTCGGGCAAGACGACGCTTGCCAACGCGCTGCTCGCCGAGATGGCGCATCTCGATGAGCGGGTGATCCTGATCGAGGACACGCGCGAGCTGCAAAGCCCGGCACCCGACACGGTGGCGCTGCGCACGCGGTCGGGCACGGTCTCGATGACCGATCTCGTACGCTCGACGCTGCGGCTGCGGCCCGACCGGATCGTGGTCGGCGAGATCCGCGGACCCGAAGCGCTCGACATGCTCAAGGCCTGGAACACCGGGCATCCGGGCGGGATCGCGACGGTGCACGCCAACAGCGCGGCATCGGCGCTGCATCGCATCGAGCAGCTCGTCCAGGAAGCCGTCGTCACGGTCCCGCGCGCACTCATCGCCGACGCCATCGACGTCATCGTCTTCATCGCCGGTCGCGGCGCCGGCCGTCGCATCGACTCGGTGCTCCGCGTCGCGGGCGTCGATCCCGACGGCGGCTTCGCTCTCTTCGATCTCCTGTCCGCCCCCAACCTCAAAGGAGTCTGATCATGCCCGCCATCCTTCGTGCCCGGTTGTACCGTCGCGTCGCTCTCGCTCTTCCCTTGGCGTTGCTCGCCGCGAGCGCCGCGCGAGCGTCGGGCACGGGTATGCCCTGGGAGCAGCCGCTCCAGCAGATCCTCGATTCGGTGCAGGGGCCGGTCGCCAAGATCGTCGCGGTGATCATCATCATCACGACCGGCCTGACGCTCGCCTTCGGCGAGACGGCGGGCGGCTTCCGCCGGCTCATCCAGATCGTCTTCGGCCTCTCGATCGCCTTTGCCGCGTCGAGCTTCTTCCTGAGCTTCTTCAGCTTCGGCGGCGGAGCGCTGGTCGCATGACCGCCGCCCATGACGAGAGCGGCGATCATATCGCCGGCTTCGAGGTCCCGATCCACGCGAGCCTCGGCAGCCCGATCCTGCTCGGTGGCGCGCCGCGCGGGCTGGCCATCGTCAACGGCACGCTCGCCGCCGCGCTGGGGCTCGGCCTCCAGCAGTGGATCGCCGGCCTCATCGTATGGGCGATCGGCCACAGCGCTGCCGTGCTCGCGGCGCGGCGCGACCCGAGCTTCGCGCCGGTCCTTGCCCGCCATCTTCGCCAGAAGGGGCATATGGTATGCTGAACATCGCCGAATATCGCTCGACCGCCGACCGGCTCGCGGACCATCTTCCCTGGGCGGCGCTGGTCGCGCCCGGCATCGTCCTCAACAAGGATGGCAGCTTCCAGAGAAGCTTCGCCTTCCGTGGCCCCGATCTCGAAAGCGCGACGGAGGCGGAACTGGTCGGCGCCTGCGCGCGGGCGAACAACGTGCTCAAGCGGTTCGGCACCGGCTGGGCTTTGTTCTTCGACGCCGAGCGGCATGAGGCGAACGCCTATCCCGACAGCGAATTCCCGGACGCGGCCTCCTGGCTGGTCGACCGCGAGCGCCGCGCCGATTTCCTCGAACAGGGCCAGCATTTCGAGAGCGCCTACCATCTGACCCTGCTCTGGCTGCCGCGGCCCGACGGGCAGGACAGCGCGGCGCGCTCGCTGATCGAGAGCCCCGATACGCCCAAGGGTCGTGACTGGCGCGGTGCGCTCACCCATTTCGTCGCCGAGACCGACCGCGCGTTCGATCTGTTCGCGGCCTTCATGCCCGAGATGCGCGTCCTCTCGTCGGCCGAGACTCTCACCTATCTGCACCGGACCATCTCGACGCGGCGCCATGACGTCCATGTACCGGACACGCCGATGTATCTGGATGGCTTGCTCGCCGACACGCCGTTGATCGGCGGCCTGGAGCCCCGGCTCGGCGATCAACATCTGCGCACGCTGACCGTGCTCGGCTTCCCGACGCTCAGTCGACCCGGCATCCTCGACGCGCTGAATGCCGCCGACTTCGCCTATCGCTGGGCGACCCGCTTCATCAGCCTCGACAAGGCGATGGCGACGAACACGCTGACCAAGCTACGCCGGCAATGGTTCAACAAGCGCAAGTCGGTCACCGCGATGCTGCGCGAGGTGATGTATAACCAGCCGACGGTGCTCACCGACAGCGACGCCGACAACAAGGTCGCCGACGCCGATGCCGCGCTCCAGGCGCTCGGCGGCGATCATGTCGCCTTCGGTTACCTGACCACCACCATCACAGTCGCGGATGCCGACCGCGAGCGCGTCGAGGAGAAAACGCGGGCGGTCGAGCGGATCGTCAACGGGCTCGGCTTCACCGTGATCCGCGAGACGGTCAACGCGGTCGAGGCCTGGCTGTCGTCCTTGCCGGGCCACGCCTATGCCAATGTCCGCCAGCCGCTGGTCCACACGCTGAATCTCGCGCATCTCATGCCGCTGTCGAGCGTCTGGGCGGGACCGGCAGAGAACAGGCATCTCGCCGGACCGCCTCTGCTGGTCGCCAGGACATCGGGATCGACGCCGTTCCGGCTCTCCACCCATGTCGGTGATGTCGGGCACATGCTGGTCGTCGGTCCGACCGGCGCCGGCAAATCGGTGCTGCTCTCGCTCCTCGCCCTGCAATTCCGTCGCTACCGCCAAGCGCAGGTCATCATCTTCGACAAGGGCTATTCGGCGCGCGCCGCCGTGCTCGCCATGGGCGGCGCCCATCATGCGCTCGGCATCGGCGGCGAGGAGGGGGAGGCGATCGCCTTCCAGCCGCTGCGCCACATCGACCGGGCCGGCGAGCGTGCCTGGGCGGCGGAATGGATCGCGGCGCTGCTGGCGCACGAGAAAGTCCTGGTCACGCCCGAGATCAAGGACGCCATCTGGGCGGCGCTCGGAAACCTCGCCACCGCACCGATCGCGGAGCGGACGCTGACTGGCCTCGGCCTGCTGCTGCCTTCCAATGCGCTCCGCACCACGCTCGCGCCCTACACGATCGACGGACCGTACGGCCGCCTGCTCGACGCATCGGACGAGAGTTTCCGGATCGCGCAGGTCCAGTGCTTCGAGACCGAAGCGCTGATGGGGCAGGCGGGCGTCGTCGCCCCGGTGCTGACCTATCTTTTTCATCGGCTGGAGGAACGGTTCGACGGCCGGCCGACGCTGCTGATCCTCGACGAAGCCTGGATCTTCCTCGACCACCCGCTCTTCGCGGCGCGCATTCGCGAATGGCTCAAGGTGCTGCGCAAGCGCAACGTCGCGGTGTTGTTCGCGACCCAGAGCCTGGCCGATATCGCGGGCAGCACGATCGCGCCCGCGATCATCGAAAGTTGCCCCCAGCGCATCTTCCTGCCCAACGATCGTGCGATCGAACCGCAGGGCCGCGCGACCTACGAGCGGTTCGGCCTCAACCCGCGCCAGATCGAGCTGATCGCCCGCGCGACACCGAAGCGGCATTATTATCTCCAGTCGGCACGCGGGAACCGCCTGTTCGAGCTGGGGCTCGGCCCGGTCGCGCTGTCGCTCTGCGGATCGTCCGATCCGGCCAGCCAGAAGATCATCGATGCGATCATCGCCGAGCATGGGTCCGACGATTTCGCCGCGCACTTCCTGCGCGCCGCCGGCCCGGCCTGGGCGCCGGCGCTGATCACCGACTTCTCTGCCTCCCGGACCAATGGAGACCTGTCGTGAAACGCCTGATCCCGATCGTGATGATGCTCGCCTCCGCCTCGTCGGCGACCCTCGTGCCGGCGCCCGCTGACGCCATCATCGTCTTCGATCCCAGCAATTACAGCCAGAATGTGCTGACGGCGGCGCGCACGCTCCAGCAGATCAACAACCAGATCCAGTCGCTGCAGAACCAGGCGACGAGCCTGCTCAACCAGGCGCGCAATCTGGAGACGATCGGCTTCTCCGAGCTGGCGCCGCTGACCTCGACGCTCCAGCAGATCCAGACCCTGATGGGGCAGGCCTCGGGCATCCAGTTCAAGGTCGCCACGATGAAGAGCCAGTTCCAGCAGCTCTTCCCGAGCAGCTTCAGCCAGCTGTTGAGCAACGCCGAGCGCGCGAACCAGGCCAACACCCGCTACCAGACGGCGATGGCGGCCTACCAGCATACGATGACGGTGCAGGCCCAGATCGTCGAGAACGTCCAGGCCGATGCGACCAGCCTGAGCACCATCGTCGCCAAGAGCCAGGGGGCGACCGGCGCGCTCCAAGTGAACCAAGCGACCAACCAGCTGCTCGCGCTCACCGCCAAGCAGCAGTTCCAGATCGAGCAGATGATGGCGGCCCAGTACCGCGCGCAGGCGATCGACCAGGCGCGGCGCGATCAGGCCGAGTCCGACGGGCACGCGGCCACCACCAAGTTCCTCGGCTCCGGCACCGCCTACACCCCCCAATAGGCAAGGGCCGGATCGGGCGCGGAGGCGCCTCCTGCCGCGCCGTCGCGGGACGCGCTCATCCGCTCCCCAGGGCGCGTCCCGCGACATTCTCACAGGATCAGCGAATATGGGCGATCTCAACGTCATCGATCAGTTTCTGAGCAGCTTTTCGAGCTACATCGACAGTGGCTTCGGTCTGCTCGGTCCCGATCTCCACAGTCTGAGCGCCATCCTGATCGGTATCGACGTGACGCTCGCCGCGCTCTTCTGGGCGACCGGCGCGGAGCAGGACATCATGATCCGCTTCGTCCGCAAGATCCTCTACGTGGGTGCGTTCGCCTACATCCTGACCAACTTCGCCTCGCTCTCGACGATCATCTTCAACAGCTTCTCCGCGCTCGGCCTCAAGGCCGGTGGCGGCACGATGTCGGCGGCCGACCTGCTCAAGCCCGGAAAGCTCGCCGGCACCGGCTTCTCGGCGGCCTGGCCGCTGCTCCAACAGGCCAGCCAGCTCACGGGCTTCACCACCTTCTTCGACAATGTGCTCGAGATCGCGGTGCTGGTGCTGGCCTGGACGATCGTGGTCCTCGCCTTCTTCATCCTGGCCGTGCAGATGTTCGTCTGCATTCTCGAGTTCAAGCTGACGACGCTCGCCGGCTTCGTGCTCGTCCCCTTCGCCTTCTGGAACCGGACCAGCTTCCTCGCCGAGCGCGTGCTCGGCGGCGTGGTGTCGTCGGGCATCAAGGTGATGGTGCTCGCCGTCATCGTCGGCATCGGCTCCAACTATTTCGCGGAATTCGCCGCAGCCCTCCAGGGCAAGGAGCCCGACATCGGGCAGGCGATGAGCCTGGTGCTCGCCAGCCTCGCCATGTTCGGTCTTGGCATCTACGGGCCCTCCATCGCCTCGGGCTTGGTCGCCGGCGCGCCGCAGCTGGGGGCCGGTGCCGTGGTCGGCACGGCTGTGGGCGTGGCAGGTGTGGCGATGGCCGCCGCGTCCGCGGGCGGGGCCGTCGCCGGTGCCGCACTCGGCGCGGTGCGCGCCGGTACGTCGATGGGCGCAGCCGCCAAGGCGGCTTACGGCATGGGACAGGAAGCCGCCGGCTCGTCGAGCATCTCCGCCGGCATGTCCGGCGTCGGCCGCGCGGCGGGCGGTGCGGCTCGTGCGCGCATGTCCGATGCCTTTGGGCTGCGCTCGGCAGCGGAGAGCGGACGTAATGCTGCCTGGAGCAGCATGACCAGTCAGGCGCCGGCCACCCCGGCCTCAGACCCGGCGCCGGAAATGCCGGCCTGGGCGCGTGCGGCGCAGGCGCAGCAATCGGCGCGCCATGTCCGCCAGACCGTCGCCCAGACGCTGCGCGAAGGCGATAGCGGCGGAGCGGCCGCCACCCCCGACATTTCCGAGAAGGAGGATTGAGCCATGCAATTCCGAAGGAGCTTGCAACGCTACGGCCGCACGCCCGAACCGGAGACGCCGTTCGCGCGCGCCGGCCAGCTCTGGGACGAACGGATCGGATCGGCCCGCGTCCAGGCGCGCAACTGGCGCCTGATGGCGTTCGGCTGCCTGAGCCTGAGCGGTGTCATGTCGATCGGGCTGATCTGGCAATCCACCCAGAGCCGGGTCACGCCCTATGTCGTCGAGGTCGATCGGCTGGGCGAGGCGAGGGCGGTGTCGCCGGCGCAAGCCGGCTACCAGCCGAGCGATCCGCAGATCGCCTGGCATCTCGCCCACTTCATCACGGACATCCGCACCGTTTCGCTCGATCCGGTGCTGATGCGTCGCTCCTGGCTCGAGGCTTATGACTTCGTCACCCGGCGCGGCGGGCAGGCGATCGGCGATTACGCGCGCGCCGCCAATCCGTTCGCCGATCTCGGCGATCGGACGGTGTCGGTCGAGGTGACCAGTGTCGTTCGGGCCTCGGATCGATCCTTCCAGGTGAAATGGACCGAGACCGCCTACGACCACGGTACCGCATCCGGTACCAGCCATTGGACGGCGATCCTCACCATCGTGCGTCAGCCGCCGGCCAATGCCGATGTGCTCCGGAAGAACCCACTCGGCATCTATGTCGATGCGATCGACTGGAGCCGCGAGCTCGAACCTACGCCGCCGCCTACGCCAACCGCCCCGAGCGCGGTCGCACCGGTCCCTGTCGATGTTTCTCAGCCCGCAAAGGAGGTCCAGCCGTGAACCGTAACGCCAAATCGATTCTGCTGATCGGCGCCGTGACGCTGGTCGCCGCCGACACGCCCCCAGCCGCTCCAACCACCGCGCAGCCGGTTTCGCCCGCGATCTCGCCTGCCCCGATGCCTGTTCCAGGCCTGGAGCCGCATCATCCCGTGAGCCCGGTCGATCTCCGGACGGTCGCGGCTGCCAATCGCGCTGCGACCCTGGCGCCGATCCCCTCCGGTTTCGTCGCCGCCGTGCAGGTCTACCCCTTCTCGGACGGCGTGGTGTACCGGGCCTATGCCGCCCCGGGGCAGGTGACCGACATCATGCTCCAGCCAGGCGAGGTGCTCGGCGCCGTGGCATCGGGCGACACCGCCCGCTGGGTGATCGGCGACACCACCTCCGGAGGAGGTGGCAGCGGCACGGGCGAAGCCAAGCGCTCGCATATCCTGGTGAAGCCGTTCTCGGCCGGGCTGGCGACGAATCTCGTCGTGACGACCGACAGGCGGACTTACCACATCGCGCTGTCGAGCACCCCGGCGACGGCGATGTCCGCCTTGTCCTGGACTTACCCGCAGGACCAGCTGCTCGCGATCCAGCGGGCCACGAAGGAGGCCGAGGCCGCTGCTCCGGTATCGTCGGACATCGACCTGACCGCGCTCCATTTCGACTATGTCATCAGCGGCGACAGCCCGACCTGGCGTCCGTTGCGCGCCTTCGACGATGGTCGCCAGACCTATATCGAGTTCCCGGCCGCGCTGGGGCAGGGGGAGGCGCCGCCGCTCTTCCTGGTCGGGCCGAAGGGCGAGGCGCAGCTCGTTAACTTCCGCCTGCGCGGTCATTTCTATGTGGTCGACCGGCTGTTCGACGAGGCTGAACTGCGCCTTGGTCTCAAGCATCAGGATGTCGTGCGGGTGACCCGGATCACGGCGACCGAAGCGAGGAGGGGCTGATGGTGGAGGACGCTCCCGCCGTTGCGCCGTTGCCCAAGGTCGATCCCGAGACCCTGGTGCTGCGCGCGAGGCCTCAGCTCGCCGCCCGCTTCAAGCGCGGCGTGATCATCGGTGCCGCCGCGGTCGGGGCGGGGGGTGTCGCGACACTGGGATATGTCGCGCTCCGTCCGCACATCCATACCGCCGGCGACCAGCCGTCCGATCTCTCCCAGCCCGCCGGGTCCGGCACGCCCGAGGCGCTGAGCGGTCTGCCGACGAATTATGGCGCCGTGCCGAAGCTCGGGCCACCGTTGCCGGGCGATCTTGGTAAGCCGATCCTCGAACATCAGCAATCGACGCTGGTCGCGAACGACGGAGCGCAATCGTCTGCGGAGAATGCCGAGATCGCCGAACGGCAGAAGGCGGCGGATGATCTGCGCGCTGCGCGCCAATCCGGGCTGCTGGTGCAGACGAAATTGGCGGCGGACACTCCGTCCGCGCCGGCGCTCTCGACCGTCTCCATTCCTGCGAACGCGCCGGCCGGTCTCGATCCCGGCAACGATCCCAACGCGCAGGCCCACAAGACGGATTTCGTGAAGACGCTCGATACCGGATCAGTGATCAATCCTCATGGCCTGATGGCGCCGGCGTCTCCGAACATGCTGTCGGCGGGCACGATCATCGCGGGCAGCCTGATCACCGGCCTGAGATCGGATCTGCCGGGTCTGGTCACGGCCCTGGTGACGGAGAATGTCTTCGACAGCGCGACGGGCCGTATCCTGCTCATTCCACAAGGGGCTCGGCTGATCGGCAGCTACGATTCCGTTGTGGCGTTCGGCCAGCGCCGCGCCCTTGTCGTTTGGCAGCGGATCGTCTGGCCCGACGGCAGCTCGATCTCGATCGACAATGTGCCGGCGACCGACGCATCGGGCTATTCCGGCCTTGAGGACAAGGTGGATTTTCACACCTGGCAGCTCTTGAGGGGCGTCGCGATCTCGACCCTGCTGGGGATAGGGGCCGACCTCCAGTTCAGCGGGAATGGGGGGCTGATCGATGCGATCCGAGAGTCGGGCGAGCAGAATGTCTCGCGCGCCGGCGACCAGCTGACCTCGAAGGCGCTCAACATCCAGCCGACGATTACGATCCGGCCAGGCGCGCCGGTCCGCTTGATCGTCCATCGGGATCTCGTTCTTTCGCCCTGGCCGAATCGGAGGGGGACATGATCGATCTTAAGCTTGCGAAGCTGCCGGACCGCACGCCCATCAAGCTGGCCATCACCGTCACGCCAGACCTGAAGCGCGCTTTGGACGACTATGCTGCGGTGTACCGTGAAGCCTATGGCGCGGAGGAGGCGATCGTCGAACTCATCCCCCAGATGCTCACAACTTTTCTTCAAAGCGACCGGGCGTTCGCGAAGGCCCGGGCGACCCTCCCTTCAAAGGGTCAGAAGCATGGGTGACTTTCCGGAAAAGCCCGAACGGCTGCTCCTGCTGTCGGAAGTCAGCAAGCGGGTCGGCCTGTGCAAATCCATGATCTACAAGATGATACGGAAGGGCGCGTTTCCGGGGCCCTACAAGATATCTCCTGCGGCGTCGCGGTGGAGCGAACAGGAAATCGTGGCTTGGATCGCCGACGTCAAAGACGGCTTCGAAGGCAAGCGCCGCAAGGTGTGAGCATCATCATGCTCACCGACGGGCGAGGGCCACGCGCGTCTTCAGGCCACTGCCGGGATCGAGTCTGAACACACCGGCACCGATGTGAATCCATGTGGTGGCCATGAAGCATTCCGCTTGAGATTCGGCCGCTCAAGTTGACCTCAAATCCTCGAATCTCTATGATCACAAAGCTGGAAACGTGATGCCAGTAAGGCATTGTTTTTGCGGGAAATTTTGCGATTCTTTGCGCGTGGTCCCAGACGTGGTCCTGAGGGGAAACGGCGATCGGTAAGTTCTGAGAAATCAGGTGCTTACGAGCCCAGTTCGAAGGACACCCTCTCCGCCACTGACCCCTCCGCAGGGGCTGCAGACGTCTTCTAGGGATTAGCGATTTCCCCCTGAAAAGCCGGCTTTGGCGGCTTGGCTCGGCCATGGCAGGCCATGAGCGCCTTCTGCGAAGCCCGGATCGCGACGCCTTGCCCATCGGCTGGAATGCTGCCGATTGCCGAGATCAAGCCGTCGCTGGTGATGAAGCTGTTATCCGCCATGAAGGTTGGGGGGCGCAAAACCGCGAAGCGTGTGCGGCAACGCATTTTGGCGGTCTGCGTCTATGCGATCGCGAAGGGCCAGGCGGCGGCTCCTGCGGACGCCGCGTCCGGCGTCTCCGGTTCCGGTGTGCGGATCGTCTCGCTCACGCCTTGGCTGCGGCTATAATCGGTCCGCCGCGGCCCTCCTGAACGAGGATGGCTGTCCGCAGCCCCGGAGTCTTCGCGACAGGAATGCTCAACGTCCTGGCCGAGCCGGTCCATCGGCCGAGCGGCGTGAGCTCGCGAACGATGTCGCGGTGGAGAATGGTCTTGCCGTCATTCTCGCCCGCCGAAATGGAGACCGAGATGGTACGGGGATCGTAGCGAACCAGCCAGACATCCGCCCCGCCCGCCGGCGCAGCCCCGGCGCGGAGTTCGACCGTGTCGTTGGCCAGTGCGATGGCGGGGCCTCCGGTCGGAGCACCGCGTGCTATCGCCTGTTCGACGCGCGCGATGTCGGCGCCGAGGACGGTTTCACGGCCGTCGATCCAGAATTGCGGAGTGGCGACGCCCGCGCCGCCGTTGCGCGCGGAATAGTCGCGCTGACGCTGCGTATATTGTGGCGAGGCGAACCGGTCCTTCCAGCCGAGCTGATCCCAGTAGGTGACCGCGAAGGAAAGCGCGAGCAGATCCGGTCGGTCGGCCAGGCGGTTGAGATAAATCTGTGCGGGCGGGCAATCGGAGCAGCCCTGGCTCTGGAAAAGCTCGACGACGACCGGGGCTTTTGCCGAGGTCGCCGCGACCTGATGGCGGTCGGCCGGCGCAACCGTTCCAGACGCCATGAGCAAGAGGAGGGGTATCATCTTCATCGTGGCTCGTTCGCGCACCTTCGAGGACGGGGGGCCGTAGGCTGGCGTTGTCGCATACGGCTCGGGCCGATCGTCGGTTACGTGCGCGGTCTGACGTGATCACGATTGTCCCTGCGGCGGCCGCGGCCGGGCGATCGACGTCCCAATCCCCGCCAAGTCGCGGTCCGGCCATATCCGAAGGCGGCCTGCGTTGGTGTTGAAGAACGACGTGCGCCGATGCCTCGCAGGAATCATCCCGAGCGCGTTTCCTTGGCCAACTGCCGGATGGTCATCTTTCCGTCTTTCGGGTGTAAGGGGTCAGGATGAGGCACGATTATGAGGCTGCGGTTCGGGCCCTTCGCGGTCGCGTCGAGGAATTGCGCCTGGAGGGAAACGACCCCGAGACTGTGGCCCGCCACGTTCATGCAGAGAGGCGAGCGCTGGCTGCCCGATTCAAGGAGGCGACGCCGGAGCCGTTCCGAACGGCGCTCTACCAGCGCACGCTGTGCGTATATGGTGATCGGCTGGGTCCTACGATCCAATTTCTCAGGGCACAGGGCAAAAGCTGGGAGGACATAGCCGAGGCCGCGACGCGGCCTGGACCTTTGCCGTCGATCAAGGATTGAAGGTTGGCGGACGATGCCTGTCATCGCGGGCGCATGGAAGATCGGCCGGGCTGGCCCCGAACTCGAAAAGTCCGCTCGGCGTGTTCCCGATCGATCCTGTTCCGGCCCAGACGCTCCCCAACTCGTGCAGACCGCGGCTCCGCGTATCCCGGCCGGACAGGCCGACAGGCACCATCGAGGGTGCGGCAGCCGGAGCGCCTCCTTTCGTGTGGAGGCATGAGCGACCGATCCGCTGGGCGCCCGGCTGTCGACGTTCGCGGCGATGCGGTCTGTATCGAAAGCCGTAGCTCGGATGTCCGGCGGCCACTGGCGCGATAGCAGCCCAACAGCCTCCGTCCTGTTGCATAGCCGCTCGGCCGAGCCGCATGCTTCGATATCGGGCGCCGAACGCCGTCTTGCCGGTCAGCGAGACGAGGTCGATCAGGCGAAGCCCTCGGCATCCGGCGGCAGCAGCGGCACGATCACGCGGCGGGCGAAGCGCCATCCGTCCGGCGTCCGGCGATACATGTCGTCATAGCGTCCAACATATTCGCCGCGGCCGCCGTTATGGAGCCGGCTCCGCGCGCTATAATAGCAGCTGCCACGCGCCGTGTCGGGGCCGGTGACCTCGATCAGATGGTTGGTGACGACGTGGACGACATGGGCCTGCTGCGGCCGGACCTGCCGCACCACCTCCGCGATGGCCTCCGGGCCGATGGCGATGCCGAAGCCGATCGCGCTGGAATCGAGCATGCCGTCGATCAGGAAGGTGCCGCCATAACCCTCCGCGTCGGCGCGATCGTAGCAATCGCTGTAGCGGCAGGTCAGCGCGCGGATCTCGGCCTCGTCGGACAGGGTCTGGAGATCCTTCATCGCGCGTCCCAGGTCGCGACGAGGCGCAGGGGATGCTCGACGATGGCGACGATATCGGCGAGCAGACGAGCGGCGGCGGCACCGTCGATCAGGCGATGGTCGCACGCGAGCGTCAGTGTCACCTGCCGGATCGGCCGGGGCGCGCCGCTCTCGCCGAGCCGGAAGGCGACGTGCGGCGCGCCGACGCCCAGCATGAAGGACTGATCCGGATCGATGATCGGCGTCAGCGCCCGTACCCCGAACATGCCGACATTGGAGAGGCCGATCGCCGCGGCGCCCATATCGGCGACGCCGAGCCGGCCTTGCCGCGCCCGGTCGATCGCGGCATCCATCGCCTCCGCCAGCGCATACACGCCGCCCGTCACGGGGACCACCGGCGCCATGACGCCACCCGGCGTGTCGACGGCGATGCCGATCGCGAAGGGACCGAGCGGGGACGGGCGCTCGTCCCGCCAGACGGCATGGGCCTGCGGGTGGGCGAGGAAGGTGCGCGACACCGCCATCGCGAGCAGGGCGGTGACGCTGAGTTTGCGCGGTGCCTGCGGATCGGCGTTGAGCTCGCTGCGCAGCGCGGCCAGCCGGTCGAACTCGGCATCGGCGGTGACGTGGAAATGCGGGATCTCGGCCTTCGAGCGGCTGACGCGCGCTGCGATCAACGGGCGCAGGTCGCGCGGCTCCCTGCCGGCACGGGGCGGCGGCGATGCCGGCCGGTCCAGCCGAGCCTGCACGTCGCGGGCCTGGATGCGGCCGCGCGGGCCGGTGCCGACGACGTCCGCCAGGGCGATGCCGCCGAGCGTCGCCAGCCGCCGCGCGAAGGGCGTCGCCCGGATGCGCGCCTCCTTCGGGGGTGGGGCCTGTATCGGCACGGATGCCGGCGGATCGAGCGGCGCGCTGTCCGGCACTGCCATGCCGCCCTGCGCCGGCCCGGTCCACAAGGCGACGGCCGCGCCGACCGGAACGGTTTCCCCGGCCGCGGCCAGCAGGCTGACGATCCGGCCGGGGGCGGGGGCCTCGATCTCGTTGCTGATCTTGTCGGTCTCGACGACGAACAGGATCTGCCCGGCTTGCACCTCGTCGCCGGGCCGCACCTGCCATTCGGCGATCAGCCCCTCGGCCATGGTGAGGCCGAGCTTGGGCATCACGATCGGCGCGCCGCGCATGCTGTCCACCTCAGCCATGGGTCGCGCGCACCGCGGCGATGACCTGCTGTTCGTTCGGCATATAGTCGGCCTCGAGCTTGCGGCTGAAGGGAACCGGCACGAACGCCCCGCCGACGCGGACGATGGGGCCGTCCAGCTCGTCGAAGCCGACCTGCGCCATGCGCGCCGCGATCTCGGCGCCCGGCCCGAAGCTCTCCACCGCCTCGTGCGCGACGACGAGCCGATGGGTGTGGCGGAGCGAGGCCAGCACGGCGGCCTCGTCCCACGGCTGGAGCGTGCGCAGGTCGATCACCTCCGCATCGATGCCGTCCGCCGCCAGCGTCCCGGCCGCCGCCAGCACCGTGTGCAGCATCGCGCCATAGGTGACGATGGTGACGTCCTCGCCGCTCCGCGCGATCCGCGCCTCGCCCAGCCGGACGCGGGGCGGCGGATCGGACAGGGCGCCCTTCATCGGATAGAGCGCCTTGTTCTCGATGAAGAGGACGGGGTTCGGATCCTCGATCGCGGCCTGGAGGAGGGCATAGGCATCGTCGAAGGTCGCCGGGCAGACGACCTTGAGGCCGGGGATGTGGGCGAACCAGCCTTCCAGGCATTGCGAATGCTGCGGGCCGGCATTGAGGCCGCCGCCATGCTGCATGCGGATGACCATGGGCACGCTGCCCTGACCGCCGAACATGAAATGCAGCTTGGCCGCCTGGTTGACGATCGCGTCCATCGCCAGCGTGACGAAGTCCATGAACATGATCTCGGCAACCGGCTTCATGCCGCTCATGGCGAGGCCCACCGCCATGCCGGCGATGGCATTCTCCGCGATCGGCATGTCGATGACGCGATCGGGGCCGAACTTGTCCTGCAGTCCGCGCGTCACCGCGAAGGTGCCGCCGGCCTTGCCGATATCCTCGCCCAGGAGGACGACGGCGGGATCGCGCGCCATCATGTCGTCGAGCGCCTGGTTGATCGCGTGCGCGAAGCGGGAGGCGCTCATCGGCCGGCCTCCACCGCATAGACCCCGGCGAGGACGGATTCGAAGCTCGGCTCGGCGCTGCTCCGCGCGCCCTCGATGGCGGTCGCCACCCGGTCCCGCACCTGCCCGGCCAGCGCGTCGAGCGCCGGCGCCTCCACACCCATGCCGATCAGCGCGTCCCGGGCGATCGCGATCGGATCGACCAGCGGCTCGCCATGATCGCGATAATGCTGCGAATCCCCTTCATAATGGCCGCGGATGCGGGTCGTCAGGCATTCCGCCACGGCGGGGCGGCCGGTGCGGCGCACGTCCGCCACGATGGCCGCGCCCAGTTCCGCCACGCGGGCGACGTCGTGCCCGTCGATGCGGTGATAGGCGATGCCATAAGCGGCGGCGAGCTTCTCCAGCGTGAAGCTCACCTGGGTGGCGGTGGGGCTGAATTCCGACCAGCCATTATTCTCGCACACGAAAATCACCGGAATGGCCTTCAGCGCGGCGATGTTCATCGCCTCGTGCAGCACGCCCTCGGCCATCGCCCCGTCGCCGAAGAAGGAGACGGCGACCGCATCCTTGCCCTGCAGCCTGTGGGCGAGGCCGCTCCCCACGGCGATGGCGATGCCACCGCCGACGATGCCGTTGGCGCCGAGCATCCCAACCGACAGGTCGGCGACGTGCATGCTGCCGCCGCGGCCCTTGCAGGCGCCATCCTCCTTGCCCATCAGTTCTTTGAAGAAGCTGTCGAGGCTCAACCCCTTGGCCAGCGCGTGGCCGTGGCCGCGATGCGTGGAGGAGATGGTGTCGTCGGGCCGCAGCGCCGCGATCATGCCGACGCAGGTCGCCTCCTGCCCGTCGCTCAGATGGATGAAGCCGGGGATCGCCCCTTCCGCGAAGAGGGCGCCGCAATTCCGCTCGGCCTCGCGGATCGTCAGCATCCGCTCATAGAGATCGAGCAAGGCGGGCTGGTTGCGCAGCCGCGCATCGTCGCCGGGTGGGGGCGTGATCGCATCTGGGGTGTTCAAGTGGCCCTCCCTTGGCCGTTCGCCGCCCGATTCGCCGGTGGGTCGTTCGATATCCATAAAACTAACACTGGAAGGATAAATCGGCAACCTTGGCCTGTGCGGGGTGGTGGGGGCAGGGCGTCCGAGGGGGTGGGGCGGGCCGTCTCGGCATGACCGGGATGCTGTGGTGCGGCAGGGCGCGGGCATGCCGGAGCCGGTCCGACAGGCCGGTAATTCTTCGGATTGTGCGCTCATCATGCCCGGAAGCACGGCCCGCCCGGCACCGGCCATGTTGCGACGCACTAAGCCATACGACGTTCGCATTTCACTATGTACGGTATTGCCGGGGGTTTTTAGCGGAATATGGTTGCGGACGCGACGAGTGACTGTTAACTAGCCTAACAACGTCTGATTCAAAAGATCCGCGGGATGCGGACGAAGACAGCAGAGGGAGGGATGCTTTGAAGCACAAATTTCTTCTCGCGACGCCGCTGGCCCTGGGGGTCTGCCTCGTCGCGCCGGCGCATGGCCAGGTCGCGACGCAGCAGCCGCAGGATCCGGCCGCGAAGCTTTCCGGCGCGCCCGATCAGGTCGCGCCCGGTCACCCCGCGCCTGTCGCCGCGGCCGCCAATGCCGGGCTGGGCGAGATTGTCGTCACCGCCCAGCGCCAGTCCCAGTCGCTGCAGAAGGTGCCGATCGCGGTGAGCGCGGTGACGGCCGCCAACCTTCAATCGCGCCAGATCATGTCGACTGAGCAGGTGGAGGCCGCGGTCCCAAACCTTACGATGTCAGAGAACGGCGTCTCGGTAACGCCCTTCCTGCGCGGCGTCGGCTCGAACCAGTCGAACCCCAATGACGAGCCGTCGGTCGCCACCTATGTCGATGGCGTCTACATCGCCTCGCCGACCGGCAACATCTTCAAGTTCAACAATGTCGAGCGGATCGAGGTGCTGAAAGGACCGCAGGGTACGCTGTTCGGCCGCAACGCCACCGGCGGCGTCATCCAGGTCATCACCCGCGATCCTGAGCAGAAGCCCAAGCTCGAGGCGTCGGTGGGCTATGGCAGCTACAACACCGTCGAGGCCAACGCCTATGCCACGGCCGGCATCGCCCCCGATCTGGCGGCCGACATCTCGCTGGTGTGGGACAAGAATTTCGACGGCTACGGCCATGACGTCGTCCGTCATGTCGATATCTTCAAGCGTGACGAACTGGGCGTCCGCTCCAAGATCCTGTGGACCCCCGGCGATCGCACCGAGGTCCGGCTGAGCGGCGACTATAGCCGGCTCAACTCGACCGGCGACGATTACCAGCTCACGCCGGCCGTGGCCGCCGCCAAGGGTCTGCCCTATCCCGGCAAGCGCAACACCAACACCGATTTCCCGAACGTCGGCAACAACCGTGTCTATGGCGGATCGCTGCGCATCGACCATGACCTCGATTTCGCGCGGTTCGTGAGCATCAGTGCCTATCGCCACGTCGTCGGCGATTTCCACCTCGACCAGGATTCGAGCCCGATCCCGATCGTGCTGTCCTTCATCAACCAATATGCGCGGACCTATTCGCAGGAAGTCCAGCTGCTTGCGCCGAAGGATTCCAAGATCAACTGGCTGGTCGGCGGCTATTACTTCCATGCCGATTATGCCTACAAGCCGTTAACCATCGAGGGCCTGGCCGCGCTTCCGTTCACGCAGGAGGACCTGCACGGATCGCAGACCACGGATTCGCTCTCGGCCTATGGCCAGGCGACCGTGCCGATCTTCGAGAACACCAACCTGACCGGCGGCCTGCGCTTCACCCACGAGCGCCAGGCGACCGACGGCAGCGTGGTGGCGGACGGCGCCACGCTGGTACCCAACATCCACCAGAATCAGGGCATCAATCGCCTGACCTGGCGCGCCTCGCTCGACCACAATTTCTCGCCGGACATCCTCGGCTACATCTCGTACAACCGGGGCATCAAGAGCGGCGGCTTCAACATGATCAACGCCGGCACGCCGGGCTACAAGCCGGAAGTGCTGGATGCCTACGAAGCGGGCCTGAAGACGCAGTTCTTCGATCACCGCATCCGCCTGAACGTTGCGGGCTTCTACTATGATTACAAGGATATCCAGGTCTTCAGCGTGACCGGCGGCGGTGCCGTGCTGACCACCAATGCGGCGCGCGCGCACGTCTACGGCATGGACATGGACTTCGCGTTCAAGATGAACAGCGCGCTGACCCTGTCGGCCGGTTTCGGCTATCTCAACGGGCACTACACCAAGTTCCCGAACGCGACCTTCACCTCGGCGACGGGCACGCAGACGATCGGCGACGCCAGCGGCAACGAGATGATCTACGCGCCGCACACGTCGGCGAACCTCAGCCTGGATTATTCGATCCCGACCAGCGTCGGCAAGATTTCCGCCAATGGATCGGTCCAGTATCGCGACCGTGTCTATGTGACGGCGGACAATCGCCTCGCGATACCGGACTATGCGGTGGTCAACGTCTCGGTGGGCTGGACCTCGCTCGACAATCGGTTCAGCGTCAACGTGTGGGCCCGCAACCTGACCAACACGGCTTATTATGCGAACCGGACGGAACAGGCGCTGGGCGACATCCAGTATCTCGCGCCGCCTCGTGTGGTGGGCGTCACGTTCGGTCTCAAGACACGCTGATGGGAACAGGCGATGGCGGCCTTGGCCGCCGTCGCCGCGGCAAGAAGGCGAGTGATGGTCAAGATCCGGTATGTCGATCAGGATGGTTCCGAACATGTCGTGGAGGCCGCGCCGGGCATCAGCCTGATGGAGGCGGCCGTGAAGAACGGCGTGGCCTCGATCGAGGGTGAATGCGGTGGGGCGTGCGCCTGCGCGACCTGCCATGTCTATATTCCGGCCGAGTGGCAGGCGCTGACCGGCGCGGCATCCGAGGACGAGCAGATGATGCTCGAATTCGGCATCGAGGTGGACGAACGCAGCCGGCTCGGCTGCCAGATCGCGGTGACTCCAGCGATGGACGGGATGACCGTGCTGACGCCGCGCAGCCAGCGCTAGGTTTGTAAGCTTATCAGCGGAGAGGATCGATGGCCGACACGCCCGTCACCGAGACCCACTATAACCATCACGATCCGGCCTTCGCGCAGGACCCTTATGCGGTGTTCAGCGAGGTTCGCTCCGGGAAATGCCCCGTGGGCCATTCGGACCAGCTCGGCGGCTTCTACTTCCCGACCACCCATGAGGGTGTGAAGCGCGTCTTCTCCGATTTCCGCACGTTCACCTCCACCGAGGGGGCGGGGCTGCCCGATCAGCTCGTGCGGCTGCTGCCGGTCGATCTCGATCCGCCGCAGCACACGCGCTGGCGGCGCGTGCTCAACCGCTTCTTCACCGCCGACGCGGCCAATGAGGACCGGCCGCGCATCCAGCAGGTCGCGGATACCCTGATCGACGATTTCATCGAGCGCGGCGAGGCCGACGCGGTCAACGAGCTGACCCGGCCCTTCCTAGCGATGACGATGCTGCCCGTGCTCGGCGTGCCGGTCGAGGATCGCCGCGAGATCGGCGAGAAATTGCTGTGGATGGTGCACAACCGGCTCGTCGATCACGAAGGCTGGATGACATGCTATCAGCAGATCGACGCCTATCTGACCGGGCTGATGGCCAGGCGCCGGACGGAGGCGCCGCGCAACGATCTGGTGCAATGCCTGATCGACGAGGAATTTGACGGGCGGAAGCTGACCGATACCGAGGGCTATCAGGTCATCCTGCTGACCCTGTTCGGCGCACTCGATTCCACCAGCTCGGCGATGAGCGGTTCGCTCCTCCACCTCGCCCGCCATCCCGAGGACCGGGCGCGGCTGATGTCCGGGGAGGTGGCGTGGGAGGGCGCGCTGGAGGAGTTCATCCGCTTCACCACGCCGATCCAGGCGCTGCGCCGCCAGACCACCCAGCCCACCGTGCTGGAGGGGGCCGAGCTGCCCCAGGGCGTCAACGTGCTGGCGCTGTGCGGCGCGGCCAATCGCGATCCCGCCAAATTCCCCGAGCCCGATCGCTGCCTGATCGATCGCGACGCGCGCGAGCATATGTCATTCGGCGCCGGCGGCCATGTCTGCATCGGCCGCTTCTTCGCGCGCGCCATGCTGGAGACCTGCCTGAAGACGGTGCTGCGCCGCATGCCGGACTACCGGCTGCAGCCCGGCTTCGAGCCCCAATATACGCCGAGCGAGGCGCGGGCGCTGCGCACCCTGCCGATCACTTTCACCCCCGGCCCCCGGGTGGGCGGCTGATGCAGGCGCGCGACATCGCCTTCGCCGAGGCGGATTATGTGATCGTCGGCGCGGGCAGTGCCGGCGCCGTTGTCGCCAACCGGCTGTCCGAGGATCCGAAGACCTCGGTGGTGCTGATCGAGGCGGGCGGCGATGCGCGCGAGTTCCTCGTCCAGCTGCCCGTCGGCTTCCTGCGCATGCTGTTGCGCGAGAAATATGACTGGGCCTACCAGCAGGAGCCCGATCCCACCCTGAACGGACGCGCCTGGACCTGGTCGGCAGGCAAGATGCTGGGCGGCAGCAGCTCGCTCAACGGGCAGGTCTATATCCGCGGCACTGCGCACGATTTCGACGAATGGGCGGAGATGGGCGCGACCGGCTGGGGCTTTCGCGACGTCTTCCCCTATTTCCTGCGTTCCGAAAGCTGGGTGGGCGCGCCGAGCCAGGCGCATGGATCGAGCGGGCCGCTGACCGTCACGCCGACCCGCGATCCGCATCCGCTGTGCGGTGCCTTCCTGCGGGGCTGCGCCGAGATCGGCCTGCCGACGCTCGACGAATATAATGACGGCAGCGATTTCGGCGCATTCATGACCCAGACCAACCAGCGCGACGGCTGGCGGTGCAGCACCGAGAAGGGCTATCTGCGGCCGATCATCAAGCGCCCGAACCTGCGGATCATCACCGAGGCCGAGGTGGAGCGGATCGAGACCGCCGAGGGGCGGGCGACGGGCGTGACGCTCCGCCAGGGGGGCCAGCGCCGCACGGTGCGCGCCCATCGCGAGGTGATCGTGTCGGCCGGTGCGATGGGCTCGCCGGCTCTGCTGATGCGCTCCGGCATCGGCCCGGGCGAAGAATTGCGCGCACAGGGCATCGCGGTGGTGCAGGACAGCGCCGGCGTCGGCACCAACCTGCAGGAGCATTCGGCCAGCGCCACCACCCGGCGTGTCAGCGTGCCGACCCTCAACAACGAGACCGGCCCACTCGATCTGGCGCGCCACTTCGCCAAATTCTTCTGGAACCGGAAGGGGCCGATTGGGGCGCCGGCGGTGCAGGCCATGGCCTTCGCCAAGACCCGGCCGGAGCTGCGCTGGCCCGATGTCCAGCTCCACTTCATGCCGCTGGTCTACGCCACGCTCGATCCGCACACGCCGACCCGCATGGGCATCCCCATGTGCTCGGCGATCACGGTCAGCGTCTCGCCCTGCAAGCCAAAGGGGCGGGGGCGCGTGGTGCTGGGCGAGGGAGGACGGCCCAAGGTGCTGCACCAGGCGCTGGGCAACGCCGAGGACGTGCGCACCCTGATCGACGGGCTCAAGATGGTCGACGCGCTGTACGAGGCGCCGGCCATGGCGCGGATCGTCGAGGGCCTCCTGTCGCCGGCGCACAAGCCCGAGACGGACGAGCAGTGGATGCAGCATCTGCGCGAGACGCTCAACATCACCTGGCACGCCGCCGGCACCTGCCGGATGGGATCGGACGAGGCCTCGGTGGTCGATCCCCAGCTGCGCGTGCGCGGGGTCGATGGTCTGCGAGTGGTCGATGCCTCGGTGATGCCCACCACGACGAGCGGCAACACCAATGCCGCGACGATCATGATCGGCGAGAAAGCGGCGGAGATGATCCGGCTGGGTTAGGGAGCGTAGAGCCCCAAGCCGGATCATCTCCACCGTTCGTCCTGAGCGAAGTCGAAGGACGGGCCCCGAACGCAGCGCTTGCAGCCCGTCCTTCGACTTCGCTCAGGACGAACGGAATATAGGAAAGCGCGTGCCTGTCTGCCCCGCTTTCACCCCTCCGCGCTGGACAGCCCCACGGGCGTGGGCTCGCACGCCGGCCACGCATTCAGCGCCGCCGTCGCGACCTGGCGGCCGACAGTGGCGAGCTGGTCCATCACCTCCGTGTCGGCTTCGCCCGTCTCGGGATCGAAGCGGGAGAGGCGGCTGTTGATCGCGGCGGCGAAGGGCGTCGGCCAGCCCCGGAAGGCGTGGATGATCGAGCGCAGCGCGGCGATCGTGCTTCCCGTCGCCTGCCAGCCGTAGGCGGTGGCGATCACGCCCACCGGCATGTCGGTGAGGTAGATGCGGCCGGCGTCGCGCGCGGTATCCTCCAGCAGATCGAGCGCATTCTTCACCACGCCCGACACGCTGCCATGATAACCGGGGCTGGCGATGATCAGCCCGCTCGCCGCGCGGACGGTCTCCACCAGGTCCCGCTCGTCTGCTGTGCGGTGCGGCTGTTTGGGATTGTAATGGGGCAGGCGGGCGAGATCCTCGCCGCCGAACAGGCGGGTCCGGGCGCCGGCCGCCTCCGCCGCGCGCAGCGCCGCGCGCAGCGCATGCTCGGTCGAAGAGGGGCCGCCGGTGGTGCCGCCGATGCCGACGATGAGGGGGGAACGATCGTTCATGCGCCTGTCCTGGTTCGGGCCTGCTTACGCGTCCTGCGCCTGCGGCCGGATGATGATCTCGTTGATGTCGACTGCGTCCGGCTCGCCGATGGCATAGGCGATGGCACGCGCCACCGTGTCGGGCGGGAGCGCGATGTCGGCGGCGCCCGCCAGCCGCCGCTGCGAGGCGGGGTCGTGGACCTTGTCGAACAATTCGCTGGCCGTGGCACCGGGCGAGACGATGGTCGCGCGGATGCCGTCCGCCGTCCCCTCCTGGCGGAGCGCCTCGGAAATGACGCGCACCGCATGCTTGCTGGCGGCATAGACGGCCGAGCCGCCATTGACCTTGTGCCCCGCTACCGAGGCGATGGTGACGATGTGCCCGCTGCGCTGCGCCTTCATCCGCGGCAGCACGGCGGCGATGGCGTAGAGTACGCCCTTGATGTTGGTATCGATCGTGCGGTCCCAGCCGTCCACGTCATAGACGTCGAGGCGGGAGATGGGCATCACCCCGGCATTGTTGACGAGCACGTCGATCGTGCCGAAGCGCGTCATCGCCAGCGTGGCGAGCGCCTGCATGTCGGTGCGGCGGGTGACGTCGCTCTCCAGCGCGACGGCCCGGCCGCCCGCCGCCGCGATGCGGGCGACGAGCGTGTCCAGCCGATCCTTCCGCCGCGCGCTGAGCACGACGGCCGCGCCCTCCGCCGCGAGGCGCAATGCGGTCGCTTCGCCGATGCCGCTGCTCGCGCCGGTGATCAGGACCGTCTTGCCGGCGATGCCCATCGCGCGCCGTCAGGCCGCCTGCTCGGCGGTAGGGCGTGCGCCGATCCACCCGCCTTCGGACCATTTGATCTTGAAATGCCGCGTCTTGATCTTCCAGCCGGCGGCGGTGCGGACATAGCTGTCGTCATACCAGCCGAGATGATGGACCGTCTCGGAGGTGCCGCGATCGACGCGGACCTCGAACAGATCGACATAGACGCGGCCCGTCGCGCGGTCGCCATCCACCTCGAACCAGTGGTTGGAGTTGCGGTGCATCGTCGCCAGCAGCGGGGCGTGAATCTCGCGCGCGTCGGCGGCCATCTCCTCGGCCGAATGGTAGGTCAGCAATTCGGCATCGACGCCGACGTTGGAGAGATCGTAGGAGATGAGCGGCTCTTCGGCCCAGACCGAACGGACGAGATCATAGTCGCGGGTGTCGAGGCCACGCGAATAGGCCGTCACCAGCCGATGCAGCGCCACCCAGTCGGCGGTTTCGTCGGTCATCGTCTATCCCTCCTTCTCGCTTGCCGTGTCAGCTCGCAGGCGGCAGCATCGCGCTGGAAATGCCCTGGTCGGCCAGCACGTAGGAGCCGTGCAGCGCCCGTGCCGCATCCGAGACGAGGAACAGCGCGACCTGGGCGATGTCGTCGGGCTCCATCATGGCGTTGCCATAGGGGCTCACCGAGCGCGCCTCGCGCTTGACCATGCCGGCCTGCTGATCGGGCGTCAGATCCTCCTCGGTGAAGCCCAGCATCGGCGTGCGCACCGAGCCCGGCCCGATCGAGTTGACGCGGATGTTGGTGCGGCGCAGTTCCGGCGCCAGCGTGCGTGTGAAATGGGCGATGGCCGCCTTGGTGGCGGCGTAGACGGCGAATTCATGGACGCCGAGCATCGCCGCGCCCGACGAGATGTTGACGATGGCGCCGCCGCCGCTGCGCTTCATCAAGGGGAGCACGGCCTGGATCATCGAGATCGGGCCGATCGCATTGACCCCGAACATCAGGTCGATCTTGCGGGCGGACATCTGCTCGATCGGCTCCCAGAAGCAGATGCCAGCGCTCTGGACGAGGATGTCGAGCCGGCCATGATCGCGCTCCACGTCCGCGACCAGCCGGGCGATCGCGTCGCGGTCCATGATGTCGCAGGTGGCGGCGCTGGCCGATCCGCCCGCCGCCACGATCCGGTCGACCACGGGCTGCATCGTCGCGACCGCCAGTTCGGACGTCACCACGACATGCGCGCCCTTGGCCGCGAACAAGGCGGCGATGGCGGCGCCGATGCCGGTGCCGCCCCCTGTGACGATGGCGACCTTGCCCTCAAGCATTCCGTGTCTCCCCGATGCGCCCGGCCATATGCCCTTCGCGGATCGCCATCAGCAGGTCGCGCGGCGCGTTGGCATCGCCGATCAGATGCAAGTCATAGGGCCGCGCTGCCCGCGTGCCGCCGCCGAGCGCGCGATAAAGATCGGTCTGCGCCTCATTGTAGGAGACGAAGACCACCGTCTCGGCCGGCACCTCCCAGGTCTGCTCGCCATCGAGATAGCCGAGCGTGCATGTTCCGTCACCGATCTCGATGAGGCGCCCGCCGACCACCAGGGTGAAGTCGCCCTGCCGCAGCCGGCGCAGCGCCGGGCTGGCGCGGACGATCACCTCGATCTGCGGGGCGAAGGAGGAATGGCGGGCGACGAACGTCACCTTGACGCCGTGGGTGACGAGTTGCTCGGCCGCCGCGATCGCCTCGTAATGGCCGACATCGTCGAACACGACCGCTGACGCGCCGAAGCGCTCCGGGGCCATGAACATCAGGTCGTGGGATGAGAGCACGTGCTTCCTGTCGAAACCCGGCACGGGCCGCTCCGGCCGCGCCGCCTGCAACCCGTCCATGCGCGGCAGCGATCCGGTGGCGACGATCACCACGTCGGGCTGCTCGGCCCGCACGTCGTCGGCATCCGCATAAGTGGAAAGGCGGATGTCCACGCCGAGGCGATAGAGCTCCTGCTCCTGCCAGTAGGTGATGTCGCCGATGGTCGCGAGCTTGGGCGCGCGCTTCGCGATGTTGATCGTGCCGCCGAGCGCCGGCTGCGCCTCGATCAGCACGACCGTGTGGCCGTGCAGGGCGGCGAGGCGGGCGGCCTCCATGCCGGCGGGGCCACCACCGACCACTACCACCTTGCGCGGCGTCTCTACCGGCCGGATAAGGTCCTCCGACAGGGTCAGCTCGTAGCCGACCGTCGGGTTGACGGTGCAGGCCATGCGCTGCTGCGCGGTGCGGATGCCGCCGATGCAGCCCTGGTTGCAGGCGATGCAGGGGCGCACCCGCTCGGCCTCGCCGCGCACCGTCTTGGCGACGAGATCGGGATCGGCGATCATCGGGCGGACGAAGCTGACCATGTCGGCCAGTCCTTCCTTGATCGCCTGGTTGCCTTCCTCCAGCGTGCGGTAGCGGCCGGCGATCATGGTCGGCACATTGGCGCGCGCGACGATCGGTTCGGACGAGCTCAGCATGTAGCCGGCGGGCTGGTCCATGCAGCCCAGCATCGTCGCGATGCTGTAAGGGCTGCCCATCGATCCGCTGACATAATCGACGAGATTTTCGGCGCACAGCCGGCCGACCACCTCGCCCGCCTCCTCCGGCGTCAGGCCGCCGGGGGCGTTATAGTCGGACAGGCGGATGCCCAGCGGATAATCCTTGCCGACCCGGTCGCGCACCGCATCGATGATGCCGCGCCCGAAGCGCATGCGATTGTCCAGGCTGCCGCCATAATCATCCTCGCGGCGGTTGGTCAGCGGGCAGAGGAATTGATGGACGAGATAGCCGTGGCCGAAATGCAACTCGATCCCGTCGAGCCCGCCTTGCTGCACCCGCACGGCAGCGTCCGCGTAAGCTTCGGTGATCTCGTCGATCTGGTCCCGAGTCATCGCGAAGGGCGTGTTGACGAGGCCGAGCGGACAGGGGACGCTGGAGGCGGAGACCGGCGCCTGCCCGCTTGCGGGCGCCCAGCGGTGGCCGCCATGCCAGAGCTGCACGAAGGTCCGCATGCCGTGCTTCTCGCCCGATCTCGCCAGCATCGCGAAGCCGGGGATGATGCCGTCGTCCACCGCATTGACTGTGTGGTTGGAGGTGGAGCGATGCACCACCGTCGCCTCCAGGATATTGAGGCCGACGCCCGATCGCGCCCGCGCCTCGTGATAGGCGACGAGATCGTCGGTGATGGTGCCCCGGCCATAGCTGGTGCCGTGGCTGGCGCGGGCGATCCGGTTCTTGATCTCCAGCCCGTTGATCGTGACCGGCCTGAGGATATGATCGAGCGACACGGTTTCCGACACCTCTCCCAAGGGCGGCCGTCTTCGGCCTGCCGTCCTACAGCGACCAGACCACCTTGCGGGCGATCAGGCCTTCGACATCGCCTTCGGCGAAACCCGCCTCGGCCAGGATCGTGCGCGCATCGCGCTGCCGCCGCGGGTTGATCGCGGTCACCAGATCGGGATGGGCGGAGAGGCGCGGCGCCGGCGCGGCGGTCAGCGTGCCCGTCGCATCCGCCGTCACCGATGCGCGGGCCGCATTGTGCGGATCGGCCGCGATGTCGCCGGTGGCGAGCACCGGGGCGCCGCAGGAATCGATCGCGCTGAACAGAGGCGTCCATTCGTGCTGCGGCCTCGTCCGGAACACCGCCGCGATCCGTTCGCGCAAGGCCGGCCATTGGGCGCGATCCATCTGCGCCGCGGCGGAAGGATCGACATCGTCGAGGCCCAGGATCGCCAGCATCGCCGCGTAGAATTTCTGTTCGATCGCGCCGACCGAGAACCATTTGCCGTCGGCGCAGCGATAGACGCCATAGAAAGGCGCCTTGCCGCCGAGCAGGGCATGCTCGGGATCGCCATCCCACAGATCCAGCTCCAGCTCGCCGAACATCGGCCCCAGCATGTAGCTGGCCCCGTCGACGATCGCGGCATCCACCACCTGGCCCTTGCCGGTGCGCTGCCGCTCGACCAGCGCCAGCAGCACGCCGATCATCATCGTGTAGGAGCCGTTGGCGAGATCGCCGAGCAGGCCGGGCGGCGCGGTCGGCCGCTCCTCGCCGATGACATTGAGCGCGCCCGAAATGGCGAGATAGTTGATGTCGTGGCCGGCGCGCTGGGCATAGGGGCCGGTCTGCCCCCAGCCGGTCAGCCGCGCGTAGATCAGGCCGGGATTGTCGGCCATCAGCGCGTCGGGCCCCAGCCCCAGCCGCTCCATCACCCCCGGCCGGAAGCCCTCGACCAGCAAATCGGCGGATCGCGCCAGCCGCCGTGCGGTCTCCTGTCCCTCGGGATGGCGGAGGTCGAGGCCGATCGCATCCTTGCCGCGCGACATCGCGACGGCTGGATCGAAAGGCAGGGGGTCGGGGCGCCGCACGCTCAGCACGCTGGCGCCGAAATCGGCCAGCATCATCGTCGCGAAGGGCGCCGGGCCGAGCCCGCTCAGATCGAGGACGCGGATGCCGGCGAGCGGCCCCCGGCCGTGGCGGGGCTCGGCCATGTCAGGCGCTGGCGGCCATCGTCGGGCGCGCGGCGGCGGCGCTCAGCTGCGGCACGACTTCGGTTCCCAGGCGCTCGACCATCTCCAGATACTCTTCGCGCCCGACGCCGCCCATGTCCATCTTGATCAGGTTGAGATCGGCGCCGACCAGCTGGCTGAGCTCGATCAGGCGATCGGCGAACTTGGCCGGCCCGCCGACGATCGCCGGCCCCTTGGTGGAGAGCAGCTCGTAATCGAACGGGTTGCTGACATAAGGCGGCGGGTTGGCGTTGACGCTGCGGATCACCGCCAGGTTGAAGGCGTGATAGCCGGCATAGCGCGGCTCGTAGCGGGCGCGGGCGGTGGCGTCGTCCTTGTCCACCCAGCCGTGCCAGCAGGCGCCGACCTGCGCGTCATGCTTGTGCCCGGCGGCGGCGAAGGCCTCACGATAGATGTCGGCGATGGGGATGAATTTGTCGGGCCGGCCGAAGGCGCTCGGCAGCATCAAAGCGAGGCCGAGCCGGCCGGCCAGCTTCGCCGTGTCGGGCGAACTGCCGCCGCCGATCCAGAAGGGCAAGCGGGCGGTCTGCACAGGCGTCGGCTCCAGATGCTGGCCGGTGATCGGCGCGCGGAAGCGGCCTTCCCATTGCACCGGCTCGCCCGGCCACAGCGCGCAGGCGACCTCCATGGCCTCGGCGAAGCGATCGGCGGATTCCTCCACCGACTGGCCGAACAGGTCGAAGGTCTTCTCGAAGAAATTGCCGCGCCCGGTGACGAGCTCGACCCGGCCGCCGGAGATCACGTCCACCGTGGCATAATCTTCCACCATACGGAGCGGATCGAGATTGGCCGCCAGCGCCACCGCCGTGCCCAGGCGCAGCGTCCTGGTGCGCGCGGCCATCGCCGCCAGCACCACGGCGGGCGACGAGAAGGTGTAGTTGATGCCGTGATGCTCGCCGATATGATAGCCGGATATGCCCGTCCGCTCTGCGATCTCGGCCGCATCCAGGGTCATCGCGTAGCGTTCGGACGCCGAGAAGCGACGCCCGGTGACGGGATCGTCCATCTTGTCGCCCAACGACATCAACGCGACCTGCATGCATGCCTCCCACTCTCTGTGCTTGCATTTAGTCTTACAGTGTTTGGTTGATATCGCAACGAGTTTTTATATCGCCGGTTTGATAAGCAAAACACGCCGAAAAACGGGATATTTTGGGTGAGGCCACGCGAAGCCACCATTCGTCCGTTGCTCTAATATTCGATCACTGTTAGATTGAGTCGCCGAACGGATGCGCGCACCGCGCCAGCGAGCGAGAGGACAGCAGATGGCCCTTCATCATTTTGCGATTGCCACCAAGAATTTCGAAATGGCGCATCACTTCTACACCGAGGTGATGCAGTTCCCGCTGGTGGCGGGCGTGAAGCGGCAGGCGCCCGGCGGCGGCTGGACCAAGCACATGTTCTACGACATTGGCGACGGCGAGACGATGGCGCTGTGGGATCTGCGCGGTATCGAGGGCATCCAGCTCGATCCCGACCAGTGGAAGAGCGCGATCTCGACCGGGCTGGGCCTGCCGCGCTGGATCAATCACTTCGCCTTCAACTGCAAGGGCGGCGAGGAGGAGCTCCAGCAGCGCAAGAAGAACTGGCTCGACAACGGCTATCACGTGTCGATGACCGACCATGAGTTCATCCGCTCGATCTACACCTTCGATCCGGACGGCAATCTCGTCGAATGGACCTACGACACCCGCCCCATCGACGATGGGGATACCCGCTATGCCCACGAGATCCTGATCGACGACAGCCCGGCCACCGAGGGCGATTATGAAGGGCCGTTCGAGCGCTCCACGGTCGAGAAGTACAAGCCGGCGCCCAAGCCGCTGCCCGAGCCGGCCCACTGATCAGGCGATAGGGGCCGCACCATGCGCGATTGCGACGTCCTTGTCGTGGGCGGCGGCGGGGCCGGCATGGCCGCCGCCATCGAGGCGGCCGATGCCGGCGCCTCGGTGATCGTGCTGGAGGCGGGCCGGCGCCCCGGCGGATCGACCGCCTTGTCCGGCGGCGTCTTCTACGCGGCGGGGACGAGCATCCAGCGGGCCGCCGGCATCCACGACACGGTCGAGGCCATGTACCGCTATTACATGACCTTCAACCGCTGGAACCTCGAGCCCTGGCTGATCCGGCGCTTCTGCGAGGAATCCGCGCCGACTCTCGAATGGCTGATCGGGCTGGGCGCGGACATTCCGGTGGAAGGCCTGTACATTTCCGGCGTCGAGGATGTGCCGCGCGGCCATCACACGCGCGGCTCCGGCATCGCCCTGTTCGAACGGTTGATGGGCGCCGCCTCGGCGCGGGGCGTGGAGATCCATGCCGATATCCGCGTCGACGGCCTGCTGGCGGCGGATGGCGTGGTCGAGGGTATCACGGCGCAGGGGGCGGAGCTGCGGGCCGGGGCGATCGTCCTCGCCACCGGCGGCTATGGTGCCAACCGCGCGCTGCTCGCCGAATTCAATCCCGACGTGGCCGCGCAGGACGAGCGCTGGTCCTTCTATTTCGGATCGGAGACGAGCCGGGGCGATGGCATCGCCATGGCGCGCGCGCTGGGCGCGGAGGTGGTCGGGCGCGATCGGCTGCTGGTCAATGCCTCGCCCGGCTTCTCGCGCGATGTGGCCGATTTCCATCCGCCCTGGCTGGTCTTCGTCAACCGCGACGGACAGCGCTTCATGGATGAGACCTGGCCCTATTGCATTGCCGGCCATCGCATCGAGGAGCAGCCGGGCAGGCGTTGCTTCGCGATCCTCGACGAGCCGACCCGCGCCGCCTCGCCTGCGCGTCATCCTTTCGCGGACAAGCTCGGCGTCGGCGATTTCGCCTATTCCTGCGACCGGCTGGCGGAGGAGGCCGCGAAGGGGCGCATCCTGCGGGCCGATACGCTGGAGGAGTTGGCGGGCAAGGCCGGCGTCGATCCGCTCGGCCTCGCTGGCACGGTGGCGCGCTACAATGCCGATGTGCGGGCCGGCGGGGATGGCCAGTATGGGAAGCAGGGCCCGCTGACGACGATCGAGACGGCGCCTTTCTACGCGATCGAGGTCCATGCCGCGAGCTTCGGGGCGACCTCGGCGGGCGTGCGGATCGACCCCGATGCGCGGGTGCTGGGTGCCGGTGGCCGGGCGATCGCGGGCCTCTACGCGGCGGGCGAGACGGCCGGCGGCGTGCTGGGCGAACGCTATGTCGGCGGCGGCAATTATATCGCCAATGCCTTGATCTTCGGGCGGATCGCGGGGCGGGCCGCCGCCGCGTTCGCCGCTCAGCCTTCGTAGCGCACCACCTCGTGGAGCGGCGCGCGCGTGGTGCGGAAGCCGTTGGCCGGATGGGCGGTATCGGCATAACCAAAGGACATGCCGCAGACGATCCGTCGCTCCGGCGGGATCGCGAAATGATCGCGGACGAAGCCGGAGACGCCGGCCAGCGCGGCCTGCGCGATCGTCGCGATGCCGAGGCTCTGCGCCGCCAGCATCACATGCGCGACATAGGCGCCGCAATCGATCGCGCCATAGACGCCGAGATCCGCCTCGGTGGTGACGATCATCACGTGCGGGGCGTCGAACAGGCGGAAATTCTCCCGCATCTGCCGGGCCGACGCCGCGCGGTCGCCGAAGGCGACGCCGACGCTCTGGTACAGCGCCCAGCCGGTCTCGCGCTGGCGTTCCTTGTAGATGCCGACATAGCGCGCGGGAAAAGCGAAATCGGGTGTCTCATGCTCCCAGTCGGTGCTCGTCGCATGGGCATGGAGCGCCTTGCGGAAACGCTCCGTCGCCTCGCCTTCGGTGACGATCGCCTGCCAGGGTTGGGAGTTGCACCACGATGCGCTGCCCTGCGCGATCGCCAGCATCGCGTCGATCATCGCCCTCGGCACGGGCGTGGGCAGGAAGCCACGGCAACTGTGGCGATCGCGGACCAGGCGAGCCAGCGCCTGCGTGTCCGGCGGGAGGTTCTCGTCGATCCGCAACGCCGGCATTGCACGCCTCCCGCTTTATATCTATCACTGTTAGTCTATAATCGTCATGCGATCGGGAAAGTCGAGCGAAATCGACGCCCCGCGCGATTCGGCGGGAGGCGGATGGATGGCTTCGGCACCGGTGAAGGTTGGTTCGTCTTGGCCGCGATAACGGACGCGATGCGCGACCGCGCGCGGAACCACCGCATCGGCATGCTGCGCCGCCTGGTCCACCGGCTCGGCCGGATCGAGCCGATCGGCGACGACCGCTTCGCCATGGAAGCCGCGATCGGCGCCTTCGATCGCGTCTATGGCGGGCAGAGCCTGGCCGAGGCGTTCATGGCCGCCGCGGCCACGGTGGCTTCCATGCGTCGCCTGAATTCGGCGCATTGCTATTTCCTGCGGCTCGGCGATCCGGCCCAGCCCGTCACCTATGTCGTCGACCGGCTGCGCGACACGCGCTCCTTCTCGGTGCGCCACGTGCGGGCCGAGCAGGACGGGCAGGCGATCATCACCGTCACCTTCGCCTTCGCCGCGCCGACCGAGGGCATCGCCCACCAGACCGCCATGCCTGACGCACCGCCGCCCGAGGACATCGTGCCGCGCGACGTCGCGCTGATCGCCCGGCACGACGGCGCCCTCCCGAAGAATGCCGGCGTCCCCTGGCCGATCGACATCCGCCATGTCGACCAGCCGCCGTGGGAGCCGCGGATCGGCGATGGGCGCCACCGGGTGTGGATGCGCGTGGACGAGGACCTGCCCGACGACCCGCTGCTCCACGCCTGCCTGTTCCTCTATGCCAGCGACCTCTGCATGGCCGACGCGGTCACCAACCAGCATCCGATCGTCTGGGAGGACCTGATCGCCTCGCGCGGCCTGTTCGGTGCCTCGCTGGACCACGGCTTCTGGCTGCACGTGCCGGCGCGGATCGACCGCTGGCTGCTGCACGTCCAGGAATCGACCGTCGCGGCCGACGGCCGGGGCTATGCCACCGGGCGCTTCTTCGACCGCGCCGGCACCCTGGTCGCGTCGGTCGCCCAGGAGATCTTCATCAAAGAGATGGGAGAAAGCGGATGACGCCGTGGGTGCATGACTGGGTCGCCTATCATGGCGTGCGGCAACCGGACGCGCCGGCGCTGACCTGCGTCGAGCGGGGCGACACCGTGACCTGGGGGGCGCTCGATCGCCGCGTCGGCCGGCTCGCCTATCTGCTGCGCCATCGCTTCGGGCTGCGACCGCGCGACCGCGTGGCGATGATCGCCGAGAACGACACGCGCATCTTCGAGCTGCAATTCGCCTGCATGCGCGCCGGGCTGATCTTCGTGCCGGTGAGCTGGCGGCTCTCGCTCGGCGAGATCGTCGCGCTGGCCAGGGATGCCGAGCCGCGCATTCTCTTCCACGACGAGACATGGCGCGAGCGGGGCGAGGAACTCGCCGACGCGATCGGCGTCGAGACACGCATCCCGTGGTCCGACGACGTCGCCGCCAGCCCCTATGACGCGATGCTCGACGAACCGGGCGAGACGATGCCGGGCGCGATCCACGACGAGGCGGAGATCACCCACATCCTCTACACATCGGGCACCACCGGCCTGCCCAAGGGCGCCTTGTGCAGCTGGGGAACGCTCAAGCACCACGCGATCAATAGCGCGCAGACCTCGCGCACCGCCGAGCGCGGCAACCATCATCTCAACATCGTGCCGCTCTTCCATGCCGGTGGGCTCAACACCTTCTCGAACCCCGTGCTCTACTGGGGCGGGCACGTGACCACGACCCGGCGCTTCGATCCCGAGGTGAGCCTGCGCCTGCTCACCGATCCCGCCGTGGGAATCACGCACCTGTGCGGCGTGCTGCAGATGTACGAGCTGATCACCGCCCTGCCGGCCTTCGAGCGGGCGACCTTTCCGGCGTTGCGCACGGGATTGTTCGGCGGCTGGGGGCCGAAGACGGTGTGGGTCCACCAGACCTGGCAGGATCGCGGCTTCTTCCTGCAACTGTCCTATGGATCGACCGAGCAGGGGCCCAACGTCACGGTGCTGGACGGTGGGCGCGATCTGGCGGCGCGCAATTGCTCGGGCTTCACCAATCCGGGCACCGACCTGCGGCTGGTCGGCCCCGATGGTGCGGACGTGCCGCAGGGCGAGGTGGGCGAGATATGGACGCGCGGCCCGGCGATCACGCCGGGCTATTGGAACCGCCCGCGCGAGGATTTCTTCACCGGGGACTGGTTCCGCACCGGCGATTGCGGGCGGCTGGACGAGGCCGGCCGGCTCTATGTGGTGGACCGGCTGCGCGAGGTCTATCGCTCCGGCGGGGAGAACATCTATCCGGCCGAGGTGGAGCTGGCGCTTGCCGATGCGCCGGGCGTGCAGGAGGTGGCGGTGATCGCCGTGTCCGACGATCGCTGGGGTGAGGTCGGCATGGCGATCGTCGAGCCCAGGCCGGGCGATGTTGTGACGCTGGACGGGCTGCTCGCCCATGCCGACGGCAAGCTGGCGCGCTTCAAGCTGCCCCGGCATTTCGCGACGATCGAGGTCATGCCGCGCAACGCGACGCTGAAGATCGACCGGCCCGCGCTCAAGAAGGCGTTCGGCGCCGCTCCGGCGGTCTGAATGGTGGCGCCGATGCCGTTGGCGGCGATGCGGTCGCTGGTCGGCGGCGAGATCGGCGTGTCGGGCTGGATCGCGATCGAGCAGGACCGTATCGACGGATTCAGTGCGGCGACCGACGATTTCGCGGCCGTGCATCTCGATCGCGCGGCGGCGCGGGCGATGGGGCTGGACGACACGTTCGCGCAGGGCTTCCTCACCCTCTCCATGCTGATGCGCCTGCAGGAGGGCGTACTGCCCGAGCCGGAGGGGATGACGAGCGGCTTCAACTACGGCTTCGACCGCATCCGCTTCATCGCGCCCGTTCTGCGCGGCGCACGCATCCGGGGGCGCTTCGTGCTGACCCGCGTCGAGGAGGTGCGCCCGGGTGGCTGGCAGCGGGCGGTATCGGTGACGGTGGAGATCGAGGGCGAAGCGAAGCCCGCGCTCGTCGCTGAGTGGATCGCCTATTTCACGGTCTGACCGGCCAGCGATCGCCGCAGGAAATCGCTGATCGCATCGCCGAAGGCGTCGTTGCGGTCGCCCGCCACCATATGGCCGGCGCGCTGGACGGCGATCGTCTCCGCCTGCGGGGCCTGACGGCGGAAGCCTTCGATCGCTTCGGGATCCACCACGTCGCTCTGCGCGCCGGAGACCAGCAACAGGGGCATCGACGGGGGAAGGGCGGCGAGGCGGTCGCTCAGCATCGTCGCCAGCGCCTCGTCGGGCGGATCGCCGATCACCGCGGGATCCCAATGCCAGTAGAACCGGCCGTCCCGCTCGCGCAGACTGCGCAGCAGGCCCTGCGGATTGCTGGATGCCGCGCGATGCGGATTGTAGGCGCGCACCGCCGCTGTCGCCTCCTCCAGCGACGCGAAGCCATCCGGATGGCCGAGCATGAACGCGCGGATCCGCTCCACCCCGCCGGGCGCGAAGCGCGGGACGATGTCCACCAGCACCAGGGCATGGACCAGATCGGGCGCCTCGGCCGCCGCGATCAGGCCGGCGACGCCGCCCATCGACGCGCCGACCACCGACGCGGGCCGGCCGATCGCCCGCAGCGCGTCGATCAAGTCGCGGGCGTGGGTTTCCATGCGATAGTCGCGGGTCGGCGACCAGTCGCTGTCGCCATGCCCCCGCGCATCGTAGCGCGCGACCGCGAAACCCTCGCCGGCGAGGCGCGTGGCGATGGCCGACCAGGCATGCCGGGTCTGGCCGCCGCCATGGGCGAGCAACACCAGCGGCGCCTCGCCTTGGCCGATGATCTCGCCCCGGAGGACAGGGCCCTCGCGTGTGGGAATGCGCAGATCCGCGTTCATGGCGTGCCCGTCTTGCGCGCGGCGAAGGCAGCGAAGGCCGCCGCCGCCTCGTGGGTCGTCAGTTGCGCGAGGAAGGCGTCGCGGTCGGCGGCCAGAGCGGCGGCGATCGCCATATCGTCGCGCATCAGCGCCTTGGTGGCGGCGAGGGCGGAGGCCGGCTTGCCGGCGAGGATGCGCGCAGCCTCGCTGGCGGCGGCGCGGACTTCGGCGGCCGGCAGCGCCCGGTTGGCGATGCCCAGCGCGACCGCTTCCGCCCCGCTGATCCTGTCGCCCAGCGCGAACAGGCCGAAGGCGCGGACATGGCCGATCCGGGCCGGCATCAGCCGCGCGGACGCCGCCTCGGGCACGAGACCGAGATCGATGAAGGGCGTGGCGAGCTGGGCGTCGTCGGCGACATAGACGAGATCGCAATGCAGCAGCATCGTCGTGCCGATGCCGATCGCGCGGCCGGTGACGGCGGCGACCAGCGGCTTGGGACAGGTGCTGAGCGCCGTCAGGAAGGGATCGGTGTTCGAGGCGGCAAGATCGAAATCGCCCTGCGCCGATGCCGCGAACATGCCGATATCGTTGCCGGCGCAGAAGTCCGGCCCCTCGCCTTCGATCAGCACGGCCCGGATCGCGGCGTCCCCGGCCGCCTGTCGGAACGCCGCCGCCATCGCGCCGTACATGGCGTCGGTGATGGCATTCTTCTTGGCGGGGCGATCGAGCGTGATGGTCATCACACCGTCGGCCACGGCGATGCGGATGTCGTTCATGGCAATCAGCCCTGCGCCGGCTGGAGGCCACGCCCCAGCGAGGAGCCGCCGTCGCAATCGAGGATGGCGCCGGTCACGTATGTCGCGGCGTCGCTGCTCAGGTAGATGGCCATGTCGGCGATGTCCCGCTTGGTGCCGTAGTCGCGCAGCGGGATGATGGCCTTCAGCGCCGCTTCGGATTCGGCGGTGGGGGTGAGCCGCGCCATGCCCTCGGTGCCGGCGATCGGCCCCGGCGCGATCGCGTTGACGCGGATGCCGTCCGGCCCCCATTCCATCGCCAGCACCTTGGTGAGCATGTTGATCCCGGCCTTGGCGGCGCAGACGTGGCTCTGGTGCAGCGTGGCGTTGACCGCCTGGCCGGCGGTGATCGAGATCAGCGAGGCGCCCGGCTTGCGCAGGAAGGCGTGGCTGGCGCGCAGCACGTGGAAGGTGCCGAGCAGATCGATGTCGATCACGGTCTTGAAGGCATTGGCCGACATGCCGATGGCCGGCGCCAGGAAATTGCCCGCCGCGCCGGAGACGACGATGTCGATCGGCCCCCAGGCGTCGTGCGTGTCGCGCAGCGCCTGCTCGACCGCGTCATAGCTCCGCACGTCGGCGGACCAGCCTTGCGCGTCGTGTCCGGCGGCGCGCAATTCGGCGACGGCGGCCTCGACCTTCTCGGCCTTGCGGCTGATGATAGCGATGCGCGCGCCGGCCTCGGCCAGGCCATGCGCGATGCCGAGGTTGATCCCGCTCGATCCTCCCGCGACGAAGGCGGTTTTGCCCGCCAGCAGATCCGGCGCGAACACGCTCATGGCTTCCTCCCCTTGCCGCCGGGCGCCCGGCGATTGGTTGACGCTATAAATAAAACACTGTTAGATTGCAGAACGCAAGGGGAGGCGGGCATGACGACCGAAGCGATCATCTATGCGGACGTGCAGGTGGTGCTCGATCACCCCATCGAGCGGGTGTGGACGCCGATCGCGATGTTCGGCGGGCTGGATCGCTGGGCGGCGGGCGTCACGGGCTGCTCGGTGGAAGGGCAGGGGCCGGGTGCGGTCCGCACCGTGTCGCTGGGCGAGCGGCAGGCCCGCGAGCGGCTGGAGGCGATCGATCCGGAGCGCCACTGGCTGCGCTACCATATCGTCCCGCCACACGCGATGCCGGCCGACAACGTCCATAGCGAGATCGGCCTGACCGCGCTCGATAGAGGCCGCACCGCCGTGCGCTGGCATTCGGAAGCGAACGGCTTCGGCGTTCCGCCGGAGCAGATCGGCGCCCCGATCGGCGCCTTCTACCGCCGCTCGCTCGAAGGGCTCGACCGGATGTTGCGTGGAGGGTGAGCGCTGCTCAGCGATCACGGATCACGAAGCCGCCATCCACGCGCAGCGCCGTGCCGGTGACGAAGGCGGCTTCGTTCGAGGCGAGGTACAAAGCCGCATCGGCGATATCGCGCGGCGTGCCCAGACGTCCGGTGATCTGCAGCGCCGCCATGGCCCGGATCACCTCTTCGCCGCCGCTCTCCTCCGCATGGCGTCGCATCAGCGGCGTGTCGATAACGCCGGGGCAGATCGCGTTGCAGCGGATCGGCAGGCCTTCCTCCCCGCAATGCAGCGCCACGCTCTCGGTGAGGCTCAGCACCGCCGCCTTCGATGCGGAATAGGCGCATTGAGTCGATCCGGCGCGCAGGCCGCGCGCCGAGGCGATGTTGACGATCGCGCCGCCGCGCCTGCCCATCCGCGCCACGGCATGGTGGCAACCGAGGAAGACGCTGAGTGCGTTGGTGTCCATCACGAAACGCCAGTCTGCCGCGCTGGTGCTCACGATCGTGCCGATACGGCTGCTGCCCGCATTGTTGACCAGGATGTCGAGTGGGCCGAAGCGCCGATCGAGCGCGTCGAGCGCCGCGATCCACTCCGCCTCGCGGGTGACGTCGAGCCGTTGGTAGGCGAGCCGGTCGGTCTCGATCCCGTCTCCGTCCTCGTCCAGATCGACGGCCAGCACGGATGCGCCTTCCGCGACGAAGCGATCGACGATGGCGCGGCCGATCCCGCGCAGGCCCCCGGTGACGAGCGCGACGCGCCCCGCGAGCCGGTTCATGCCGCGCGCGGGGTGAAGCGCACTTTCAGTTCCCGATAGCCATAGAAGATGTAGCTCGGCACCATCTCGATCTCCTCCTGCAACACCTCGATGTCGAAGCGGCGGAAGGCGCGGGTGAAGAATTCGGTGAGCTCGGTGCGCGCGAGCATATGGCCGACGCAGAAATGCAGGCCGGGGCCGAACGCCATCGAATCGCGCAGGTTGTGGCGATCGACATCAGTCTCGAACGGGGCATCCCAGTGGCGCGCGTCGACATTGGCGCCGGCATGCATGATCCAGACGAGGTCGCCCTTGGCGATGGTCTGGCCATGCCACTCGATATCCTCGGCGGCATAGCGCGTCATGCACTTCACCGTGCCGGGATAGCGCAGCAATTCGGTGGTGAGATCGAAGGCGCGCTCCGGCGTGTCGCGCAGCAGGGCCTGCAACCGGGGCTGGCGCACGATCTGGTGCAATTGCGTCGCCCGCGTGTGCGCCGTGGTCTCGGCGCCCGCGACGACCATGCCGTGCAGCTGGGCCAGCATCTCGTCATTGTCGAGCTTGTTCAGCCCGTCGCGGGCGTGGACCATCATCGAGATGAGGTCGTCGCCGGGATGGGCCTCGCGCTCCGGGATGAATCGGTTGAAGATGTCGTTCATGGTGCGGATCGAGCGATCGAGCTGCAGCAGCAGATCGGGCGTCACCGTCGCGGCGGCGCTGGCCGCGGTGAAGTTGGAGGCGAGCTCGAACAGCAGGGGCCGGTATTCGTCGGGCAGGTCGAACAGGCGCTGCATCACGCGGGTGGGCAGCACGGCGCTCACCACCTGCATGAAATCGAATTCGCGCTGCCGTTCGCATTCGTCGAGTATGTCCTCCACCACCTCGGCGATGAAGCTTTCCACCTTGCGCACCGCGCCGCGATCGAACGCCTTGAGCATCAGCGCGCGGATGCGCATGTGATCGCGCCCGTCGAGCCGGTTGACGATCAGGCCGGTATAGAGCCGCACCGCCTCCAGCTGCTTCTGCAATTCGGGGGGCATGCCGCGGAAGAGCTGGTCGACGCGGGCGGCGGAGAAGCGCCGGTCGGCGAAGGCGGCGCGCACGTCGTCGTAGCGGGATATGATCCAGCCGCCCTGATTCTGGCTGTGGAAGACCGGCGCCTCCTCCTGCAGGCGGATCATCGGCGACCAGGGATCGGCCAGGAAGGCCGGATCGGCGAAGCTCACGTCGGCGATGTCGCTGTGCAGTTCCCGGATGGCGTCGTGCCCGCTCATCGCATCCTCCCGGCGTCTTGCGCCTTATGGCCATAGCTTTTAGCTTACAGTGATAGATAAAGACTCGCGCCGGGGCTTGCAACGGTGATTCCGCAGGTGGCGTGACGGAAAGGAGAGCATCGATGCCCAATCCCCTGTTCAGCCGTGTCGCCGTCGATCATCTGCCCGAGGATTTCCAGGCCCTGCGCGAATCGAGCATCGCCGTGGCGGGCGACGGCGACCGCTTCGAGGTGTTCGGCCACCATCCGGCGCTCTACCGCTGGTATCAGGCCAACTTCTACGGCGCGGTGTTTCGCAACGATGGCGGCGACATGGTGGTGGAGACGAAGTGGAAGGAGCTGATCCGCCTGAAGCTGTCGCTCACCAACGGCTGCTTCGTCTGCAACGCGCACAACGTGCCCGGCGCGCTCGCCGCCGGTTACAGCCAGGCGCAGATCGATGCGATGGGCGATGCCGACAGCCCGCTCTTCTCGGCCCAGGAGCAGGCGGTGCTGGCGCTGGGCGCGGTGTTCGCGATCGGCAATCCGGACGGGATGCTGGACGAGCCGCTGTACCGGCGCCTGTCCGCTTTCTTCTCGGATGCGCAGATCCTCGAACTCGGCTTCACCGCGACGATGCTGAGCGGCTGGACCAAGCTGATCTTCGCTTACGATCTCATCACCCGCGAATGCCCGATCGACAGCCCGGAGCGCGATCGTCCGCCGAGCGCGGTGCATCTGGCGGGGTGAGGGGGGCCAGATCCTCCCCCGCCAGGGGGAGGATGGGAGCGCACATTTTCTAGAGCCCCGCCCCACGCGGATGCAGCCGGTACAGCGGATCGTTCGGCTTCGGCGCGCCGCGGTTTTCGAGATTGGCATAGCGGCCGCTGTCCCACACCGAAGTGCCGGGACGCTCGTGATACCAGTCGATCGCCAGCGTGCGGGCGATGATCCGCCATTCGTCCCCTCGCCTTTCGTGGCGATCGAGATAGCGCCCGCCCACCACGCGCTCCAGCCGCCCGCCGCCTTCGGCCGGGAAATCGTGGAAGCCCTGGAAATAGCATTCGGAGAAGGCCTTGTCCGGCCCGGTGATGTCCACCCAGATGTTGGTGACGCTGTGCGCGCTCACCACGCCCTCCATGAAGGGGAAGGCGTAGGCGATGAACTGCTCGACATCGCCCTTGAACACGGCGTGGTCGTCGATCGCCTCGGGCCAGTAGACCCGGCGCATCAGATCCGCGTCGCGGCGGTCGATCGCGCGGCAATAGCCGAGCAGCACCTCGGTCACCGCCTGCTTGTCCAGCAGGGCCTGCAGCGAGTCGATCAGCGCCTGGTCCATATCTGCGTTTCCCATATTGCTTTTGGGGTGACGGGCGATAAACCATTCACCGTTAGAAAAGGCAAGCCGCCTCATGCCGGTTTGCCGGCAGCGGGAGAGCCGGATGGATGCCGAGCAGGTCGTGCGGACCTTCGTCGATGCATGGAATGCGCTCGACTGGGAGCGGATCTACGCGCTGATGGCGCCCGATATCGTCTATCACAACATGCCGCTGCGCCCCGTCGTCGGGATCGAGGCGGTGCGCGCGGGGTTCGCGGCCTGGCCGGTCGATGCCTGCGAATGGGAATTGCTCGCCATCGCGACGAACGGCGCCATTGTGCTGACCGAGCGGGTCGATCGCTTCCGGCGCGGCGCGGACCGGATCGTCGTGCCGGTGATGGGCGCCTTCGAGGTGCGGGACGGCCTGATCACCCACTGGCGCGACTATTTCGACAAAGGCGCGATGAAGCCGAGGGCCGACTGACATGGACATGGCCCATCGCGCGCCGCCCGAACGCCCCGCCCACCGCGCCGAGTATGAGACGGGCGGCTACAAATGGTATGTCGCGGGCGTATTGTGCCTGGCGCACATGGTCGCGATGGTCGATCGCTTCGTGATGGTGCTGGTGTCGGAGCCGGTGCGCGCCGCCCTCCACCTGACCGACACGCAGCTCGGCCTGCTGCAGGGCACGGGCTTCTCGCTGCTCTATTGCGGCTTCGCCATCCCGCTCGGCGCGATCGCGGACGCCACCAATCGCCGCAATCTCATCCTGTTCGGGCTGGCGGTGTGGAGCGTCGCCACCGTCATGGCGGCGACCGCGACCTCCTTCGGCGGGTTGTTCGCGGCGCGCATCCTCGTCGGCATGGGCGAGGCCTGCCTGATCCCGGCGGGCATGTCGCTGCTCACCACCTATTTCGCGCCCACCAATCTCGCGCGCGGCACGGCGGTGTTCGGCATGGGCGCCAATTTCGGCCTCGGGCTGGCTTTCCTCGGCGGCGGGATCGTGCTCGCGGTGCTGCAGGTGCGGGGCGGCCTGCCGGTTCCGGGGCTGGGGCGGGTGCAGCCCTGGCAGGGCGTCTTCCTGCTCGCCGGGCTGCTCGCGGCCCCGGTGCTCGTCCTGCTCTGCTGGCTCAAGGAGCCGCCGCGCGGCCGAAGCGCCGGCGGGTTCGCGGCTGCCCGTGCCGGGCTCGGCTACCTGCTCGGCAATCTGAAGGGCTATGCCCCCTTTCTGGGGCTCGCGGCGATGACGGCGGTGACCGGCTACACGCTGAACAGCTGGTCATCGAGTCTGTTCGTGCGCGTCCATGGCATGACGGCGGCCGAGGCGGGCAAGATGATCGGGCTGGTCGGCCTGCTCGCCGGGCCGCTCGGCACGATCGGCGGCGGGGTGGTGCTCGATCGGATGCGGGCGAGGGGCGTGGCGGGCGCGCCGCTGCTGGTGATGGCGGGCGGTAGCGTGGTGGCCCTGCTGACGGCGGCGGGCATCGGTCATGCGCAGAGCCTGCCGGTCGCGATCCTGCTCTTCTGCCTGTTCATGGTCGAATCGACCTTCACCTTGCCCTCGATCTACGCCGGCATGCAGCTGCTGACTCCGCCCGCCTTCCGGGGCGTCGCGGCCTCCTTCAACATGATGATCTACACGCTGGCGGGGCTGGGGATCGGCCCGGCGGCGGTGGGCGCGATCAGCGACCGGCTGCACGGGCCCCGCGCGCTCGCCGATGCGATCGTCATCGTCGAGGCCGCGATGGCGCTGCTGATCGTCCCGATCGGGCTGGCGGCGCGGCAGGCCTATCAGCGGCGGGTGGCGGCGTTAAAGGCGTAGGGGCGATCCAAATCCTCCCCTTGGCGGGGGAGGATTTTGCATAGCCCGTCCCAAGCCCGGATCGGCCAGCCACTGGGCCTCGGTGGCGACCCGCTCCTCATAGCCACCGATCGCCGCCTCGAAGCGCAGCGCGAGGGCGATGTCGTCGACCCCGCCGAGCAGGCGCTCGCGCCGCTGGGCATCGAGATCGAAGGGCAGGGTGCCGCCGGCATGCACGATCGCCCGGCGCTCCAGATCGACGGTCATCCTGGCCGTCTCCGCCGTCTCCGCCACCGCCATCAGCCGCCGGATGTCGGCATGGGGCAGGCGGATCGGCAGCATGCCGTTCTTGAAGCAATTGCCGTAGAAGATGTCCGCGAAGCTGGGTGAGACGATGCATGATATGCCGAAATCGAGCAGTGCCCAGGGGGCATGCTCGCGGCTCGACCCGCAGCCGAAATTGTCGAGCGTGATCAGGATCCGCGCCTCCCGCCACGGCGCCCGGTTGAGCACGAAGCCGGGCCGCTCCCGCCCGTCCGCGTCGAAGCGCAGCGCATGGAACAGCCCCCGGCCGAGCCCGGTGCGCGACACCGTCTTCAGGAAGGCGGCGGAGAGGATCATGTCGGTGTCGACATTGGCGATCGGCAGGGGCGCCGCGATGCCCGTCAGGCGGGTGAAGGGCCGCATCACGCCATCTCCCGCACATCGACCAGCCGGCCGGCGATCGCCGCTGCCGCCGCCATCGCCGGGGAGACGAGATGGGTGCGCCCGCCTGGCCCCTGCCGGCCTTCGAAATTGCGGTTGGAGGTGGAAGCGCACCGCTCGCCGGGCGCGAGCCGGTCGGGATTGAGGCCGAGGCACATCGAGCAGCCGGCGTCGCGCCAGTCGAACCCGGCGCTGCGGAAGACAAGGTCCAGTCCCTCGCCTTCCGCCTGCCGCTTCACCGCGGCCGATCCGGGCACGACCAGCGCGCGCACCCCGCGAGCGACGTGCCGCCCGCGCGCGACGGCGGCAGCGGCGCGCAGGTCCTCGATCCGGCTGTTGGTGCAACTGCCGACGAACACGGCATCGATCGCGAGGCCGGCGAGCGGCTGCCCGGGGGCCAGTCCCATATAATCGAGCATCCGCTCGATCTGCGCGCGCCGGGCGGGGTCGGCCTCGGCGGTGGGATCGGGCGCGGCACC
>Ga0105237_10000702_pt1 | contig 46425 bp, 33 predicted proteins | sample KBSC24metaG_FD_81520 | JGI IMG/M metagenome (GOLD analysis project Ga0105237, IMG submission 81520) | Corn rhizosphere microbial communities from Kellogg Biological Station, Michigan, USA - KBS C2-4 metaG | ecosystem: Host-associated > Plants > Roots > Rhizosphere > Soil | place: Michigan, USA...
ATCGATAAAAAGAAACCAATATATTTTTTTAAGGGTAGTCAAAGCTATAGCTATAAGTTGTGATTTCACGCAATTACGTAAATTATCTGGATGTGGTTTTATTCACAATACATTCTTTAATATTTAACTATTATTTAAATAACCTATTTGCCTTAACCGGATTTATTTAAAATAAATCGTAAAAATTAAAAACCGTCCATTCAAAGCTTGCGTAATTCAACCAAACTTCGAAACCATAAATGTTAAAAAAACTTACAATGAAAAAGACAAAATTAATTATCGCCGCCGCTTCTGTAGCATTATTGCTTGGTGGTGGTATCCTTTGGGCATCAGATCATGCTGACGCGCCAAATGTAAAAGGTAAAAGCACGGACATCACAGATTTATATGTATTCCAGGGTCAGAATACCGATAATATGGTGTTTGTTGGAAATGTACAGGGATTAATGAGTCCAACTACAACCAAGACCGCATCATTTGATGAAAACACGATGATCGAATTTAAAATCGACAACACAGGCGATAATGTAGAAGACCTGGTGATCCAATGCGTGTACAAGGGCGGCAAGATGTACATTTACGGCCCTGTGAAACCTGCAAGCACCGGCTTATCAAGCACAGTAGTCGGAACAGCATCAGTAGTAGTGCCTGTAACCCCATACACCGCTTCAGCTCCGGTTATTGCAACTTCGTCAACTGGTATCAAAGCATTTGCCGGCCCGCGTGATGATCCTTTCTTTTTTGACCTTGACCAATTCCACAAGATCACCGGTGGTACCGCTACAGGATTTAACAGCCCCGGAACCGACACATTTGCCGGTACTAACGTAATGAGCGTTGTGGTTGAAGTGCCGAAAAGCTTGTTGAACAGCACTGGCAAGCTCAATGTTTGGCTGCAGACAAAACAGAAAAATTAATTCATCAAAAAGAAACTAAGATCATGAAAAAGAACATATTATATACAATAGCCGGACTTTGCGCAATGGTTTTCATATTCAGCGCTTGCCATAAAGATAAACGCGTTACTACAACTGACCCAAATACTGGTGAAGTATTTTCAGCACCCGGCGACCAGGTGGGACGCCCCGGCATCGCAACAGTTTTTGTAAGCGCGGCCGACAAGGATAACTTTAATGTTACTATACCCTCAGTAATGGGTGCGGCTTACCAGGCTAAATTCCAGACACAGTTGCAGGCTTATAATGGCGGACTTTATACAACCAACTTGTTAGGTTTAAGCGCTGCCGCTTTTACAGGCGTGCTGGCTACCGATGTGTTAAATGTATCTACAACAGGCCCTACTACTTATTATGATGGTACAAATGTACTTACTGGCAGAAAACTGGATGACGATGTGATAGATGTTAGCTTAATATTGATTTTTGGCGGTCCTGCTGCTACTTCAAACCCTACTTTAACATCAGATCATGTGGATCATAATGATAAAGCATTTTTAACATCATTCCCTTACGAGGCATCACCCTGGTAATCATTGTTTAGTGTTGATTGATTATGAGAAAAGCCGGGATAAAACCCGGCTTTTGCTTTATACCGTATATCCGAATAATCAGATCAAATATATATTTAGCTTAGTACGAATTTTACATGGACCTTTATTATAACAAAACCTCTTTCCGGTATTACAGGCGCGTGGCGGGCATTATGTTATTATTAATGCTGATGAGCCAGCCACTTTGGGCGCATGTAGTTGTAGGAGAGCTGGAAAAGATGTCAAAAAGTCATGCGGCCCTTGTTTACCTGGGCCTGGGGTACAAACACATACTTCCTTTAGGATTTGATCATATCCTGTTTATCCTAAGCTTGTTTTTATTAAGTCCGAAATTAAAGCCCCTGCTTTGGCAGGCTACTGCTTTTACCGTAGCGCATTCTATCACACTGGGGCTTGCCATGTATCATGTAATTACCCCTCCTGCCAAGATCGTAGAGCCTGTGATCGCGCTATCCATACTATATGTTGCTTTAGAGAACATATTCTCGCCCAAACTAAAAAGATCACGCATCGGTGTAGTATTCTTATTCGGATTGGTACATGGAATGGGCTTTGCCGGCGCTCTGGGCCATTTGGGCCTACCAAAAGATTCGTACCTGACCTGCCTGGTGATGTTTAATGCAGGCGTAGAATTAGGACAATTGACGGTAATCCTGGCTGCCTGGTTCCTGTTAGCCAAATGGTTTGGCGATAAACCTTATTACCGGAAATACATCGTGATCCCGCTATCGGTAATAATATCCATCATAGCTGCTTACTGGACAGTACAACGATTATTCTTCTAAATCGGCTGCAAGGGCTTTTGCCATATCCGGGCTCAGATCATATTTGTTTTTGTCCGCAGCTTTAAAGAATTCCTGCGCATTGTACCCTTTGCCAAGCCCCTTCATCATTACGCCCATATAATACAATTCTAATCCTTCCAAGGGCTGACCTGACACATGCGACTGGAATATTTTATAGGCTTCATCTTTTTTATTGCTTTCAAAAAGCGCATAAGCATACCAGGCATAAGTTTGTGGCGTAGCACGGTTATTTAACTCGTTTCTTGCCAGTTCCTCAGCTTTGGCAGGGTTATGCAAAATACCGTCATAAATTTCGATCAGGTATTTATTATACATTTTGCCGTAGATGGTGTCTGTAGATTTGGTTACAAACTCTTCTGCGTACTTTTTCTCAAGCACCTTGTCGCCCCTTCCTTGCGCCATTTGATATAATTTAAACAATGGATCAGGTAATTTATTCTTTGCCTGGACAAATTGAAACAGCCTTTCCGCAAGCGTATCGTTTTTATCGTGTACCAAAGCGATCCAGCCCAGGCCCATTATACTATGAAAGTCTATGCTGTTCAAACGTATACATTCCTTATAGGTATCCGCAGCCGTTTGCAGATCGCCGGCATGGATATACAGGTCGCCTGCATTGGATAAGGCAATGCCCTTTAAAACAGGGGATGTTTTAGCAAGGTCGGCAGCTTTAAGCATACCATTGATCGCGCTGTCGATATTGGCGTTAAAGTGATCGTATTTTGATCGCCTGAAATAATAGCTGTAATTATTCCCTTTTTTTAATTGTTTCAAGTAAAGCGCGGCGGCATTGTATCTGCCCAATTCAAAATTCACATCAAATGAGAGTGTGCTGTTAGTGAAGCCATCTATACCGATCTTTTTTGCCTGCTGCAATAGTGTATCCGCTTGTATAAAATGGTGCTGCAGCATAGCGGATGAGGTTAATGCGACAAATGGCGATGCTAATGTATTTTTATAGGTTTTGTTGATGCTTTTATAAATAGATTCTGCCGCCTTTACATCCTGTATATCCCCAAACTGGTGAAACCTGCCAATCAGCGTAGCAGCGTATTTTGACTCGTTTACCTGCCTGGGCTGTTTTGGGTCGATCCTGCTTTTCCAGAATTGCATGTCTGTTTCATTATCCTTTACCTGCGCCGGCAGAGTGTAATTACTGATCAAACTATCCACGTAAACACTATCGACAATTTTGGATTTTTGACTTTTGCAGGAAGCAAAAATTGATGCCAGGAGAAAAGCACCCAGGAAATATTTCATATCTGTTTTTTTGGTAGGAATTACGTAAATATATGACCAACGGTTTAATTACCCGTTAACATATTTAGCACCCCAATGATCCCGTTCGATTTAGTTTTTCCTGATCCTAAAAGAATGGCTTCCAGACGCGCTGCTAACCACTACCCAATTACCTTCCGTTGCTGCATCTTTAACAATTTTTCCATCCACCATAAGCGTATAATTATCAGATAGTTTCGGAAGGTATACCTGCGCAGTGGTGTTAGCCGGGATGGTGGTGTTTAAGTCAAATGATGATCCCGGATCTTGTTTCAGATCGACCAAAATGTCACCATGAATAGAGGGCAGTTTCATTTTGGCCCATTTCAGGTCTCCCGGCTGTGGTTTAATGATGATCTTACCAAATCCCGGTTCTGCAGGCTGAATGCCCATGATCTTACGCGGGATAATATGTGCAGGCGATGCGCTCCAGGCGTGGCTCCAGCTCAGGTCTTGCGCGTCATACTTCAGGTCCCAGGCTTCGGTGGTCATAGTTGCGCCGCTGCGGATCATGTTGAGCCAGCCCCGGTCAGAGTCATTGGTCATCAGTTGGAGCGCGTAGTTTCCCTGTTCGGCGTTGTACAGCCCTTCCATCAGGTAATTTGCCGCGTACACCCCGCAAGCCATCCATTTTGATTTTACGAAGTTGGCCACGCCTTCCTTATGCTCATCAGGTACCAAACCAAAGGCCAGCGGAAACAAATTGGCCTGTATGGAGGAGTGTCTGCTGCCAATACCATCTATGTATATCTTGCTTACTTTGTCAAAGAAATCTTCATTAAATTTCTTCTTTACTTTTTCGGCTTTAGCCTCAAAAAAAGCAACATCATCAGCGTGATTGGTAGCGCGCGACATTTTTGCCATCAATACCAGCGACCGGTAGTAAAATGCATTAACAACGGTGTTATAATCCTTGCGCTCATAATTATCCGTTTCGCCGCTTGGGTATATGCCCTGGTCGGCATCCGGCCAATCGTCGATATCGTGAAGCAAGTCGCCGTTATAGTGAATAGACTCCAGGAAACTTTTAGTCTGGAGCCCGGTGCGTGAGCTGATTAGCCCCTCGGGTGTTTCCAATGCTGTAAGCGTTTTTGCTTTCAGATCATTGTAATATTGTTCTATTAATTCGGTGTTGCCCGTGTAGAGATAATCAGCCCAGGCCATAAAAACGCTGTGTGAGATCCATTCGGTCGGCCAACTGGCATGGTATATTAAATTTTCAGTGCTGTAACGTGCTGTGGCAAAATCCCTGTCGATGGCGTAATGACACATTTGCTGGATATTGCAATCCGCCTCGTACATCATCCGTTCCCGTTCGCTGTTGGCATAATCGCCGTTGAATGTGTTGGCTATGGTTGAATATTTGCATAGCTCGTAAATCTGGTTAAGCCGTTCATCCGAGCAGGAAAACGAGGATGCATTTGGATTAAACTCTACATATAAAGCTTTCTGAACGATCTTATTGACTTTAAGGCCGGGTATCGCCTTGACCTCGCAATAGCGGAACGGAATCACCTCCGGCATTTGCAAAGGCATCACCTGGCTATGCGGAAATAGGGGAACAAAGCGTGGTATCTCCAGGATATAATCGCTTATGCCTTTTTTCAGGCCAACCTTATAGGTGCCAAAGAGAATGCCTCCGCCCGGTTTCCGGTCTACCGAATCTGCCTGACCCTTTTCCCCAATCGTTACTTCCAGCGAATCAGCCTTAGCCGTATCGTCCCATGAAATATTGAATACCAGGTAAGCAAAAGCGTCCTTTCTAAAATCGTAAAACAGGCTCCCATTTTTTTGCACGACGGTTTTTACAGGCAATACGTCATGAAAGTTAACAGGTTCACGGTTCTCGAACGTCCATGATTTTTTGCCGCTTTCATTTGTTAATTGTACCCATTTGCTTTCACCCGGCCATTTCTTTTCAGCATCAAAAACTGAAGTGTTAAAAAGTTGCACAGCACTCCAGCCGGATTGTTTACCGGTTCTTCCCCAGGTACATACCCTCCAAAAATAGTGGGTGTTGGGTTGAAGACTTTTTCCGTTATATCTGATATTGATCGACTGTGCCGAAGGAGTCTTGCCCGAATCCCAGACGTCGGGATGACCACTTTGTAAAATTGAAGCTGATGTGGCTACCTGCACCTGGTAAGCAGTTTGATAATCGTCTTTTACCCCCGCGTTTACGATCCAGCCAAAATCAGGCGTTTTATCGGTGATCATGGCGATCTCAGGATGCGGGAGCAGGTCACACAATAGCCCCGTTGGCGCGTTATTTTGCCCGAAACTATTTAAGGCGATCAATAAAAACAAGAAAAAAAGGGTGTAACCGGATTTATTCATAAAGTATTTATAGACTATTTTTTGCCTGTTGATAGATCAGCGGGTTTTGAGCGTCATTGTTCAGCAGGTCACCTAATTTAAGTGTTTCGAGGTAGCTTTCAGGTAAAATATTGGGCGTCCCGTTAAATACGCTGCCATCGGGCATGTAAGCGCAGGTCATGGCCCGGCGATAGCCGCTGGTCATATTGGCGTTTGCACCGTGAATAGTGAGCCCGTTATGAAAAGAACAGCTTCCGGCCTTCATAGGTGCGGCCACGGAATTCACTTTTACCAACTGCGGATAAACTTCAAATATACCGTCCATATTTTTGCCGATACCTTTGTTCTCAAAAGTAGTTTCGCGGTGTGAACCGGGAATGAAAAATAAACAACCATTTTCAAGGGTCGCGTCATCAAGGGCGATCCATATGGATATCGCGTTTGGATCGGAGAACGACCAGAAAGGCGTATCCAGGTGCCAGGATGTTGGATTGGCCCATGGGCGCTTAAACAAAGCCTGGTCGTGCCATATCCTGATGCCATCAACCCCTGCAAGCTGCGCCGCCATTTTACCGATCCGTTCGTCGATCATTAGCTTCTTTACACCTTCATCAGTTTGCCAAAGGTTCAGCAATTGATCAAACACTTTGCCGTAGTATTCCTCATCCTCGTTTATGCCATCGGCTTCGCCGGTTTTTAAATCTTTTCCGGGCATTTTCTGTCCGCCCCGCTTTCTTACCGCTTCCATAACGGTCGCCCGCCAATGTTCCAGCTCGTCCGCGGTCAGAAAATTCTTTACAACCAGGAAGCCATTCTTCTGATAAAAATCAACCTGGTACTCATCCAAATCGTAATTCATAAGCACATGTTTTTAATCTGAAATTTTAAAAAAAAACTCATAGCCCCAAAAGCCTGTAGCAGCCATTGGCGCTTTTGAGTTCTTTCATAGTTAAAAATGTAGGGCAGATAGATCTATTTACCAAATTTAACCCTATTATGCGTTTTTTACTTATATAAAAGCGGATGATTTTTATACATTTTGACATTTTAATTTCTACTTTTAAAAAATAATTTCCTGATGCACAATTTTAATAAATACCTCACCCCGTCGGCCATTGATGAAAAGTGGGGCTTTTTTATTACTACTGCGGGCTATTCTAAAATAGACAGTAACCAAACCTATCCCAACATCAAGGAGCATCCGGCAAGCCATACTTTTACCTGGAACAAAGGGCGCATACTGGATGATTATTACCTGGTATACATATCAAACGGGCAGGGCACCTTTGAATCCTCTGAAACCAGCTCTTTCGAAATTAAGGCAGGTACCTGTTTTTTCCTTTTTCCGGGTGTGTGGCACCGGTATAAACCCGACCCAAATTCGGGCTGGGAAGAATATTGGGTGGGCTTTAAAGGCTACTACCCAGACCATTTAATGAATCAGCATTTTTTTGATAAGAAAAATCCGTTTATTCATACAGGTTTGAATGAGGACCTGCAACGTCTGTTTCATCAATTGCTGGATTGTGTAAAATCCTCTGTTTCCGGGTATCACCAGGTGATCAGCGGGATCACATTGGAAATGTTAGGCCTGGTTAACAGTATTTCACTAAATGAAGACCTGAATTCCGATGCTACAGCCAACTACATCGCGAAAGCAAAGTTCAGAATGCGGGAGTCTATTGAAAACCCGATAGAGATCAATCAATTGCTGGAAGAAATACCGATGAGCTATTCAAAGTTCAGGCAGGCGTTTAAAAAGAAGACAGGCATTTCGCCCAATCAATATTATCTGAACATTCGGCTTAATAAGGCGAAGGAACTATTAAGTGCGACATCATTAAGCATCAATGAGATCGCTTATCATACGGGTTTTGATTCAATTTTCTATTTTTCTAAATTATTTAAAAGAAAAAATGGAATTTCTCCGAGGGATTACCGGAACGAAAGCCCTAAAGTTAATCAACTGTAGTTGAAACTATTGATTAACTTAGGTTCCCAAAACCAATTAGAATCATCATGAAACCAATGACTAAGCACTTGTTGGCTCTAACGGCCTTACTTATAGGCGGAGTTGTAACTGTCTGCGCCCAGGCTAAAAAACCTTTGATCACATTGGAGCCGAACGACCCTCTATTTAATACAATTGTGAGCAAGAACGCAAAAGCAACCATACTGGCTGATGGCTTTTTGTGGAGCGAAGGACCAGTATGGATGGAAAAATATCAAATGCTCATTTTCTCGGATGTGAAAAAGAATGTGATCTATAAGTGGACAAAGGCAAAAGGCAAGGAAATTTACCTGAATCCTTCAGGATATACGGGTAAAATCCCACGCGGCGGAGAACTGGGTTCCAATGGCTTGGGATTAAATAACAAAGGGCAACTGGTGATCTGCCAGGATGGCGACCGGGTGGTGTCTCTCATGGATGCGCCACTGGATAAGCCGAGAGCGAAATTTATCAAAATAGCATCCGGCTATAAAGGCAAAAAGTTTGACAGTCCTAACGACCTGGCCTTTTTGAGCAATGGCGATATTTATTTTACCGATCCGCCTTATGGGCTTGAAAAAAATGTGGATGACCCTTTAAAAGAAGCGCCTTACCAGGGAGTTTACAGGATATCGGCAAACGGAAAAATTACCATGCTCGTTGATACACTCTCAAGGCCGAATGGCATCGCGTTTTTTCCCGGTGGTAAAACGATACTGATCTCCAATTCGGATCCAAAAAAGGTTTATTGGTATGCTTATGAAATTGATAAAAATGGCTTATTCACCCATGGGCGAATATTTTACAGCGCGATGGAGGCCTCCAAAAAAGACGCGGGTATGCCCGATGGTATGAAAATCGACAAGAAAGGGCATGTGTTTGCCACTGGGCCGGGAGGCATATGGATTTTTAACAAGGCAGGCAAACTGCTTGGCAAGATCAGGGTTGATGACCTGGCATCCAATTGCAGCCTGTCGGGTGATGAAAAAAGTTTGTACGTGACGAATAATCATCGGGTTTTGAGGGTGGATTTGAGATAGCTTTTGTTTGCTAATCAGCCTAATTCCATACCTTTAAAAACTTTATGGCGCATATCACCATTTGGATCATTTCATTTTTAGCGATAGCGGGGGTTATTATTCGCCCGTTCAGAATAACAGAGGCTATTTGGGCGATAGCGGGTGCTGCGCTATTGGTTGTACTCGGGCTCATTTCACTTTCAGAAGGTTTATCCGGTGTTCTCAAGGGCACAGACGTTTACCTGTTTTTAACCGGCATGATGCTACTGGCTGAAACGGCAAGGGAAGAAAAGCTTTTCGACTGGCTGGCCGCCCATGCGACCGAAATGGCCAAGGGGTCGGCCCACCGGCTTTTTTTGCTGATCTATCTTGTAGGGATCATCGTAACCGCATTTTTATCTAACGATGCAACCGCTGTGGTGCTTACGCCTGCTGTTGCTGCTGCTGTTAACGCGGCTAAAGTGAAAAATCCGCTTCCCTATTTGCTGATCTGCGCTTTTATAGCTAACGCAGCTTCGTTTATACTTCCCATTTCCAACCCCGCCAACCTGGTGATCTATGGCAGCCATATGCCGCCTTTGTTGAAATGGCTACCGCAATATATTTTGCCTTCTTTTTTTGCCATCGTGGCTACTTATTTTATGCTGCGATTTACCCAGAGAAAAGAATTGAGAGAGAAAATAGCAACCGATATCCCAATACCTGGACTATCGCAGGGTGGTAAAACAGCCATGGCCGGAATTGCCGTAACCGCTATTATCCTGCTGGTTTCTTCGGCACTTGACATTCAGCTTGGCTTGCCAACTGCGATTACCGGCATCTTAACTTCGGGAATTGTGATCATCCGGGCGAGAAAGAATCCATGGGTAGTTATCAAAGGTGTTTCATGGGCTGTCCTTCCCTTAGTTGCCGGGCTGTTTGTCATTGTGGAAGCATTAAACAAAACGGGGCTGATCCAAACCTTAACTGCCCTGCTTCATCAAAGCGCTGCACATTCTGTAGCAGCTACAGTTTGGGGTGGGGGAGCCATCATCGCTTTTACCTGTAATTTGGTGAATAATTTGCCCGCCGGACTTATCGCAGGTAATGTGGTGCAGGGTAATGTGCCCGAGATCATCAAAAGTTCCGTACTGATCGGTGTTGACCTTGGGCCCAATCTTTCCATCAGCGGCTCTTTGGCTACCATACTCTGGCTGGTCGCGCTAAGGCGCGAAGGGCAACATGTGAGCGCCTGGACATTCCTTAAAATCGGCGCGTTGGTGATGACCGTTGCCCTTTTGTTCGCGATCGGATCGCTGTGGATATGATATTCTATGCTAAACTGTATTGAGATAATTTGAAATGCAAATGTCATTAATCAATATGTCAAGACTATGGCAGTGTATTTTACATAACTTTGAATCGTCAAGCCCTTAAAACATGCTGCTGCCGCAATTTTTTAATAACCCGTTTCATGTCAGCCTTTCCTTCCATAAAATCATTGAAAGATTAGAGGAAGCGGCTTCGGGCAATATGGGGTTTTGCGATATTAATGTAAAGGGCCTTTTAAAAGAAATCGAAGCACACCCGGAGTTAAGAGAGGGTATTACCGATATTTCCCAGATCAGGGATAATGAAGAACTGATCTCGCGCATGCTGGCCGAATTGTTTCCACCGGTATTAACGCTAAATGAGATCAAGGCGGTGAGTATACCGTACCAGGGCCTTATATTTAATTATACCGAGCGGTTCAGGAACATTTTAAACGCTGCCGGTCCGTCTTTCGAGATCAATATCCGTGATTTTAATGAGCACCAGTTCTATGTGGCAAGCTGCTGCATGATCCTGAACCGGTTTTACGGCACCAAGCTCGATTTTAGCAAGCCGCTGTTTTATGATATCCCGAATGCTGAGGGTATCATGAACCATTACCGGATATTATACAACGGCGATTTTATCGAAGTGATCCCAACAGAAAGATCCATCAAATTAACAGAGGATGATATTAAGTTATTGACTGACAATTATGATGACATTGACCTATGGAAAGAGAAATTCCCAGCGGATAGCTGGATATTAAAGGGTTTCGCGGTGATGACATTGTTTGACGCGACTGTTGAGAATGCGGTTTCAATCCTGAAAACTACGCTTTTGTCCAGTGACGAGGGCCCGGATTTGCAGGCAACATTAGAATCGGTTTTCAGATCAATATTCCGGATACCGGATCTGAGGATGGGATTCACACCATTCGATAAGGCAGAGGGGACATTCACCAATAAGCTGTTTGGTAAAATGGTAACAAGCTTCCTCCTGATGGATAAGACGGAAGGCGAGTGTCACCAAATACTTTCAAAAGCATCCTACCAGAATCTGATGAACGAGCATACGTATTTCGCTATTTCAGATATGGGGGAATATATTGCCAAAGACCCACATAATACGGTAGCGATAAAGTTGAAGGAACAAGGTATACAAAGCATTATCCTGGCCCCGATCGTTAAGGAAGGCACGCTGCTGGGTATCCTTGAACTGGTATCTCCGCGGGTGCGTGAAATGAATAGCGTGAACGCGAATAAGCTGGAGATCGTGATGCCCTTCCTGGTGGATACGATCAACCGCAAGATCACCGATTTTCAAAACCGGATTGAGGCTGTTATACAAAATAGCTACACCACGTTACACCCCAGCGTGAACTGGAAATTCAGGCGTGAGGCTAAGAACTACATTTATAACAGCAACCTGGGGCTGGCTTATACTTTGAAGGAAATTACTTTTAAAGAAGTATACCCGTTGTATGGCGAGGTAGATATCAAGAACTCGTCCGTCACCCGGAACTTAAGTATTAAAAACGACCTAAAAAACCAGGTGAACCAGCTTATTTTATTGCTCGAGCAATTGAGCCTGGGTAAAGTGATAAAGGGCGTTGATAAGCAGCTGCGTCACCTAAGAAGATTTATTGATGACCTGGCAGCCGGACTAAAAGCTGATACCGAGCAGAATATACAACAATACATTGAAACGGCCATATATCCCATACTTAAGCCACTGACAAAAAAAAGGGCGTCTTACGTGGCCGATATTGAGAGCTACTATCAACAATTAAACCCTTTAACCGGCAATTTTTATTCCAATCGCAGGAATTTTGAAAAGACGATGTCGCTGGTGAATGAAAAGCTAATCAGTATACTGGACGAAAGACAGGCCGAGGTTCAGCATTATTTTTCACACTATTACGAGCGGTTTAAAACCGATGGGGTGGAGCATGACCTTTATATCGGTAGTTCGATTACACCCAAGCCGGCTTTTGGTATAGCTGACTTACATCGCTTGCGTTTATGGCAATTGCTGGTTACGGCAGAGATGGAGATAGAACAATACCGCCTGATGGATGTACTTCCTTACCGCCTTAGTGTTACCTCCCTCATATTAGTTTTTGGATCTCCCGTAGCCATCAGGTTCAGGATGGATGAGAAGCATTTTGATATTGACGGGGCCTACAACATAAGATATGAAGTGATCAAGAAACGTATCGACAAGGCCAACATAAAAGGCACCCGCGAACGGATTACCCAGGAAGGTACGATCACCATCGTTTACTCAAAAACCGATGAAGAAACCGAATACCGGAATTACATCCAGATACTGCAATCCGCCGGAATTTTAAGCAATGCTATCGAACAATTTGAAGTTGACGATCTGCAGGGAGTATCCGGCCTGAAAGCTTTGCGGGTAGGCGTGGATTATGATACCAGCCGTTTCCTCTCAAAGGATTTCTCCTATGATGGTATCTACAAAAAATTAAAATAACTCAGACACCGTTTGAAAATAATTGTAGAGACGCAAAATTTTGCGTCTCCAGCTACACAGGGCGGATTTGCAATCTGGATTTGCATGTGGGAGACGCAAAATTTTGCGTCTCTACACGGAATCCGTTTCTACAAAGAACTTGCTGTTAAAAACAAATAGCGTTTTAAACAGATTCTTAACCCTTAATAATAAATATTAGCCGCGTCCAGTTCCTTCTTTGCAGGCGCTCCCGGGTCAGTAATAAAAACCCTTAGCGGAATTTGCCTCATCCTGAAAGCCCCGGGTGTTTGTACCGGTGCACTGTAGATGTACTTGATCTGCAATTTGTGGAAGCCTTTTGCTAAGGGCAGCATATATTCGGTTTCGGTCAGCCGTTCATCATCAATAAATAATTGGGCGCTGGTGTAGTTCGACAGCGAGAAGTTATATGGCCCGTCTGCCGGGACGTTTAAGTAGCCATCATAAGTGATCCCGAAATTTTGATTATCCTTTTTGAACTGCTCGGCATCCAGCTTATCCATTACCGTATCTTTAGTAGCCGTTACCATATCCAATTGTTCCGGAACGCTAAAATGTCCCTTAGCTAATTTATACTTCAAACCATGCGTGTTACCTGTGTAACTAACAGCTGGAATCAATGGCCTGTTGACCATCAATATCCTGGTGGCAATACTTCTTCTGCCTGATGGCGTGATCACCCGTGTTTTAAATTCCCTCTTTTCGTTTTCAGGAATAATAATGGTCACTGGGCCATTGTATGGCAAGTCGGTATCCACTGGGTCACGGCCATTAAGGGTATAGTATATTTTGGCGCCCGGTATTACGGATGTAAGCGTTTGTACAAATTGCGGGCCGAATACGATAGTGTCCAATACAGGTACAGCAGTAGGTACGCGATAATCATAATCCATTGCATCCAGTCTTGCGAAATGTTTGGCTAACCGGATCTCAGAAAAATTGGTATAATCCTTATTCTCTATTTTGCTCCAGGCTACTTCCGAAAGGGCAAAAAGCCGTGGGTACATCTGATATTGCATTTTGGCAACGGTAGGCACGTATTCCGTCCATAAGTTGCCCTGCGTGCCAATCACATATTTTTGCTCATCGGGTGTCAATACTTTTGAAACCGGGTTGTAATTATAAGTTTCTTCTAAAACGGCATACCTGCCAAAAGATACCGGTTCCTGTGGTGAGCTGCTTTGATAATGGTCAAAATAGTTGCCGGTAGTTTGCGGGGTCATGATCACGTTGTGTTTTTGCCGTGCTGCCGCGATACCGCCATCTTCCCCCGTCCAACTCATTACGGTAGCATTTGGCGCCAGGCCGCCTTCCAGTATCTCATCCCAACCGATAATGCTTCGGCCTTTGGAGTTGATGAATTTTTCTATCCGCGAGATAAAATAACTCTGTAGCTCTTTGCCATCCTTCAACCCCTTTTCTTTCATCAGGTTCTGGCAAAACGGAGAATCCATCCAGGGCTGCTTGTTGGCCTCGTCGCCACCGATATGGATATATTTACTGGGGAAAAGGTCCATTACTTCGGTCAGCACATCTTCCAGGAAAGTAAACGTTTGTTCAGTAGGGCAATAGATGCCGTTGATGGACCTTGCCGCGGGTTTACCCGGCGTAGTGTCACATTTGAACTCAGGATAGGCCCTTAAAGCCGCGTCGGAGTGCGCGGGCATTTCAATTTCGGGTACAATGTTAATATAGCGATCCGCAGCATATTTTATAACTGCCCGGATATCGTCCTGTGTATAGAATCCGCCATAGGTGAGCTGATCGGGCCAGTCGCGGTTGCTGCCATACATGGTTTGCAGGCGGTAGCCACCAACCTCGGTAAGCTTGGGATATTTTTTGATCTGTATGCGCCAGCCCTGGCCGTCGGTTAAATGCCAGTGGAAGGTATTCAGTTTGTATTGTGCCAGCATATCGATCACCTTTTCAACCTGCGGAACGGTGAAGAAGTGACGTGAAACATCCAGCATCATCCCCCGGTAGCCAAAGCGTGGGGTATCCAAAATTACCGCGCAAGGTATCGTTTGCGCAATGGAATGTTCAACAGGAAGTAATTGTATCAGGGTTTGTATGCCATAAAACAGGCCGGCATCTTTACCAATAATGGTGATCTTGTGTGGCGTGATGGTCAGCTTATAACCTTCCTTCGGCAGTTTTTGGGAGCCCTTAGCCGTCAGGATGATCGTCGTACCTTTTTTAGCGCTGCTTTTACCTGAGTATTTGGTAATGGTATTATGGAAATGCAGGTTATCAGCCAGGAAATTCCTGAACCAGGTAATCGCTTTATCTTTTGGGCGATCAGCTTTGATCGTGGTCTTTTGACTTAAATCAAATGTGCCGTCAATCTTTGTAACCGATAATGGGGCAGGGATTATACCCATATGCGGATCATCGGCCGGTTTCTGCGCCCGTAGCTGGCTGAATGGAATACTTAATACGATTAAAATAATCAATACGAACTTGATGCGCTGTTTTTGTTCCATTTTTAGGTTCTGTTGATGCTTATGGGGTTGGCTAATTTAGTGATATGCGGGTTTAAAGTATACTTAAAATTGCTTGTGTAACAAATAATTGACAGCGGCCAATTAAAACAAGTCTTCATTCAAATGCTTTTGTCTACAAGTATTTGAAATATTATTTTCCAAATGATGACGAATAAGTTAGAATTTTACCGAATTTAGTTATCAAATAGCACGTTAACAAGATTGTTACTGTTAGAAACCTATGATTTTTCCCAATTTTACAGCCGATCTAACTATTAAGGGTGTGTGGTTTTTTTAAATGATGCACTCTGCAGTGATACATGTTTATGAGATATTATTTTAAACTGCCATTTAACCTAATTTAATATGGCGAGCGTTTTTTCAAATAAAGGGATACTCCGCGTTTTTTTACTTGCCGGCGGATTGTTTTTTACCACAATAAATATCAATGCGCAAACCGGGAAACCGGCTACTGATCCACCGGTAGCTATGCCGGATACCAGCAGGCCCAATTTACTGATGCCGGTGATGATGAAGGATACCGGCAAAAACGGCAATTTCGAGTCGTTCACAATCAAACAGTGCATTGATTATTCATTACAGCACCAGCCGAACCTGAATAGGGCGATGATCGGTGTGGATATTGCTAAAACCACCAATGCCATTAATTTGGCAGGGTGGCTGCCACAAGTAAATGCACAAGGCGACCTGATCCATTACATACAATCGCCATCCAACGGCAGTTCCACCGTGAATACCGGCAGCACATCTACCGGGACGACCACAAAGAGCTCGACCACCAATACTTTTGTGCCGGGCATAACGGTTTCGCAGGCGATATTTACACCGAGCCTATTGTATGCAAAAAGGAGTGCGCCGCTTTATATTAAACAGGCACAGCAGGTTACGGATAGCACCAAGATATTCCTGGTTTCTGCAGTCAGCAAATCCTTTTATAATGTACTGCTGACTTTGGAGCAGATCAACGTTTTAAAGGAAGATACTACCAGGCTTGGCAAAAGCGTACGCGACGCCTATCATCAGTATAAAGGCGGTATAGTTGACGAAACAGACTACGAGGAAGCCACCATCACCCTGAATAATTCGATGGCACAACTGAGGCAAGCCAATGAAAATGTGGTACCGCAATATGCAGCGTTGAAACAACTGATGGGTTACCCGCCAGAAAAACAGTTCAATGTAAGTTTTGATACCACCGAAATGGCGCAGAATATCCACATTGATACCCTACAGCAATTACAGTATGAGAAAAGGATAGAATTCCAGCAGATCAATACCAATAAGAGCCTGCAATCAGAGTTGGTGAATTACTATAAATGGTCATTCCTGCCAACGGTATCTGCATTTTATAACTACAATCTTGCTTTTCAGAATAACCAATTCTCTAACCTTTTTAATAATTCTTATCCCAATTCATTGGTAGGTTTATCTCTTAGTATTCCCATTTTTACCGGGTTTTCTCGTGTAAACAATGTGCGCAAGGCAAGGCTGCAGGAACAGCAGATCACCTGGGAACAAACCGACCTGAAATCACAGATCTATAAGGAATATACCACGGCACTTGCCAATTATAAAGGCAACTACTATAATTTCCAGCTACTGCAAAAAAATGTGAACATGGCCAAGCGGGTATATTTTGTGGTAACCCTGCAATATAAACAGGGTATTGTGCCCTACCTGAATGTGATCACCGCCGAATCAAATTTAATATCATCCGAGATAAGTTATATCAACGCTTTATTCCAGGTATTGTCCAACAAGATCGACCTGCAAAAAGCCATGGGAAATATCACTTATTAATGCAATTTAAAACCAGAACCCCCTCTATGAATAGAGCATTTTTAAGCGCCATTTTACTAAGCTGCATCCTGTTAGGCGCTTGTAAGAAAAAACAACCCCCGCAGAATACCGAGGTGCCGGTTAATTTATTAAAACTTACACCCAGGGCTGTATTGTATTACGATAAATATCCCGCAACTACACGTGCGCTAAACCAGGTGAATTTATTAGCACAGGTATCCGGCTCAGTTACCGGTATGTTTTTTACAGAGGGCACGAAGGTTCAAAAGGGTCAAAAATTATATGAGATCGACGAACGCATATACAAAGCAGCTTATGACCAGGCGCTGGCCAACTTGGATGTATCAAAAAGCAGCCTGATCCAGGCGCAGCAGGATGCCGACCGTTATGAATATCTTAATAAATACAATGCTGTAGCCAAACAGCAGTATGATCATGCCGTGGTCGCGCTGGCGCAGGCAAAGAGCACGGTAAAAGCTTCGGAACAGCAGGTAAAAACAGCCAAAACCAATTTAAATTATGCAACAATTTATGCGCCGTTTAGCGGAACGATAGGCATAAGCCAGGTTAGGCTGGGCGAAGTTGTTACCCCTTCGGTAACTACGCTCGATACCCTGTCTACAGATGATCCAATGGCAGTTGATTTTATCATAAATGAGAAAAATCTTCCTTTATTTGAGAAGCTGCAGCGTGAAAAAGTAAAGATCGATTCACTTTTTACCCTCTTACTGCCTGATAATTCGCTTTATGATCATTTGGGCAAACTTTCCATTATAGACCGTGCTGTTGATGCGCAAACAGGTTCCATTCGCGTAAGGCTGGTTTTTGATAACCCTAAATTTGCTTTAAGGGCAGGTATGAGTTGCGTAGTACGTGTACATAACCAAGACGTTGGCCCACAATTGGTGGTACCAAACAAAGCTGTTATTGAGCAAATGGGTGAATATTTTGTATATGTAGCGAAGGATACTTTGATAAAAGTAAGTGCCGACAGTCTGAAAAAAATGGATAAAAAGGCCGCTGCCGCTGCAAATAAACCCAAATTGATTGCAGTACAGAAAAAGGTTAAAACAGGGCAGGTAGTAGGACCTAATATTGTTATTAAAGGCGGCATTAACGCAGGCGACAGAATAGTTGTGGATGGCTTACAATCATTGCACGACGGCGCCCCTATTACAACGGCAAATAAAGTGGGCCCGGGCGGAGGCAAGCGAGGCGGGTGATTGAAGTCTTAAGTCGATGGTCTTAAGTCAAAAGTCAAATTATAATGATAGAAATGACTTTTCTCTCGAGCAGAAACTTAAAATTAAGGACATCAGACTCCATACTTTAAATTTTAAAAAGAATGATTGCTAATACCTTTATAAAGCGGCCAGTAACTGCAATAGTAATTTCTATCGTACTGGTAATTACCGGTACGGTTAGTATTTTACTGCTGCCTATTGACCAATACCCCGACATTACCCCACCGGTAGTACAGGTGAACGGACAGTTCATTGGCGCTGATGCCCAAACCGTAGAACAAACTGTGGCAACGCCTATCGAGGAGCAGGTAAACGGTTCGCCGGGCATGGAATATATGCAGAGCAATAGCACCAACAACGGTGCCATGCAGCTTAATGTAACCTTCAAAATAGGCACCAATATAGATGTAGCCGCGCTGGATGTACAAAATCGCGTGAGTATCGCCACGCCATTATTACCTACAGCTGCCAGTCGACTGGGCCTTACCGTACGTGCGGTTAATCCCAGCATGCTGATGATGGTAGCGATATATGCACCTAAAGACTCGCATAATATTACTTTCCTTGATAATTACACTAATATTTTCGTGCAGGATGCGCTTTTACGTGTACCGGGTGTAGGAACGATCAGCCGATTCACCGATGACTTTAGTATGCGTATCTGGATGAATCCGCAAAAGATGGCGGCTCACAATATTGTTCCGCAGGATATTACCAGCGCCCTTACCGCCCAAAACGTACAGGTGGCCGCAGGTACCGCCGGTTTACCCCCGCAAGCGCCAACGCAAACCTACGAGCTTGGTATTTTGGTGAATGGGCGCTTAAGTACTGTCCCGGAATTTGAAAATATCATTGTAAAAAATAACCCGTCAAAAGGTGAATTGGTTTACCTGAAAGACGTGGCCCGCGTGGAATTGGGTAAATTCACTTTTTCGAGTAACTCATTTGTTGATGGTCACCGGGCATCTTACCTTCAGATATACCAGGCGCCGGGCAGTAACGCCCTTGAAACCGCTAATGGTGTTTATGCACAACTCGCTAAGCTGAAGCAAACCTTTCCGACAGACGTAGCTTACAGCGTTCCGTTTGAATCCGTAACTGTGGTAAAGGTTTCGATGACTGATGTGGTTTACACCTTATTAATGACGCTTGGGCTGGTGGCTATCGTGGTGTTCCTGTTCCTTCAAACATTCAGGTCGACGCTTATTCCTATCCTTGCCATACCTGTATCTATCTTCGGTACATTCTGCTTTTTCATACCGCTTGGATTCACTATTAACACCCTAACCATGTTCGGCTTCGTGCTGGCTATCGGTATCGTGGTGGACGATGCAATCATCGTGGTGGAAGCAGTACAACATTATATCGACCATGAAAAAATGTCGCCTAAGGAAGCTACCTACCAGGCGATGAAAGATATTTCAGCGCCCGTTATAGCCATCGCACTCATTTTGGCTGCGGTATTCGTACCGGTTGGGTTTATTCCCGGTATTGTGGGCCGCTTGTACCAGCAATTTGCCATAACTATTGCGATTTCAGTAATCATCTCTGCTTTCATCGCGCTTTCGTTAACACCTGCGTTGTGTACCATGCTGCTAACGCCGACAGATGAAAGCAAAAAAAATAAAGGACTTACCAAATGGTTTACCAAATTCAATGAATGGTTTGACAGGGTGACCGCAAAGTACACCGAAGGCGTACGCAAAAGCATAAAAGGGGCACGGTATATCGTTATCCTATTGATCTGTGTTTGCATAGGCGCTGTATTTCTTTTTAAGTCCAAGCCAACCGGGTTCATTCCTTCAGAAGACGATGGCAACTTATATGTAACATACCAGTTGCCGCCGGCATCATCCACAGCTCAGTCGGTTGAGATCATGTCCAAACTGATGAAGGTGGTTGCAGGCACACCTGGTGTTGGCCATTATGCCGCACTGTCCGGCCTTAACGTGGTAACTAACGCAACTAACTCCAACAACGGTACTATTTACGTACAGCTGAAACCCTGGGACGAGCGCTCGGGAGAAGATGAGCAGGTGCCAGGTATTATTAAGGTAATGCAAAAACGTATCGCCGATGCAGGCGTTACCAATGCGTCGGTTCAGGTAATACAACCTTCACCGCTGCCCGGCGTTGGTTCGACAGTGGGTTTCAGCATGCAGATAGAGCAACGAAGCACTAACGATAACCTGCAGGATTTTGAGCGGGTTGTTAACCGTTTTGTTGATTCAGCTAACAAAAACCCTGCAATTTCAAAGGCTTTCAGCTATTACACTGCTCATACCCCTAATGTGAGCCTCACGGTTGACCGGGAGAAGTGTGAAAAGATGGGTGTCAGCATTTCTGACGTATTTACCACTATAGAAGCTTTTACAGGAAGCTTGTATATAAACGACTTCACCACCTACAACCGTACATTCCACGTGGTTGTGCAGGCCGATACTGCCTACAGGGCATTGACATCTGATATGGAGAAGTACTACGTGCGCAACTCCAATAATAAAATGGTGCCATTGGGCTCGCTTATTAGTTTTAAGCCGGTTGAGGCAGCTCCGCTGATATCGCACTTTAATATTTTCCGCTCGGCTGAAATAGACGGTTCATCTCCACCGGGAGTAAGCTCCACCGATGCGCTCGAAGCGTTACAGAAACTAGCCGCTAAACAATTGCCACAGGGTTACACTTACGAATTTTCGGGGTTAAGTTATGAGGAATTAAAAGCTGGATCTGTAACTATGTACATATTCGCGTTCTCCATCACGTTCGTCTTTTTGTTTCTGGCTGCACTATATGAGAGCTGGTCGGTTCCGTTTTCGGTATTGCTTGCGGTGCCGATTGGGGCTTTCGGGGCTATTTTAGGTTTATATTTAGTGCCGTCTCTTACCGACAACGTTTATGCTCAGATCGGTTTGATCACACTCATAGGCCTCGCGGCTAAAAATGCTATCCTTATCGTGGAATTCGCCAAAGTCAGGGTAGACCGCGGCGAAGATCTGCTTGCTTCGACACTCGAAGCCGTAAGCCTTCGTTTACGCCCGATTATCATGACCTCCCTGGCATTTATACTCGGTGTGCTACCATTGGTTTTTGCAAATGGTGCCGGTGCAATAGCACGACGTACCATTGGCCTGACCGTTTTGGGCGGTATGTTCGCGGCATCTACGATCGCTATTTTTGTGGTGCCTGTACTGTTCGTTATAATAACCCGTGCGGCTTACGGCAAGAAAAAATTGGATTACCTGAAAGCGCATCATAAGGAACTGATGGAAAAGGCGAAAAAGGTTGAATCGCAAAATATCGATCCGGAACTTGAATTTGAATTACAAAAATCTCGCGACCTGCATAAAACAGCCCAATCATGATTGCTAATACCTTCATAAAAAGGCCGGTAACTGCTATCGTCATTTCGATTGTTTTGATGATATCGGGGATCATATGCATTTTCAACCTGGCTGTTGATCAATATCCCAATATTTCACCGCCCAGTGTGAGCGTGAATGCCAGCTATACAGGCGCTGATGCCCAAACTGTTGAGCAAACCACCGCTATCCCTATCGAGGAGCAGGTGAATGGTACCCCGGGCATGGAATACATGCAAAGCAGCAGCAGCAACAGTGGCGGTATGAACCTTCGGGTAACCTTTGATGTTGGTACCAACCCACAGATCGCAGCACTTAATGTGCAGAACCGCGTGGGCATTGCGGCCCCTCTTTTGCCGGCGGTAGTAAGTAAGCTGGGTGCCACCGTGCGTGCGAGTAATCCTGACCAGTTGATGCTGGTTGCCATTTATTCGCCGAAAAAAACACATAACATTACTTTTCTCGATAACTATACCAATACGTTTATCCAGGATGCAATCTTGAGGGTGCCGGGGGTAGGCGATGTACAAGCGCGTACCGACCAGTTTGCCATGCGGATATGGCTCAATCCCGATAAAATGGCTTCGTATGGCCTGATGCCATCGGATATAACCACCGCGCTTAGCGGGCAAAATGTGTATGTAGCTGCCGGCTCAATAGGTGCACCGCCACAAAATCCAAAACAGGCTTTTGAAACGGGCATATTGGTGAACAGCATGCTTAGCAAGCCTGAGCAATATGAAAAGCTGATTGTAAGAGCCATCGCCGGAACAGATAAAAAGATATATCTGAAAGATATTGGCCGTGTTGAGCTTGCCAAATTCACTTACTCGGGCGGTTCTTTTGTGGATGGCAATCGTTGTTCGCTGTTAATGATCTTCCAATCGCCGGGAAGTAACGCACTGCAAACGGCTGATAATGTTTACGCAAAGCTCGCAGAACTAAAAAAATCATTCCCATCGGATGTGGAATACGTCGTTCCGTTTGAATCGGTTACCATTATCCAGGTGTCAATGAATGAGGTTATCGGTACCCTGATCAAGGCGCTGATATTGGTAGCCGCCGTAGTATTCCTTTTCCTGCAAAACTGGCGATCCACTATAATACCGATATTGGCTATCCCTGTATCTATTTTAGCTACTTTCTGTTTTTTCATTCCTTTAGGGTTTACCATCAACACGCTTACCATGTTTGGCTTCGTGCTGGCTATCGGGATAGTGGTAGATGATGCCATCATCGTAGTGGAAGCTGTGCAGCATTATATAGACGAGCAGCACATGTCGCCCAAAGAAGCTACTTACCAGGCCATGAAAGAAATTTCAGCGCCGGTTATCGCTATAGCGCTCATTTTGGCTTCTGTATTTGTTCCGGTTGGGTTTATCCCCGGCATTGTTGGCCGGCTTTACCAGCAATTTGCCATCACCATAGCCATATCGGTAATTTTTTCGGCCTTTACCGCACTGTCTTTAACACCGGCACTTTGTACGCTTTTGCTGAAGCCCTCGCATCATGGTTCAAATCCAACGACCTGGGCAGGTAAATTTTTTGCCTGGTTCGATCGTGTTTTCTTTGACCGTTTTAACCGGGTGTTCGATAGGATAAACGGCAAATATGCCAATGGCGTCAGGCGAAGCATAAAAAACGCAAGATATATCATCATTTTACTGGTTTGTATTTGCATCGGTGCCTGGCTGTTATTCAGAAGCAAGCCTTCGGGCTTCGTGCCTTCGGAGGATGGCGGCCGCCTGTTTGTAACCTACACTATGCCAGACGCATCCTCAACCACAGCCTCCAACGAAGTGCTGGCAAAGCTGATGAAGATAGTGGGATCAACGCCGGGTATCATGCACTTCGTGGGCTCGTCCGGCTTCAATATACTTGGCGGCGGCGGTAACAACAGCGGCACCATGTTTTGTATGTTAACTCCATGGGGTCAGCGAACAACCCCGCAAACCGCGGTGCAGGGCATCATGGATAATATTAAAAAACGGGTAGCAAAGGCTGGCATAAAGAATGCTACCGTTGTTGCTATTCAGCCGCCGCCGATAAGGGGTATAGGGATAGCGGCTGGTTTTTCAATGCAGATAGAACAGGGGAACTCAACGGATGATATTCATGCATTTGAAAAAAATATCCAGAAGTTTGTAGCTGCCGCCAAAAAAATGCCCGCCACTTCAACCGCATTTAGCTCTTTCACGGCTCATACACCAAGCTATACCGTTACTGTTGACCGTGAAAAGTGTCAAAAACTGGGCGTAAACATCTCCGATGTGTTTTCTACTATGCAGGCCTTTATGGGCAGTTTGTTTGTAAATAATTTTACTTTATACAACCGAACCTATCATGCGGTTATTGAAGCTGATACTGCTTACCGTGCATTGATCAGCAATATTAACAGGTATTATGTGCGCAACCAAAACGGACAAATGCTTCCCTTAAGCACCCTGATAACTTACAAAGCAGATGCAACGGCAACATCCATATCACACTTTAACATATTCCGGTCGGCCGAAGTGGACGGCTCTATTCCGCCGGGCTACAGTAGCGGCCAGTCTTTGGATGCCCTTAGGGAAGTTGCAGCTAAAGTACTGCCACGTGGTTATACTTATGAATTTTCCGGTTTAAGTTACCAGGAGATCAAAGCGGGAAATATCACCATCTATATATTCCTGTTCTCTATTATTTTTGTGTTTCTCTTTCTCGCTGCATTGTACGAAAGCTGGTCGGTACCATTTTCTGTTTTGCTGGCGGTGCCGATAAGCGCGTTCGGGGCAATTGTAGCCCTATGGACGGCCCCAACCATTACCAATAACGTATATGCTCAGATCGGTCTCATCACATTGATTGGTTTGTCGGCGAAAAACGCTATTCTTATCGTTGAATTTGCTAAGTTACGTGTTGACCGTGGAGAACCGTTGTTACAATCGACTATAGAAGCAGTACGCCTGCGTTTCCGGCCGATCATTATGACATCCATGTCCTTTATCTGTGGTGTGTTGCCGCTGGTGTTTGCCACAGGCGCCGGCGCAGAGTCAAGGAATACTATTGGTATCGCCGTTTTGGGCGGAATGATCGCCTCCTCAACTATATCTATTTTTATTGTTCCGGTACTATTTGTGCTGTTCACACGCTTTTCCTACGGCAAAAAACAGCTTCAATGGCTCCAGGATCACCACGAAGAGTTGCTGGAAAAGGCCAAAAGGGTTGAGGAAAGTAACATTGACGCCGAACTGGAATACGATATTGCCGAATCGCGTGCCGCAAATGAAGCAAGCAGGGCTGAGCATGGAAAAGCTTAACGGGATAAGCCGTTTTCGGAATCCAGCAGATAAGCCAGTATAGTGCCTTCTTTATATTCTTCTGCGTCATATTTCCACGTCAGTTTATAAACAGGGCTGATCTTACTATCGATCTCTTCCTTTATTTTTTCATTGACCAAATTGAATAAGCCCGCGAATTGCAATCGATGTGGTATATCCGCACTTATCTTAGGCGTAGTGTCCCAAAGGTGTTGGAATTCTTTATCCTTTAAATAAATATTTTCGAATAGATAGTGAAACCAGAAATAGGGGTAGACTTTGAGCACCTTCGTCACAAAACTGCTGAACCATACTTGCGGCCCTCTTTTATCCAAATATTTTTGTAAGAATTTCCAACGGGAATTTTCAATGGAAACAAGGCCGGGGTTTTGGCTCCAATAAGATTCAACTTTGTTGTTATAGGTTTGGGTGATGTAATTGTATTTTTCAGTGGCGATAAACCAGCTGGAGATCATCCGGTCGGGGCCGGGTCTTTCAAATGCAAAAAAGCCTGAAGCCATATGTTGATACAGCCATTCGTCAAGCGGTTTGGTGCAAAATACAGTAGCATCAACCCATACCCCGCCGTATCTTGCCAGTAAATTGATTCTTAAGATATCGGACAATGCCTGTTGGGTTACGCTTATATCAGGGAGGGGAATGAAGTCGCCAATATTATTTTCATCCAAAAAGATCACTTCCCAGCCAGGGTTGTGGCGTAGCCATGAGCTATAGCATTTGCGAACAACCAAAGGTGCATCCACCAGCCCCTGTAGCCATAAGAACCATATCTTTTTAGGAAGATTTGCGCTGTTCAAGTACTTGTTTTTTTGGAAGGACATTTTTAATGTCTTGCCCAAAAATAAGAAATTATGTATGCGGGGCTAATTTAAACTTTTACGGAATTCGTTAGGGGTAACTCCTTCAGCACGTTTAAATAGTTTGAAGAAATAACTCAGGTTATTGATCCCTACAGCGTAACAAACCTGGCTGATGGTGGCATTCATATCCATCAGCATTTTTTTGGCGGCTTTAATCCGTTCCTGGATAATGAAATCTACCGGGCTGATCCCGAATTCTCTTTTGAAGCATCTGAAAAAATTGGGTTTGCTCATGTAGCACAGGTTGCTGAGCTTATCGATAGTAATTTCTTCATGCATGTGGGCCTTTATATACTCCACCGCGAATGCAAAACGGTTGGTATTGGTATGCTTATGATAGGTGTCGAGTATTAGTTTCCTCGCCTGGGTTTGCATCAGCCTGATCAGCAATTCCTTTAGCGTGAAGTCGGCCAATACGTCCTTGGCGGCGTTGTTTTCGGTGCTTATCGTCAGCAACCTGTCAATCGTGGTGGTTATTTCTGATGTGTTTTGCAAATGAAAGCAGGAGAGGTCGATTTTCCAGTTGTCGTCCTTTTCAACTTTTGGATATTTTTCGTTCAGCAGCTGCAGGGTATCCTGCAACAGACCAGCCTGGACAGCCAGGGCAATACATTGCGTTGGATTTTGGTTGTCAGCATCGGGAAAGTCGATCACCATTTCTTCATGATCGGGAACAATAACGGATTCACCGGGCAGGTAATCAAACTGTTCCGCTCCAAAAAGGTGCATTACCTTTTTACCGCGCAGCATAGTAGTCAGTACCATATCATTAAAAACAAGACTGACCTTTTCAGACTTTTGGCGGGTTTCGTAAACGTTTAGCTCACAATGCTGCAAAGTGTACACTGACCGGTTCTCTACCAGGGTCCTCAGATCCTTTTCGGCGTTTAGTGGCAGTAATTTTGGCTTAAAATTGGTCTGCATGGCTATTTTAATTGAGCTATAAATGAAGGACGGCCTAAACTATCAGGGTAAATTGGTTATAATAAAGATAGAAATATAACGACATCAAAACATTAATATTTTAATGCATAAAACTGATAGGATACTGCATAGATCAACGAGGCGCCGGGGCGTATTTTTACATACCAATTAAATCGAAAATTAATTCCCGAATTATGGAAACCCAATTAGAAGCACAAAAACTTGTAGCAAGGCCCGAATTTAAAGATCATTATGATAACTTTATTGGCGGAGAATGGAAGGCGCCTATTAAGGGCCAATATTTTGAAAACATTTCGCCCATTGACGGGCAATCGTTCACCAGGATACCACGCTCAGGAAAAGAAGATATCGACCTGGCGCTGGATGCCGCGCATAAGGCATTTGCCACCTGGTCGAAAACGTCACCAACTGAACGAAGCAATGTCTTATTAAAGATCGCCGCGATTATGGAAGCCAACCTGGATCAGCTGGCAGCAATTGAAACAGTTGATAATGGCAAGCCGATCCGTGAAACTACATTAGCCGACCTGCCATTAGCGATCGATCATTTCAGGTATTACGCCGGTGTGATCAGGAGCGAAGAAAGTACAGTAAGCGAACTGGATGCCAATACCGTTTCGCTGAATATACATGAACCAATAGGCGTTGTCGGGCAGATCATACCGTGGAATTTCCCGTTGTTAATGGCTACGTGGAAAATGGCACCCGCTATTGCTGCGGGCTGCACCGTGGTGTTGAAACCTGCCGAACAAACGCCGGTTGGTATATTGATCCTGATGGATTTGATCAAGGATGTGCTTCCTCCGGGGGTAATTAATATTGTTACCGGTTTTGGGCCGGAAGCAGGTAAGCCGCTGGCAAGTTCGCCAAGAGTAGCGAAGGTTGCCTTTACCGGAGAAACCACCACAGGACGATTGATCATGCAGTATGCATCCGAAAACCTAAACCCTGTAACGATGGAACTGGGAGGTAAATCGCCCAATATTTTTATGCCAAGCGTAATGGATGCTGACGATGACTTTTTTGATAAATGCCTTGAAGGAGCGGCTATGTTTGCGTTGAACCAGGGCGAGGTTTGTACCTGCCCATCACGTATGCTGGTGCATGAATCTATTTATGATCGCTTTATTGAGCGTGTGATCTCACGTGTTGAGGCTATTAAAATGGGTCATCCGCTGGACATGAATACCATGATGGGCGCACAGGCTTCTCAGGATCAATATGAAAAGATACTGTCCTATATCGAAATCGGTAAGGAAGAAGGAGCAGAGGTATTGACCGGCGGAGCTAAAAAGTATCTGGATGGTTTAACCGAAGGGTATTATATACAGCCAACTATTTTGAAGGGCAACAACAAGATGCGTGTGTTCCAGGAAGAAATATTTGGGCCGGTTGTATGTGTTACTACCTTCAAATCGACAGAGGAAGCTATTGAAATAGCCAATGATTCGCTTTATGGTTTAGGGGCAGGCGTATGGACAAGAGATGCACATGAGATTTATCAAATACCAAGAGCCATCCAGGCTGGACGTGTTTGGGTGAACTGTTATCATGCTTATCCGGCTCATGCTCCGTTTGGGGGGTATAAGAAATCAGGGTTTGGACGTGAGACGCATAAGATGATGCTGAGCCACTATCGCCAGAACAAGAATATGCTGATCTCATACGACAAGAAAAAATTGGGGTTCTTTTAAGTAAATACGATTGATTGTAAGCATCGTGGCGTTTGCCATGGTGCTTTTTTATTTTTGAGAAAATGGAAGCAGAAAGAATCTCGGCTACGCCGGAAGCGATTAAGGTCATCAGGCAATTACGTGAAGTGAACGGTGAGCTCATGTTCCACCAAAGCGGTGGCTGTTGTGACGGGTCGCAGCCGATGTGTTTTACCAAGGGCGAATTTAAGGTAGGCAGTAATGATGTTTACCTGGGAGATGTGGACGGATGCGGCTTTTTTATGGGCAACGACCAGTTTGAATATTGGAAGCATACCAAACTGACTATGGATATTACCAAAGGCAGGGGATCAAGTTTTTCGTTGGAGATACCATTGGGGCTGCGGTTTATTATACACTCACGGCTATTTACGGACGAAGAAATGAACCATCTAAAACCAGTAATTACCGGCGAAGAGTACGAAGAAATGCAGGAAGGTTAATTTCAGATCAATCAGCATAATTAATACTGTCGAACACGTCTCTCATCACCGGTTTTGATATGAAGGTGGTTACAAAGGGGTATAGTTTGGAACGCTCAATATCACGATGGTCGATAGAGGATGTAACTACATATATTTTAATATTCTTTTTTAGCCTTTGGTAAATGGTCTGGAACCGGTTCAAAAAGTCCCAGCCGTTGAAGCAAGGCATGTAGAGGTCGATAAAAATGTAGTCGGGTAGGGATGTAGAGTCAGAATGCTTTTCTTCGAGGTAATCTAATACGATCTCACCATCGAATGAATAAGTAGCACTGTTTGAAAGGGAGCTGTTCTTTAAGGTCATTTGCACGATCTTATGAAAAATTGGCTCGTCGTCAATAAGTACAAGTTTGCTCATAGAAGGGTCAGGTTAAGTATTAATTAATTATAACAATAAATATTTAATTGCAGATAGTGATATTATCACTTCGTATTTTAAATATAGAACGAATATAATATTTTAAATATCAAATAGTTACAATTATTTATCAACAATTTTGGAAATATTAAATAAGGGATCATTTGTAACAAAAATGTTGCAAATGACTTTATTTAATAAGCAAACTATAACCCGATAGAAGACAGTAACTTATACCAGCTTCATGTTAGTAGGGTCCCAATGGATGATTTTGTTCTGGAAATAGCTCTCGTTACAGGCGAGGGCCGGTGCCGCGGCGCGGAAGCCAAATTCGGCGTTCTCGACTACGGGTTTACCGGTTCGCATGGAATCAAAGAAGTTGGCAAAATGGTCGTGGTGCGAGTCGTATCCCTCCGGAGTGGCGTAGGATATTGGATCGGCCTTTGGCGCTTGCTGGTCGGCAGCTGAATATTTCTTGTTATAATCATCAACAATTGCTTTTTGCATCGCTGTGGGGTAGGTTTCAAAAGAGTCCCACCCGCCATAACCGGGAGCAACAGGCATTTTATTTTTATGGATAGTAAAGGCATTTTCGTCCGAAATATCGATCACACCTTCGGAGCCAACCATGCGGGTGAACCCTGTTTCGCCTTCGCCGCTGATGAAATTAACCTGCAGCGAAACCTGGAAGGAGGGATGCTCCGGTGTTTCAGGGTAATGGATCACGGCGGTCATCACATCGGGTACGTTGCGCCCGTCTTTCCAATAAACGAGGTCGCCAACGGAGTAAATTTTATCAGGGCCTTTGGAATTGGTAATAAAGTGAATGCCTGAAAGCAGGTGAACGAAGAGATCGCCAGCTACTCCTGTGCCGTACTCGCGATAGTTTCTCCAGCGGAAAAAGCGGTTGCTGTCGTAAGCGAACTTAGTTTTTTCTGTAGCCTGGAATTTATCCCAGTCTACCGTTTGCGGCCCGGCATCCAGCGGTATGGTATATTGCCAGGCGCCTAATGCGCTTTGGCGGTTAAATGACGCCTGTATCGAGTTCAGCTTGCCGATGGCGCCTGCCTGGTACAATTCCTTAGCCTTTTGGAAAGCGATGCTGCTTACCCGCTGGCTGCCTACCTGGAAAATCGCTTTTGTTTCCTGCTGCACTTTGATCTCGCCCAAACCTTCGCTTAAATAATGTACCATCGGTTTTTCGCTGTAAACGGCTTTGCCTTTGTGCATGGCTTCGATAGCAATGCGGCTGTGCCAGTTGTCGCTGGTGGCGATGATCACTGCATCGATATCCTTGCGATCCAGTATCTGCTGGTAATCGTTGGTTGTGAAAATTTGATTGCCATATAATTCCTTCGCGCGTTCTAATCTCCCTTTGTACAGATCGCAACAGCCAACCAGTTCAACACCGGGCTGACTCGTAGCGGTTTTGGTATCATTAAAACCCATGATGCCCATGCCGATGGTGGCAACGCGTATCTTGTCATTCGGGGTAATCCTTTTTTCTGCCTGTAATATTCTTCTTTCGTGTTCTTCCTGCGCTGCCAGCGAGGTAAGGGAAGCGGAAGTAAGAATGATGGTGCTGCCTAATTGTTTGATGAATTTTCTGCGATCGGATAACATGGCCTTGTGTTTTTAGTGGTAAAACGGTAAAAATTATAATTGGTGGTTGATAAGCCAGGGGGGCTTATAGGATGCAAGATAATAAAAGTTGAAAATAGGTTATTTATCTAAATTGATAATTGGTTTGGAGAAATGTTTGGGGTAAGGGACGGCATCGCCCCGCTCATGGCCGCGGAGGCCTAGTCACTTTGAAGCATCAAAGTAACAAAAATGCTTGTCAGCGAAAATGCTTCTTTACCGCACGAGGCCTTATCCGCACAAAGAAGTCAGAACCACAGGCTTGGAATTTTTGCCCATTACTACCCTTTCTTGTTCAAGAACTGCAGGGCAAAATTTCGCTATGCCTTTTTCCGGCGCACTGGCCGGTTGTTCTGACTTCTTTTTCCCGAAGCTTATTCGCTGACGGGTTCATATAATGAACTAATTCTGTTTGAAGCTCTTCTGCTGACGGGTTCACATAATAAGCCGATTCTGTTTTATGCTCTTCGCTGACGGGTTCATATAGAATGTATGCTTCGTATAATGATGTGTTATTAATGAGTTGAACGAATTATTGTTTGGCATCATAAATAAATTCAAATTACTACCTTCACTTCTGCCAATTAAACTACTACCATATCTATGAACAGACGTCATTTTGTAAAGCTATCGGCCACAACTGCTGCTACCGTATTATTCAGCAGGCTAACTTCTTTGGGGGAGGGACTTTTGCCGGTGCTTAATACCCCAGATGAGGTTTGGGCCAAATCCGGGAAGGAATGGTTTAAGCTCAGCAATCTGAAGGGGAACAGCTACTCGTATAAAAGTATACTCGCGATCTTAGAACCCAATGGGAATGTGTTATCTGTAAAAGCGGCGTCGCCTACTTTGGAACTGAATGCTGTGCGGTTGAAATGGAAACACAGCACCGGGCAGGGTACCAAAGTATTGGGCGATCACTGGGAGCGCTCGTATGGCGACTTGGAGTGGAGGGTTCCGCAGGTGGGTGTTAAAAATCCGTGGTATGTTGTATTGAATGACGGGAAGCAGTCGGCATGTTTTGGGGTTAAGACCGGGTGCAATGCCATATGCTGGTGGGCCGTTAACAATGACAATTTAGAACTGACGCTGGATACGCAATCGGGTGGTGTTGGGGTACAGATGGGAACGCGGATTTTGCATGCAGCTGATATTATCACCACTGAAAGTAAGGACGGCGAAAATGCTTTTGCCACCACCCAACGCTTCTGTATGATGATGTGTCCGCAAACACGGCTTCCAAAGCAGCCTGTATATGGTATCAACGACTGGTATTTTGCCTATGGAAATAATTCGGCACAACTGATCAAAGAGATCACAACACTAATGACGGACCTGGCGACCGATACCAATAACCGGCCGTTTTCGGTGATCGATGCAGGCTGGGCGACTTATTCGCCTTTACTGCCCGGTGATGGCGGGTTTATGGATGATTTTTCGAAACCGAACGATAAGTTTAAGGATATGCACCTGATGGCTGAGGATATCGTGAAGCTGGGCATGCAGCCGGGATTGTGGACAAGGCCGCTCTGTGCCAAACATAATGATAAAGCCACTTTGCTGTTGCCCAAAATACCCGGACGTGATGACCCGAAATCGCCGATCCTTGATCCAACTATTGCGGAAAATGTGGAACGGGTGAAGTACAATATATCTACCTACAATAAATGGGGCTACAAACTGGTGAAGCACGATTATACTACTTATGATATTATGGGCAAGTGGGGTATGCAGATGACGGACACGTTTACCCCTCCGGGCTGGCGGTTTCATGATAACAGCAGGACCACCGCGGAGGTGATCAATCATTTATACCATGCCATACGCGAAACAGCGGGGGATATGTATGTGATCGGTTGCAATACCATGAGTCATTTATCTGCCGGGGTGTTTGAGTTGAACCGTATTGGTGATGATACCAGCGGCAAGGAATGGGCGCGCACACGCAAGATGGGGGTGAACACTTTAGGTTTCAGGATCGCGCAGCATAACAGCTTTTATGCTACGGATGGCGATTGTGTAGGACTGACCAACGATATCCCCTGGGCCAAAAACAAACAATGGATGCAACTGGTGGCCGAAAGCGGTACGCCGTTGTTTGTGTCGCCCGACCCAAAAGCATTGGGTACAGAACAGAAGGCTTTTATAAAAGAGTGTTTTACCAAAGCAGCCAAGGTGCAGCCGACAGGTGAGCCATTGGACTGGATGAGTAACCCAAGGCCGGAGAAGTGGAAGTTGAATGGGCGGGAAGTGGGGTTTGATTGGGGATGATTTGTAGTCTGAAGACTACGTGCATAGTAATTCGAAGTCGGAGACTTCGAACAGCAGGGTTCTTAGGATTAAAGGATTTGACTTACACTGATTTTTGAATTGCAAATGTGGGATTGCCACGCTATCGCTCGCAATGACAAGTTGGAGAATCTTTAATAAGAAATGCCTGTAGCTGAATAGTACAGGCGTTTTTATTAATTATATGATTAGTGCTGTACCACCAGCATCCGGGTTCCGATCGCATTATAAGACACCAGGTAGGCTGCACCATTTTTATAATAATATATATTGTTTTGTGGATCCAAAAGGAACCCTGACTGAGCCAAAACATAGGTATCGCTTCCTGACACCGTAATATCGGAGGTTATAAGTGTATTTAAAGGTCCGTATACAGTAGCAACCCCGTTTTTCCAGGATGCGGCCTGGATATTTCCATCAGAATAATGAACTAAGCCCGCAACGTACACATTATTATTATTTATGGTAATAGCTTCTGCATCAGCATTAGACCTGATAGGATTTAGTACACCATTCTTCCAGTATACGGCTGTGTTTGAAGAATTGTCAGCAGGAGCTGTATAACCTGTAATATACACGTCGGATCCGTTTACGGCGATATCTTTCCCCCAACTATTTATTGAACTGCCGGCAATTCTTGTAGCTACGCCGTTTTTCCATACTGTAGCGATCCTGATTGAGTTTGAACTCAGTGATGAGAAGCCTGTTATGTATACATCGCTTCCAATTAAGGCGATTGCACTTGCAGTTGCTTGGAATGAATTATAGGAAAGATCCTGGGGTATGCCATTTTTCCAAAGTATCGGCTTGGAAACAGCGTTACCATTTGAGTGGTCAGTGTATTCTCCAACAACATATACATCACTGCCATTAATAGCAATGCCGCGTGCAATGGAGTTAAAAGTACTGCTTGTGCCAAAACTAAGGTTATTGATCACCCCGTTTTTCCAGTATGCAGCGTGCTGGAGTGGTGAATTAGGTGAGGCAAGTGTTGAACCTGCTACATACACATCGTTGCCAGAAACAGCGATATCCAGCAAATCAAAACCGTCATTGAGGCTAACCAGCGTGCCATTTTTCCAGTAAGCAGCAACGCCTGAGGTTGGAGTTGCATAACCACCAACGACATAAACATCTGTTCCGGGTGTGACGGCCGTTGTAGCAGAGGGAAGATTTCGGAGGTCGGACGATGGCACTTTAGCAGGTGCAGGGGCGTTGTTTTTTTGACAGGAGCTGAACGCAATAATGATTGCGGACAATAGGAGGATAATTTTTCTCATGGTTGTGAAATGGTTAAATGTTTATTGATAAAATGTTGTTTTTTGACCGATAAACACTATATCCGGGTGCGCAGGGGGGCGACTTTAACCAAGGGGAAGGCCATTAGATGATAGGGCTTAGGGACACTTAAAGATACGAACTTTAGTTGAGACTTGCAATTGTATTTATCACAATTTGTTAAGAATATTGACTTCCTCCTGCTGTTTGAAGTCTCTGACTTCGAATGTTTATGATTGTAGTTTGTAACTACAATACCACATAGCTATATTTAGCCACCTAAATCGTTCATATGTCGCGCAAAGGATACATAATTCACGATCAACAAGCTATTTATTATATGACTTTTACGGTTGTAGGCTGGATCGATGTTTTTTCGCGACAGTGTTATCGTGATTTAGTGATCGAGTCTTTAAAGTACTGTCAAAACAATAAGGGTTTGCATCTCCATGCCTATGTGATCATGACAAATCACATTCATTTAATTGCTTCGGTAGATGAAGGGCATAGTATAAGTGATTTTGTAAGAGATTGTAAAAAATATACGGCAAAACAAATTCTGGATGATATCGCTATTAATGGAATTGAAAGTCGTAAAGAATGGATGCTGCATCAGTTCAAATACTATGCTTCACGACATAGCCGGAATGAAAAATTTCAATTGTGGGTGCATGATAATCATTTTGTGGAGTTAAGTTCTCCTGCTTTTACGCAACAAAAAATTGATTATATTCATTTAAATCCGGTAAGAGCAGGATTGGTTTATCGTGCTGAAGATTATGTTTATTCAAGCGCATCGAATTATGCGGGTATCGATCAAATTATTGATGTGGATTGTTTGTTTTAAGATTGTAGTCTGAAGACTACGTGCATAGTCGTCCGAAGTCGGAGACTTCGGACAGCATAACTTAAAGGTAAATGTTAAAAACCCTGCATCTTTTGGATAATGGCAGAGAATAAGAATACCAGGGCAAACAGGATAAACAGGTGCACGAGGATCAATACCCAAACACCTTTATTGGGATGGAAGATGTAATAGAGGCCTGAGCGATCCTGTTTCATGTTCCCTGCATGATAAAATCTGCTATCCGGAATCATTGATCCCGGACAGCAGAAAGGTTATTTAAATATAGGATATTATTTAATACTGAACAACCAATATTTTTGAAGGATTGGCGCCGGCAATATGGGTAGCTACCCCGTTTTTATAGTAATCGGCACCACCTGATCCAGATGCCAACAGGTACACATCATTGCCTGATGTGGCGATATCCTTCCCAAAAAAGACGCCCGAACTTCCGAACAGGGTTTGATTGGAATTCTTCCACTCTGCGGGCCGGAAATGACTGTCATCAATGATCGATGTACCACCCACATAAACCGCATTATTACCGACGGCAATGCCTTCGGCCAGCGCGTTGGCCTGCAGTGTTTTTTCTGTTCCGTTTTTCCAATAGACGGCAGACTGGATTCCCCCGGGCTGAGGGTATGATATTCCGGCGATGTAAACATCATTGCCATTTACCGCGATGTCCTTGCCCTCGGTCCAGATTTTGTGGTTTGGCAGGCGGGTGGGCACGCCATTTTTCCAGTAAGTGGCAATGAAGCCTATTTTATCATTTATGGCCGATGAGCCAACCACATATACATCAGCGCCTTTTGCTACCACCGATATTGCAGAAGAATTGAAAGCGTTGTAAGCAAGCTTGTGCGGCGTGCCATTTTTCCAGAGCATAGCCGAGGAGACGCCGGTGCTATCGGTATGTTCGCCTACCACGTATACATCGTTGCCGCTTACGGATACATCAAAAGCTTCGGATTCAAAAACAGGCTCAGGGCCGTTATTGAGCGTGTGCATCACACCATTTTTCCAGTACACGGCCTGGAACGAACCGGCAGGGCCAGCATAAGAACCGGCCACATATACATTAGTCCCGCTAACCGCGATGCCAAAGGCATCAGAAGCAGAACCATCTTCGGGCAGCAGGTCAACCTGGACTCCATTTTTCCAATAGGCGGCAGTGTTTGCTCCCGGGAACGGCGCATAAGTTCCCGTTACATATACATCAATGCCATGGCTAACCGGAGGCTTTTTTATACAGGCGAGCTTAGCAAGATCCGCTGCGGAAAGTTTAGGCAGGGTAGACGCCGGTACAGGGGCGTTGTTTTTTTGGCAGGATATAAACGTAATGACTGATAAGAAAAGTAACAATTTCTTCATAATTGTGAATGGGTTGAAGGTTAGACGATAACGGCAGATGTATGGAGCTAAAGATAAGTGCTTTAATTAAAAATTGCAATTTATTTTGTGTCAATGTGTTGAGTGATTGGTTGTAGTGGTTGTAGTGGTTGTAGTGGGGGACTGGTTGGAATACGTGTTTAAACATTTTGTTGCAAAGTGTTGCATGCTGTTGCAATGTGTTGCTGTTGCAAAATGCAACAATATGTTACAACATATATCGATTTTGAATTATAAAAGATGAAAAAAACGTGCAAAAAATCGCGCTTTTCTGAACGATTCTGGTGCGTTTTCGGTATGTGAGTATGCAATTTAAGGCGCAATTTGTAAGTTTTAGTATCTTCGTTTAGCGTATGGAAGGAAAGGGACACCGGAAGATCATTCATGTTGACATGGACGCGTTTTACGCGTCGGTGGAGCAGCGGGATGATCCGGAGCTGAGGGGTAAGGCATTGGCTGTGGGTGGCTCGCCGGAAGGCAGGGGTGGCGTGGTAGCTACCGCGAGTTACGAAGCCCGAAAGTTCGGGGTGCGATCGGCTATGCCGTCGAAAAAAGCGGTGCAGCTTTGTCCTCATATTATTTTTGTGCGGCCGCGGTTCGCGGTATATAAGGAGGTATCGCAAAAGATCCGGGAGATTTTTAGAAGACATACTGATTTGATCGAACCGCTATCCCTGGATGAGGCTTACCTGGACGTGACGGAAGATAAGCAGGGGATTGGCTCTGCTATCGAGATCGCGAAGCTGATCAAGCAGGCCATCCGGGATGAATTGCAGCTGACGGCTTCGGCGGGTGTTTCCATTAATAAGTTCGTGGCGAAGATAGCATCGGATATGAATAAGCCGGACGGGCTGACTTTTATCGGTCCCTCAAATATTGAATCCTTTATGGAAAAGCTGCCGGTAGAGAAGTTTTTTGGTGTGGGAAAGGTCACTGCCGAAAAGATGAAAAAGATGGGGCTGTTTACAGGTGCTGATCTGAAAACGTTGGCCGAAGAGGAAATGGTAAAACACTTTGGGAAATCAGGCCGGTTTTATTACCACATCGCCAGGGGGATAGATAACCGCGAAGTGCAGCCCAATCGCGAAACCAAGTCGATAGGCGCTGAGGATACTTTTCCTTATGATCTTACGGAGATCGAAGAGATGTATGCTGAATTGGAAAAGATATCCAAAACAGTTTGCAACCGGCTGGAGGTTTACCAATTAAAGGGGCGGACGGTTACGTTGAAGATCAAATACAGCGATTTCAGGCAGATCACCAGGAACCAGTCTTTTATGCAACCTGTTTCCGACTTGCAGGTGGTGACTGAAACAGCGAAAAAACTATTGCTTGCTACAACTCCAGAGGGATCGCGGATAAGGCTTTTGGGCGTGACCTTATCGAACTTTGGGGAAGTCGAACCAAAGAAAAAAGGAAACGATCACCCGGATCAGCTTCAATTGTTTGGGGAGTGATATATATTATTTAGATATTTTTTTGTATTTAGATAAAATGATTTATATCTTCACAACGATTATAAGCACTGATTAAGCCATTTTCTTGAAAAAACTTGTCGCCATATTGCTTCTTGGAGCGCATCTTCTCGGATTGGGAGGATACGAATTGGTGTTCAAGTATTTCATCCATCAATCCGATGTCCAGATCGTGAAACAGATGTATGATAACAAATTCAATTCCCAAAAGCTTATCGAGATCAAGATACCTGTCCATATGCCTACCATAGTGGATTGGACGGAGTATGAGCACATTACAGGTCAAATCCAGCTGAATGGCGGTTATTATAACTATATCCGTTTGAAAATGACCAGGGATACCATGTCGCTGATCTGTCTGCCAAATAAGACCAAGGAAAACCTTGTAAAAGCCAATACAATCGTCGCCAAAGACATCAACGATGTGCCTTTGAGTAAAAAAGGCACCACATCATCAGTTAAAAAGGAGATTTCAGGGTACGACCATGTTTACCAGGTTTTGCAATGCAATTATTCCGCTTCCGAAGAACGTTCAAGTCCTACCACCAATAAACTGTCAATTCATTTGACCCATCCCTACATCGAATCACCTGGCAAGCCACCCAACACCGCTTGCTAAAGCTGCTTACTTATTTATTCCTGTCATGATTTTTTGTTTGCTGTAATTTAATTTACTGCGGATAAAGGTTTATAAATTTATATAAACTGTATTCAATGCTTTCGCATTGTAACCTTCCTGTTCGGAACTGATAATAGCAGTCCTTAATGCTGGCCGCTTTGCTATGCCCTTACAAGTATTTAGGGGGCAGAAAAGCTTGTCCGGTGTGCACCCAATCCATGTAATTTATTAAACAATTAAGTATATGATTAAATCTCTACACTCGCATTTGTATAAATGCTTACTGCTCATAGCCTGTTTTGGAGCGTCCATTCAGCACGCTTGCGCCCAGATGGAAAATGACGGGATAATGATTCCAAAAAACTATTTGTGCCCCGGTGTTATGTATAGTAATTCCGACTGGAAAAACTATTGGGAGGGTACTTTCAAACGCAACAATGGTAATATCGGAACGGTAAATACCAATATGTACAGTGCCATGGTTACCTATGGTGTCACCAACAATCTGATAGCCACAATAGGTTTGCCATACGTTACCACACATGCATCGGCAGGGACATTGGAAGGACAAAAAGGACTGCAAGACATTTCTCTTAATGTAAAATGGCGGCCAATCAAATTCAGCTTTGGGAAAAGCACATTCTCTTTATTGGCCAGTTTAACAGGTTCAATCCCGGCAAGCAATTACGAAGCCGATTTTCTGCCTTTGGCTCTCGGCAGCCACAGCAAAAATTTCAGCGCACGCGGTATTGCTGATTATGGGTACGGTAAATTTTTCGCGACTGTATCAGGCGCTTATATTACAAGAAGCAATATTACTATCGACCGCAACTCTTACTATACTACCGAGCTGATCTACAGCAACCAGGTGAAATTGCCTAATATGTCGGACTATAACTTCCGCGCAGGTTTTCGCAGTAAATACTTTATCGCTGAAGGCGTAGCTAACATCACCACATCCTTAGGTGGTTTTGATATCCGTAAAAACGATATGCCATTTCCGAGCAACCGGATGAATATGACGACTGTTGGATTGAATTTAAGATACAGGATAAAATCTCTTAAAGACCTGGAGTTTACAGCGGGGGATGATTATGTAGTGAAGGGCAGAAACGTGGGCCAAAGCAATATGATCCATGGGGGCATCAGCTATATTTTCAGCCTTTCGAAAACGACAAAGACAAGTGAACAAGTAAGCTATAAAAACTAACGATATGAAAAGATATATACTCTATATAACCGCTGCCGCACTATTTGCAGTAGCCTCGTGTAAAAAAGATAAAATAGTAAGTCGTACCGACCTGTACCCGGCATTGACCCCGGCAAGCCCGGATCTGAATGCCGATACCTGGAAACCGGTATTAATTACCGATCCCAGCGTGTTCAATGTGCCTGCTCCTGACGCGTTGACCTCACCGGCTTATGTAGCTGATCTGAACGAGATAAAAGGTTACCAGCAGCATTTGACAGATGATCAGAAAGCAATTATCAAATACTGGAGCGCAGGTGCGGTTTTGCGCTGGAATGAGATATTGCGTCAACTCGTAGCTAAACACAACGTAGCACCTTACCAAAACCTGGATGGCACTTATCCTGCACCAAGCTCGGCCAATCCGTTTGCTTACCCGGTATTCCCTTTTTCCAACCCGCCCTATGCGGCGCGTGCTTATGCCTATGTAAGTGCTGCACAGTATGATGCGCTGATTGCGGCTTATCATTTCAAAAAATTATATAACAGGCCTGCTCCATATACCAATGATGCTAAAGTGCAGGCTTTGGTGCCTAAATCTGATCTGCCATCTTATCCAAGCGAGGATGCGGTAGTATCAGGTGCGGCTGTTGAAATGATGAAACTTCTTTTTCCTGCGGATATAGATTACCTACAGCAGAGGGCCGCTGAAGAGAAACAATACAGGATAATGGCCGGTGCTAATGTGCGGGGCGAGCTGGATGCTGGTGAGTCGTTAGGGAAACAGGTTGCCGATGTATTTGCAGCCCGTGCACGTACCGATAAAGCAGGTGCGGCAATAGGAACGCCGGCTTATTGGTCATCACTTGCAACCACCGCCTCCAACAAAGGTGAACAACCATGGATAAGTCTTGAAATCCCAAGAAGGCCTCCGATGCTGCCTTTATTCTCAAAAGTTAAACCATTTTTATTCGATACGCTTACCGTAGTTGCACTCAGGCCACCTGCACCTTATTCAACCAATTCGGACGAATTTAAAAAGCAAACTGCCGAGGTATTGTCATATAGTCAGCATGCCACTCGTGAAAACCAGGCCATCGTTGCATTTTGGGCTGATGGTATTGGTACCTATACGCCGGCGGGCCATTGGGATGCGATTGCTGCTGATGAATTTGTGAAGCAAAATTACAGTGAAGTACGCTGGGCACGCAATTTCGCCTTATTGAACATGGCCGAAATGGATGCAGCTATTGTATGCTGGGATACCAAATACGCTTATTTTAACCCGCGTCCATCACAAGTGAACAATATAATCAAGACGCTTACCGGCGTGCCAAATTTCCCGTCATACAGCTCGGGCCACTCCAACTTTAGCGGTGCGGCAGCAACCATATTAACTTACTTGTTGCCGGATAGGGGAACCAAGTTTACTGATCTGGCTAACCAGGCAGCATTATCAAGGTTATTAGGGGCAATTCACACCCGCCAGGATATTGAAGTGGGATTGGTTACCGGGAAGGCAGTGGGACAGTATGCCGTTAACAGGGCAAAGACAGATGGTGCAGACGGCGGGCAATAATTTATATTAAAGATGAAGTATTTTAGAATATCCTTATTTTTCTTTACAGCAGTTATCCTCAGCTCCTGTGGTCAAAAGTCGAAGCCCGCGATCAACGAGGCGGAAATATTGCATTCGAATGAGCAGGCGTTGACCAAAGTAGTGATCTACGATGTATTCTCTCCACCGGTAGCCAGCCGCATCTATGGCTATACCAACCTGGCCAGCTACGAGGCTTTGCGGTACGCTGACCCGAAATACAATTCGATAACAGCACAACTGAAAGGCTTCGGCAAGATGCCCGAACCACAGAAAGGTAAAAGCTATAACTATACGCTTGCGGCTACCAAAGCCTTCTTTACGGTAGCCCATAAAGTGACCTTCTCCATCGATACAATGAAAAAATACGAGGATAAGGTTTACGGCGCGTTTAAAGAAACCCTGGATGATTCTACTTATGCGCGTTCAGTCGCTTTTGGCGAACAAATAGCCAAAGTAATACTGAAACGTGCGGCGTTTGATAACTATCCTCAAACCCGTGGAAAGCCTAAATACCTCGGCAGTAATGGCCACGCGCAATGGCGGCCCACCCCACCGGATTATTTTGACGGGGTAGAGTACTGCTGGGGAACGATGGAGCCTTTCGCCATCAATGCGTCCACCCAGTTCCCATTACCGAAGCCAATTCCTTATAGCGACGATAAGAACAGCGATTATTACAAACAGGCTGACCAGGTGTATCAACTAAACAAACATCTGACTGCCGAACAGAAATTTATCGCCCGCTTTTGGGACGATAACCCTTTTGTAGTAATGCACCAGGGGCACATGATGTTTGCTGATAAAAAGGTCAGCCCGGGAGGCCACTGGATAGGTATCACTACCATAGCCTGCAAGCAAACCCATGCGGGTGCGGTAAAAACGGCGCTGGCTTATGCCATGACGTCGATAGCTCTGTATGATGGATTCATCTGCAGTTGGGAAGCCAAGTATGAGTACAGCTACATCCGCCCAATATCAGCGATCAATGAAATGATTGACCACAATTGGTTGCCGCTGCTGCAAACACCACCATTCCCAGAGTATCCGGCGGGGCATGCTGATATCAGCGGCGCTTCAGCAGAGGTGCTGACCAGTCTGTTTGGCGACAATTTTAAATTCAGTGACACGACGGAGATGAAATACATTGGCCTGAAGAGGGATTTTGATTCTTTCCTGAAAGCAGCGGACGAAACAGCGATGAGCAGGAACTATGGCGGCATCCACTTTTTGAATGGCGTGAAGATGGGTTCAGTACAAGGCCACCAGGTGGGCAAATTTATTGTAGGAAAATTAAAATTGACTAATTAAAATGATCCAAAGCGCTAACAAATTACATTACACACTGCGTTTTGTATCGGCCATGTGCTTTATCGGGCATGGTGCCTTCGGTATTATCACCAAACAGATATGGTGCAATTATTTTGCTGTATTCGGCATCGACCAGGCCACCGCTTTTCACCTGATGCCCTGGCTGGGTACGGTTGATATCCTGATGGGAATATCTTTACTACTTTACCCAACCCGCGCCATTTTACTGTGGCTGGTGATCTGGGGAACCCTTACTGCGTTGCTACGCCCGCTATCGGGAGAAAATTTTGCTGAGACCATCGAGCGCGCCGGAAATTATGGTGCACCATTAACCTTACTGATATTAACCGGGATCAGCGGCAAAACTTTTAAGGACTGGTTTAATAAGATCAGCCCCAACATCCTTACTGATGAAAAGACGCTTGTCGCAGGCGCAACTTGCTTACGGGTAGTCGTGTTCCTGCTGTTAACTGGTCATGGCTGGCTCAACCTGGTGGAAAAGAAAGGACTAATGGGCCAATACACAGCGCTTGGTTTTTCCAACCCGGCACAGGTAGCGCATATCGTCGGCATATTTGAGCTTGCCGCAGCTGCCATGGTATTAATTAAACCACTTCGCCCGGTATTGATCGCCTTGTTGATCTGGAAAATGGGCACCGAGCTTTTCTATCCAAAATGGGAAATATTTGAATGGATAGAGCGTGGCGGAAGCTACGGTTCAATACTGGCTTTATGGTTCATGTTGCCGCGCACATCAGCGCAAACGAGTAAAAAATCATTATCAACACAATAAAATAAATCACTTACAAATCAATCAAAAACTCACAACTACTAACTAATCATGAGATCATTTTACAAATTACTTTCCGTTACACTTTTCTATCTTCTATTAAATCGGGCCAATGTTTTTGCGCAGGGTTGCGTGGCCATCCGCAGTACTGGTGGTGTATGCACCATGGGCGAACACCCTGATAGTACAACAAACCAGGGTGCATGGCTTTTCAATAGTAATACACGTTACTACAAATCATTCAGGCACTTTGTAGGCAAACAGGAACAGTTCCAGCGTATTGACGTGCTACACAACAATGTGATCAACAAAGTATTAAGCCAGGATTTTGGATTTACAAGAATATTCAACGACCGCTGGTCGCTGGCAGTTGATATTCCTTATGTAGATAACAGCAGGTCACAAGTATCTGGAGGTGCAAGGTTTAGCACTCACTCTTTCGGTTTGGGTGATATCCGTGTTACCGGTTACTATTGGTTATTCAATCCTGCAAAATCACATAATGGCAATGTGCAGGTTGGTTTAGGCGCCAAATTTGCAACAGGGGCATACAATTTACAGGATTACTTTTTACAAGCCAACGGTACCAAAGCGCTTGGTCCTTTAGATCAATCCATCCAACTGGGTGATGGTGGTACAGGCGTTAGTTTAGAGGTAAACGCTTATTACAATACCTCAAAAACTTTTGGATTTTATGGTAATTTCTTCTACCTCGCTAATCCAAGAGACGTAAACGGCACACCACGTTCGGCAACACCCGCCAACGCAAATACCGTTACTACTACAGGTGATATAGAAAGCGTTCCGGATCAGATGCTGATCAGGGCTGGTGCAAGTTTAGCGGTTAAACACTTTGACTTTTCATTAGGGGTTCGCGACGATGCCTTGCCTGTGCGCGATTTATTTGGCAATAGTGATGGCTTCAGAAGGCCAGGCCGTATTCTATCAGCTGAGCCAGGTATAACCTGGCGCTTTAAAAACATAGCGATATACGGTTTTGTGCCGATTGCTGTGATCCGTGACCGTACACAAAGCGTACCCGACCTGAGACTGACAGACCTGACAGGAACTGTTGCTCATGGCGATGCAGCATTTGCCGATTATGTAGTTAACATCGGCCTTACAGTGAAATTTTAAACAGAGCATATATTTTTAATTGAGGTTAATTTAGTTGAAAGCCGGGAGTGAGATTCCCGGCTTTTTTTGTGCCTCGACGGGTCGGGTTAAATTGAATATAAATTCCATGTTTCACCAAAACTTTATAGTTTTATCAAATGAATACACCTGATGAAAACTTCGCAGCGCTGGGCCTCAATCTGCCACCTGCGCCAACGCCGCTTGGCGTTTATAAACCTTACTTAATTGATGGTAAATACTTGTATGTGTCCGGGCACGGAACTGTTAAGGACGATAAAAGCCTGATCATCGGCCGCATCGGTGAAACGATAAATATGGAGGAAGGGAAACTGGCGGCAAGGCAAGTGGGCCTGGCAATTTTATCAACCATAAAAACTAATTTAGGCAGCCTGGATAAAGTGAAACGCGTGATCAAGGTATTGGGCATGGTCAACTGCACACCCGACTTCGAAAAGCACCCTTTTATCATCAATGGCTGCAGCGAACTGTTTGCTAAAGTGTGGGGGGAAGATAACGGAATTGGCGTAAGAAGCGCTGTGGGTATGGGTTCGTTACCAGACAATATTCCCGTTGAAATAGAGGCGTTGTTTGAGTTAGTTTAGAGAATCTACGAACCATGACCGATCAAAGCTGGTATACGATAAAAGATGTTGATCAATTAGATACGCCCGCGTTGTTGATCTATCCTGAAAGGGTGAAAGAGAATATCCGCACCCTAAAAGATATGATCGATGATATCGCGCGTGTGCGGCCACACGTCAAAACACACAAGTGTAAAGAAGCTGCTTTACTGATGCTTGAAGGCGGTATCACCAAATTCAAATGTGCTACCATAGCCGAGGCGGAGATGCTAGGGATGGCCGGTGCGCCTGACGTTCTTCTGGCTTATCAGCCTGTAGGGCCAAAGTTGGAAAGGTTGATCAACTTGATCAAAAAATATCCACAAACGAGCTACTCATGCCTCGTTGATAATAGTGCTGCGGCGCAACATATTTCAGATGTCGCATCACGGCATCAGCTTCAAATACCTATTTATATCGATCTTAATGTTGGGATGAACCGCACAGGTATTCTGCCTGAGGCAGAGGCATTACAACTGTATATAGATTGCTATGCATTATCCGGTATAAAACCCACTGGTTTGCATGCTTATGACGGCCATATCCATGATGTCGATCTTGACGTCAGGGTGAAAAAAGCGAATGAGGCTTTTGAACCCGTAAAAAAATTGCAGCAAGATATTAAGAAAAAGGGTTATGCAGAACCAATTATTATAGCCGGTGGTTCGCCAACATTTCCTGTCCATGCAGCAAGGGGCGTGGTAGAATGCAGCCCCGGTACTTTTATTTACTGGGATAGGGGCTATAATTTGACTTGTGCTGAACAACCGTTTTTAACGGCAGCATTAGTGGTTTCGCGTGTAATCTCACTGCCTGATGCCACTAAATTATGCCTGGATGTAGGACATAAAGCGGTATCTGCAGAAGATGAATTGGGTAAACGGATATATTTTCTGAATGCACCTGAACTGGTAATGACGGGCCAGAGTGAAG
>Ga0105237_10000704_pt1 | contig 46324 bp, 43 predicted proteins | sample KBSC24metaG_FD_81520 | JGI IMG/M metagenome (GOLD analysis project Ga0105237, IMG submission 81520) | Corn rhizosphere microbial communities from Kellogg Biological Station, Michigan, USA - KBS C2-4 metaG | ecosystem: Host-associated > Plants > Roots > Rhizosphere > Soil | place: Michigan, USA...
GTCCATTGCTTTTCCTCAGGAATGACAAAAAGGGTATAAGTACCGGCCTTAACAGGCTTACCGCCGAAGGTCACATCTTTGTTAAAAGTGATCTGTGTAGCTTCGTCGGCGCCGCAACGGTAAACTTTACCGTAGGGTTCCAGCTTTCCAAAGATCTCCCGGCCCTTTTTATAGGGACGGCCGTAAGTGACAGAGAGGTCACTGACCTTGAGGGTGTCATGAGGGCTGGCGCGTTTCTTCGCTTCCTGGCTAAAGGCCGCCAGGCCTATGAACAGGATCGTCGACAATAAAAAGGCTTTTTTCATACTTGCATCATTTGATTGGTTAAAATGGTGGTATACAAACATATTACATTGTCAGAAAATCTGTCTACCGCACATAAAGTTATTGGGCCAGGTTGTTGAAAACAGGCAGTATTTGACGGAACTTCCTTGGCCTTAGCGTTACCACCATAAAAAAAGACAAGGAAATGTAAATTGTCTTTCAGGCTGTTTTACCGGACAGAACATCTGCTTTCGATCCCGTGATGAGGAATACGCCTATAAAGGATAGAATGGTAAATAGCAGATTGAAGGCAATATGAAAAGGGTAGGGCATCATTCCCAGGATACCTCCGCAGGAACAGGGTATCTTGGTAAAGAAAAAGTATAAGGTGCTGAGATATAAAGTGAAGGTGAGCATAAGAAAGGACGATAGGTACAGTCCTGCTTTCATCGTTGGCCTGAATGGCAGCAAGATGGCTGTTAAGAATTCCACCCCCAGTAACAATGGGGCAAGGGTCGTATTACTGATTTTGGTCAACAAGGGTGATTTAGCGATGTCGGCGACAAAAACGGTGTAATCCATCGTTTTCAAGGTGGCTGCATAAATGAACAAGACAGACAGGGAATAGGGGACGATGGTAAGGAACTGCGCTCTTCGTGCCTCCCGGCGGATATTATCTGGTGCCATTTTCATCGGTAATTGATCTTATAGCTTACAATATTATTGCTGAAGGCAACATACAGCCGGTCACCGTATTTTTCCAGCAGGGTTGCCGGGTGATTTTCGAAATAAGGGAATTGCAGGCTGCCCTCGTAATTCCCGGTGAGGGTGGAATAAATGTCTACGACGGTGCCGGCCTTTTCGTTTTTTCCCGGGGAAGAGGTATAGGATAACAGATATAGATGAGTACTGTCTGTTGCCGCCGCCATATTGATCATTTTGGCCTTCCCGGAAAGGCCATATCCCTGTTCCATAGGAATAGCGGCATTGTAGGGCTTCGTTTTGTCGATCGTGATTATTTTCGATATTTTATCATCCGCTTCGTCATACGCTATGATTTCTGCATTGTAGTAGGGGATATAAAACTGCTTTTTGGACGATGCGTCTTTCCGGAAAAAGCCATCCGAAGAAATTCCCCCGTCCGGATAAAGGGGGAAGGTATATAATGTCGTGTCGGCATTCCGGGTATAATCCGCTTTTTTAAGGGTTGTCAAATTGGTGGGATATTCGACCGACCGGATAAAAAAAGCCGCCCCGGTAAAACATTTCTCTCCGCCGCTCAGCCGAAGAGTTCCGGTGTTAAAACTATCCTTTCGGGCATCCGGCAAATGATACAGGTAGATCTTGCGGGATCGGGCGTTCAGAAAATAAAAAGTTTTCGTAGCCGGGTCAAAAGTGATTCCATTGAGTACGCCTGAAAATAATGACGGGATATAGAGCAAGGTGTCTGTTTTCCGGTTTTCCAGGTTAGTCCGGAACAGCACTTTTTGTTTATCGGCAAAGCCATATAAACAGCCATCCGCGATTTGCATCATGTTGATCGAGGCTGGCAAACGGATGGAATCTTCTGTGACGGCTTCAATGACTGTATAGCGCCTGGCCTGACCGATCATCGGCGTTCCCGGGCCCGAAACGTTGACTAACGCCAGGATGACGCAGAGAGATCCCGCCAGGATAAGAGAAAGTATAAGGATGTTTTTTTTCATAAAAGAAGAACTAAGACGGCATACGCAGCCTTAGTCCTGGCATTTTTCGTTACTCGGAATTATGGGCAGATGGTATTTTTAGGTCCCAGGATTTCGATCCCGTTGCGAACCTGGCATACACTTCCGAAATCATCGCAGCAATGAGTAGCTTTCTTATTGGCTTTTACGGTGATGGCGATACCAACGCCAACAGATAAGATCAGCAAAAATGGGAGCATTTTTTTCATAACAATGGTTTAAATGTGAATAATATTGCTTTACAGCAGATATTTCGATCGTGCATTAAGGTAAGGGATATGATAGGACGAACCAATTAATCCGCGTGTATTTAATTCGGCGTACAGGAAAAACTTTAGTGACGGTTAAATAGCTATGGGACACAGTTGCCTGGACTGCACCTGGACTGCAGCAGGGAGGATATGAACATAATCAACAGTATTCCAAACTGGGTAATGATCCGCATAGCATGAAACTTACTCTCCTGCTGGTACTCGACATTCTGGTTTACACCTTGGTCGCCAATTGTCAGCTCGCGGTCATCAGGGATGCCGATGGCTTTACCAATGTACGCGAGGGTCGTAGCGCCACTGCAACGATCATTGGCAAGTTCCACGAAGGGGATGTCTTCTCTTACGGTGAAGAGCGCGACGGATGGGTAAACATCCTTTATTGGCCTGCCGATTCGGCTGAAAGGGTACACTTCGAAGGTTATATTCATAAGGATCGTCTCCTGCCGATAGGTGAGCTGCATCAGTGGCCCAATAGCGGCAAGAAATTCAGGAATCGGCATTTCACAATTCGCCGCGATTCCGTGACCATCGAGCTCATTTCAGCACCATTTAAGCCGAAGCAGCATGTGCTTAAGCTGGACGAGCATGGCCTAATAGAAAAAATAGATAGGAAAAGACCTTTGGGGACGGACGGAGAGATGCCACTCGAAGAGCTGAGTACGCACGTCGGACCCGGACGTTTCGAATCAAAACAGCAAAAAAGCGTAACTCACTTTCGCGCGCCAAAATTAAGAAGGTGGTAGCGGCAGCTTATGCCAGTAAAGGCCCTTTCCTTATTGCACCTGTTATAGTTACTCGGGAATCGGGAAAGTCAAAAAAATAGCGAATATCCACTCCCTTTCCCTTTTTTGGGTTCAGCATTCTTAGACATAGCCTCATTATAAGAAGTGATTTCTTGTTCAAGGTGCTTTTTGTATTGGCCGAACATGAACTTCGAATTTTGGATATAGCGGGCTCATCTTCAACTTTTCCCCACGGATGAGGCGTTTGACATGACGGATTTTTTACAGGCCCTGACGAATATATTCGACAGGGAAATGAGGCTATTCGACACGCGAACAGTATTGTCAGTGTTCTGGCTTTTCATTTTAGCCGGGTTATGGCGATATTTATTCCATGAAACCAGGCAAAATAAGGGAGGTAGGGATGCATATTGCATTTGTCGTCATTGTGTTAGGGGGGCTCATCGTCAGCCGGTACTACTATATGGGGCCTCCCAGGGAGAAGAGAGCTATGGTTAATTTCCTTAGCTATTTTTTCTTTGCCCCCTGTATTTATGTTGGCCGTTGGTTTGGTATCAAATGGTTTGTTCAGAACAGACCGATCCGCTTTCTAGGGTATGCCTTGCCATTATTTGCTGGCATTTTGGTTATATGGTATTTCTCGATCAGGATCTCTTTTAACCAGCCGAATCTTGGATTCCTCGAATTCTCATTGGCATATGGACCTTTCTTCCTGATCGGGCTGATAACAGGGTTCCTGATCAAATTGATAAGGGTGTTTGCCCGGCGGCAACTGCAGGAAGCCCGGATAAAAGCTGAACAAAAGGAAAGCGAGCTGAATTTGCTGCAATCGCAATTGAGCCCCCATTTTCTTTTCAATACGTTGAATAACCTCTATGGTATTTCGATCGCCGATCACAGCCGGGTACCGCCGATGCTGCTGAAGTTGTCCGACCTGCTTCGGTACACCGTTTATGAAGGCAAAAGAACCTTCGTGTACCTGAAGGATGAATTGGAATATATAGGCAATTATATTGCCTTTGAGAAGATCCGCATCAGCGATCGGCTGGTATTGGAGGAAGACATCGGTGCGATGGACCCGGCCACAAAGATCGCTCCGATTGTGTTGATCGTTTTTGTTGAGAATGCTTTTAAACATGCCAAAGATACTCTCGATCAAAAGATCCATATTGCCATTCATTTGGAAATATCCGGTAACTTTATTCTGTTCAATATCAGTAATTCGTACCGCAAGGAAGGGGAAGGGTTCACCGGTCTTTTCTTGTTAACAAATCTAAGATCTCCCAAATTGAAGGCAACCGGATATTTATAGGCTCCAACGAAATTCCTATAGGGGGGAATTACAGAGACGCTTGTTTGAAGGCAATTGGTCTGGAATGATGGTTTCTCTAATTTTTATTTAACAAGTATACGGTATATACTGTTCATGAGTTTGTATTAATCAATGATAAAACAAAGATTATCAACATATTAAGAATGTATTTGTCCGCTGATTTTTTACGAAAATGCTCATCCGCCATGTTCATGAACATTTTTCCAGCCAATTATAATCCGCCACAACAGCCTTGAAAAGTACACTTTTGGCAACTAATAAATTTATTGCTCGCCAAAAGTGGTGTTTTTTAGGTACATTTGGCGAGTAATAAGCTGTTATGAATCCTGCCATTATTGGTCGTGAAAATGAAATTAGAATACTGGAAAAGCTTTTAAACTCAAGAGATCCTGAGTTACTAGCCATTTATGGCAGGCGAAGGATAGGTAAGACCTTTCTCATTAAATCGTACTATCAGGAGCATATAGTATTCAGTTGCAGCGGGCAATATAATGGGAAGACCTCGGAACAACTGATAAATTTTACTGAACAGTTGAACCTTTATTTCCCTGGGAAGAAGACAATCCTGGTTCCCACAACATGGCAGGAAGCATTTAGCTTATTGAGAGAATGCATAGAGTCATTAAAGGGCAGTGAAAAGAAAGTGATATTTTTTGATGAACTACCTTGGTTGGATAGCCATAAATCCGGCTTTCTTTCTGCATTTAGTTATTTCTGGAATATGCATGCCTCCCAGCGTGCGGATATCCTGGTAGTGATTTGCGGTTCCGCTGCTTCATGGATAATTGATAAAGTGGTGAATAATAAGGGAGGATTACATAATCGCATTACCCAGCGCATAAGACTGCTTCCATTTACATTAGGGGAAACAGAGGCATACCTGCGCCAAAGAAATATTAAATTGGATCGATATCAGATACTCCAGTTATATATGGTGATGGGCGGTGTACCCGCCTACCTGAAGGCAGTAGAAGGAGGCTTGAGTGCGGCACAGAATATTGAAAATTGTTGCTTTTCAAAGGATGGCGTGCTATATAATGAATTTGATAACCTCTATGCCGCATTATTCAATAATCCTCAAAAACATATTGAGGTGATACGTGCGCTCTCCCGTAAGAGTAAGGGGCTTACCCGATCGGAGATTTTGAAGGCTGGTAAAATATTGACCGGGGGAGGCATTACAACAGTTTTGAACGAACTGACAGAAAGCGGGTTTATACAAAAAACCTTCCCGTTTGGCAAGAAGGAGAAAGATAGCTTATTTAGATTGGCAGATGAATTTTCCCTGTTTTATTTTAAATTTATGCAGAAAGGGGAAGGGTATGGTTACGAAAAAGCCGATTGGCTTGGTATTCAGACAACTCAGGCATTTGTCGGGTGGTGTGGATATATATTCGAAACCATATGTATGAAACATCTTGGACAAATAAAAAGATCGTTGCAGATAGGTGGCGTCCATTCAGTGGCATCATCCTGGTACAAGCCTGGAAAAGGTAAAGATAGTGGTGCCCAGATCGATTTGTTACTCGACCGGGCCGATCGATGCATCAATATTTGTGAAATCAAATTCAGTACAAAACCATTTGTAATCGATAAAAAATATGCCGCCGATCTTCAAAATAAATTGATGATTTTCCGGCAGACTACAGACATTCAAAAAACCTTATTTCTCACATTTATTACGACTTATGGAGTTTTCGGCAACGACTATAAATATCAAATGGTGGATTCCGAAGTTACTATGGAGTCATTGTTTGAATGAAATGGCCGGGAGAAAAACATTCTATAATATTTTAGGAGTATATGTTAACGTTGGATAAAGTTAAAATGACCATTATTCAGACCGCTGAAAACGGGGTAGTGAATAAGGATACCCTTTTCTATTTTACGCAAGAGGGGAATGTAGTACAAGCGGAATATGCCGGCGGAAAGATCAAAAAAGGGTTTCTTATCGGGCAAATTGATGTCCATGTTGTCAGGTTCAGCACAGGAAAAATTGATTGAGCAGCTCTATGCACAGATAGGGCAGCTGAAGGTTGAAAACGATTTCCTCAAAAAAAAAATTGAAGTAGACCATCCGATACAGGAACGCCGGGAGATGGTTGAACGGAATAACGATCGGATCAGTATTCAACGGCAATGTCAGTTGCTATCCATCCATCGAAGTGGATTGTATTACAGGCCTGTCGGAGAGAGCTCTTTGAATTTGCATCTAATGCGCCGGATAGACGAGCATTTTCTGAAGTATCCTTTCAAGGGCACCAGGAAGATGACCGAATGGTTGAAAGAGGAAGGCTATAGCGTCAATCGCAAACGGGTACAGAAGCTGTACAGGCTAATGGGACTGGAAACAATTTGTCCTAAGCCCGACCTGAGCAAACCTGAGGCGGGAAAGTACAAATACCCCTATTTACTCCGGGGCAGGCATATAAGCCGCGCCAATGAAGCCTGGGCCATTGATATAACCTATGTTCCGATGGCAAAAGGCTTCATGTATCTGGCAGCGATTATCGATCTGCATAGCCGCTATGTCGTAGGCTGGAGCCTCAGCAACACGATGGAGGCTGGCTGGATCGTCCGGTTGATCAAGGATGCGTTTGATCTCCACGGTGTGCCAGAGCTCTTCAATAGCGATCAGGGCAGCCAATTTACCAGTGAGGACTATATTCATCTACTGAAAGGCAACAACGTTCAGATCAGCATGGACGGTAGGGGAAGGGCAACCGATAATATATTCATAGAAAGGCTTTGGAGAAGCCTCAAATACGAATATGTCTATCTTAATCCATCCGATGATGGTCTGGCGCTATATCAGGGGATCAGTGAATGGTTCCGGTTTTACAACAATGACCGTCACCATCAAACGCTGGAATATAAAAAGCCTGTTCAACTATACCGGCAAGCGGCCTTGAGTTATCCACATATCCACGTGGATACTAAAAGAAAAAAAGGACCAAAAAAAGAAAAGGTAGTAATAGTAGTAGCTGCCAGATACTTTTCAAATCCCATATAGAGGAGCTTCGATATCGCTACTACTCGAATACTGTAGATGTTTTTAATTGAGGGCTTATTCCATCTTGGGTCAGAAAGGGTATCGAGATCGGTGCTTTGGCGGATTCTTACATAATAGCTTTCTCCGTCCTTATAAATATCCGGGACCTTCAGATTTAGAAGTTCACCGGATCTCATTCCGGTATGCAATAATAACTCCACCATTAACCAATTTCTAAGCCTGGTTCTTGAAGTGAATTTTTCTTCTATTACGGACAGAAAGTACGGGTTGGTTTCCCGATTATACCTGGTGATAAGCCATTTAAGGAAGGATTTAAGACTCCGTAGGTAGAAGTCAAATTGTTGGTTTGAAATCGGGGTGGATTTTTGGGGACCGGTATGCAGGAAATGGATGAGGCTGTCCAGGTTCTTGAAAATCGGCTGAAATTGCCCGGATATGACTTGCTCTTCAAAATTTACCCCGACGGATCCAAAGAATTCATAAAGTAACTTAATCGATAAGGCAGTCTTATAACTCGTCTGATACGATTTTCCCTGCAGGAATAGCACCGTATAGACCAAGGGAAGGAAAACTGGGCACCAGGTCTCAGAATGGACTAAAACGGCAGCAACGGAACCATTGGAGAAATGGCATTTGAGAATTCTCATTAAGCTAGTTCGTTAGGGCCGCAAAATAGGGGGAAACTTTTAAAAATTCGACCCCGGCCAGGCCTAGGCCTGGCCGGGGGACGGGAACTCACTAAATATGAACAATATTAACATTGGGTATTATTTAACATAATGTTAATTATAAGACAAAAAGAAAAGCGGATTTCCCGCAGGAAACCCGCCTTAAACTCTCAGCCATCAACTATTTGCCAGGCCACACGCCAATCATGCCTGGCCCCATTTTTCTATTTGCCCGCCGCACTGCACACTCAACCACCCATCTTTCCCGGCGCACAGCCGATCCCCATTTCTCCCTTAAACTCCAGGCGCTCCAGATTCATTTTTTCCAGCTTGTCTTTTCCTTCGCTGATCTTCAGGAACTGCCTGGGCTGGATATCCCTGAACACCTGCACGATTCCCGAAGTCGGCCACTTTATGGTCAACTCGTCGATCTTCCTGGCCTTGCCAAGCCCGATCTCTTTTCGCAACGGATTCCCGCCAAAACTTCCCCCTGAATTAACATCCATGTAAACGGTCCTTTTCACGCCGTCCTCGCTGAAATTAACGATGATATGCGCGCCTATCGCCGAACGGTTCGATTTCGACCCCTCCAGCAATAGACTTATCCAGTTGTTGTCATTTTGCCCCGGATTGACATAAAAAGAATTGAAATAGGCATCTCCTTCCAGAGCGCCGCCCACTTCTACAAAAATGTCCTGGTTGCCGTCATTGTTAATATCCGCAAAGGCCACACCATGCCCTTTTTGCAGATTACCGACTCTTGCCGGGGCGGTAACATCCACGAATTTCTGACCACCGATATTTTTGAACAGCTTGTTGGGCACCAATGAGGCGAAATCCGGATTCCCCGTACCCAGGTACATATCCAGCCAGCCGTCATTGTCCAGATCCCCAAAATTCGATCCCATGGAGAATACCGGCCTGTCAAGACCCATCTGCCCGGCAACATCGGTGAACGTCCCATCATGGTTGTTATGGTATACATACATAGAACTGGTGCCCGGTGGCAGCGGTTTACCCATGGCTTCCTGTGCTGCAGTTACAGCAAGCGATCCCTGGAACTGGTATCCGCATACAAAGATGTCCGGCCAGCCGTCGTTGTCATAATCCCAGAACCAGGTGGGAAATGTAAAGGTCTGGGTCTTATCCAATCCGGCGGCATGCGTGACATCTTCGAATTGAGGGATCTTCGAATGCTCCCCTTTGTTCTTAAGCAGCATTTTTTGACCGTCTCTGCAGGATATAAAGATGTCCGGCCAGCCGTCATTATTATAATCGCCCGAATTGACTCCTTTCATAAAACCGATCTTCTCGCAGCCTGCTTCACCCGCGACATTCGTAAAGGTGCCGTCCTGGTTGTTGATGTACAGTTCTGAAGGATGCACGGTTTGCATAGGCAGCGATTCATTCCCGATGAACAGGTCGAGCCAGCCATCGTTATTGAAATCGGCCCAGGTAGCTGTCTGCGTGGGATGAAAAGAAAGAATTCCGCTTTCAATGGTGACATCGGTAAAAGTCCCGTCCCCATTGTTTCGCAACAAGGTATTCGGCTGTTTGCCAAATTCACCCAGCCATGCCCCCCGCAACACCAGGATATCCGTAAACCCATCGTTGTTATAGTCCGCCTGGATAATATTCAACCCCCCCTTGATCCGGTCCAGCCCCGATTGTTTGGAAACATCCGTGAATGTCCCATCGGCATTATTCTTGAAATAATGCATGCTTTCATCCAGATCCCAGGAAGACGTGACGATGTCCAGGTACCCGTCATTGTTAAAATCATCCGCAATACCCCCGCCGGCCTGGCTTCTGAAATTATTTAATTTCAGTTCGCGCGAAACGTCTTTGAATGCATTCAGCTTATAGGCGGTGGTATCCGTATCCAGCCCCGGAATAAGCAAGGCGGGAGGCACTTTTGCCGGATATTCCCCTATTGTCATATAAGCGATATTCAACAGCCATCTTGACTCCGGATCCTCCGGATTCTGCTGCAGGATCTGCTGGTATAATTCGATGCCTTTCCTGGAAGCGCTCGGATCGCTGTAGACACCCGAACCCATTATCGGAAATATACAGCTTCCCGAAGAATGATTGGCGACGCAATTGCTTCTTTCACCAAGCCGCATATAGGCCAGCGCCAGCATTTTTTTTGATTTGATCGCCAGTTCATCCCACTCATTCCCCTTGGTGATATCTACCAGTGTTTTGAGTTTTTCAATGGCTTGTTTTTCCTGCCCCAGCTTTAATAAAACGTTCGCTTTGAAGAATTGAATGACCAGGGCCTTTCGCTCGCTGTTGGATGGCAATAGCTCCAAAGAGTCGTAAAATGCTAACTGAGCCTTCGGAGCGAAGGAGTTGTCCTTATTGTTTATTTTTTTTAACCCCTCTTTATATAACCGGATCGCTTCTCTGTCGGAATAATATCTTTTCACCTTTACATACGTCACTGATGAAAGAAGGACGAATGCAGCGCCGGTAGCGACAAGTATCAGGATCTTTGCTTTCATAATTGCATAAAATGAAGCACAGCTTTCCGGATAGCAGAATGTACCTTGCTACCGGAAAACATTAAATTATTTTTCGGATCACATTATGTCAGCAAACTTGCTCAGGCGGGTGCTCCGCAGCGAAGGCGTATGAGGAAGGAAGAAAAATAAATAGGAAAGAATATTGTCTGTTCAAATGAGTGAAGGTGGTAGTCAATTGCCAAATACCCTGCTCCTGGTAATAATCCACAGAGAAATACCTGCCGGCATATCGATCGGCATCCTGTCTTTTTCCCTGTCCTGTGTGCTGAAGGTCATTGGCGTACCGGAAAAACTCGTTTTTGACGGCCTTCAATTTTATGGCCAGCTGGTCCGGTATACATAGGACTTCCAGTGAATCGTTGTATATCCTGCGCTTGACGTATTTGTATTGAACCCCTCCTATTTCAATTTTGCCATCGACCCGCTCGAATTCTTTCGAATTGAGGTAGTAGGACAGATTAGTGATGGGAACTTTAAGGGAGATGAGTTGGGCATCGTCATCGTAAGTATTGTCAGCCAGCTGGAAATCTTCCTGGGCCTTTTGCTCTATATAAAAGGTCCATAGCCTGTATCCAAACCAGTTAAAAAGGAGCAGACTCAGCAGTGATATCGCAGCAAATTTCTTCAGCAGGATCGTCAAGTTTCTGCAAAATATGAAAATATAGTGAAACAATCCTGCACATTCTCCTACTAATGATTCGCAGCAGTTGGCCTATCATTATTCGCTCATTCCGGGCATGCTGGAAACGCCCGTTTTCCTTGGACTGGTCGCCCTTGCCTGGCTATTGTACGCAGGGAAAACGGTACGTTTTGTTCTCTTCACCCTGGATGAACCCGGATCAGGTTTTTTCCACGAATTGGCCAGCCTCTATCCAAAAAAGCTTTTCCGGCTTTGTTTGAGGATACAGGGACTATTGCTGCTTCCCACATGGAGTTATTCGCTTGCCGTTTCGGGTGTAGCCCTTTACAGACACGCGTATGGAACTGCGCTCCTGGTGCAGGTATTTATAGTTCTTATAGGTTTGGCGGGTACTTACTGTTTCCGGTATCGGTTACAACATCCGGGGCGAAAACTCAGTCTTATTGTCTCGTTCTTCAGGGGATACGCCCGCTAGTAGATGGGGACTTGATGTAGAGAGGGATATTGGAGGGACTTACTTGGACTTCAGAATAGCCAGATCGGAAAAATTCGGACGGTATGTAGGAATAACAACTTCATCTTTGGAAAAAACTTCAGAAACTTCCAGCTTGATCTGCACTTTTTCGTGTTTCTGAGCCTTGATGGTGACGAGTTTCTCTACGCGGTCATGATGCAGACCTTTACATTGGATGGTGACATAATATTTGCCGGCAGGAACAGCTGGGATAGTGACGCCACCATCACTGTCTGTTGCAAACATCTGATATACTACACCAGCACCAGTGTGGTTGTATTTGTCAAAAATGATCAATACCGAATCCTGGTGACTGGCAGCACAAGTGGTGCTGAACTGGAATCTGACGACACCGGAATTGGTAGTAGCGGCTTTCATTTCAACAGCGGCAGTATTACCTGCAACCGGCTGGGGTCCCGGAGCCGCCTGTGCTGCTACCACCAGTAGCAGACTAAAGAGGTAAAGGGAAAAATGTTTGTTCATGGGGTAATTAATTATAATAAGTATAAGACAACCCCAATGCCAAATCGTAATATGTTGATAGACAGATATGCCGGCTTTTCCCCGCTTAGCTCATTTTCCCTTAATGGGAATGACTATTCCCGTCTTGACGGAGTATGTCCTCTATCGTCTGCAGCTCTTCCGGCGAAAACCAGGTATTCCGGAAACATTGTAGCGAATCCGTCACCTGTTCAGGTTTGCTCACTCCTATCAATACGGAAGTGATCCGTTTGTCCTTTAATATCCAGGCTAGCGCCATCTGGGCTAAGGTCTGTTCCCGCCGGATAGCTAGCTCATTAAGTCGGTTGATCTTCCCTATCTTTTCTTCCGTAATGGCTGATTCCTTAAGAAAACCCGTAGGTTTCGCAGCCCGGGAATCGGAAGGGATGCCGTGCAGATATTTATCCGTTAATAATCCCTGGGCCAGCGGAGAAAAAGGGATACATCCCACCCCTTCCTTATCCAGCAGATCGAGTAATCCGTCTTCCACCCACCGTTCGAACATCGAGTATTTAGGCTGGTGGATCAGACAGGGCGTGCCCAGCCCACGGAGTATTTGCAGCGCCCGGGCCGCTTCTTCGGGTTTATAACTGGAGATACCGACATATAATGCCTTTCCCTGGCGGACGATGAGATCCAGGGCCGCCATCGTCTCTTCCAATGGTGTATTGGGATCTGGCCGGTGATGATAAAAGATATCGACATAGTCCAGCCCCATCCGCTGCAGGCTCTGATCCAGGCTCGATACGAGATATTTTTTCGAACCCCATTCTCCATATGGCCCGGGCCACATATAATAACCAGCCTTGCTGGAAATTACCATCTGGTCGCGATAGCCATGGAAATCCTGTTTCAGGATACGCCCGAAATTTTCTTCGGCTGATCCCGGCGGTGGACCATAATTGTTAGCCAGATCGAAATGCGTAATGCCGGAGTCGAATGCGACCTGTATTATCTTGCGGCCATTCTCCTGCGCATCAACGCCACCGAAATTATGCCAGAGCCCTAGTGACACTGCCGGCAGCAAAATCCCGCTGCGACCGCATCGTCTGTATTCCATGGCGTCATATCGGGTCGAATTTGGTTTATAACTCATATGAAAAATTATGCCCTAAATTTAGGTAACTTTACAATACGGCCACCGCGCATGGACATATACCAACTTTTACAAGCTGAACACTCGAAAAAACAGACCGATCGGATCGTAACGTATATTGGGAAAGACAAAGATCGTTTTGCACAGTTGATAAAACTCTTCTTCAACGGTGAGTATCGTATTTCACAACGGGCAGCCTGGCCCCTGAGCTATTGTGTACGCAATCATCCTGAATTGATCAACCCTTATTTCAAGCCGTTGCTGGATAATCTCGCCCGGAAGGACATACATGTCGCCATTATCCGCAATACTGTTCGTCTCCTGCAGGACGTGACGATCCCCAAAAAGTACCATGGACGTGTCATGAATATCTGTTTCGACTATATCCAAACTCCGGAAACACCCATCGCCGTCAAAGCCTTTTCCCTGACTATCCTCTCTCATCTTGTGGCCGACTACCCGGACATCGCCGGCGAACTGCGGCTGATCATCGAGGACCAATGGGAACAGGCAGCTCCCGCCTTTCGCAGCCGCGCCAAAAAAGTACTGAAAGACCTCGGCTAAGCGCCGCCCACACTCCTCCACCCGCGCGCCTCTATACCGCGCCCTTCAACCCGCAGGCGCCGACCGCACCCCGCACCCCGCACCCCCGCGCGCCTACACATTCTTTTTCCCGTAAACTTCTACTGCTGATCCTTCCGCGAGAAAAACAGACTGCGGCTCCTGCCTTTCCAATCCGGCAAAGGCTCCCCCATATAATCCTCCAAAATCACATTCTATCGAATAGGATCGCACCGTATAAATATCCCAACGGGGGTGTGCTACCTGGTATTCTGCCGTACGATTGGCGCCGGCATGGGCATAACCCCAAAAATGCTCCGTGATAAATTCTTCCTGGCTGCCGGTCACCAGGGGCTGAGGATCACTGTTGGCATCTGCAACCAGCCGGTTCCAGCGTCCCTTGTATTTCCAGTGATAACCTACCTCTAACTGCTGCCCGTCCAGACTTTCGGCATACCGCATCGGCAGACTGATATATCGTTCCCGGAAGAGAGCATTGGCCACGAACGTAACGGCTGGCAGCGGCACGATCTCCCGGATAAAGACCACTCCTCTTTTCCAGGTAGCATCCTCTTTATACCGGATATAAAAACGAAGGTTCACCTCGGGAAAATTAGTATGGTACGGGATACGAAGACCCCGAACCCTGACTTCGCGGAACTGGAACCCCACCAGGCTGACATAGACATCCCCAGTCCAGCTGTCGAGTTCTGTTCTTGCCGGCAGCAAGGGCCGTAAAATGGCGGGATCCACCGGGTAATTTGCCATGATCAGCTTTCTCCATTGGGCATTCAGGAAAAGAGAGGCCATGGCTGGGGACCGTAATTAGTACAATAATCTTGTTTTGATCGTTTGCTTCACTTCTTTCAGCAGTTGAAGCGCCTGGTTGGAAAGACGTTTGTCGATATCCAGCACCACATAACCCACCTCGTCATTGGTCTTCAGATACTGCGCCAGGATATTGATATTGTGTTTGGACAGCGTACTGTTGATCTCCGACAACACGCCGGGAACATTTTTATGAATATGTAAGATCCGGTGTGTACCCTCCTGTTGCGGAAGACTGAGCCCCGGGATCGTGTGGCTGCCGATGGTCGTCCCCGTCTCCAGGTATTGGAACAGCTTGTTACTGACGTCTTCACCGATATTCTCCTGGGCCTCTTCCGTTGAACCGCCGATATGCGGAGTGAGGATGACATTCGGGAGCCCCTGCAATGGGGTCGTAAAGCGATCTCCGTTCTTCTCCGGCTCCCAGGGGTATACGTCGACTGCCGCCCCTGACAACTGTCCTTCCTGCAGACATTTGGACAGCGACTCCAGATCGACCACTTCACCCCGGGCATAGTTCAGCAAAATAGCCCCCTTCTTGAACTGTTTCAGAACAGTCTTATTGATCATATTTTTTGTCTGGGCGGTCTCCGGTACATGCAGGGTAACGATATCGGCCTGGCTGACGACCTCTTTGATCGTCTTTTTGGCTTCGGCATTGCCCAGGGGCAGCTTGGTCACCGTATCATAGAAAATGACCTTCATCCCCAAGGCTTCTGCCAGAATGCTCACCTGCGTTCCAATATTGCCATACCCAATGATTCCCAGTGTTTTACCACGTAATTCATAACTGCCTTTGGCCTCTTTCAACCAGACGCCTTCATGGGCGGCCTTACTTTTATCCGGAATACGGCGAATTAACATAATGGCGAGGCCGATCACCAGCTCGGCTACTGAACGGGTATTGGAGTAAGGCGCATTGAATACCACTACCCCCTGATTTCGGGCGGATTTAAGATCTACCTGGTTGACACCTATGCAGAAACAGCCGATAGCCTGAAGTTTTTTTGCAGCATCGAGCACTTTGGGCGTGATCTGCGTTTTAGAGCGGATCCCCAACAAATGAACGTCCTTGATCTCATTGATCAATTGCTCTTCGGATAAGGCCCCTCCCAATTTGCGGACAGAGGCATACCCCGAATCCTTAAAATGTTTGACTGCCGCGTCACTGATGTTCTCTAAGAAAAGTATGTTAATCTTTTCCTTGGGGTAACTGGTTGTTTTCTTGTCCACCATAATTTTGCCCTGCTTTTTGCGTTACTTTCCGAAATGGAAGTGCAAATTAACGCCGGATTATTCTATTTTTGCCGTTTTCTATGCCAAAAATTTAAGATAAACTCATTGGATGTCACGAGCCGCAAGGCGTAACCGAGCAAAGCGAAGGTTACGAATGAGCGAAAGCGAGGAACGAAGCTTTGGCGAAGTTCTCATCTGATGAATAAAATATTACTCGGGATGACACGAGCGCAAGCGACTGCATCCCTCCTATAAAAAACATTATACTCGGGATGACACGAGCGCAAGCGACTGCATCCCTCCTATAAAAAACATTATACTCGGGATGAAAGGTATTGGTTATTTAGTACTGTCCGTCACTTTGTTGGTCGTATCCTGTGGTCAGGCTCAGCCTTCAAAAACTGTTCAACTTGATACTGTCGCAACTCCTCCTCCACAGCCTGGCCTAACAGCACCGGAACTGGAACACTATGCTTCGATCACAGGTCGCTTTTTCGACCCCATGATGGCCGGACATTTCAATGGAAGTATCCTCGTTGCGAAAAATGGCGTTGTTATCTATGAGCGCTACAAAGGGTTCCGCAATCCCACCCGCAAACTCGACTCGATCAGCGACCGTACGGCCTTCCACCTGGCTTCCGTCTCCAAGACCTTCACCGCCATGGGCACTTTGAAGCTTTGGCAGGAAGGTAAATTAGATATTCACGATCCAGTGAGCAAATACCTGCCGGGATTCCCCTTCCCTGCTGTGACCGTCCAGACTTTGCTCAACCACCGCAGCGGTCTGCACAACTATGTTCATTTTATGGACAGGCCAGGGGTCAACAAACACCTGCTTCTCAACAACGGGGATGTATTGCAATATATCATCGACCACGCGCACGAACGGGAGGTATTCAGCGGGCAGGCCAACCGGCATTTCGAATATTCCAATACCAATTACGCCCTGCTGGCGCTGATCATCGAGAAAGTATCGGGCCTGTCCTATCCGGATTATCTGGCCAGAACCTTTTTTCAGCCTCTTCAGATGCAGGACACTTATGTCTATAACCAGACCGACTCCGGAAAGTCCATGGCTTCTTACTATCAGAGCGGCCGTCCCTTCCGCATGGAATTCCTCGACCTTGTCTATGGCGACAAAAATGTATACAGTACGGTTAGAGACATGTATAAATGGGATCAGGCCCTGCGTTCGGGCCAGCTTTTCTCCAAAGGTATCCTGGATAGCGCTTATGCCGGGTACAGCTTTGAAAAACCCGGTCAGCGTAATTACGGGCTGGGCTGGCGCATGCTGATGATCCCCAACGGCAAAAAGCTCATCTATCACAATGGCTGGTGGCACGGCAACCGCACCGTTTTTGTCCGGATGCTGGATGAGAATGCTACGATCATCGCCCTCAGTAATAACGATTATAAAAACGTCTATTCCGCCAAACGCCTCTGCAACCTCTTCGGCGACTACCGACAGGGCAATGAAAGCTTTGACGAAGGGGAGTCTGATTCTACCTCCTCTCTCAGTGCCAGCGCCGGTTCCCCCGATGAACCACGCGAGCCCAGGCCGGTAGCCGTAAAGAAGGCGGCGCCCCACTCCCACCCTCATGTCGCCAGGCGCGTCCACCATGTAGCCAGAAAAGCGCCTGCTCATTCCGTTAAGAAAAAAGTTCAGAAGAACACAACAGCCTGACGGCCCCCCGCTTCAGCCCCCCCGGCCTTCCCGGCATGGCCCTCTAACGCCCCTGTGCCGCCGCCGCTCCAGCGCCTCCGGCCCCTCACGACCTCTGAAGCCCCCCGGCCTTCCGCCCGGGTCCCACTTCACCGCCCCCCGGGCCCCCACCCCATTTGCCCGAAATTGCCTAAATTTCCGCATGGAAATCTTTTCAGCCGAACAGATACGCGCATGGGATGAATATACCATGACACATGAACCCATCGCCTCTATCGATCTGATGGAACGGGCTTCGGCCGCCTGCCTGTCCTGGCTTGAAAAGAACGGCTACCTGGACCGGTCGTTCTCCATCTATTGCGGCAAAGGCAACAATGGCGGCGACGGACTGGCCCTCGCCCGCATGCTATCGGACCTGGAATGCCCCGTTACTGTTTATATCCTGGAATTTGGCAACATCGGGACGGAAGATTTCCAGGTGAACCTGGCCCGTCTTCATGCAACACCGGTCGAAGTGCGTTTCATCCAGGGACCGGAACATATTCATCCGGTGCCCCCGGAGGACACCCTCATCGATGCCTTACTGGGGTCGGGGCTCAACAGAAAACTCGAAGGCGTAACTGAACAGCTGGTACAGCATCTTAACGCATCGGGCAACGAGATCATAGCCATCGATATTCCCAGTGGCCTGTTCGTCAATAATACGTCCAAAGGCAATACGATCATCCGGGCTGCACATACGCTCAGTTTTCAATGTTACAAGCCTTCCTTTCTGATGCCCGAGAACGAACCGGCCGTTGGAGAGGTGCACATACTGGATATCGGCCTGCATCCGGGATATCTGCAGCAGGTATCCAGTGGATCGGAATTATTAGATACTGCGATCATATCCGCCATATTCAGGCCCCGGAAAAGCTTTGCGCACAAAGGGAACTTCGGTCATGCCTTGCTGATAGCCGGCAGCTATGGTAAAATGGGGGCTGCCGTTCTTGCCGGCCGGGCCTGTCTTCGGGCTGGCGCCGGTCTGCTCACCTGCCAGGTGCCGGGCTATGGGTATGGCATACTCCAGACAACGCTGCCGGAAGCAATGGTTGAGGTCGACAAGGACCAAAAGATCCATACAGATTTTACCCGCCTCGGCGAGTTGGACAAATATTCGGTCATCGGCATAGGACCCGGCATTGGTACCGCCGCCCCGACCGTCGCCTTCCTTCGCGATATCCTGCAGCGTTATCGGAAACCCATGGTCCTGGACGCCGATGCGTTGAACATCCTGTCTGCCCATCCCGATCTTTTATCGGCCCTTCCCCCCTACTCTATTCTAACGCCCCATCCCAAAGAATTCGAACGTCTTTTCGGCCCTTCTCCCAACGACTTCGCCCGTCTTGAAACAGCCCGGGAGCAAGCCAAAAAATTCCAGTGTATCCTTGTCCTGAAGGGGCACCACACCTTCATTGCCATGCCCGGCGGAAAGGGCTATTTCAATTCCACCGGCAACCCCGGTATGGCCAAAGGCGGCAGCGGCGACGTCCTCACCGGCATTCTGACCGCCCTCCTATCCCAATCCTATTCCCCCGGTGAAGCGGCCTTGCTGGGCGTCTATCTTCACGGCCTGGCCGGCGACTGCGCCGCAGCCAACTGGTCACAGGAAAGCATGCTTCCCTCCGATCTGATCGATCATCTGGGTGACGCCTTCCAGATCATTCAGAATACCCAATAATCAATTTGCCCGGTTCCCGAAATCCCATTACTTTTGCTACCCTGTTTCTCATCCTTCATCGGGAAGTAGCGCAGCCCGGTAGCGCACTACGTTCGGGACGTAGGGGTCGCAGGTTCGAATCCTGTCTTCCCGACTTGGCAGGACAAAGTTTCGATATTCGAGCTTTGTCCTGTTTCTTTTTCGGCCAGTTCCTTGTCCAGCGTGTATATCAGCCGCACGGCCTCGTTGATACGTGTGGTTCGAAGTTGGTCGCCGTCGAAAGTGAGTTTTTCCGGGTAGACCGAACCAATGACTTTCCGCTTCTTTTCTATTTCGCCATCCTGGTAGATATAGTCCAGTTTCAGAAGATTATCTATTCCCGCATCCAGCAGGCCGGGCATGTCCTGGTCCTCTTCCCGCGCCGAAAGCCGGGCTTTAAGCCTTTCTAACTGCTCTGCATACTTCGATTTCATGTCCCGAAAATCGGCAGGCGCCAATTGTTTAGAGGATACCAATTCCTCGATATAGGCGATCTTATCTTCCACCTGGGCGACCTGGGCTAACAGTTCCTTCCGATCATTCAGAAGGGGGGCGGTTTGGCTGTACCAGGCTTCGGTGAGGACAACCTTATAAACGTCTATCGCCTCCGGACGGGGGATATATTTTTTCAGCTCATAGATCAAACAGTCGTTCACGGCATCGGCGCTGAACCGGCATGTACACCCATCGAAGCAGTGATAATAGGAATAATACTTGTTCCGGCCTTTGGAGGCGCTGCCGGTTAAAATCTTGCCGCATTCAGGACAAAGGAGGAATCCCCGTAAAGGAAGACTGGCATTCGATACGACTTTCAGCCGATAGGTATTCCGTTTTCTTCCATGCAAAACGTCCTGTACCTTGTAGTATAATTCCTCGGAAATAATGGGCTCGTGCTTGGCCTTTATAAATTGGGCTTCTTCGTCTTTGTACTTTTCTAAGAATATCTTGCCGCAATAAACTGGATTAGTGATACAGGTCCAGAACAGGCTTTTGGCTCCCCTGAATCCTTTAGCCTTTGCCATCTTGTAAACCTGCTCCGTGTTAAGGATACCTTCGGCTACCTGCTCAAAAGACCACCGGACAATACCGGCTAATGGTTCCTCGGGAGCAATGAATTTCCGGCCAATTTCATCCGTTCTGTTGACATACCCGACCGGTGCAAGGCCCATGTACCGCCCTTCCTTTTTGGCCCGCCGCATACCTGCTATTACATTCAATGCCCGCCGGTCGTTCTCCACCTCCGGGGCGGCAAGGTAGAAAGCCAGCATCATCTTGTTTTCGGGAATGGATAAGTCTAAGGGCTGTTCGATGGCCTGGGGTTCCACGCCCAATTTGCGGAGAATATTGATCATTTGGTAGGCGTCTCCGGCATTCCGGCTGAAACGATCCCATTTAATGAACAGTACCAGGTCGGCTTTTCCCTTGCTCCTTTTCAGGTCGAGCAGGTATTTCTTCCATTGTGGGCGGTTAAAGGTTTTGGCGGAATGATCCTCAAAGATCACCTGGCGGACGGAGACATTATTGAGCTGACAATACCGGCGGAGTAATTCTTCCTGGCTACGTTGAGAATAGCCCTTGTCCGCCTGTTCGTCGGTCGATACCCGGATGTATAAGTCGGCAATTTTCATGTCAAAGGTTTTTGTTTGGCGATACGGTGGTCTATATCAATTTACTAAAGTTTGAAGAAAACGGCCTGAAATCATGGGGAAATTCCAGGCCGTCTTGGTCGGAAAATGCTCTCTTTTACACTGCTACCAATGGTGATCCAGGTAATTTGAAACTACAATGTCCGCCAACTTCCGAAGAAATTCCAAGACAATTGCAGCCTGAGCCACTGATACATTCATACTCCCTCTATTGAGCATTTCCGCAGCCTTTTCCGGTGACAATTTTTCCATTCTACACTTGTTTTCTTTTTCACAATTGCGTTCGGGTAAAAGAACTATCAATACAAATATAATAACTATTGTTAGGTAGAAAAAATATTTTTACCAAACTCAATGTTAATTCCCGTAACTTTACTCCATTGAACGATTTTGTGCTTATTTGTGCTGTTTTGGTAGGTGACGACAGGGACAGTTGTGAATAACTGTATCAAAATCCACCAAATTTGATCAAAATGGATGATAAAAAGACATACCAGGTTACTTACAAGGTCTACCATAATGAAAGGCTGAAAAAAATCTCTTTTCATGGTAAGCTCATTTACCCGTTATACCTGAGATTGACCTTTGACCGGAAGACAACTGAGTACCGTTCTAATCTCTTTGATCTCTTTATGAAGCCGAAATACGCCATCCGGTTTTCGGGAGAAATACACCCTCCCCATATCGATAAGATTATTGAAAGGGAAGAAAAGCTGATTGAATTTGTTATTGATCGCCACAAAGACGACTTTTCGTTGGACCTATTCAAGCGGGAATATGACTACTTCAGCCGGGATCTATTGGATGAGATGGAACCGGCATTCATGGAGTATTTACTTACTTTTTTTGAAGATGAAGGAATGCCCTTTCTGGGACTTGCCCTAATAGGCAGCCAGCGAGAGGTATCCTTATATGATGTTATGCTTGACTTCAAGAGATCGTTGAAACCGGACTTATACCAACGGCTGTTAGACCATTCTTTTTTCTTTGCGCCTCCTTATTTCCTGTTGCACCAATTCATCGAAACACCGGTAAGGCCCCCACTTGCAATCTTTACGGTTATGGATTGGGAGGATGCTCTGCTAAAGGAGATGCTTACTAATTTTATTGCGAAACAATATCCCACCCAGGATTTAAAGGCAATTTTTTTGATAATTGACGATTATGTACGGAAGTCAGAAGCTCTTAAATAATTCGAGAAAGAGATAGATTATCTACCTGTATTGCTTAAATCGTCCAGAAACTCCTTAGCAGTCTTATACCGAGTTTCGATATCTAACGAAATAGATTTAAGTATCACTTGATCCAAATAAGGTTCACAATCATCGTTATAAACTGACGGCTTTTGAACCTGCTTCTTTCTTGCCTTAATTATCAATGTTGCAATTTCTTCCGGATCACCAATACCCTCATCAAAATCATATTCCCATGGATACATCCCTGTGATCATCTTATAAAGAACAACTCCGGCGGAAAACACGTCACTTGTAGGTAGGTAGGTTCCGAAGAAGCATTCAGGGGCAAGGTAAATGTAACGGCCCGCGGCATTTGGCAATTTTGAAAGCTGATCAATAGATTGCGCTAGTCCAAAGTCGGAGATCAAAGCGACTGCTTGCTCCTTGTCATACGACAAAAGAATATTATCCGTGCTTATATCTCTGTGAATGATGGGTTGTGTCTGCTCCTGCACAAACTTGAGCCCCGAGAGAATATCCCTCTGTATAGACAAAGCTAGGTTCATGGGCAACTTAATTTTCCTTGCAAGTAGTTGGGTCAACGTTTCACCTGACACAAAGCCCATAGTCATGAAAAAATATCGCTTCTCTTGTCGTAGAAAAAAGTTTGTCTCAAAAACCCTTACAATATTCGCATGAGTTAGCTTTGATAGAATTTTCGCCTCCTTTGTAACAATCGCCATATCCGTCTTGCTGAAATAATTTTCTTTAAAGACCTTCATTACCTGTAAACCCATGAATTTGTGCTTGGCCAGGTATACCTCTCCAAACGCCCCCTCGCCTATGAAGAAGTCAATTTCATAGGTGTCATCTAAAATTTCTCCTCTCGACAGAATATTTCGCTTTGAAGCCGGCATCATTTAAAGATACATTAGCGCGTTAAAAATTCATCTTCTTTGCCTGATAACTTTGGCTTCTCCGAGTCTGGTAATAATTTAATCAAATCTAAAACGATTGGTCTTAGCTTTTGTTTGGTTGGATTGGTGGCTATAATCTGCTTTGCCTCGTTGATCAATTGTTTTGCTTGGCTTTTACTCTTCCAATGGTGTGATTCAAATTCATCATCAAACCCCTTAATAATGCCGATCTCCATCGCAACGCCAGCACCGGCATCGACCATTGTGAAATCGAAGGAACGTATCTGTGAGGCTAATTCTTTGGTGGCGACTAGGTTACCATCTCTAATGGCTGCTTGGGCGAGCTGCTCGAACTGTTCCACTGCCTTCGTCGTTTGATTGTTTCCATAACGTTGATTTGTTACCTTCAAATCATGTAAGGCATTATTTAATTCTTCTGCAGCCCTCGGAAACTCCTCCTTAACTTCCAGGATATCCAGATCTTTCATTACAAGTCGGAGTCTTTCCATTACCTTTGTTTTAGTATTGTAATCACTTCTGCCATTCTCTAAAATCTCCTTTAATTCTTCTAGCTCAGTTTTTAGCCTTTCTATTTCTGAATCCTCAATGTCAATTGACTCATCCTGAAGCTGTGAAAGAAGCATTATAGACTTCTCAATCTCCTTGTCTATCTCGTCAGCATCATACTCAGTTTGAATTGACCTTTCAATTTTTCTTTCAACTGTTTCGTCGATGTCGGGAAAATATGCCTTGAAATATATACCTCTTGATTTATTGACCTCAATTGAAATTTCAACCTCGCTTCCTTTCGGAAGGAATTTGGGTAAGTCTGATCCCGAGATTGTTACCACTCCAGCGAGTTCATTGTAAACTGCCCTTGTGTTTGTTCTACCTTCATAAATAGGAATCTTAATCAAATCCTGTGAATTTCCTGGCCGAATATCCTTCTGTGTCTTAAAAACGTCTTTGCCTTTTGCTGGCAGGCTCTGATTCTTTCCTAAACCATGAAAACCATTTAATAATTTTCTGTCGCTATCTCCTGTGAACGCTTCGATTCCTAAATCAAACGGCAAAGTGGCAGGAGGTTCCTTAAAGCCCTGGATTATGTTGAAAGAGGATGGCTCACATAGAAAAGAAGTTCCCTTTCCGTCGAAGATTTTGATTTCAAATCCATTTGCCTTTCCGGTTGAAAGTGGCAGCGAGATGATCTCCGCATCACCAATTATTTCTACCTTACCACTTGACCAACCTTTATCTTTTCTGGTTACCTCTACAAAAATCTTGTCCGGAACTTGACCCTTTGTTTGCGCTCTGTCAATTTTGATACCCAAATTCTCCTCCATCTCAACGGTATTATTGGGATATTTCAAAACAATCTGTATCTTTTCCCGATCACGTTTTTGAAATGTCGACGGAATATCTTTTGAGGACGCAAATAACGCCGCCCCCACCGCAACTGAGGTCATGGGATCAATGCTGGTATCAATTTTTGTTTTCAACTGTTCCTTTAGCATTTTCCTAAGGGTTTGCGAAAGAGTTGGCCCTCCTACCAACAAGACCATTCCCAATTTTGACGATTCAAGATTATTTTTCGCAATTAACCGTTTTGAAATATCGATTGCTCTCTGCAAAACCGGCGCAACGGCGCTTTCATATTCTTCCAATGTCATTTTGAGTTCAAAATCAATTTCGTTTCCATTGTCGTCCTCCCCAAGCGGTTTGTTTGTATAAATGTCAGTCGTTGTTTTCTGTGGCGCGGAAATTGCAATCTTTGCTTCTTCGGCTACGACCTTCAACGCCTCCCTTAATTCCTGCTTTCCATATGGGTTACCAAGAATTCTATCCATATTATAGGTTCTTTTCAAGTAGGGAATTATTATATTATCGACAATCGCATAATCCAAATCCTTTCCGCCCAAATGATTATCTCCATCAGTATCAATCACTTTCATAATTCCCTCTTCCACTTTCATAAGTGCTGCATCAAACGTTCCTCCTCCAAAATCAAACACGAGCCAATAGCCGTTTACATTATTTGCGTTTACCCCATATGCAATTGAAGCAGCAATAGGCTCCATTAGCAACTCACAATATTTAAAGCCGGATAGCTCAGCTGCTTTTTGTGTAGCGTCAATTTGATTGTTTCTAAACCTGGCAGGAACAGTAATTACGACAGAGTGTATTTCTTCGTCTCGAACATAGCTTTTTAAGGCCTTTAAGACTTCCGCCGAAAGGTCTTCTGAGTTAAAAGATCGCCCCGCACTCTTACTTTCGTAGCCCTTATCCGTCCCCATCGTTCTTTTAAACTCAATAAATGTATTGAAATCATGGCGGCTGTTTCCTGTTTGAGAGAAATCCTTAAATGCGTCCTTATGTTCATCTCCGAACCTGGAGTATGCGGTATCACCAACCATAATCGTATTCTTCCTAAAGAAAACGCAAGAAGGAGTAGTATCTTTCTGTGTATCGCTTTTAATGATCTTGGCCTCACCATTCTCTATCCTAGCAATTGCCGAGTTAGTTGTGCCTAAGTCTATGCCATAGTCAATTTTAATCCTGCTCATTTTATAGAATTTAATATGATTTTCCCACTTCCACTTTTGCAATCTGGATAACTGTCCCCTTGTACATAATTTGGGGCCGCAAGACATCTGTAATGATCTCCTCGCCAGGGCGGATAGCCGGATTGTCTACGAATCTTGCTTCTACCTTCATTCCGTCCACGTATTTCTTTCCTATTAATTCCTCTATTTCATAACCATGGTCGTTGAATTCTTCTTCTAACCTTTCGATGGAATTCAACAATGCTTTTAACCCTTTCACGTCTTCTGGCATATTAGCTATTCGTTTTTTCATTCGGTGAATCTCTTCGCCAACCTTTAGTGGAAGTTTGTGATCATTGCCAAGTTTACTTGACTCTTCAGCTTTCAAGATCGCTAATTGAGCTTGCAATATCTCGACCAATTTCGAATCCAGCTTAAGTGCTTCATTTTGAATGGACGAGTAGGTTTTAAGCATTTGCGATTCCAACTCCCGCGTATTAGAGGAGAGTTTTTGCCGCATGATGAAGTAAATTGTTGCCGTTAATAGAACGACCAATGCGATACCTAATATCCAAAAGATGGTTCTATTCTCAATTATGTGATCAATTTGCTTTATTTGCCCTTCTGTCTGAGCTTTTGCTTGAGCCGAATTCGTGATGGTAATGTGCAAGGAGTCTGCCATCCGTTGGATGTTTGACTTGGAAGCTAAGAGTTCTGCATTCATTTTATCCATCTTATCTTTCTGGGCAGCATTAAAGAACAATAGCTGAGCGTTCGTCTTCTCCAAGGTTTTGAACTTGCCCATTAACTTTGCATACGCAACGCGAAATTCAGATTTGGTTAGTGCTGAGTCAGTGGGTTGTGCATATAATAAGTCAGAAAAAGCAAGCAAAAGTGCAATAAGGGAGTAACATTTCATGGATTATTGTTTTATGCTGACGGTTTGGAGAATTGCCATCCTTCAGCCAGCATTTGTTTTAATGGGGGAAATTCCCGAATGCTTGAATGTGTCGTCTTCTTAATGTTTGCCTTCGATGATTGACTTTCTTTCAGCAATTTCCCTATAATCCAGCCAACGACTCCTCCAATCAACAATCCTGCAAACCAATTGCCGTCAGCAATGATGCCGATGATTAAACCCACTACAGAAAGTCCCACCAATGACATCATGAAATTTCCCGAAGTTTTATCATGAATCGTCTGACATTCACTACATCTAGGAATAGAAACTGGCACATATTTGAATTGAACTCGCCTTGGGAAGTAACTTCGGTTTGTCTCTTTATATATGGTTATTTCAAATTGGTTCAGCTCACTGGGCTGATTAGTCCCGCAGAACCAACAGAGATAGTATAGTTTGTCTTCGATCAGGCGCTTACAGGAAATTACATTTTCTTGCGCTTTCTCTCTTATCCGTTCTGACATTGATATACTCAATGCATATTCATACTCATGAAGGTAATTTTCTTCAGAGACGATGGCTTTGGGAAAGTCGACTTCTCCACCTGGGGTCTTCCAGGAATTAAAAGCGTCAATTCCGCATTGTACTATTTCTGTCGAGAGCTTGTCCGAAATAGCCTGAAACTGATAGTCAAAGCTTCCTAAATTGTTTTTCAAGTATTTGAAGTCAGCAGATGTATTTTTGACCAAGGTTTTGCCCGCATCCAGTCCTTCCCGACCCGATGCCCGTCTAGTCGTTGTCGCTATCTCAATCTCCTTATCGATATTTAGTAGTTCCTTCAAGAAAAACCTATTATGGAGGTACTGTTTTGCTTCGATGGGGAAACACCCAAATGAACTGACCAATTCTTTTATCGAAACGCCACTAGGTTTATCCAAGAAAGGCTTTACCATTTCAATAATACCATTCATATAAAAGTCCAGAGACTTTGCTGAGTCGTAAGTGTATCTGTCACCTGCAATTAATTTTGAATAATCATCGATATTTTGACTTGTGAAAAGGCTCTTTGCCAACGTAATTCCTTTAGTGAAATGGGACATTTCAAATTGCCCTTTGGTTGAATTGAGGGATAATGCCAGATGTAGTGTTGAAAGGTTTTTTATATTGCTAAACGTTTTTACTGAAACGGAGATCCCCTCGCCATAAGTTTCATCCTCAACAAGTCTGCAAAACTTAAAACGTTTGAATGCCACAGTTTGATTGTTAGAAACTTTGAATCCAAAATAATTTCCGAAAAAGGGCTCGCTTGCAATTGAATCAACATACTTGCCATTTACATAGAAGTGAAGTTGCATGTCGATTTTTTTGATCATCAAACGATTCGTGGACCATTTTTCTACAATTGCGCATTCTTTCCAGGGAATGATTTTGTTAAATGTCCAGTCAACGTTCTTGCTAAAGCAGTAGTACCCATTTGCTGCAATATCAAAGATGAAGTAACTACCCTTGTCCCTACCTAGGATTATTCCATAACCAATATTGTCAACACCTCCCCGCCATTCTGTATCAACTTCGATAGTCCAGTTATCTGAATAGTTAAGGTCAGCTTGAACGACTGGAATCGAAGAGCTTGTAGTCTTTTTGCGTTCAATAAGATATTCATCATCCTTTTTGCCTAAGTAATGATCTTCGTCATTTTGCGTTGACCATCCTGTTGATTGTTGAATCAGATCTTCATATATCGGGACAAGTTTGTAAACTTTAGCTTTATTCGAAAAAGCAATTGTTTCCCAAATACTTATAGCTTTCTCTATATTGCCTTCATTAAGGACTTCAAGCGCAAGGTCGTCTGTACTATTATTTTTCCAAAACCAAAACAGAGAATAAAGCAGCCTGGATTCGTCTTGCTCAATTTGCTTTTTTGCTTCCTCGATTATTTGAGGAGTTCTATCAATACGAGGAAGGAATGGGAAATCCGTGTCAAGAGATTTAGTCTTTCCCATTTCGGCATATATTAGCAAAGTATCTACTTGTTTCGCTATTTCTCTTTCAGTTGCGGTGAGGGATAACCCTAATGCTCTAAACGGATTATTATTAATTAGATTCATAGTAATAGGGATTATAAAGAGAAATGGCGAGAACATTTGGTTGGCGGCCAATAAGTAGAAAGGCACGAGGCCATGGGGAGAAAAACATCTGCATATGGTTTAACGGTTTGGGGCGTTGGTGACTAAAATTACATATTTTTAATTAATATGCAAATGGGGCACAGAACCAAGCATAACTGAAACCGGTAAGATATTGCCGCTTGGATTCTCCCCATAACACCCAAAGGATGACACCGGTCCTGCCCAGTTCTAGTTCAAAATAAGGGACTAGCTCCTCTAGGTGTAGATTCCGGCCAAGGTTACCCCCTCGAACTAGGCGGCGTTATTGACAGAATTTTATTGGACTCAGATTGATGAGCAGTTCATCAAAGGCCTGTATTTCTTCATCAGTGATATTCAAGCTTGATAAAGCTTCTACCAATTCCCCCTGTCTTGGTTGTCCAAATGTCAGTCGATATAAAGCCAGTGTTTTAATCAACGCCCTGAACTTTTCACAATCTCTGCTGAAGGGGTATAACGGAACATATCTTTCGATTTTTATATCACTTTTGGTTTCGGTGTGCCAGAATGGAACCAGATCGCAGGAAAACCGGGCATTGTTTTTTTCCCTTTCAGCATAGGAGAATAGTTCCTTCCACACGTCAGTTGAGTTGTTTTCAAGCTTTATTTCATTATGGTATTTATCGGCCACATTCAGTCGTATGACGAGTCCCTGGTATCGGTGTATCCTTCCCTCCCTTTGCTCAAAGTCAATAGGATTGGCAGGCAGATTCCAGTGAAATATTTTTCTGCAGTAAAGGTGAAAGTCCAGTCCTTCCTGGCCAATGGAGGTACTTGCTACAACAAAAGGGCGGAAGGGTGAATTAAAAGCCTGTCGGATGCCGATTTGTCTTCCCGCACCACTGGCAGTGCTGATTTTTTGAGTGCCGAAGTCGACGGCATAATGTGCTCTTATTGACCTTTTTTTAGATGTTGGTTTAGTCAGCTTTTCAATGAAATAATTATAATCATCAACTTCGGAGGTTACGGTTCTGATAGAGAGGATATTAGAGATGAAATCGCTTAATTCGGTGACGGACTGTATGCTCTCCCCGTTGATCAGCAGGTAAAGAAATTCATCCAGCATTGCCTGAATATTGCCATCAATCATGTATTCCAGCACTCTTTGCCAGTAGTCACCTTCCCCGGTTAATAACCTGACTACGGCAATGCTCTCCGGTTTGTTGAATAGGGTTAAAAACGCAGAGGAGACATTGTAGGCCGCATCCATCAGATCCATGGAGAAAAAAAAGTGTCTGAGCTGGCTTCTGAGAAAAGATATGGAGGGAGATCCAATGGCCAGGTCGGCCAGATGCGCGCATATTTTTTCTAAATTTTCCGGATTCAGTCTTCCGGTATTAATCGCTTTGGGGTTAGTAAAGACGCTCTTTGCAAAACCAAAATGAGTCTTTTTACCGGAGCTTTCGTCTTTGTCCTGGTCTCCGTTTTCACTATCGATGGCAAGTTCGGACGGTGGCATTCCTTTTGAAAACCATTTTTCCACAACTTGTTTATGCTCGCTGCACCTGTCGAGTAAAAGGGGAGCGAGCCAGTACCATTTTTTCCAGTCTCCTTGACCATCAACGTATTGATTCAGATCCAGGTCATTAAAGATGGCTGTCAGTTTTTGTTTTAAATCGGATTTGATCTGTTGAACCGGTTTTTTTTCGGTGATATTCGACACGGGATCGTATATGCGTGCTAAAGATAAACAGGGATAGGAGAGGATAAAATTATTCATCTGCTGCGGCTCCTGGTCTTCTTTAGCAACCTTGAATGTAAACAGAGGATGTGGTGACCGTCTTTTTTCAAAGTAAAAAGGCTGTTCCTTCTTTTCCCGTATAGAAATGGACTTCGGATTTCCTATGGATAATCTTTCTGCCTCATACGATACAAGTGTGGAAACCATCTTTGGAACCATTTTCCAGGAGGAGAAGAGGAGGGTCTTTGAGTAACCCCAGCTGTTTTTGTAGGCGCCGCCTGGTTCATAATAACTGAGCGAAGGAGGAATCCATAGGTATTTCCAGCCATCATTTTGTACTGTTTCCTGCAGCAGCAGTCTTAATTTCGCATTAGGCAGGACTTTCCCTTTCGAGGGGATTAAGGGCTTATAGAGGTTTATGTTTTGCAGGTTAACCCACCCATGTTTGACTTTTTCCAACAGCTTTCTTAGCCGGTCATCCTTCAATACGAGACTTCTGATCTTTTCCTTGTGTTGATAATGGTCAAGGAAGGATAAGGCAAATGGACATGATTTTACATATTCCAGGGGAGTTGCAAGGGAGCAATTATGCGGCTCATCATTAAGAAGCTGGGTAATCTGATCCAGGATGACAAAATCGGTGACGTCATCCGGTTGAATCTGAATGGGCATATCGACAAATTTTATAAGGGCATCCTTATCGTTTGAGGCCAGGATTTTTTCAGTTCGCACAATGCAGGTCCTGTATAGGTTTTCTAACTTATTTTTTATAGCTGATGCATCACCCATTTGTGTTTCCAGGTTTTCGGGATGGCGCAGGAAGTTGAATAAAGCCTTGCGGTCATGTTCATATTGTTTCCAGAATTCATCTGCTTTGTTCGCCAGTAAGAATTTAAGAACAGTTATAAATTCGTTATAGTGTACTTCTCCATTCAGTTCGTCAAAATCATTGGTGTAGGGTTTATAGGGTGTTGCTGACAGCATCAGTACTTTCGAATCCGGGAAGGAGAATATCTCCCTGGCGAGCTGAACTGCCGGGCTTATATATTCCCCGTTCTGGTCAGAACTGTTGGGGGCATCAATGAGCTTTTTATACCGCTGAAATTCATCCAGGATGAATATATCCGCCTGTAAAAATTCGACGCATACCCTGGATAAGCGGAGACGCAGTGAGCTTATCAGTTCTTTATAAAAATCATATTGGATATAGTTATTTTTCCTTATTCCAAGTTCGCAGAGACGTACAAGAAGCGTCCAGTATTTAACTGGACTCGTTAAACCAGCCGCATAAAAACAGCGGGGCAGATCCTCAGAAGTAATGGATTCTTCTAAGACTTTTCTAAATTCGGGTTTTACTTTAGATCGGAGCTTTTTCAGCCAGTAGATATCTTCTCCTGCATCATAATTTTCTGCATGTTGAATAAGGCGTTCCCAATTGTCATCCCGGATTTTCCTGTTTCCTTTTAGAATCCATTTCAAGCTGTTTTTATGTTGTGCCAGATCACTGTATTGGTACAGTAGTCTATATAACAGCACCCGTTCGTCGGCTTTTCCTGCATGGGTTCTGTCGTTGAAGGAAGTTGCTGGGGTGAAAGCCTTGACTCGGAAAGGGAAGCCCTGTTCTTCTTTGGCAGTTATATAGGCCAGTGCGGTAAGTCTATCATCTTCACCCGAATAATCAATAGCGCGGGAGTCCTCGGAAAAATTTAATTTTTTCAGGTTCTGTCTTGCGAGAGCCTGATTGGAGCAGATGTAAACAACGTTGAATGTGGGCTTGGCGGCCGTTGGAGTAAACTGGTCAAAGGCTTTGGCAATCAGTCCCTTGGCGACAATTGTCTTGCCTAAGCCTACTTCATCGGCGATGAGCATTTTATTCCTGCCCTGGATATAGAGCTGGTCGTAAACATAATGAACGGTCTTTGCTTGAAAGTCCTTTAGCCCATCCAGTGTTTTCTGGATTTTCTCCTCCATCATAGGTTTTTATTTTTGATAAAGGTTTTGAACACGTTCCAGAGATCTTCAAAGGGTTTGGTTATTATGGATGCTGGTTGGTCCGTTGATTCCTCTTTTAAACGTTGAACCAAAATATCAATGGACTTTAGTTTTTGGGGAAACCGGCTGGCAGCGATTAGCAGTTTTTCATAGACAGGAGCACCGGGAAAGAAGATCTGGCCGTTCCCGTTCCCAGATGGATGATTGCTTTCTCTTTCTACATTTTTTATTATTCCCGTTTCTTCACCCGTCAATAAAAAAGTGAGGTATTTCAGGAACTTTTCCTGGCTGTCAATGAGAGCAGAAAATATTTTATTCAACCTGCTCCTAGGCATTTCAATCTCCATTGGGAGGAGAAACTGGCTGTATATCGTCTCATCTTTGGCGATTTCAAAAATTAAGAATATACTTAGCGCTGTTTCCGGATAGCCACCAAATTTCGCGATACTGTTTTCCTGACCCGGCTGGATCTCCACTGCTTTTTTTTGATTTTCGGGCAGCGGTTTAACAGATACGGTATAACCGGGTGGTAATGAAAGACTGGTTGCATCAACCTGTATTGCAAGCGCATAGACTGTTCCTCCCTCTATTAAATTGGCTTCTCCTTTTAAAGGGAGTTTCGACAGGGCGAATTTTATTTTACGGATTTCCAATTCTATGCTTTTTCTTTCCTCTATCGGAATCCGGGCTTCCGGATCATATTCTGTAAAGAGAGTTATGTCATTTGAATAGGATGGATCTGTAAGAGCTTTATAGACATCAGTGGATCTCAGTCCCTTCGAATTACCTCCCTTCAACTCGACCATAAACTCGACATTTCTTGCCTGGGCAGGGTTAGTACAGTTGGCCGAACCCAGATACCAGTAAGGCGTCTGCTTTTGCATGCCGATAAACAGTTTGGCATGGAGCTGCTGGGAAAAAGGTTCTGTATGATCCTCTTCCAGTTCCTGAAGAAATTCTACTTCCTGAAAATAGGTTGCAAACTGCCAGCAGTCAAACGCTTTTAATGTTTCAGGGTCTATACAATCCAGTTCTTCTTTTCTGCTTAGTAAATAAGGCTGGTTTTTTGTAGCGGAGCAGATAGTATCCAAGGTGGTTTTGTCTGCAAACGGAGATACAATCAGCATTTCATCCCACTGCGCATTGGTTTTTGTTATGGGATTAGAATATATCTTCAATGTCTTCGGGTGGGGAATGCCGATAGGGATGAACCTTAATGTCTCAAATGTTTCCGGCACATCGAATTTAACTTTGAGCAGGTCATTTAAAAAGATAGGAGGAATTCTGTTTTTTCCGGCTTTATTTAAATAGTGAAGAAAATGAACCAGGGGCTCATTTTTGGGCTGTTCTATATCGGAGACAATGCCTTCAGTTGAAAAGGCCATATCCCAGTCACGGGCAAAGGTTAAGTTGCGGCTTGTTACCATTACCCGATAGCTGGGGGCCAGGTCCTTTCCCGTATAGCGGATTACCCAGACCTTCGGATGAAATGAGCTTGTATGATCGGGCATTGTTACCGGGACGATTCCTGTTTCCCAGTAAGCCATTAGGTAATGGTATTTTTGGGGTACTTTTAATTGGCCGTTTTGATAATATAGTGTAATCTTATCGGTAGCTTTTGTGATGGCGTCGAGCATGTCGTACCGAAGAGTATCGGTTGTTCCGTCCAGGTTTTGAGCGTAAAAGAGAGCTACGGGCAGGATCATTAAGGCCTCCAAATCCAGGGAATAAGAAGTTCCAATGGCTCTGTCAAATTCATAACCAGGAGGAGGAACCAGTTGTTCTCCATAGTCTATTCTGTTATTTTTTGGGTGCAACATTATTGGCTAAGACCTGTTCTTATGTCATTTAATATGGTATACCCTTGGTAGAAACGATAGGCAAAATGACGCAGTCCCTGCCAGGTATTTTCTTTGGTATCATCCGTTTTCTCCCATCTCAGCCGGGCTTTACCCCCTTTAACGATCGCTTCCTGCTGTTTTATAAGCCGGTCCCGTGTTGTTATAGTTGGGAAACCACCTTGGGCTTCTTTCCACCAGTCCTTTATGAATTGAATAGTGGTTCTTTTGGTGGTTGTTGTGTAGCTGAACAAGATATCGGGATTAAATTGGGCGAAATCCAGCATACTGTGGGGGAGATCGATGGCCCAGTCTTCCCAGCTTTTATCGAAAACATCGCTGTTGAAGACTTTGTTTTGGAGCTGGCAGTTATAGGCCAGGTGAGCGCCATACATAAGTTGGGAAAAGTCGTGTGCTAAAGTCAGCATGTGTTTCAGGCTGGAAGGAAGAGAAAGAGAGGACGCAGCTTTTGAGAATTCGATGAAGTCGCCGGATATGTTGAAGACTTCCCACAGGGTATCGTTTTTCAGCAGTTCGGCGATCAGCTTGTCTTTTGAAATGGAAACAATCTGGTCGCGGAAGAACTCTGCTTCCTCTTTTTCTAAATCGAGTGTTAAGTTATTTTTCCAGTTTGTCCTGGCAGGAACCCGGATATGATATTGATTGTCATGTTCAACATCTGCGTCGTCTCTGTTTGAATCATCCCCTTCCTGTACGGATACCAGTGACTCGATAGACTGGTCCCTTCCTTGTCTTAAAAAAGTATCGGCGGATAATCCGTTTGTGCCAATAAAATTATAAGTATATAAGCCATTCCAGTAAATGGCAGAGGGTCTCCTGCTGATCTTGTGCGGCCGCTTTTTTGTTATACCGATTACACCTGTTCCTTCCTGATAGTTATAATGTTCGGCTAAGTCCCACATGATTTCGTATTCCCGGTCTTCGAGGTATTGCAAGGCTGTTTTACCCCTGCGTTGTGCCGGACGCAATTGCTGGTAATCACGAAGGATATAAGGGATAATGAAAAAGTATTTCGCTTTTGTTTGGATGGTGCTGATACCTGGAAACAGTTGGTTGGCCAGGGCATCCCGGATCGTGGCCAGCCCCAGTTCATCGACCATGCCCTCCGGGCGCAGGAGATCCAGTACGGTTCCAATCCTGTTTCTATCGCCTGGAGAAAAATCTATCCAGCCAAGTGATGCCATGTAAAAGGATGTTAAATCTCTAATTCATCAACAGTCATCGATGTTTCATAACACTACCAGGTTGCATTAATCTTTTTTAAGAATATGCCAAATAGAGTAAGAACCCATGATTAACGAAATGGTCATCTCGGATGGATTTATTATCTATCAATAGGAACATCGGGCAAAAAATCTTTTGGTGAACAATTAAAAACTTGGGCAAACCGGTTTATATGGTGAACATTATAGCGTTTATTATACTTAAAGCTCTCCGCCTGACCTACAAACCCATTTGACCGAAATCCCGCCTTAATAGAAAGCTCTTCCTGGCTCATATTATGGGCGATTCTTAATTCTCTAACCTTGTCAATTACGTATATATCTATCGTCGATTTCATTAATCACCTATTGGCAAGTCCAAAGGTTTGAAGAAGCATAAAAAAATACAATCACCTATAGGTGAGTATTCCCGGAAAAACCCTTAACTTTAGAGTGCGACGGTTGAGACGAAGGACGGTCTTAGGGCAGCGGCTTTTTGGGCAGGAACTCCTGCGGGCTACAATCCAGAACCTTAGCCAGTTGGTTTAGATGCTTTATGTTATAATGGGACGGGTACTTTGGGCTTTCTACTTTACCAATGAAGCCCACTGACATGCCTAATTCATTGGCAAGCTCGGCTTGAGAGATATTTTTCTCAAGGCGTTTTTCCTTTACCCTGGTAATAACATAGAGGTCGATCTTTGTTTTCATTAATCACCTATTGGCAAGCATAAAGATGCAGTATTCTTGTGTCCTTAGCAATCACCCATAGGTAAGTATTTGTGGTTATATGAGCTACGAACTACCTACTCCAACCGAACAGGCACATTTCCTTCAATATAAGAATGGGGAAGAGGAAGGGTTTGCCCAATTATACCGTATGATGTTTTCTTCACTACTCCGGTATGGAATGCGGATCTTGCCGAATGAATTTGCTGTAACCACAATTGTCCAGGATGCCCTTCTAAAGGCATGGGATTTCCGGGAGAGAATGACTTGCTTACAGCATACGTTCCGGTTTATGTGCATGAATGTAAAATGGGATTGTTACGACCATTACAGGCAACCGGGATTCCGGCAGGTAATTTACTTGGGCCACGACACCTACCCGGATGTGAGCTTTCTACCGGGATCGGAAGATGTGGAACCGGTATATAATGATGAGACGCTGCTAAAATCTATATATGATGTCATGCCTTACCTGCCTATGAACAAGCAAACCATTCTGCAACTTTATTTCAAATACGGATTTAGCTATAAGCAGATTGCCAAACGATATGGTGCAAATATTCAGACAATCAGCAAAGATCTTCACGAAGCATTGGCGTACTTAAAAAAGGTGATCCATGCAAAAAAGCGGATAGCCAAACCGATTTCCCTGCCTGTCGTAGTTGCAAAATACCGGCCAGAGGAATATCTCACAGGAGAAATGCTTCAGGTTTTCAAGCTACGCTATGAAAGCAAGCTTCCTTTTGATGTGATCGCAGCAAAAATGAACCTGCCACAGCCGTATGTACAGCAGCGATATGCCGCGGCGCATGCGAAATTGCAACAACTGAAAATCCCCCGCCGTTCGTGAATGACGAAACAATGATATTAACCCGGAAGGTTCAGTTGATTATTGATAGCAACGATAAAGTCTATATTGGAGAAGTATATAGAACGCTATATCGATGGCAGTATATCTGTTTCAGGGGGGCAAACTACATTTTTACCCACCTGTTCATTCAGGGACAATTGAAAGAATTGTTTTATCTTAAAGATGAGGTCAAAGTTAAGTTAGCCGATTGCAACAAAAATCCGGACGGCATTCTGACCTGTTCTCAATTAGGAACTACTTACCGGCTATTGAATAAGCATTTCAAGGGGGATATTCCTATGAATATTATAAGCAGCCTGAACATGACCCTGGCGAAGCATTTTAACAATGAAAAGGAAGACTATTTGAAAGGGGAGAGATCCGTTCGGAACTACAAGAAGGATATACCCATTCCTTTTCAGCGCAGGAATATGACCCGGCTGCAGCTTGCAGAAAACGGAAAAGAATATAAATTCAACCTATTTAAAATACCCTTCCGCACTTATTTGGGTCGGGATATGTTTGACAAACGCCTGCTTTTTGATAAACTATTGAAAGGAGATATCCAACTGAAAAATAGCTCCCTGCAACTGTGCAAGGGAAAAATATTTCTATTGGCGGCTTTTGAGACCCACAAGGAAAAACACGAATTGGATACCAGTATTGTCGCCGAAGCTCATCTTTCTATCGACCACCCCATTGTCGTACAGATTGGGAAATTTCGAGCTACTATAGGCAGCAAGGAAGAGTTTCTGTATAGGAGGCTGGCAATACAGGCCGCTCGAAGTCGGGCGCAGAAAGACGCCTCTTTTAATCGAGGGCAACATGGTCGCCGCCGGAAGTTGAAACCTTTGCAGCATTTTCGGGATAGGGAAAGGAACTATGTTCAACAAAGACTCCATGTGTATAGCCGCCAACTGATCGATCTGTGTGTGAAGCACCGGGCAGGATCTCTTATTTTGGTGGGCCAGACGGAAAAAGAAGCGGCGGCGGTCGGTGAGGAATTTGTTTTACGTAATTGGAGTTACTATGCTTTGAAGGAGAAAATTCAGTATAAAGCGAGTAAAGCGGGTGTTCTGGTTATTACGGAATAAAACCTGTTTTCTGAGGCTGCTTGTACAGCCGCATGGTGAGGCTATTTAAGGCACTCACTAAGTATCCTGACAGATATATACAATGGCCCCTATTAGCTTTTTTGCCGCCAGTTATATCAAAGAGGGATGTTTACAATTGGGCCTTCTTATTCGTTTTAGAGAGAAATCTAGCCTCTCTCTGCCCAAAAAAAGAAGGATGAAATAAGAAAACAATCCTCGGTGGTGATATACGATTGCCTTTTTCCACTAGCCTTTTGAGCGACTATCGGCAATCGTATATCAGCGCCGGGGGGCCAAAGCCGGTATGGCTGCCCGGTTTTATTGTCCCGCTGATCGGCTGCGGTTGCTTGTACCAAATCCTGACTTGTTGGAAGCTTCGCTTACCTTGTAGCAGTTAAAAATTGAGTTTCTTATTTGTTCTTACTCAACACGGATAATAGCGCAATAACTGCCGCACCACCCAATACCCATTTTACCCATTCGTCATTAGAAGGTGAGTGTGATGAATATTCTATTTTCTGATGTACTTTATCGATAGCGTATCCCAAATTGTTTCGATTAAAAAAAATGACATTATCTAAAGGGATATTTTGAACATTTAGAGTATCCTCTACAACAAGGAGACCAGGAACATTTCTTTGATTAGCATATTGCCACTCAATTAAAACCCTATTGGCAGTTTGAGATTGATCGGTTATGACACCTATAAACAGATCTGAAATTTCAATATTCTTTCTTGTAGTAAAATCTATTGTTGGTGAATTAAAGTTTTGGCTAGACGTAACAAGCATCTCTTTCTGTTGAAGCTCAGATGTTAGTCTTGACACAACAAATCTGTCTTTGTCCGCTAATGAATACGATATAAACGCTCTTCTCATTTATTTTTTCTCTTTTAGATAGTCGGCGTACTTCGGAAAATACCTTCTAATAATGATGCTATCGTTTTGTGTTTCGATATTTCTGCAGAACTGCTCACCAGGCCAAATCTCATATTTATATGAAAAGCGACATATCCTATTTAGGCGCTCGAACATGCGGGTCAGTTTAGCTGTAGGGTCTTTCTTGCAAATCAATAGATATCCGTCCGCTCCATATGAATGTATCAAAGTTGGAATACCGTCTCCGTCTAAATGACTAGGAGCAATGGCTTCTTCATAAAATTTACATTGGATGACCCATTTTCTTGTAAACTCGGCAATTCCATCAGTTACAATGATTTCAAGTAAGATATCTTGTCCGTCGTCAGGACCGACCCCTGATTTTTTTACCGTTATATTAATAATGTCACCGATCCTCTTCAATTCTTTTTCTCTCAAAAAATATGCATGCACCAATGCTTCGAAGTCCTTCCAATCTATTATTTCATCAAGGGATAATCTCATTTCATTTAATAATATAGTTTTATTATTACAAATTTATATTTTTTTTAGGAATAGTACGGAAAATCGATTCAATCGACATGGGACCTTATTGAGTTTGGATTATTTCTCGATATAAATTTACATCCGCATTTTGCCTCAATGACATTATCGCCCCAGCCTCCAGCAGATCGGCTGCGGCCACCTTTACCGAAGTCCGCATCTAATTCGGGACGCAGTGCGCCCCGAATTCAGGATAAAAATTTCAGCGGTCAATGAAAATAAAAAAGACCCTATAAAAGTATAGGGCCTAAAGATGGGAATACCTTTAGCCTGCGCCTGCAAGCCGGGGAATTATTTGGTCGGGTTTACCTTCCTTTGACCAAAATACTTCTTCAGCTCGGAAAAGGTCATCCCTTCCGTTTCGTCGGTGATTTTCGTCCGGCGCTCTCGCATAAATCCAACTGCATCGAACTCTTTCTGTTCCTTCTTCACAGTCTTTTTAGTAGTCATAATAAATGATTGCCTTGCACCCGCTACTATTCAAGAAACAGATGCCAGGATAACAACAATTTCTTTTTCTAGCTGATCCAGATTTAAATGTATTATATCCCACACTATCGTATCATCAATGCCAAAATAATCGTGGATAATAATGTTCCTGAAATCTTTCACTTCTCGCCAGTCAACGGAAGGATATTTATCCTTGAAAGGCTTGTCGATTCTTGCAACTGCTTCTCCGATAATTGAAAAATTCCGTTCTACGGCATGCTTGGTTTTAAGATCACCCAAGTACATATCAAAAGTTATACCTCTTGTAAAATCCTTTATGTTGCCGATGGCTTCGAGAATATCCTGAAGCAATGACGGGATATCTCTTTCAGACATGAATCAGGCTTTTTTCCACGAAAGGAAGGTAACGGGGCTTTATAGCCCGGCGGGAAACAAGATCAATTTTTTGTTTGAATAGGTCCTCTAATTCGTGCGCTAATTTGATAAACCCGATCCCGATGCGACCATTAAAATCAACCAGTATGTCAATATCGCTTTTTTCATTGTAGTCTCCACGAGCGTACGAGCCAAATAACCCCAATTCAGAAATAGGATAACGCCCTTGCAATTCAGGCTTTTTCCGGCTGAGTAAGTCTAATATTTGCTCTTTAGTGTACATATAGCAAACTTACAAAAAAACGGTCGTCTAAGCAAGTGGAGAGATTCACGCCGCACTGCGCCCCGAATCGGAAGAACCCGAGCATTGGCTCGGTCAATGTGGCTGGTCATGCCTGAGCCTGCCCTGTTTCTCTTGTAAATAGCTACAGGCTTGGACCTTTCTTTTTCTTCTTTTTGCGGCGGTAAGCACCGGTCAGCTCATAGGGTACTCCGCCGCCTTCTGATTCAACGGGCTTTAATAACGCCTGTATTAAGGGCGATAGTTGCACTTGGTGCGTCGGTTCGGGAGCTGATGGCCGCTGGGTGGTGGATCTAACAAGTATCGCTTTTTGTCGCTCCTTCGGAGAAAGCCAGGCTGTAATATCCCGGTTTTGACGTATAGCCGCCAGTGCTTTTTGAAGGTTGACCAACGAGAATTTGCGGTCTATCTGACTGCCTTTAAAGCGATCCTTCCCGAGCCTGAAGCTGATCCCTTGTAGTTCCTGAGTTTGGCCTTTATATTTATATTGGGTGTGGATACCCTGGGCCATAAGCCGCAATTCCAGGTCTTGGAGTGTTCGGCAATGGGGCAAGTTGTCCACTATGGCTTGGTAGATCTTGTACCGGTTTACCTCCGATTGGCTCATTGCTTCCAGGTGGGTTAGATCAAGGTTTTTGCCGTTAGCCGGGATGAGTTTGTACTTCCGGGTCAATTGTTGACCAACCTTTTTTCCCCGTAGCCCGACCCAGCCGTCTTTTATTACCTTGCCGTCATTGTCTACCATGTTAGCCAGGATATGAAGGTGCAAATGTGCCCGGTCAGTATGCTTGACAATGACATATTGGGTATTGACAATACCCAGCCCTTCCAGATATTCGCGGGCGATTTGTGTCAGGGTTTCATCCGTGGGTTTTTCTCCAGGGTAAAAACTTAGAGCAGCATGAAAACAAGCCTTTTGTTTGGAAGGCCGGAGTTCACTTTGCGCGATAAAATCCTCCGCCATCAGCTTATAGTCATACCCTCTTACACCCAGGTAATCCAGCAGCTCCGCCCCCGGTTTCTTGGAAACATATCGGCCAGCGTGGTAAAAGGAATGACCAGGAAAGATATTACTCACCATGCTGTAGCTTATTTAAAAGGTCGTGAATTTGCTGAAGGCAACTTTGTAAAAGAAGGCGAATACTGCCCATCCCTTCCCTATTAGCGACTTTTGCCATCTGATTGAGGTTATTCGCCATTCCGATTAATTGCCGGATAATATGTCGTTCTTCCTCTGTTAACCGGGCTGAGACTTTGCCAATAATGGCCGCCTGCCGGAGAAATTCTGAAACATTGATTCCGGCCTTTCCGGCTTTTTGCTGAAGGATATAATGTTCCAACTTGCTAAACCGGGCGGTAATTCGTAGCTCTCTTTTGAGGTTTTTAGTGGGTCTTCCACCTTTCTTTTTTTTCATCCGCACTGTTTCCATATCTCACTTTTTTAGGCTGTTTTTCTGCCGGCCGGTAGGCCGGCCTCTTTTTGCGACCAACGGGAGCAAAAAGCGAGCGTTGTTGTCGGGGGTTTTTGTCCGACAACAACACCGCTCGCCCTAAAACTCCAAGCGGATTTTAGGGCGGCGAGAGGTCGATTTTCGATCCTCTCGCCGGATGCAACGTAGGCTTTTCATGTCGCCATTTGTATGATCGCATTCCTATTATAGGAGGTCTTATTGACATTCGACTCATCAATAACTTTTTGTGCCTTTATGGAATTGGTCTAGCTTTTCATCTTAATCATAAACCATGAGAAAATTTGTATTCACCCTAATTGTACATGTTCTTTTGGCCTTGTCTTCAACAGCTCAGATTGATTCATTTCCACCCAATTTGTTAGTGAACACTACGGTTAGAATTGAAGGCTATAGAGACACTATTATAAAAGGCGTGAGAAAGTGGAATACAAGCACCGGAACGGGCTTCTTTTTTATGTTCCATATCGATACTACGGAATTTGAATGTATCGTGACGAACCGACATGTGATTGAAAATTCCACTTTTGGACGTTTAAGGTTCAAGATATTGGACAAGGCTGATCATATATTCGCAAAAGCTTCAAAAACCTTGGAAATTCCTAATTTCAATAGGCAATGGATTATGCACCCTAATGAAGATCTTGCAATATTGCCATTAGCGCCGATCGCAGAAAAGTTTAGGAGCGAATTCGGTGCTGAAATTCGGCATGTGTTCTTTGTCGATGCCCTTTTTCCGACATCTAAAGACAGCCTAGAAATCTCCTGCATTGAAAAGGTACTCATGATAGGTTATCCCAAAGGTTTATGGGATTCGATAAATAACTTGCCTATTATTAGGCAAGGATTGACAGCTACGCCATATTTTGGCAATTTCAATGGTCAGCGAAGATTCCTAATTGACATTCCTACGTTTCCTGGATCAAGCGGATCTCCAATACTACTGTACAGTTATGATCCTTACTGGACGTCCAAGTTCTGGATGAAAAATGATTTTAGAACCTACTTGCTTGGTGTTGTGGCGCAATCATATAATTATGATGCTCTTGGGTCGATAGTAATTTCGAAGCAGGAGCCTACGGCTGGTGATTCTCTCGGAATAGCAAAGAAATACACGACCGCGACGGAAATTCCATTTAATCTGGCGATTGTTATTAAAGCAGAAAGACTGAATGATTTCATACCGGTGATTAAAAAGTACTTGTATTCTAATAAGAAGACTGTCCGATGACTGGTAAAGTTGACTTTAGTCACCTTGTTGACTGTCTTTCTCGGCATATTTTCGTTTACGGCCGGTTTCTGCCTTTTCCGGCCCGGCGGTCGGAGCTTTTGCTGCATCCTGGCCGAAAATCTTCGGATCAATCTGTCCGTATTTGCGCAGCCCGGCCTTTAAATCCATCCATAACTGGATGTTGAAATCCGCCAGATCCATCAGCTCGTCTACCGTCAACCTATGCGGATTCGATAGCCCGGCAGGTATTTTATCGTCCGGCTGTTCTTCGATTATCGACAAAATATTCGGGGGACCACCTTCCCCGATCTCCAAAGACTTGGTGATGGCAACGCTGTTGCCAAATAGTTTCACTTGTTTTCCGCTGCTCAATTGCAGGGTTCTTCTCTTCAGGTCTGCCATGATTGTTAATATTTATGGTTTTCAAAAAATGTATTCGGGACAAGCCTTGCCTCCGGGTAACCTTCAGCTTTTTGCCGAGGACGAAACCCTGAGAACCGGGAGCGAGCCGCACGGCGAGCGACCCCTACGCGCGACCTCCTTTTTTGGCGGACTGAAACGGCCTTTCCGGCGGCGTCTAACATTTCTTTAACTTTTGGGACTTGGCGGGGGAAAATAAAAAAAAGCGACCGAAAACATTCGTTTTCAGATCGCTAGATTCGCTAATCGCCTTAAATCATGGACAAATCGGTTCGAGAATTGTCCTGCCAGGTCGACAATGAGTCTAAAGCTATCTTAAGACGGAAGCCCGTAAAACGCTGATTTTACGGGCTTTTTCTTTTAATTCCATATCATTTTGCAACGAAAGGTATCAAGGTGTTTGCGAGTAAACAGGTGAACAGCAACATGCATGTAGTTTTGTGTTCACCTGACCGCCCAAAACCCTTATCCGACGGGCCTCACGTCACATTTTAGGTTTTGCGATCATGCGAAGAGCCATTGATAACGCAAAAAACTAATGGTATGAAAAGTAACAACACCTTTGGTGTTCATTTCGTCCTGCGGACCAGCAGGACTAGCGACGACAACAAATTTCCAGTTTACGCCCGGATCGTTGTAAATGGAACCAGAACCGAGCTTTCCATGAAGAACACGATTTTCAAAGCCGATTGGAATTTTGGCAAAGGAGAGGCCAAACCGAAAAATCCTGAGCTCAGCCATTTACTTTAATGCTTGGGAAAATGATTTTGATCAGGATCCACTTGCAGCAATAATGTCTGAATTAAAAACAATTATCGTCCTGCCCCAATAACGCCAAACCCACTGTTGGTGGCAGGCATTTTTTAAATTCATCTTTTAAACAGTTTTCTTTTTACAATTTTGCCCTCTTTTTTGGCAAGATAATAAAGTGTTATTCCAATAAACAATAAAAAAGACGCAGTAAAAATTGAATTTTCAATACCTACAGCACCACCTGTTAATAGTTCAGGCCCATTAAATTTTGATTGAATGATACTGCCCATATCATTTAACCCTGTGAGATTTGAGCCATAAAAAGGTTGAGCAAAATTCCAGCCTAAATGGAAGAAAAAAGGCAGCCATATTCTCTTAGTATATATAAACATCATTGCTAAAGTAAAACCCCAAATCAAATCAAAAAAAAGACTAAATAGGTTGGCATTGGGATTAAAAATGTGTTGAGTTTCTACTAACATTCCAATGACAATGGCTATGTTAGAACCTAACCAATTTTCCAACTCCCTTACGATTAGTCCTCTATTAAACAAGTCTTCAATTAACGCAGCAGTTATTAATACAGTGAATAACTTTATTGAGTATTGAGTTGTTGTAACACTAATAGCCTGATAGTACCCCAATAGGTATAAAATGAAAATAGATAATGAAATCGTCAAAAACCCTAAGGTAAGGCCTCCAAACATTTCCCTGATTAAATATTTTATAGATAGTTCTGTTATTTTTCTTTTATCATATAAACGGAATAAATAGAAATAGCTAACTAATAAAACTATAATAGAAACACAATGAATAATTGGGTCAGCAATACTCTTATCTTGAATTATACTATAAAGAAATGGCTTTGATACAAAGTTTTGAATTCCTACTAATAATGAAAAGCAAACACCAACTCCTATTATAATTTTAGTAATTGGAAAATACAGCACTCTTTTGATTGATACACCCACTATTTTTTCTGATTTATTGTACGTAAAGTTTTGCAAATAAAAATCTTTATTACCTTTATAGCAAGTACATACAACAAAGTAGCTTACTTACTAAAAGTATAGTATTGTTGACTACCAGTAGTTTAAATTTCTAAGTAATGAAAAATAAAATTAAAAAGGCACATTGTGCTGTTGATTATGCCTTTCAACGAATAGGCGGAAAATACAAAGGGAGAATTTTATGGGTATTGAGAAATGGTTTTATGCGATACGGAGAATTAAATAGGGCTGTGGTAGGTATTACACCTAAAATGCTTACACAAACACTAAAAGAACTGGAAGCTGATGAATTAATTGTAAGAAAAGTTTATTTAGAAGTACCACCAAAAGTTGAATATTCACTTACCGATACAGGAAAAGAATTAATTCCATTTATTAGTCAAATGAGAAGTTGGGGTGAAAAGCAAATGTCGGAAAATTGAAACTTACAATTCGTAGAGTGTTGCGATATGCTTGCCACCAACACATAAATATACGCAGTAGTCATTGACGGCATTCCAGTCGGGCGCCCAAATTTCCGTGCTAAAAAAGATCAGATTCTTTTTTTTCTTCACACTTCACTGGATCTTGATACTTTGTGGTCCAGAGGATATTGTTTTTTTCGTTCCATCGCATCCTTCCAAATCCAAGCCAACGATGTTCCGTTTCATGCGCTTGAAAGGAGCGAATATATGCCTGTTCGGTGGTCAAATTGTAAGCTCCCCCGACTTCCGGCCACAAGAATTAGAGTTACCAATTGAATGAATTGTTAACTTTAAACTTGAATTATGAAACGGAAACAGTTTACAGAAAGTCAGATCGTATCAGCACTGAAA